>BFBZ01000693.1_pt1 | contig 28105 bp, 24 predicted proteins | sample 1888401 | NCBI WGS metagenome assembly BFBZ01 (sample SAMD00112614, study PRJDB3348) | symbiont metagenome | host: Chara braunii
AAACCGCCGCTCCTCGAAACCGATGCCGGCAAGTTCGGCCTTGGCGCGCTGGTTGCGCACATAGACGCCCACCGCCGCAGTATCTCCAACGGTGATCGACACCAGTTTGGGCGGAAAGCCTTCGGCTGTGGCGATGGCCGCGTCCTCACGCACGGAAGCGATGATACGCTGGGCGACCGGCCCACCTTTCAGGTAGCGGCTGTCATCTGACAGGGACATGGCAGAACCTTCATACGGATATGTTGACGCCCCCATAGCAAAAGAATGCCGGGAAGGGCAGCATGAAAGCGAACGGCCATGCCCCTGGCGCGACGTTCTGGCACAGCCTGGCCCGAATGCAGGTCGGTTCCATCAGAAACGAAAAAGGCAACACGGCTTGCCGTGTTGCCTTTTCCTGACCGGCCGCATCCCCATACGGCCCGTCCCCCGTTATTCCTTCACTGGCCCGTGGACATGGTGTCTACCTGACCAAGTGATTCGCTGCTGCTACTATATCACCTCGACGGTCGTTCCGACATTGACCCGCTCGTAAAGGTCCACAACGTCTTCGTTGCGCATGCGGATGCAGCCCGACGACACCGCGCCGCCGATAGTCCAGGGCTGGTTCGTGCCGTGAATGCGGTAGAGCGTCGAGCCGAGATAGAGCGCGCGCGCGCCGAGCGGGTTCTCGATGCCGCCGGCAAGGTAGGTCGGCAGATAGCGGCCCTTGGCTGCCTCGCGCGAGATCATCTCCGCCGGCGGGCGCCATTCCGGCCACTCCTTCTTCTGCGAGATCTTGTGCGTGCCGGCCCATTCGAAGCCAGGCTTGCCGGTGCCGACCCCATAGCGCCGTGCCTTGCCGTCCTTCTCGACCAGATAGAGGAAATTCTTCGTCGTATCGATGACGATCGTGCCCGGCTTCTGCGAGCCGCTATAGGCGACTTCCTGCGGCAGGTAGATCGGGTTGATCTGCGGGTGCATGACCATGCGCCTTGCCGGCGCCTGCACGGCCGCCGTCTGCACGCGATCGGGCCGTTGCGGCGCTGGCTGCGCGGCGCGCAGACGTGGCTGCTGCTGGACGACCAGTCGGTTCTGCCTGATGATGCCGGGCGCATTGCCAAGCTGCAGCACCCAGGGTGCCGAAAGGTCGGGGCTCACCATGACCGGCGGCCTGTCGGCATAACGGTCGCCGGCTTTGGAAGGGGTAGCGCCAGCGGCGAGAATGGTCGCGGCACTGAGCAGGGTAAGCAAGACTGTCTTCATCGGGACGCACCTTGATCGTCGAACATGCCAGGGCGGAACATGCCCTCGGTGTCGCGATCATTGGCGGCGAGCAGCAACCGAAACATGAATCGGAATGCGTAAAATGCCGAGATGTCAGTAAACCTTTTGGTGTGGTTACCGCCGGGTTCAGGAATCTGGTAAAGCCGAAGTAAAGCTGCGCGCAAGCGCCTTAACGAATGGAATTCTGCAATGAACGAAAACACTGGCCTGCTCGCTGGCCCCGACGGCGTCACCCGCTGCTTCTGGCACGGCAACCTGCCGGACTACCTGCATTACCATGATCATGAATGGGGCAGGCCGGTCGCCGACGACCGCAGGCTGTTCGAGAAGATCTGCCTCGAAGGCTTTCAGTCCGGCCTGTCCTGGCTGACCATATTGCGCAAGCGGGAGAATTTCCGCGAGGCTTTCGCGGGCTTCGACTTGGACAAGGTTGCCGCCTTCACCGACGCGGATGTCGAACGCTTGCTTGGAAATGCCGGCATCATCCGCCATCGCGGCAAGATCGTCTCGACCATCAACAACGCCAAGCGCGCCCGCGAAATGGTCGATGAGTTCGGCTCGTTGGCTGCCTGGTTCTGGAAGTTCGAACCGAGCAAGGACGAGCGGCCCGAGATCGTCGACCTCGCCCATCTGCGCGCCAACCCGACCACTGCCGTCTCGGTTCGTATTTCCAAGGATTTGAAGAAACGCGGCTGGAGCTTTGTCGGGCCGACCACGGTCTACGCCTTCATGCAGGCGATGGGGCTGGTCAACGACCATATCGAAGGCTGCGTCTGTCGCGACCAGGTCGAGAAGGAACGAAAGGCGTTCAAGCGACCGAAATAGCCGGCGGCGCTCGCGACCCGGGAGCAGGTCGGCAAATCTCAGGTGCCGCTGGCGCCGGCAAGATAAAGCCCGACGACGATGGCGGCCACGATGGCAAGGGCCGGATAGATCACCAGCAAGCCGGTTACCAGCGCGTCGCGCATGGTGGGGGTGCCTTCCTCGGTTGAAGGCTCGAACGGACCGGCTGCCTGGCTTGTTATTTTGTGGGTGTGGGTGTCGGCCGGGCGCAGATGTGCTTGCACGTGGCTGATGCCATTGCCGATGTCGAATTTCCGCGCCATCGCCATGGCCCGATCCCCTTGTTTCGGCGCGCTTTATCGGCTGCGATTGTGTCGGCAGAATGCCTTGCTTATGGCGGAATTGGTTCATTTCCGCAGTGGTTTGTTGCAGCCAGGCCAAGCCAGGCTTCGCTCGGCCTTGCCGCTCCATGCGGCATCGGTTAGGACACGCGCGTTGCGAAAATCGCATCATGTTGTGAAAATCGCACCACTACTGACCTGCCAGCGCCACAAACACCGAGCAAGCACCCATGGCCGATAAATCGGAAAAGACGAAAGCGCGGCTGCCGCGCGGTTTTGCCGACCGCAGCGCCGAGGACATCCGCGCCGTCGAGAAGATGATGGCGACGATCCGCTCGGTCTACGAACTTTATGGGTTCGAACCTGCCGACCAGCCGCTGATCGAATATACCGATGCGCTCGGAAAATTCCTGCCTGATCAGGACCGGCCGAACGAAGGCGTGTTCTCGTTCCAGGACGATGACGACCAGTGGCTGTCGCTGCGCTACGACCTGACCGCGCCGACAGCGCGGTTTGTCGCCGAGAATTACGAGCGACTGCCAAAGCCCTACCGCAGCTACCGGTCAGGCTGGGTGTTCCGCAACGAGAAGCCCGGCCCCGGCCGCTTCCGCCAGTTCATGCAGTTCGACGCCGACACGATCGGCACCCCGGGTGTCGCGGCTGACGCCGAGATGGCGATGATGATGGCCGACGTCATGGAAGCGCTCGGCATCAAGCGCGGCGACTACGTCATCCGCGTCAACAATCGCAAGGTGCTCGACGGTGTCCTGGAAGCGATCGGCCTTGGCGGTGAGGAGAATGCCGGCCGCCGTCTGACGGTGCTGCGAGCGATCGACAAGCTCGACAAGCTCGGGCCGGAAGGCGTGCGACTTCTGCTTGGGCCGGGGCGCTGGGATGGCGGCAAGGAAGGCGATGGAGATTTTGCCAAGGGCGCCGGACTGAATGATGCGCAGGCCGAAGCAGTTATTCTCGCGACAGCGAGGGAACAGGCCCGCCAGGATTCCGATGTGAGTGCGAACGCGATCTACCAGGAAGGCGTTGGCGAACTCTCGACGATTGAAGCCTTGGTGAGGGCTGCTGGATACGGCGAGGATCGCATCGCTATGGACCGCTCCGTCGTGCGCGGCCTCGAATACTATACCGGCCCGGTCTTCGAGGCCGAGCTGTTGGCCGAAATACCCAATGAGGATGGCCAGATCGTGCGCTTCGGCTCGGTCGGTGGCGGTGGTCGCTACGACGGCCTGGTCTCGCGCTTTCGTGGCGAGCCGGTGCCGGCGACGGGATTCTCCATCGGCGTCTCCCGGTTGATGACCGCGCTGAAGAACCTCGGCAAGCTCGATAGCGCCGATGTCATCGCGCCGGTCGTCGTGCTGGTGATGGACAAGGACACGGAAAGCCTCGGCCGCTACCAGAAGATGGTGGCGGATCTGCGTGCCGCTGGCATTCGCTCTGAAATGTATCTCGGCGGCGCTGGCATGAAGGCGCAGCTCAAATATGCCGACCGACGCGGCTGCCCGGTCGCAGTCATCCAGGGCGGTGACGAACGCGCCAAGGGCGAACTGCAGATCAAGGACCTGATCGAAGGCGCGCGCATGTCCGCGGAGATCACCGACAACGCCGAGTGGCGCGCGGCGCGCCCGGCGCAGGTGACGGTGGCGGAAAACGAACTGGTTGCCGAGGTCAAGAAGATATTGGCGGCGCAGTCTGAGGAACGGGCGAAGTGACGAGCGCTGTCCTCTCTTGTCCTTCTCCCCTTGTGGGAGAAGGTGGCCGAGCGAAGCTCGGTCGGATGAGGGGTGTTCCAGGGAACACCAACACCTCATTCCGTCCAACACCCCTCATCCGTCTTGGCGCTGTGCGCCAATCCACCTTCTCCCACAAGGGGAGAAGGGAAGGGCGGGACGTATGACCTCCCGCTATCCCGCCATATCAGCAGACATCACAAACCTCTTCGCGGCACGCAATACGCACGCGGTCGAGGTCGCCATCCTGCAGCCGGCCGACCCGTTCCTGGACATGGCCGGCGAGGATCTGCGCCGCCGCATCTTTCTGACCGAAAGCGAGACCGGCCAGACCTTGTGCCTGCGGCCGGAATTCACCATTCCGGTCTGCCTCGACCATATCGCCAGCCAGGCGGGCACGCCGCGCCGCTATTCCTATCTGGGCGAGGTCTTCCGCCAGCGCCGCGAGGGCGGCAACGAATTCTTCCAGGCCGGCATCGAGGATCTGGGCGACCGCGACACGGCGCAGGCGGATGCGCGCTCGGTGGCTGATGCGCACGCCCTGCTGTCCTTGGCGCTGCCGGGTCAGCCCTTGAAGATTACCCTTGGCGACCAGACGATCTTCGAGGCTGTGCTGGCAGCGCTTGGCCTGCCACGTGGCTGGCGCATGCGCCTTGCCCGCGCATTCGGCTCGGCGCCGATGCTTGAAGCGGCTCTGGCCGATCTCGCCAACCCGCCACGCAATGGACAGCTCTCCGGCCCGGTCGCTGCCTTGGTGCTCGACGGCGATCTGGACGGTCTTGCCGCGCACATCGCCGGCGGTATGGAACAGGCCGGCCTTTCGGCGTCGGCCGGGCGCGCACCCGCCGACATCGCGCGGCGGCTGATCGAGAAGGCCGAACTGCGCAGCGTGCGGCTCTCGAATGATGCATTTGCGGCGCTGAAGGGGTTTCTGTCGATCGATGTTGGGCTCGACGGGTCGGCAAGCGCGCTGGAAGCATTCGCGGCGGGTGCCGGCCTGTCGCTGGGCGTGGCGCTGGAGAAATTCGCCGCCCGCGCGAAAGCTATCGAAGCGCTGGGTCTGCCGACGGATAAGATCCAATACGACGCCGCTTTCGGCCGTCCGCTCGACTATTACACCGGGCTGGTCTTCGAGATATCCGCGGAAAATGGCGACCGGCCGCTGGCCGGCGGCGGCCGCTACGACCGGCTGCTGACCTTGCTTGGCGCGAAAACAGCGATCCCCGGCGTCGGCTTTTCCGTCTGGCTCGACCGCATCGAGGCCTTGCGGGAGACGGCGCAATGATCACGCTGGCGATTCCGTCCAAGGGCCGGCTCAAGGAGCAGGCGCTGGAAGTTCTGGCGAAGGCTGGGCTTGCCGTCAGCATGCCCGGCGACGAGCGCAAGTACCATGCCCGCGTCGAAGGCCTGGACAATGTCGAGGTGGCCTTCCTGTCGGCCTCCGAAATTGCCGGCGAAATCGGGCAGGGCGCTGTCGATCTCGGCATCACAGGTGAAGATCTGGTGCGCGAAAACCTCGCCGACTGGGAAGCCCGCGCCGAAATCGTTGCCCGTCTCGGTTTCGGTAGCGCCGATGTCGTCGTTGCCGTGCCCGACATCTGGCTCGACGTCGACACCATGGCCGATCTCGATGACGTCGCCGCCGATTTCCGCCAGCGCCATGGCAGGCGGCTGCGCATCGCCACCAAATACTGGCGGCTGACCCAGCAATTCTTCTCCCAGAAACACGGCATCCAGGTCTATCGCATCGTCGAAAGCCTGGGCGCCACCGAGGGCGCACCGGCGGCGGGACTGGCGGATATCATCGTCGACATCACCACCACGGGCTCGACGCTGCGCGCCAATCATCTCAAGGKGCTGGGKGATGGCGTCGTGCTTAAGTCGCAGGCCTGTCTCGTGGCATCGAGGAAAGATCGTGCCGCAGGCGATGAAGCCGTCTTGCGCGACATCGCTGCCAGGATGAGCGCCCTCCCTTCCCCTTGAGGGCGTATGGACCGGGGACATCACGAGCAGGTGTTCGGAGACATCGCGAACAGTTTGTGAAACTGGCGCCTTCCCCTTGAGGGGCCCTTGAGGGGGAGGGGATCTGCAGTACGATCGACGGGATTTCCACCATCCCGGCAGGCTGATAGACTCAAGCGCGTCTGGGAGGACACAGCGATGCCGGTCAATCTCGACGAGCTGAAGAACGCCACCAATCTGCGCGGGCGCGCTGCGCGCACCGGCAGCGTCTTTATCGCGCCCGTCGACGGCAGGGCGCATGTGTCCGGCGAGCGGTCGGTGCCCTTGCTGCCGCACACAATCCCGGCGCTGTTTTCGCAGACCGCCGCCAAGTATGGCACGCTCGATGCCGCCGTCTTCGTCGCCCAGGACAAGCGCTTCACCTGGAGCGAGCTGTCGGACACGGTGGATGCGCTGGCCGCCGGCTTTGTGGCGCTCGGCCTGGAAAAAGGCGACCGCGTCGGCATCTGGTCGCCCAACCGCTGGGAGTGGCTGGTCACCCAGTTCGCCACGGCCCGCATCGGGTTGATCCTGGTCAACATCAACCCGGCCTATCGGCTGACCGAACTCGAATATGCGCTGAACAAGGTTGGCTGCAAGGCGCTGGTCACGGCGGCCCAGTTCAAGACCTCCGACTATCTCGGCATGATCGAGACACTGGCACCGGAACTCGCGACGGCCACGCCCGGAAAACTCAAGGCGAGCAAGCTGCCGAGCCTGAAGATCGTCATTCGCATGGGCGAGGAGAATTCGCCCGGCATGTTCAATTTCGGCGATGTCCTGGCCATGGCCGGACGCGACGAGCATGACAGCCTCGACAGAATATCGGAGGGACTGAAGGCGAGCGACGCCATCAACATCCAGTTTACCTCAGGCACCACCGGCGCGCCCAAGGGGGCGACGCTGACCCACACCAACATCGTCAACAACGGCCATTTCGTCACTTCCGCCATCAAGCTCACCGTTGACGATCGGCTGTGCATTCCCGTGCCGCTCTATCATTGCTTCGGCATGTCGATGGGCACGATGGGCTGCGTCTCCAAGGGCGCGACCATGGTTTTCCCGGGCGAGGGGTTCGATGCCGGCGCCACGCTGATGGCGGTGGCTCAAGAGCGCTGCACCGGCCTCTATGGCGTGCCGACCATGTTCGTCGCCATTCTCGACCATCAGGATTTCCAGTCCTTCGATCTCTCCAGCCTGCGCACCGGCATCATGGCCGGCTCGCCATGCCCGATCGAAGTGATGAAGAAGGTGGTGTCGCTGATGCACATGGAAGAGGTGACCATCGCCTATGGCATGACAGAAACCAGCCCGGTCTCGTTCCAGAGCGGCGTCGACGACCCGCTGGAAAAGCGCGTTTCCACTGTCGGCCGCATCCATCCCCATGTCGAGGTCAAGGCTGTCGATGCCAATGGCGCGACCGTCGCGGTCGGCGAGCCCGGTGAGCTTTGCACGCGCGGCTATTCGGTGATGAAGGGCTATTGGGAGGACGAGGCAAAGACCCGCGAGGCCATCGATGCCGATGGCTGGATGCACACAGGCGACCTCGCCACCATTGATGCCGAAGGCTTTTGCAACATTGTCGGCCGGGTCAAGGACATGGTCATCCGCGGTGGCGAGAATGTATATCCGCGGGAAGTGGAGGAGTTCCTCTACCGTCATCCGAAGGTGAAGGAGGTGCAGGTGTTCGGCATTCCCGATCCGAAATATGGCGAGGAGCTTTGCGCCTGGATCGTGCTCAAGCCGGGCCAGATCACCACCGAGCAGGAAATCAAGGCCTTCTGTAGCGGCCAGATCGCCCACTACAAGATCCCGCGCTACATCCGTTTCCGCGCCGAACTGCCGATGACGGTGACCGGCAAGCCGCAAAAATTCCTCATGCGCAATGCGATGGTCGAGGAACTGGGGCTGGTGGCGCAGAAGACGGCTTGATCGCCCACCCTTCGGACTTTGATCCAGTCGAGCCAGCCTGTTTCAGAATGCTAACGGCTGCCCCGGCTATCCCCGGACTTTACCGCCGTGCCTGGCTCCTGGACGAGCGGTCCGAGCAGGACTTCTCCAAACAGCGGCTGGTAGCGGCGGCGAACGACCGGGKCCTCCTTGAAGGACAGCGCATACTGGCCGATCTGGTGAAAATAGGTGATGCGGGCCCGCACGATGCTTTCGTCCTCCGAATAGCCCATGGCACGGAATGACCGGATCAGCAGCTCTATGCGCAGATCGTCGATCTCCTTGACTTCCTGAGCCAGTTTCTTTGACGTCCGCGACCAGTCGCGCACGGCCAGATCGAGGAGCGGACTGAACGGGGCCTCATCCACCCAGACATGCACGATGTCGGTGAAGAACTGCAGGCCGTCTATGTCATGGATGTCGCGCATGGCCCAGAACGGCGCGCAGTTGCTGTCGCGCCATTCCTGCAACAGGCCGCCGCGCAGGTCCGCCAGGCTGGCGAAGTGAAAATAGAAGCTGCCGCGCGTGACCTTCAATTGCTGCGCCAGACGATCGATCTTGACCTCACCGATGCCACGCTTTTCGAGCACCTTGCGTGCCGCTGCGATCCAGGCCTCGCGGCTGAGCGTCTGCCGCGCCGGTTTCGAATGCGGCGCGGGATTACGCTTTCCCTGCGGTTTTTTCGGCGCGCCTTGCTCGTTCATCGGATCAGAGACCTCGTCGCCTTGCACAGCCTGTCTGGCCGACTCGCCAATCGAGCCGGCCCTTATCTGCTACGCAATTCTCGGTGTCACCGTCCACCGGTTGAGCCTCATTTTCAGGGCAGCGCGCTGATCCGCTCCAGCATCAGCTGGAAGAACGGAGCCGGATCGATCCGGCGCAGCACATTGCAGTTCCTGCGCCGGCCGGTGACATGCCACCAGTCGACGACCGTCATGCCAATGGTCTCCGGCGAGACGATATCGACCGTCACGGCGCATTGGCGCTGTTCGTAGATCTGCGGGGCCAGCAGATAGCCGGTGACGCAGGCATCGTGGATGGGGCGGGCTTCCGTAGCGAATTTATGCGTGCCGTATTGACGGAAGAAGTCCGCGAGGTTGGCGGCCTCGATGGCCGCGCGGCTGCCGGTGGCACGCAGCGCCTCCAGCCATTCCGGCGTCATCAGGGCGGTGTAGGTGCAGTCGATGCCGGCCATCGTCACCGGGACGCCGCTGTCGAACACTTTGTGGGCGGCGTGCGGGTCGACGAAGATGTTGAATTCGGCTGCTGGCGTGGCATTGCCGCCCTGGAAGAAGCCGCCGCCCATCAGCACGACTTCGCGCAGCCGGGGGATGATTTTCGGCTCCATGGTCATGGCCATGGCCAGATTGGTCATCGGTCCCAGCGTGCAGACGGTCAGCTCGCCTTCGTCAGCGTCCATGATCGTGCGGACCATGTAGTTCACCGCGTGTTCGCTCTGCAGCGGCGTCACGGGCTCGGGGAGATCGGCGCCGTCGAGGCCGGTTTCGCCGTGGACATATTCGGCGGTGATCAGCTTGCGCACCATCGGGGCCGGGCAGCCGGCATAGACAGGCACATCCGGCCGGCCAGCCAATTCCACGACTTTCAGCGCATTTTTCGATGTCAGCGCCAGCGGCACGTTGCCGCCGACCGTGGTGATGCCGACAACCTCGAGCTCGGCCGGCGAGCCGAGCGCGAAGAGGATCGCGAACGCGTCGTCCTGACCGGGGTCGGTGTCGATGATTATCTTGCGTGGTGCCATTGTGACGCGGTTATCCCCTGTTGGTGAAAAGCCTATTGCTGAGCCGATTTGGATGTGTAGAAATACAGTACTGTATCTTATGTTCAAGACAAGGTGTTCGAGATGGACGCACGCGGCGACTTTTCAGAAATCCCGATCCTCGACGTATCCGCGCTTTACGGTAGCGATGAGGCTGCGATCGCCAGAACGGCCGCGACGCTGCGCCGCTATCTCGAGACGATCGGCTTTCTCTACGTCGTGGGGCATCCGATCCCGCGCGCTGATGTCGAGGCGGTCCGCGAGGCCAGCAAGCGCTTCTTCGCGCTGCCCGAGGAACAGAAGCTGGCGCTGAAGATCGACAAGAATTTCCGTGGTTATCTGCCTTTTGCCGGCTCGACCATCGTGACGTCCTCGGTGGCGACCGTGAGCAAGCCGAACCAGAGCGAATCGATCTTCTTCATGCACGAGGTCGAGGCCGATGATCCCAGGGCGTTGGCAGACCAGCCGCTGCAGGGTCCCAATCAGTGGCCCGACGAGGCGGCGCTCGGCGGCTTCAGATCCACGATCGAACTCTATGTGGATGAGATGAGCACGCTCGCGCGCAAGATGGTCGGCGCCATCGCGCTCTCGCTCGGGCTTCCGACCGACAGTCTCGACCGCTATTTCGAGCAGCCGACGACCTTCCTGCGGCTGCTGCACTATCCGACGCAGGCTCAGGAAGAAGGGCTGTTCGGCTCGGCCCCGCACACCGATTACGGCTTCATCACCCTGCTCGCGCAGGACAATGTCGGCGGCCTCGAGGTCAAGAACAAGGCGGGCGACTGGGTCCCCGCGCCGCCGGTTCCGGATTCTTTCGTGATGAATGTCGGCGATATCCTGGCGCGTTGGTCGAACGACCAGTTCGTCTCGACCCCGCATCGCGTCATCAACCGGTCGGGCCGCGAGCGCTACTCGCAGCCCTTCTTCTTCGATCCGTCGATGGATGAAACGATCGAGGCGCTGCCTGTCTGCGTGCCGGCCGGTAGCCAGCCGAAATACGAGCCGGTGCTCTACGGCGACTACCTGATGGAGCGCATCGACAAGAACTATCACTACCGCAAGAAGAAGGCCGCGGAGACGGCCAGTTCATAATGCGAGAAACCGTTGTCATCAAAAAAGGGGAACGAGAAATGAGATCACATTTGCGCGTGGCCGGTCTGGTGCTGGCCACATTTGCCGCGACCTGGAGCGGATCGTCGAACGCCGCCGAAATCACAAAGTCGACCGAGGTCAAGCAGACCGGCATGCTCACCATCGCCAACACGCTGGACTTTGCGCCGTTCGAATATCTCGACGCCGACGGCAAGCAGACCGGCATCATCATCGAACTGGCTGGCGAAGTGGCCAAGCTGGTCGACGCCAAGCTGGACGTGGCGCGCACGCCATTCCCGTCAATGGTGCCGGGACTGGCGGCTGGCCGCTTCAAGATCGCCTGGGAAACATTTTCGGCCACGCCGGAGCGGCTGAAGCAAGTCGACTTCGTCATGTTCCTGAAGGCGGGCCTCGCGGTCTCGACATCGCCTGACAAGAAGGCGAGCTTCACTGGCGATACCCCGCTTTGCGGCAAGCGCATTGGTGTTTCGGCAGGCAGCGCTTCGGATTTCCTCGTCGACAAGCTGAGCAAGGATTGCACTGACAAGGGCCAGGCGGCAATCCAGAAGTCCGTCTTCAACTCATCGACGGATATCGTCCAGGGGGTGCTGTCCGATCGTCTCGACGCCCGCATGGATGATGCGACGGCATCGAGTTATTTCGAAGTCACCAGCAAGGGCCAGCTCGTTGTGCTGCCGACACTCTATGAAGTCGCGCCGCTCGGCCTGGCGATCGCCAAGGACGACAAGGAAACCGCCGACATGATGGTCGGTGCACTCTCCGAACTGTTCAAGAATGGCACCTACAAGGCCATCCTCGAAAAGTATGGCATGGGCGCCTACGCGATCAAGGAGCCCTATTTCGTCGGCAACATGGAGGCGCTCCGCGCCGACTAGAGCAATTACAGGAAAAGTGCGCGGCGGTTTTCCGGCCGGAATTGCGTCAAAACAAGGAGATGGAGCGGTGCTGCGTTTCCGTGAAACGATGAACCGCTCTGGAACGCAATGCCTTCATCCGGGCGCATAAAGTGCGCCCAGGGAATTTGAATCTTCGCATTGGTCCGAAAACCGATTCCGATTTTCGGACCAATGCGATACGCGGTTGTAGGCGCCTGGTCTCGTGTCGGGCGCCATCCGGACGGAGACCAGGAGAAGCAGCGATGGGCGTGGCCCACCCAACCGAGATACGCATCGAGCCGGGCGTCGCCGAGGCGGTTTCGCGCCTGATCGTCGTGCCGCAGCGCCGCTACGGCATCTGGGTCGGCACGGCCCTGGCCCTGTTGGTGGCGTTCTTCATCATCCGGGCCTTCGCCAGCAATCCCGCTTTTGCCTGGCCGACGGTGGTCGGCTACCTGTTCCACCCGTCCGTCATGCGCGGCCTCGGCAACACTTTGCTGCTGACCGTTGTGATCATGATATTGGCGATCGTGGTCGGCACGGTCATCGCCATCATGCGCGTTTCGCCAAGCCCGGTGCTGCGCACATTCGCGGGCTTGTATGTCTGGTTCTTCCGTGGCGTGCCGGCCCTGATCCAGCTGATCTTCTGGTTCAACCTGTCGCTGCTCGTGCGTGAGGTCTCCCTGACCATCCCTTTCGTCGGCACGCTCTTTTCCGTCCGCACCAATGACTTCATGACGCCATTCTTCTCCGCCGTCGTGGCGCTCTCCCTATGCGAGGCCGGCTACATGGCCGAGATCATCAGGGCCGGCATCAAATCGGTGCCATCGGGCCAAGCCGAGGCGGCGAGTGCGCTGGGCATGCCGTACCGCATGATCCTGAAGCGCATCACGCTTCCACAGGCCATGCGCTTCGTGTTGCCGCCCACCGGCAACGAGGCCATCAACCTCCTGAAGATGACGTCGCTGGTGACCTTTATCGCGGTGGACGACCTCTTCTATTCGGCCCAGAGCATCTATGCGCGAACCTTCGAGACGATCCCCCTGCTGATCGTGGTCGCCTTCTGGTATCTCGCCGTGGTCAGCATCATGTCGGCCGGGCAGCATGTGCTGGAACGCCATTTCGGCCGCAGCGACACCCGTGGCGATCCCACGGCAATGCGCTTCCTGCGCAATGTCTTCGGTTTGCGGAGCGTTGCCCGATGAGCGACGTGAAGGCTGAAAACCGCGCCCGCTTCGGCGTGCCGCCGGACTCCATGGTCTTCGCACGCGGCGTGCGCAAATCCTACGGGCCGCTCGAGGTTCTCAAGGGCGTCGATCTCGACGTGCCCGCGGGTTCGGTTGCTTGCATCATCGGCCCTTCGGGCTCCGGCAAGAGCACGTTCCTGCGCTGCATCAACCATCTCGAGAAGCTGAGCGGCGGCATCCTGCTCGTCGACAGCGAGTTCGTCGGCTACGATCTCCGGGGCGATAGACTCTACGAGGTCAAGGACGATCTTCTTTGCCAGCGGCGCGCCGAGACCGGCATGCTGTTCCAGTCGTTCAATCTGTTTTCCCACATGACCGTGATGGAGAATTTGATCGAGGCACCAACGCAGGTGCGGCGAATCCCGCCGGAACAAGCGAAGGCCGAAGCGGAAATCCTGCTGCGGCGTGTCGGTCTTCTGGACAAGGTCGAGCGCTATCCGAGGGAGCTTTCGGGCGGACAGCAGCAACGGGTGGCAATCGCGCGCGCGATGGCGATGAAGCCGAAGGTCCTGCTCTTCGATGAGCCGACATCGGCGCTCGATCCCGAACTCGTCGGCGAGGTCCTGCAGGTCATGCGCGATCTCGCTGAAAGCGGCATGACCATGGTCGTGGTGACGCACGAGATCGGCTTTGCCCGCGAGATAGGCGACCAGCTCGTCTTCATGGATGGAGGCGTGATCGTCGAACGTGGCGTTCCCCGTGAGATGATCGCCAACCCGACATCGCCGCGAACCCGCGAGTTCTTGTCGCGCGTCCTTTGACGGCAAAGGCGCGAGCCACGGTCGCGCCAAACAAAAAGCGCGGGACTGGCCCGCGCCTTCTTCATGTTCAGGTTCGTGAAGGTCAGTCCTTTTCGAAGATGCGGGCCTTGGCGACCACGCCGGCAATGGCGCCGCCGATCAATGGCGCAACGATGAACAACCAGAGCTGGCCGATCGCCGCGCCGCCTGTAAACAGCGCCGGGCCGATCGAGCGGGCCGGATTGACCGATGTGCCGGTGACCGGGATCATGGCGAAGTGAATGCCTGCCAGCGTCAGGCCGATGACCAGGCCGGCGAACGCCGTGGCATGCTTTTCCGCAGTGACGCCAAGGATCACCGTGACGAAGGTGAAGGTGCCGATGACCTCCCACAGGAAGGCGGAGCTGACACCCCATTTCGTCACATCCCAGCCATTGGCACCGAAGTTGGTCACGGGTTCGCCGGCCTTGCCGGAGACGATGATCCACAGCGCCAGCGAAGCGAGGATGGCGCCGATGACCTGCGCGATCCAGTAGGGAATGACGTCCTTGGCCGGAAGCCGTCCGGCAAGGAAGACACCGAGCGTCACCGCCGGGTTGAGATGCGCGCCCGAGATGGGGCCGATCGCATAGGCCGCTGCAATGAGGCCGATGCCGAATGCGAGGCCGATACCCTCCTGGCCAAGCGGCAAGGCGCCGCCGAAGCCACCCGTCACCACCGAAGCCGTGCCGATGAACACCAACAAGAATGTACCTAGAACTTCCGCCAGATAAGTCTTCATTGCCCTCTCCTCGTGTCGATCCGCCGGTCCGCCTTTTCGCGCCGCGAATCACGTCTGAAAGAGTATTCGCAAGCAGAAAAGTTGGAAAGCAGCGCGGTTGCGTGGACCGCCGCTGCTTGTGCGCATCAATTGCAGGCTTTAGAGCAGGGCCGGATTGAATTGCTAAGTATCGGAAAACAAGATGCGACTGGGCGGACGACTGGCTGCGGCCATCGAAGTGCTGGAAGACATTAGCCGGCGTCACCGGCCGGTGGCCGATGCGCTGAAGGACTGGGGCCTGTCGCATCGTTTTGCCGGTGGCGGCGACCGCGCCGCGATCGGCAACATCGTCTACGACGCGCTGCGCCACAAGCGTTCCGCCGGCTGGCTGCTGGGCGAGGACACGCCGCGCGCCATCGGCTTTGGCGCGCTGCTGCTGGAATGGAACCAGACCGCGCAATCGCTGAACGACGCACTCGAAGGCGACAAGTTCGCGCCGCCGCTTTTGACCGCCACCGAACTTCAGGCAATCGCCGAGCGTCGGCTTGGCGATGCTCCACCCGCGGTGCGGGCGGACGTGCCGGACTGGTGCGAGCCGCTTTTCGAACAGGCCTTTGGTGCGGCGTGGGTCGAGGAAGGCGCTGCCCTTGCGACCCGACCGCCGCTCGACATCCGTGTCAACACGCTGCAGGCCGATCGCACGAAAGTGCTGGCGGAACTGGCGGAGACTGGCGCCAAGGCAGCCCGTCTCGCCCCCCATGGCATTCGCATTCCGCCGATCGATGGCGACGGCAGGCATCCCAATGTGCAGGCCGAACCGGCCTTCCAGAAAGGTTGGTTCGAGGTCCAGGACGAAGGCTCGCAGATCGTGGCGGCCCTTGCCGGCGCCGAGGCCGGCATGCAGGTGCTGGACTTCTGCGCCGGAGCCGGCGGCAAGACGCTGGCGCTGTCGGCGGCGATGGACAATCGGGGCCAGGTCTTTGCCCATGATGCCGAAAAGGCGCGGCTGGCGCCGATCTTCGACCGCATGCGCCGCTCCGAAAACCGCAATGTGCAGATCGTTACCAAGCCGTCGGAGCTCGCTGCGCTGACCAACCACATGGACATCGTGCTGGTCGACGCGCCTTGCACCGGCAGCGGCACCTGGCGCCGCCGGCCCGACGCCAAATGGCGGCTGACGCAAAGACAGCTTGATACGCGCAAAGGCGAGCAATCAGCCATCCTCGAAGCGGCCAAGGCCTTCGTCAAACCTGGCGGCCTGCTGGTCTACATCACCTGCTCGGTGTTCGACGAGGAGAATGGCGAGCAGATCGCTGCGTTCCGGGGGCACAACAGCGACTTTGCTCCGGTCGATCACCATGCGCTGTGGAACAAGCATTTTCCCGGCCACGGCACGGCCGCGCGGATCGGTTCGACCGGAGACATTTCCCTGTCGCCATCGCTGAGCGGCACTGACGGCTTCTATTTCTGCGCGCTGCGCCGAGGAAACTGACTTTGCAGTTGACGGGGGGCCGATGCGCCCCAGTTTGTGGCACGCGGCGGCGTGCCGCTTAACGGGGAGCCTCCTTTGCATAGATATCTGTCGTTCGTGCTGTTCCTCATCCTGGTGTTGGGCGGCGGCCTGCTGATCGGTTACGCGACCTTGCCGGGCGAATGGTATGCATCACTGGTCAAGCCGCCTTTCAACCCGCCCAACTGGATCTTCGGCCCGGTCTGGTCGCTGCTCTATGTGCTGGTCGCCATTGCCGGCTGGCGGACATGGAGGCGCGAGCCAACAGGGACCGCGATGAAGATCTGGGGTGCGCAGCTCGCCCTTAACTTCCTGTGGTCGCCGACGTTCTTTGGCGCCAGGCTGATGGGGCCGGCACTGGTGATCATTGTGCTTCTGCTCGGCAGCATAATCCTGTTCATCGCCAGGGTCTGGAACCGCGACCGGGTTTCGGGCTGGTTGTTCGTGCCCTACGCGGCATGGGTGGGGTTCGCCACCTTGCTCAACGCATCGCTCCTCTGGTTGAACTAGGACCTCACCGGGATTGCTTTGTTGCAGTGCAGCAATTGAGATTGCCTGCCGACGATCCCTCTGCAATAAGCTTTGCCAGACAAACGAAGGCGACGGCCATGGCAGCAAAGATCGTMCCCGCCCCGGACTATGAGGACCGCGTCAGGACCTCCTTCGCGCGCCAGAAAGCCATGGCGACCATCGGCGCCGAACTCACGCTGGTGACGCCTGGCATCATCGAGATCGAGATGCCCTACTCGGCGCAGCTCACCCAGCAGCATGGTTTCCTGCATGCGGGTGTCATTTCGACGGCGCTGGACTCGGCCTGCGGCTATGCCGCCTTCTCACTGATGCCGGAAAACTCCAGCGTGCTGACCATCGAGTTCAAGGTCAATCTGCTCGCGCCGGGCAGGGGCGAGCGCTTCCTGTTCCGCGGCTCGGTGACCAAGCCAGGCCGCACCATCATCGTCGCCGACGGGCAAGCCTATGCTTTCGCCACCGACGGCGAGGCCAAGCTGATCGCCACCATGACCGGAACGATGATGACGGTGGTCGGTCGCGACGGCATAGAGGGTTGATGCCATGGGTAGCGCGGTGCGACTGGGCGGCAAGGATGTTCTCTTCGTCATGGCCGCGCAGGCCGAATATGGCCCGCATCTGAAGCGATTGGTCGCGCCTTTCATGACCGGCGTCGGGCCCGTCGAAGCCGGCGTCAGGCTCGGCGCGCAATTGTCGCTGATGAAGGTACAGAAGGTACTGCCGGACATGGTGGTGTCGCTCGGCTCGGCCGGCAGCCGGACCCTGGAGCAGACGGAAATCTACCAGGCCGTCTCGGTCAGCTACCGCGACATGGATGCTTCGCCGCTGGGTTTTGAAAAAGGAGCGMCCCCGTTCCTCGACCTGCCGGTGACCGTGCCGCTGCCGTTGCGCATTCCGGGCATCAGGGAGGCGACGCTGTCGACGGGTGGCGCGATCATCACAGGTGCCGCCTATGACGCGATCGCCGCCGACATGGTCGACATGGAAACCTTCGCGTGCCTGCGCGCTTGCCAGTTGTTCGATATCCCGCTGGTCGGGTTGCGCGGCATCTCCGACGGCGCGGCCGATCTCAGGCATGTCGGCGATTGGACCGAATATCTGCACGTCATCGACGAAAAGCTGGCGGACGCGGTCATGCGCCTCGAGCAGGCGATCGCATCGGGCGCGCTTGGGGTTGAGCCGCCGCGGGAAGACGTGGGACTAGTTTGAAGGACAAGCGTCGCAACCCATTGCATCGACTCGTTTCTTTCTCTAAACGCTCGCCATGAAAACAGCCAATCATCCCGACACCGTCCTGATTGTCGATTTCGGCAGCCAGTTTACGCAGCTCATCGCCCGCCGCATTCGCGAGGCCGGCGTGTTTTCCGAGATCGTGCCGTTCCAGTCGGCCGAAGCGGCGTTCAAGCGCATCAATCCAAAGGCGGTGATCCTGTCCGGCGGTCCGGCCTCGACCTCTGACATAGGCAGCCCGCGCGCGCCACAGATCGTCTTCGACGCCGGCGTGCCGGTGCTCGGCATCTGCTACGGCCAGATGGCCATGTGCGTGCAGATGGGTGGCGTCGCCGAAAGCTCCAACCATCGCGAATTCGGCCGCGCGTTCGTCGAGATCGAGAAGGAAAACCCGCTGTTCGAAGGCCTGTGGGCACCCGGCCAACGGCATCAGGTCTGGATGAGCCATGGCGACCGCGTCATCTCCTTGCCCAAGGGCTTCGAGGTGTTCGGCAAGTCGGAAGGTTCGCCCTTCGCCATCTTCGGCAGCATCGAGCGCAAGATGTACGGCATCATGTTCCATCCGGAAGTGGTGCATACGCCGGACGGCGCAAGGCTGCTGCGCAACTTCGTCCACAACATTGCCGGCATCGAGGGCGACTGGACGATGCGCGCCTACCGCGAGCATGCGGTCGAGGCGATCCGCAAGCAGGTCGGCAAGGGCAAGGTCATCTGCGCGCTGTCGGGCGGCGTGGACTCTTCCGTGGCAGCATTGCTGATCCATGAAGCGGTCGGCGACCAGCTGACCTGCATCCTCGTCGACCATGGCCTGATGCGCAAGGACGAGGCCGCTGGCGTGGTGGCGATGTTCCGCGAGCACTACAATCTTCCGCTCATCCTGGTGAACGCTTCGGATCGCTTCATCGATGCGCTCGAAGGCGAGGCGGACCCGGAGAAGAAGCGCAAGACCATTGGCAGGCTCTTCATCGAGGTGTTCGAGGAGGAGGCCAGGAAGCTCGGCGGTGCCGAATTCCTGGCGCAGGGCACGCTTTACCCAGACGTCATCGAAAGCGTCTCCTTTACCGGCGGTCCATCGGTGACGATCAAGTCGCACCACAATGTCGGCGGCCTGCCCGAGCGGATGAACATGCAGCTGGTCGAGCCGCTGCGCGAACTGTTCAAGGACGAGGTGAGGGCGCTCGGCAAGGAACTCGGCCTGCCCGAAAGCTTCATCGGCCGGCATCCTTTCCCGGGGCCTGGTCTCGCCATCCGCTGCCCCGGTGGCATCACCCGCGAAAAACTGGAGATCCTGCGCGAAGCCGACGCCATCTATCTCGACGAGATCCGCAAGGCCGGCCTCTACGACGCCATCTGGCAGGCCTTCGCCGTGCTGCTGCCGGTGCAGACGGTCGGCGTGATGGGCGACGGCCGCACCTACGAATTCGTCTGCGCGCTCCGCGCCGTCACCTCGGTCGACGGCATGACGGCGGATTTCTACCACTACGACATGGCATTCCTGGGCGCCGCCGCAACGCGCATCATCAACGAAGTCCGCGGCATCAACCGCGTCGTCTACGACGTGACGTCGAAGCCACCGGGCACCATCGAGTGGGAATGATTCAGGCCCACTCAAACGCCGCCGAACATACGCCAGTTTGCGACGTAAGATACTGAAAACAAACATAAATACTTCCTGAGACAATCAGCGACAATCGGTGCGCAGAGATTGGCTTTGACGGACCGTTTGACGGACCTCCCGCATATTGCCCATCCGAATTTTTCTAAGTACCGTCAGAGCCAATGAGGCTCGTGACGGTACTTTTTTTGCCATAAGGCATTGAACAGAAAAGGAATTTCCTGCCGCGGAGCCTCGAAATTGTGCTGACGGTACTTTTGAGGAGGCAATGGGTATGCTGACGGATGCCGCCCTTAAGGCGCTGAAACCAAAAGCAAAAATCTACAAGATTGCTGACCGTGATGGCATGTACGTCCGCGTCATGCCCAGTGGCGCGATCTCGTTCCGGCTGGATTACAGGCTGAACGGACGCCGCGAGACGGTCTACTTAGGCAGATATGGCAGAGGCGGAATCTCGCTCGCGTTGGCACGTGAGAAGTGCCTCGACGCGAAGCGCGCCATTGGCGAAGGGCGATCGCCGGCGATCGAGAAGCAGCGCGACAAGCGCCGCCTGAAAGAGGCAAAGAGTTTTGGCGAATTCGGCGAGAAATGGCTCACTGCCGCGCCGATGGCCGACAGCACGCGGGCCATGCGGCGCGCCATCTTCGAACGGGAGCTTCTTCCCGTCTGGCGCAATCGCCTCCTGCCGGAAATTACGCCGGACGACCTAAGGGCCCTATGCGCCAGCATCGTTGAACGTGGTGCTCCGGCGACAGCAATTCACGTACGAGATATCGTGAAGCAGATTTACAGCTTCGCGATTTTGCATGGGGAGAAGGTCGCTAATCCGGCTGATGAAGTAGGGCCGGCGTCAATTGCTACGTTCGTGTCGAAGGATCGATCGCTCTCGCCCTCGGAAATCCGAGTGATGCTGAAGCAGCTTGAGCACATCGCCACCCTTCCCACGATCCGCTTGGGAATGCGGCTTTACCTGCTCACGATGGTGCGAAAGAGCGAGCTGCAGGACGCGGTTTGGGACGAGGTCGATTTCGAGAATGCGGTCTGGACGATCCCGAAAGAACGCATGAAGCGATCGAAGGCGCATAACGTCTACCTGTCACGCCAAGTGCTCGACATCATGATTGCCCTGAAGACCTGTGCAGGGAATTCCAGATACCTTCTTCCATCGCGGTACGATGCGGATGCTCCGATGTCGCGCGCTACCTTTAACCGCGTCACCTACGCGGTCGTCGAGCGGGCGAAGTCCGAGGGGCTGCCTCTGGAGCCGTTTACGGTTCATGACCTGCGGCGAACGGGCTCGACGCTGTTGAATGAACTTGGTTTCAACAGCGATTGGATTGAGAAATGCCTGGCGCACGAGGACGGGCGCTCGTCGCGTGGTGTCTACAACAAGGCCGAATATGAGGTGCAACGCCGCCACATGATGCAGGAATGGTCGGATATCGTCGATGCTTGGGTCGGTGGCAAGAAATATGTGCCGACACTGATCCCGCCGTCGATGCCGATCCTGGAGCCTGATCCGGCCCTCTGATTCCACACAAGGGTTGTATGGCGCATCACGCATGTTCTGGCCCGAGGTTCGCCGAGTTCGTTGTTCCTGCTACGCATTAATATGAAACTTTGTGGCGCCGGTATTATAGCTGGACGATAATATGGTTAGGCGGTTCGGGACTCACTACTGCCAGGCATTAGTAAGCTACGTCCCCTATGCTTAGGGTATTTGAGCCCGATCTCGCGCTCTGACAGGAGAGGCTTTACGTAAACGCACATCAGGAGGACTCGCTCGGGGGATCGGAACTGCCCTGCGAGCCTGTAGCCAGGCTTCTACTTCGGCTAGATCCCAAACCACGCACCGAGGGGTGAGAGCGAAGCGTCGTGGAAATTGCCCGCGTTGTTCCATCTCATAGATTGTGGTGTCGGCCAGAGGTACGATTTCGCGTAACTCCTTGCGGCGGATCGTCCGCTTTGTTGTACTTTTCCCGGGACCATTCATGGCGCCATTCCTCCATCGCTAAGCAGATGATTGAAGCTGAAAGTCTTCAGGGATGGAAATGGCGAAAGCTGGCAAGCGTATGCCGGGCGGTCATTTCGTACATATCGGCCGGTGAGGCTTGATTGTGGCCCGGATCGGCCGTCCGTCATCCGCAGCGGATCGCTTCCTGGTCTGCGGTCATATTAGCGAGCAAAGTTTCATATGGCGCCCTTCGCCGGGGGCGGTCGGTCCCGCATCCCGCCTCACGGCGGCGCTATGCTGATGCTCCTTCGGCCGCCCTGTTGAACCGATCTCAAGGCCACGAACTTGCTCCAGCACCGAACTGACTTATTCCGGCTGACGGACATTTCGGTGCTTCCGCCTTGTACGCCCCTTTTTCAAATTGGTCGGGAGAGCAGGGGCTCTCCCGACGGAGAGTCAGGGGAGAGGCCGGTTTTTCGCGACGGGTTGAAAGCGGAAGGAGAGGCCTTCGGCGCGCGGCGCGCAGAACCGCGATGTCTGTCCGAACCAATAGAACCCATCCCGTCGCCGACCGGTCGAACCTCTACGACGAGATCAACGGCAAGATGATTGCCGAGCTGGAAGCGGGTCGTTTTCCTTGGGTTCAGCCATGGGGGACGTTCCCGGCAAAAGCGTCGCTTTGCCGGACGACGTCGACCAGTGGTTTGGCGAGATCGAAACAGCGATCAAGTCGCGCGTCCCGTTCACTTCGATCCCGCGAAGATCGATCGCCCGTGAGGGTGTCTTCGTCAGCATCGACAAGGAAGGATCACTTCTCGTCGAGCGCGGCTATTCCAGCAGACGGATGTTTCGGACAGTGCGCAGGTGCAGGCGTTGGTTGCGCGCGCCGTTTCGGAGCTTGGCGCTCTCGACGTTGCGTTCAACAATGACGGTCTGCTTCCGCCGACCGCGCCACTCGCCGAGCAAACGGAAGACGACTGCACTGGATAATGTGCGTCTACCTCACCGGCGTGTCTTTCTGCCTCAAGCACGAGTTGGCGCGGAATTCACTGAGACTCATAATCTCGATGCGCGCAACGCGCTCGCTGTCAAAGGCTTCTCCGACATAGCAATGGCCCGCAAGAAGCCTGATGACGCGATAAAATCCCTGATCGAAGCTGCAGAGCTCGATCCTGAAAACCCGCGCTACTACGACAAGGCCGGCAAGATCGAACTTGATCGCGGCAACAAGGACCAGGGCGTCAGCCTGCTGCGCCGTTCGCTGGAACTCGACCCGGGCTACATCGTGGCCTTCGCCTATCTGGCGTCTATGTATATCGGCGATGGCAATTATGAAGAGGCGGCGAAGGTTTTCCGAGACGCCGCCGACTATTCACCGACAAATGCCGAGGCGCAGGCCCAGGATGCCAATCTGCTCGCCCTGCTGCATAAGTGGGATGCCGCCGCGCAGCGATATGATCGTGCGAAGACTATCGAGCCCGGGAATGCCTCCTATTTGGCTGGAATATGCTCGCTGCCTGAAGTCGCTAGGCAAGCAGAAAGAGGCGTTGGAAGCGCTTGACACGGCCGTGAAGCTCGCGCCCGACCAAGCCGAAATATACAGCGTGCTCGGCGACAGCTATCGCGACACCGATCGCAAGCCTGAAGCAATCGTCGCCTACAAGAAGTTCCTGGAACTGGACCAGAAGAACTCACCGAGTCGTCCAGTGATCCAGCGCTCTATCGAAATTCTCTCCGGCTAAATGGCGATGTGATACCCCAAAAAAACTCAAGGACTTGGAGGTTGAACATGAGCGCTGGATATACGGCAGACGACTCCGTGGATCCCGGGACCTCGCGAAGACGCACCTTTTTTCGGCCTGGTGCACGGAAAATAAAGCCGGACATTGCCGTGTCGATCACGGTCTTCAACGACGGCTTTGAGATTGAATTTCACGGCAATGCTCGCAACATCCATTATCTGCGATCGAGGATTGTCGCCGAAGGACTCCCCGTCAAGCTTGCCGTTGCGATGGGGCAGACGCCGGAACGCCTCTGCCAATTCCTCGACGTCCCAGACATAGCGCTCTTTGCTGGGCATTCGCGGCAGTGGCATGCGGCCGTCCGCTACCATCTGGTCGAACGTCGTCGCGCTAACGCCAATGGCCCCCGCTGCCTGTTCCCGATTGATGCCGAACAATGGAAGGGTAAGAGCGCCCGGCGTACTTTTCACGGCGTTTCTCGCCATACTTCGCTGTCGTGGCCAATTAGCTGAAAGGTCTCGCGCTACCTCATATCAAGGATGCCGGGAACGCTCGGTGAGGCAAACGGCGGCCGCGGCGTTGAAACAAGACAGGAGAAGAGACCGATCTCGTCCGCGTTCTGCGCAGACGGTGCATTCAGGCTATTCCAACGGAAACCCGGCATCCAAAAAACAAACTGGCTTGTTGCGGGGGTCCGCGACCATTGCGATGTCCTCGCTCCACCGTGGTATTTTCGTTTTGGCGGGAGGCGTCGCCTCGAAGGTCGATCTCAATCTGCCCGTCCGCTGGAGTAAGGATGATCTCCTAAGAGGGGACCGGACCGGCCAGAGTGAAAGTTTGGACTGGGTTTGCCGTGACGGGTTGATGCTGGAGAAGAGGTCTCCGGCGCCCGTCGCGGAGAAGCGCGATGTCCAGACTTGAACGCAGCCGTCGCAGTGCGGACCGGGTGAGCCTTTACGACGAAATCACCGACAAGATCATCGCCGATCTGGAGGTTGGCCGCGTGCCCTGGGTCCAGCCCTGGCGAGGGTCGACTGCGGAGACGCCGCTGGGCCTTCCGACGAACGCCGCTACGGGCCGGCGCTATGCCGGGATCAATGTGCTGCTTCTCTGGGGTGCCGTGATCGAGCACGCCTTTCCCTCCCAGAGCTGGCTCACCTTCCGCCAAGCCCTTGCGCTCGGCGGCTATGTCCGCAAGGGCGAACACGGCACGACGATCGTCTATGCCGATCGCTTCGTGTCCGAAGAGGAGAAGCAGCGCGCCCGGGAGGCCGGGGAGGAAGCACAGGCGATACCATTCCTAAAGCGCTTCACTGTTTTCAACGCCGCGCAGTGCGAAAATCTGCCGGACGACGTCGCGATCGTCGCGCCGCCCCCGGCTCTCCACCTGATCGAACCAAGGGTCGAGGCCCTGATCCGCGCGACCGGGATCGACTTCCGCATCGGCGGCAACAGCGCTTTCTACATGCCGGCGCTCGACTATGTGCAGGTGCCGCCACCCCAGGATTTTTTCGAGCCAATCAACTGGCACCGCACGGCGCTGCACGAGCTTGGCCACGCGACCGGCCATGTGTCACGTCTGGATCGCGACCTGACCGGCAGCTTCGGCACAAAGAAGTACGCCTTCGAAGAGCTGGTCGCCGAGATCAACGCCGCCTTCTGTTGCGCGTCATTCGGTATCGCGCCAACCGTCAGGCATGCGGATTACATCCGCTCCTGGCTGGAGGTGCTGCGCCAGGACAATCGCGCCATCGTGCGCGCTGCCTCGCAGGCGAGCAAGGCGGCGGATTGGCTCCTCTCGTTTCTTCCCGGCGCTGGTGCCACCGATAGCCACGGTCAGGCACGGGCGGCAGCATAGGCTGACAAAGGCATCGACATCGAGCTTTTTAGAAAAGCGGGCACCGCGCAGCCGTTGGTTTTGTCCTTGCTCGCCTCTCCAGGCGCATGGCGCTGCCCTCCTAGAGTGAGAGGGCGGCGCTTGATTTCGTGACGGGTTGGAGGTCGAGAGAGGCTTTCGACCGCCCGTCGCGGAGTAGAATCCCATGGCAAGCGCCGTTCAGAAGATCACCCTTTCGCCCTCGCGCGACATCGCCTTCAACAAGCTCGTGCTCAGCCAGTCGAACGTCCGGCGCGTGAAGGCCGGCGTCTCGATCGAGGAACTGGCCGAGGACATTGTCCGCCGCGGTCTGCTGCAGGGCCTCAGCGTCCGTCCGGTCGTCGATCAGGCCGGCGCGGAGACCGGCATGTTCGAGATCCCCGCCGGCGGCCGGCGCTACCGCGCGCTGGAGCTGCTCGTGAAGCAGAAGCGCTTCGCCAGGACGGCGCCGGTGCCCTGCATCGTTCGCGACAACGGCATCGCCGAGGAGGATTCGCTTGCCGAGAACATCCAGCGCGCGCCGCTGCACCCGCTCGATCAGTTCCGGGCGTTCCTGGCGCTGCGCGAGAAGGGGCAGTCAGAGGAAGAGATCGCGGCCGCCTTCTTCGTCTCGGTTAATGTCGTCAAGCAGCGGCTGAAGCTCGCCTCGGTCTCTCCCATGCTGCTCGACGTTTATGCCGAGGACGGTATGACGCTCGACCAGCTCATGGCCTTCACCGTGTCGAGCGACCATGGGCGGCAGGAACAGGTGTTCGAGCGGCTGAAGGTCTCCTACGACAAGCAGCCCTACACCATCCGCCGGATGCTCACCGAAGGTGCCGTTCGCGCTACGGACAAGCGGGCGCAGTTCATCGGCGTGGAAGCATATGTCGCGGCTGGCGGCGCGGTGCTGCGCGACCTGTTTCAAGGCGATGACGGCGGCTGGCTCCAGGATGTGTCTCTGGTAGATCAGATGGTGGCCGACAAGCTGAAGGTCGAATCCCAAACGATCGCTGCCGAGGACTGGAAGTGGATCGAGGTCGCCCCCGATTTCGCCTACGGCCACGCTTTCGGTCTGCGCCAGCTCCGCGGCGAGACCGTCGCGCTCACGGCCGAGGAGGAAGCGACCCGCGATGCGCTTCAGGCCGAGTTCGATCGGCTATCCGACGCATATCAGAACGCCGGGGAATTGCCCGACGAGGTGGACGAACGCCTGTCGGAGCTGGAAACCGGCCTGGAGGCTTTCGAAACCCGTCCCGTGGTGTTTGATGCGGCCGAGATCGCCCGCGCCGGCGCTTTCCTTAGCATCGGCCCTGATGGCCAGCTTCGTGTCGAGCGTGGCTACGTCCGGCCGGAAGACGAACTGCCGGTCGAGCCGGATTCCAATCCGGCCGACATTGGCGAAACCGAACGCGCCGTGGCGGCCGGCTCTGGAGACGGGATTGTCACGGCCGAGCCCGCAGCCGAACCGGAGGAGGACGAGGGCCTTTCGCCCATCTCCGATCGGCTGATGACTGAGCTGACTTCGCATCGCACGCTGGGCCTGCGCCAAGCGCTGGGCGAGCAGCCGGACGTCGCCTTCCTCGCGGCACTGCATGTCCTCACGCTGAAGACCTTCTACCACTACAGCTCGGATAGCTGTCTCGAGCTTGACCTGAAGAGCGTCAGCTTCGGGACTCAGGCGCCAGGACTGAACGACAGCGCGTCGGCCGAGGCGATCCGTGCGCGGCACGAAAGCTGGGCCAAGGCTCTGCCAAGGGAGTCGGCCGACCTCTGGGGCGCCCTGCGGGAGTGGGACGGTGACAGCCAGGCGGGGCTGTTCGCTCACATCGTCAGCCTGTCAGTCAATGCGGTGTATGAGCCATGGAACCGGCGTCCGCGAGCGTTCGCCCATGCCGATCAGCTCGCACAGGCAGTTGATCTCGACATGGCGACAGCCGGATGGAAGCCGAGCGTGGACAGCTATCTCAGCCGTGTGACGAAGGCTCGTATTCTACAGGCTGTGGCTGAGGCAAAGGGCCAGCGCGCCGCTGATCGGATCGAGCATATGAAGAAGGGCGACATGGCCAAGGAGGCGGAGACGCTCCTCGTCGATACGGCATGGCTGCCCGAGCCGTTGCGCGCGTCAGGCAAGGCCTCGCCTGATACTTCAGAAGCCGAAGCCACGTCTACCGGCGAACAGACGACGGCAGACGGCGGCGAAACGGCCATGGCCGAATGTATCACATCGAACGACAATAATGCGGCTGACGACGCTCCTCCCAACGTCGCGGCCGAATGAACGTCAACGACCTGCGAAACTGGCCCACCGGCGACGGTGGGCCTTTTTGTTTGAAGGAGACCATCATGGCGGAAAGCCCACATGATCTGGCCCGTCGTCTCGCCGACCAAGCAGAGGCGGTATGCCGCCATTACCTCTCGAGCGGTCGCCGCGAGGGCCGCTATTGGCTGGTGGGGGACGCGCGCAACACGCCCGGGCGCTCCTTGTATGTCCGGCTGAAGGATTCACCCAAGGCCCCGGCCGGCAAATGGACTGATGCCGCCACTGGCGAACATGGCGATCTCCTTGATGTGATCCGGGAGAGCCGCGGCCTGATCGAATTCAAGGATGTGGCCAATGAGGCGCGGGCCTTTCTCAGCACCCAGACCGAACCGACGCTATGGCGGACACGACAAACTCCTGTACCGCATAGGTCGCCGGACGCTGCCCGGCGACTGTTCGGCATGTCAAGGCCGATCGCGGGCACGCTGGCAGCGTTGTACCTGCGCAAACGCGGTATCGCCGATTTACGCGGGACCGGAAACCTGCGTTTCCACCCGCGCTGCTACTATCGGCCCGATGAGCATTCGCCCACCGAGACCTGGCCGGCGATGATCGCAGCCGTCACCGACCTTGGCGGCAAGATCACCGGGGCGCATCGGACCTGGCTCGATCCGCGACGCCTCGACAAAGCGCCGCTCGATACACCGCGCCGAGCGATGGGCGATCTGCTCGGCAACGCGGTTCGCTTCGGCGCAGGCGGCGAAGTCATGGCGGCCGGCGAAGGCATCGAGACCGTTCTTTCGGTGCGACAGG
>BFBZ01000010.1_pt307 | contig 28094 bp, 20 predicted proteins | sample 1888401 | NCBI WGS metagenome assembly BFBZ01 (sample SAMD00112614, study PRJDB3348) | symbiont metagenome | host: Chara braunii
CGTTCTGGACGCTGCGGCCCGGCGGCGTCAAGGTGCATGCCGGCGCGCCCGTGATCGAATGCGAGATGGTTGAGGACGATTTCAAGGAAATGGCCGCCGCCGGCGTCAAGCTGCTCGGCGAGGTCGGGCTCGGCGGCGTGAAGGACGGCCCGACGGCGCGCAAGATGGTCGGCTGGGCGCGCAAATACGGCATCCAGAGCACGATCCACACCGGCGGACCTTCGATTCCCGGTTCCGGCCTGATCGACAAGGACGTGGTGCTGGAGGCCGACACCGACGTGGTCGGCCATATCAATGGCGGCCACACCGCGCTGCCCGACGACCAGATCCGCTGCATCTGCGAGGGCTGCAAGCGCGGGCTCGAGCTGGTGCACAATGGCAATGAGCGTTCGGCGCTATTCACGCTGCGCACCGCGCGCGAAATGGGCGATCTGCACCGCGTCATCCTCGGCACCGACGCGCCGGCCGGCTCCGGCGTGCAGCCGCTCGGCATCCTGCGGATGGTCTCGCTGTTGTCCTCGCTCGGCGAGTTACCGGCAGAGCTCGCATTCTGCCTTGCGACCGGCAACACCGCGCGGATGCGCGAGCTCGATTGCGGCCTGATCGAGGTCGGCCGCTCCGCCGATTTCGTGCTGATGGACAGAGCGCAGCATTCGCCGGGCAAGAACATCCTGGAGAGCGTTCAGCTCGGCGATCTCCCGGGTATCGGCATGACCATCATCGACGGCATCGTCCGCACCCAGCGCAGCCGCAACACGCCGCCGGCAGGGAAAGTGCCGGAGATCGTGACGAAGTAAACGGGCACTTCCCTTCATCCTCCCCTGGAGGGGGAGGATCGGTTCGCATGGAATGCGAACCGAGGTGGGGTGACGGTCTCTCCATACAGATTCTGCCCGTATGGAGAGATCACCCCACCCCGGATCACATTTTCGCTCCGCTCGATGTGATCCGACCCTCCCCCTCCAGGGGAGGGTAAGATCACCGCAGCCTCCCAAGCAGCGCCATCAGCGTCTCGCGCTCCTTGGCGTCGAGCGGCGCCAGCGTCTCCCTGGAAATGACCAGTGCATTCGGCGCGGCCTTGTCGGCCATCTGCTGGCCGGCGCGCGTCAGGGTCACCAGCAGCCTTCGGCCGTCGTCGGGATCTTGCGAGGTCTCGGTCAGGCCGCGCGCGGTCAGCCGATCGATCACGCCCTTGATGGTCGCGACGTCCATCGAGGTCAGCCGGCCGAGCTGGTTCTGCGAGCAGGCACCGACCTCCGACAGCTTCGACAGCGCGGCCCATTGCGTCGGCGTCAGGCTGATGCCGATCTCGCGGGCGAAGATCACGGCGTGGCGCTGCGACACCTGGCGCAAGATGAAGCCGATCTGCTCGTCCAGCACGTAGCCGGGCTTCGCAGTCTTGACATTTCGCTTCTGTGCAGCGCCCCTCGCCATCGGTTCACTCCGCCCTTTACAGCGACAGATGCGCGTCGCGGACATCCGGACGCGCATCAAGTTCGGCCATGGTGCCGCCAAAGCAGATCCGGCCACGCTCGATGATATAGGCGCGATCCGAGATCAGCCGGGCGAAATGCAGGTTTTGCTCTGACACGACGATGCTGACGCCCTCTTTCTTCATCGCCAGGATCGCATCGACCATCTGCTCGACGATTTTGGGCGACAGGCCCTCCGATGGTTCATCGAGCAGCACCAGCGACGGATTGCCCATCAGCGTGCGCGCGATGGTCAGCATCTGCTGCTCGCCGCCGCTCATCCGCCCGCCGGGCCTGCCGCGCATCTCGCCGAGATTGGGAAACAGCTTGAACAGTTTTTCGCGGTCCCATTGCGGCGCGCCCGGCCGTTTGGGCTGGCGGCCGACCTCGAGGTTCTCCTCGACGGTGAGATCGGTGAAGATGCGCCGCTCCTCCGGGACATAGCCGAGCCCGCCACGCACGATCGCATGCGTCGGCAGATCAGAGACGTCCCTGCCCTCGAACATCACGCGGCCGGAGCGGTTCTCGACCAGGCCAACGATGGAGCGGAACGTGGTCGACTTGCCGGCGCCATTGCGGCCGAGCAAGGCGACCACCTCGCCCTCGCCGACCTCGAGCGCGATGTCGAACAGGATATGCGCCGGGCCGTAGAAGCTGTTGAGGTCGTTCACGGTGAGCTTCATGCCGATGCTCCCTCGCGGTGCCTTGCGTCGTAGAGCAGGCCTTCGCCGAGATAGATCGCCCGCACCTGGGCGTTGCCGCGCACTTCTTCGGGCGAACCTTCGGCGATCAGGCTGCCGCGGTTGAGCACCAGGATGCGGTCAGCGTGCTCGAACACCACGTCCATGTCGTGCTCAGTGAACAGCACGCCGATCGACTGCTCGCGCGAGATCCGCGCCGTCAGCCGCATCAGCTCGACACGCTCGCGCGGCGCCATGCCGGCGGTCGGCTCGTCCATCAACAGCAATTTGGGCTGATTGGCGAGCGCGATCGCAAGCTCGAGCCGCTTGACGTCGCCATAGGCGAGCTCGCCGCAGGGCCGCTCCGCATAGGCGCCCATGCCGACCAGGTCGAGCAATCGCCCGGCCTCGTCACGGGCCTGACGCGCGGTCGAGGCCCACAGGTTGAACAGCTGCCCGCCATGCGACACCAGCGCGACCTGCACGTTCTCGCGCACCGTCATGGTCGGGAACGTCGCCGCGATCTGGAAGGTGCGCCCCACCCCCATGCGCCAGATCACGCGCGGCTTCTTGCCGGTGGTCTCGGCGCCCAGCACGCGGATGCGGCCGCTATCGGGAACGTTCTGGCCGTTGAGCATGTCGAAGCAGGTGCTCTTGCCGGCGCCGTTCGGCCCGATCAACGCCAGGATCTCGCCGGAACGCAACTCGAACGAGACGCCGCGCACCGCGTGCACGCCGCCATAGGATTTGGTCAGCCCCTCGACCGATAGCAATGTGGGAACCAGGCTCATTCGGCGGTCTCGATGCGGGAGGTGAGCAACGTCGATGCTGACGAGGACGATTTACGCCGGCGGTACATGAACGCCTCCAGGGTGCCGACAATGCCTTTCGGGAATGCAACCACGATCAGTACCACGAAGCCGCCAAGCACGAGCTTCGACCAGTCGGTCTGGCTGACCAGCCAGATGTTGAGCGCCTTGTAGACGATCGCGCCGACCACCGCGCCCGACACCGTCTCGACGCCGCCGAGCAGCACCATGACCAGCGCATCGACCGACAGCGAGATACCCATATTGTCCGGGAAGACGCTGCCCTTGAGGTAGGCGAACAGCGCCCCGGCAAGGCCGGCGACCGTGCCCGCGATCACGAAGGCGGTCCACTGGATGCGCTTGCCGTTGATGCCGACGGCTTCGCTGCGCAGCGGCGAGTCGCGCGTGGCGCGCAGCGCAAAGCCGAACGGCGAGAACACGATGATGCGGAGGATCACGACCGCGAGCGCGGCGATGCCGAGCGACAGCCAGTAGAAATGCGACGGGCTCGCCGCCCACTTCTCCGGCCAGACCCCGAGAATGCCGTTGTCGCCGCCAGTCACGGATACCCATTGGAACGCGATCGACCAGACGATCTGGGCAAACGCCAAGGTCAGCATCGCGAAATAGACGCCCGAGAGCTGTACCGCGAAGAAGCCGAACACCGCGGCACCCATCAGGCCCAGCAGCGGCCCGAGCAGCAGGCAGGCGATCATCGGCAGGCCCGCCATCTTGGCGAGCAGCGCCACGCCATAGGCGCCGAGGCCGAAATAGGCCGCGTGCCCGAATGAGGCGAGCCCGCCGACCGACATCAGGAAGTGCAGGCTGACCGCGAAGATCACGAAGATCGCGATCTCGGAGCCGACGGTGAGCACGTAATTGCCGGCAACGAACGGCAGCGCGGCGGCGACGATGAGCACCGCGATCGCGGCAAGCCGTTCGTTCGTCGTCAGCGGCCGCCACGGATTGACCGTGAGACCCGGCGTGCGCCGCGCCGGCGCCTCCGGCTTGCCGAACAGCCCCCACGGCCGGACGATCAGCACCACCGCCATCACCAGGAACACCAGGATGATGGAGATCTTCGGGAAGATCAGGATGCCGAAAGCGTTGAGCTCCGACACCAGCACCGCCGCGACGAAGGCGCCGATGATGCTGCCGAGACCACCGATCACGACCACGACGAAGACCTCGACGATGACGCGCAGGTCCATCGCGTGGTTGACCGCGTCGCGCGGAATCTGCAGCGCGCCACCGAGCGCGGCGAGGAAGACACCAAGCGCGAACACGCTGGTGAACAGCCATTTCTGATTGACGCCGAGCGCCGCGACCATGTCGCGGTCCTGCGTCGCCGCGCGCACCAGCACGCCCCAGCGGGTGCGCTGGAACAACAACCAGAGCGCGCCGAGCACGACCGGCCCGAGCACGATCAGGAACAGATCGTAGCTTGGAATATTCTGGCCGAAGAAATCGATCGCGCCCTTGAAGCCAGGCGCGCGGCGCCCGACCAGGTCGTCCGGCCCCCAGATCAGCACCACGAGGTCCTCGACCATCAGCGTGAGGCCGAAGGTCGCGAGCAACTGGAACAGCTCGGGCGAATGGTAGATTCGGCGCAGCAGCACCATCTCGACAAGCACGCCGATCGCTGCGACCGCCAGGGCGGCAATGACGATGCCGCCCCAGAAACCGAACGCGCCGGCGAAGCGCTCGGTCAGCGTGAACGCGACATAGGCGCCGAGCATGTAGAACGCGCCATGCGCAAAATTCACGATTCGCGTCACGCCGAAGATGATCGACAGGCCCGAGGCGACCAGGAACAGCGACGCCGCGCTGGCAAGACCGGTCAGGAACTGGACGACGTAGAAGGCCATGGGCGGTCCGCGTTGGAGAACACAAGCGTCAGTTCGTAGGGTGGGTTAGCGCAAGCGCAACCCACCGCCGGTCCGCGTAAGCAAGGCGGTGGGTTACGCCTTCGGCTAACCCACCCTACGCAGGTAGAGAAGCTTCAATCCTTCGGCCGCAGCTTCTCGATTTCGGCATCGCTGGGCAGATAGTCCGAACCTTTGCGATAGGCGGTATCGACCATGATGCCTTTGCCGTCCTTCAGCGCGGTCTTGCCGGTAAAGGCGCCGAGTGTCGACTGATGATCGATCTTGCGGAAGGTGATCTCGCCGAATGGCGACGACATCGAGATGCCTTCCGCCGCCGCGATCAGCTTCTCCGGATCGCTGGAGCCGGCCTTGGCGAGGATCGCGGCCGCCGCCTTGATGGTCTGATAGCCGACGATCGAGCCGAGCCGCGGATAGTCGTTGTACTTGGCCTGATAGGCTTTCAGGAACGCATCGTGCTCCGGCGTCTTGATCGAGTACCAGGGATAGCCGGTGACGATCCAGCCCTCGGGCGTTTCGTCCTTCAGCGGATCGAGATATTCCGGCTCGCCGGTCAGGAAGCTCACCACGGTGCGGCCCTTGAACACGCCGCGGGTGTTGCCTTCGCGCACGAGCTTGACGAGGTCGGCGCCGAAGGTGACGTTGAGGATCGCTTCCGGGTTCGCCGCGGCGACCGCCTGTACCACTGGGCCCGCGTCGATCTTGCCCTGCGGCGGCCACTGCTCGTCGACCCACTGGATGTCGGGCCGCTTCTCGGACATCAGCTTCTTGAACACCGCGACCGCCGACTGGCCGTATTCATAGTTCGGCGCGATCGTCGCCCAGCGTTTTGCGGGAAGCTTTGCCGCCTCCTCCACCAACATCGCGGCCTGCATGTAGTTGGAAGGCCGCAGGCGGAAGGTGTAGCGATTGCCCTTCGACCAGGTGATGGCGTCGGTCAAAGGCTCGGCTGCAAGGAAAAAAACCTTCTTCTGGTTGGCGAAGTCGCTGACGGCGAGGCCAATGTTCGACAGGAACGTGCCGGTCAGCATCGCGACGTTTTCGCTCGACACCAGTTCGTTCGCCGCGGTCTGCGCATCCGCGGGCTTGCCGCCGTCATCCTTGGAAATGACGACGAGCTTCTTGCCGTTGATGCCGCCGGCCGCATTGATCTCCTCCACCGCGAGCTGCCAGCCCTTGCGATAGGGCTCGGTGAACGCCGGCAGCAGCGAATAGGAATTGATCTCGCCGATCTTGATCTCGCTCTGCGCCAAGGCCTGCGTCGTCATGGCGCTCGTTGCCATGGTCGCGACCGCGATCGCCAATCCCGCCCCTACGAAATAACCTCGCATCCCGTCCTCCAGTTTTTCTTCAAAGTGATTATCGCAATCCGTCTTCGCCTTTGACTTCGTCGACGGTCAGCCCGCCGACACGCGGCAGCGGCCGGCCGCTATCCGTGACCGCGACCGCGACCATGATCTCGTTGGCGCGTGGCGCGTCGTTGATCTGCACTTCCATGCCGTCGAAATGGCTGCGCACGAAGGCTGCGTCCTTGTGCCCGAGCGGAATGTCCAGCGTGGTGCCGGGGCCTGAACGTTTCTTCGACGATGGGATCAGCGCCGCCCCCTTCGAGAGCACCTTGCGCACCGGCGCGCCCATCTTGGGATGCAGGATCGCGGCCGCGTGCTCGAGCTCGCCGTTCTCGCCGACCGCCGCCGCCTTGCCGTAGCTGTGAGCCTTGGCGCCGTCGATGCCGAGTGCGGCAACGGCCCGCTTCGACAGCAACTCGCCAAGCTCCTCGCCGATCGCGATCAACGGCGACAAATCCTCGACATAGCGGCCGGCAAACGGGTTCTCGATCACGGCGATGGCGGCGGCGCGGCGCGTGGGCGGCGCGATCGTCTTGCCCATCTCCAGATGGGTCTCCTCGACCACGGTGACGATCTTGCGAATGACGGCGCTCATCTGGCCTCGCTCCCGGTCATGCCTGCAGCATGTGTTCTATCGTTTGTTCCTGAAACGCGTGCGACGCCGGCGTCCCGTTCCCAGTTGCACCAACAAGCCGCGTTTCGCCCAGTAGACGCAATGCCGCGCCCTCGATCAATCCCGACATCAGAAGCATCCGCGCCCGTGCCGCCCCCGCCTCCAGTGCCTGCTCGACCTCTTGGTCGGTCAGCGGTCCGACATCGCGGGTCACCAGCCGTGCGCCGAGATCGCTGTCCGGCTGCAACTCGTTGGCCGGAACGCGCAGGATCGCGGGATGGTTGGGCAGATCGACCGCATTGGCGATCACGGTCGCGGCTGCATCGGCCTGCGAAGCGGTCCGCGCCAGCACGGTGACGGCATCGGCAATGCCGAGCGAGAAGCTGCGGCCGTGGCGGCCGCTGGTCGCGATGCCGCCGATCGGCATGTCGGCATCGACGGTCATGGCCTGCATCACGCCGTGGCGGTCCGGCCGGTCCATCAGACCCACGGTGAACTGTTCGCCGCCTGCGAGATGCAGCGCGATGTCGCCGCCATTGTTGACATAGGCGCGGTCGAGTGTCGCTGCGCGCAGCATCGCACCGAGGATTTCCTCGGCCACCGAGCCCGCGACCGCGGCCATCGGCGTGATGAAGCGATCGGCGGCAAACGGCGCGACCGCGGCATGCATACGCCGCGCGACCACGCCTTTCAGCGAGCAACGATCGGGATCGGCCGCGCTGCGCAGTTCGGCGAGTTCAGCGCAGAGTTCATCGAGCAGACCGGTAAAGCGCTCCGCCGCTGCCTGATAGGCGGACCGAACATCCGCATCCCTGCCCTTGGCTTCGATGACCAGATCAATGGGGCCATCCTGCAAATGCAGCCGCTTGCCGTCAGGAAGAAGCGCGATTTGCGGGAGCCGCCTCATGCGCGCCGCCCGGGAAGATACGGTATCGGCTTGATCTCGGCGCTGTCCCGCAGCGACGACAGCGGCCGGACATAATCCATGTGGCCGCCGAGCGCCGCGTAATCCGACAGTTTCATCGTGAACTCGATCGGCGCCACCAGCGCCGGCGTCGGCACATAGCCGAACGCGCCGGCAGGCATCTGCGTGACATCGACCATGAAGGTGATACCGCCGCCGGGCCAGACATAGACCGGCGCGCCGCCGCAGGTGACATAGGTCAGCGCATCCTTGACCGAGCGGGTCAGCCGCACCGGATTGTCGGTGACCCCGGCGCGCAGCGATCCACCCGCGCCGCCCATGAACAGCACGGTGCACAGCGCCGGCTCGCAGTTCTCCTGGATGCGCTCGACCGAGAATCTGAGGTCGGCCGGCATCTCGGTCTCGGCCGGCTTCAGCGCCTCGTCGAGCACGTAGTAGGACGCATGCTCGCCGGTCGTCGAAACCATCAGCATGGTGAGCCCCGGCCGCGCCTCCTTGGCATTGAAGGGCCCGAGGATCGAGAGTGGATCGGAGATGTTGGTGCCGCCCCAGCCCGTGCCGGGATCGGCGACCTGGAAATAGCGGCCGGGCGTCGAGCGCCTCCCCTTCATCTTGATGCCGGTGTCGGCGATGTCAAGCAGCTTGCCGGCCTGGTGCTCGCTGAGCACGCCGGTGATGTGGTCATCGACCACCACGACCTCATCGACCTTGCCGTGCCATTGCTTGGCGAACATGCCGATGGTCGCCGAGCCGCAGCCGACCCGCATGCGTTCTTCCGCAACGCCGTTGACGATCGGCGGCTTGCCGGCCTGCACCACGACACTGGCGCCGCCATCGATGGTGAGTTCCACCGCCTTGCAGTTGGAGAGGTCCATCAGCGTGTCGCAGGTGACGCGGCCCTCCTTCTTGGAGCCGCCGGTCAGGTGATGCACGCCGCCGAGCGAGAGCATCTGCGAGCCGTATTCGCTGGTCGTGACATGGCCGACCGCCTCGCCATCCGCGCGCACGGTCGCGGTCTCCGGGCCGAGATAGCGGTCGGTGTCGATCTTCACCTTGACGCCGCAATAGGAGAAAATGCCTTCGGTCACCACGGTGACCATATCGACGCCATCGACTTCCGACGACACGATGAACGGCGCCGGCTTGTAGTCCGGATAGGTGGTGCCGGCACCGATCGCGGTGACGAACAGGTCGGGCTGGCGGACGATCTTTCCGTCCCAATCGCCGCTCACCTGGAACGGCACCAGCTTGCCGCCGTGCGAGACCGTGCGCTCCAGCACGATATGCGGATCGACCCGCACCAGCGTGCCGTCGTGATTGGCGTAACGGTCGCACGCGCCGGCCGCGCCTGGCTTGATGTAGCACATCACCGGACAGGCATCGCAGCGGATCTTGTCGCCGGCGGCGACGGTCATTGTGTCAGCCATCGTGACCAGGCCTGGACTTGTGGCGGCGGTCGATCATACTGCGCTTCCGCCTCCGGTGCTTATCGTTCGTATACGAATGATCCTGCGCGCGAGCCCCGGACCTGTCAAGCGGCCTTTACAATCAAAAGCTGCCATTCGCTTGCGCACCCTGTTCATAAAGCGTGCACTCGCTGCAGCGCGGCATGCCGCCGCTTGCACGTTTGTATACAAACGTTATCCTCGACTTCGATTTGACGCTGACGTTGCAGCGCAAACATCAGGGGAGAACCGGGGCAATGCGCCTGACCGTGAACGGCAGGAATCATGATGTCGACGCCGCTCCCGACACCGCATTGCTTTACGTGCTGCGCAACGACCTCGCATTGAACGGACCGAAATATGGCTGCGGGCTCGGCGAGTGCGGCGCCTGCGCGGTGCTGATCGACGGCGTCGCCGCGCGCGCCTGCGTGATTCCGATCGAGGGCTGCGCGGAGCGCAGCATCGTCACGCTCGAAGGTCTTGGCAGTCGCGAACACCCAGACCCGGTGCAGGATGCTTTCATCCGGGAACAAGCCGCGCAGTGCGGTTACTGCCTCAACGGCATGATCATCACCACCAAGGCGCTGCTCACGCGCAACCCGAATCCGTCCGAGAATGAGGTGCTGGAAGCGCTGCGCTACAATCTCTGCCGCTGCGGCGCGCATATCGAGATCATCCGCGCCGCGATGCGCGCCGCCGGCCACGCGCTCGAGGCACGCGACTGATGGCCGGCACGAGAGCTCCCGAGCAACGCAAGCGCGGCGCGCTGTCAGTCGTTCGCTCCGCCGTGCTGGGTGCGGAAGGCGCGTTCGAGACATTCATCACCATTACCGCTGACGGCACCGTCAACGCCTATAACGGCCATGTCGATCTCGGCACCGGCATCCGCACCGCGCTCGGGCAGATCGTTGCCGAAGAGCTCGACGTCTCCTTTGCCCGCGTGGTCGTGATCCTCGGCGACACCGCGGTGGTGCCGAACCAGGGCGCGACGATCGCGAGCGAGACCATCCAGATCACAGCCGTTCCCCTGCGCAAGGCTGCTGCGCAGGCACGGCATTTTCTGCTCGCGCGCGCGGCCGAGCGGCTGGAGCTGCCGGCCAGCGACCTCACGATCGAGGACGGCCTGATCCGCGGTCACGACAACCGCAGCGTCAGTTATGGCGAGCTGATCGCCGACGAAAACATCCGGCTCGAACTTGCCGATGACGTTCAGGTCAAGGCGGTGAGCGCCTATTCCGTGGTCGGCAAGTCTGTACCGCGCGTCGACCTGCCGGCGAAGGCCACCGGCGAGTTGGTCTATGTCCACGATGTGCGCGTGCCCGGCATGCTGCATGGCCGTGTCGTCCGCCCGCCCTATGCCGGCGTCGATGCCGGTCCGTTCGTCGGCACCAGCCTGATCGCGGTGGATGACGCCTCGGTGCGCGATATTCCCGGCCTGGTCGCGGTGGTGCGGATCGGCGATTTCGTCGGCGTCGTCGCCGAGCGCGAAGAAAATGCGATCAAGGCCGCCGCGCAGCTCAAGGTGAGCTGGAAGCCGGGACCCGCGCTGACCGATCTCTCCGACATCGAGCAGGCGCTGCGTGCCAATCCCTCGACGCCGCGCCAGCTGATCGACAAGGGCGATGTCGATGCCGCGATCAAGGCGGCAGCCAAGCCGATGCAGCGGACTTACGTCTGGCCCTACCAGATGCACGGCTCGATCGGCCCGTCCTGCGCGGTCGCCAGTTATGGCGATGATGGAATTCGCGTCTGGTCCGGCACGCAGAACCCGCACATCCTGCGCGGCGATCTGGCGCTCTTGATCCAGCGGCCGGAATCCGAGATCGACGTGATCCGGATGGAGGCCGCCGGCTGCTACGGCCGCAACTGCGCCGACGACGTCTCCGCCGATGCCCTGCTGCTGTCGCGCGCGGTCGGCCGGCCGGTGCGGGTACAGCTCACCCGCGAGCAGGAGCATGCGTGGGAGCCGAAGGGCACCGCGCAGCTGATGGACGTCAATGGCGGACTCAACGCCGATGGCGGCGTCGCCGGCTATGACTTCTCGACACGCTATCCGTCGAACGGCGCGCCGACCTTGGCGCTACTATTGACCGGGCGGATCGCGCCCGAAGCTGCCGTGTTCGAGATGGGCGACCGCACCGCGATCCCGCCCTACGACTACGAGAACATGCGCGTTGTCGCCAACGACATGCCGCCGATCGTGCGCGCGTCCTGGCTTCGCGGCGTCTCGGCCCTGCCGAACACCTTTGCCCACGAGTCCTACATCGACGAGCTTGCCGCCGAAGCCGAAGTCGATCCGATCGAGTACCGGCTGCGCTATTTAAAAGACAAGCGCGCGATCGACCTCGTCAATGCGGTCGCCGAACGCGCCGGCTGGAAGCCCCGTCCGGTACGGCAGGAGCCCGAGGCCGAGGGCGATATCGTGCGCGGCCGCGGCTTTGCTTATGCGCTATACGTGCACAGCAAGTTTCCTGGTTATGGCGCCGCATGGTCCGCGTGGATCGCCGATGTCGCGGTCAACAAGGCGACCGGCGATGTCAGCGTAACCCGCGTTGTCGCCGGCCAGGATTCCGGGTTGATGATCAATCCCGAGGGCGTGCGGCACCAGATCGAAGGCAATGTCATCCAATCGACCAGCCGCGCGCTGATGGAGGAGGTCTCGTTCGAGCGCGGCGCGGTCACGGCGCGGGAATGGGGCGCCTACCCCATCATCAAATTTCCTGAGCTGCCCAAGATCGATGTGCTGATGCTGCCGCGGCAGGACCAGCCGCCGCTCGGCGTCGGCGAGTCCGCTTCAGTGCCGAGCGCGGCTGCGATTGCGAACGCGATCTACGACGCGACCGGCGTCCGCTTCCGCGAGCTGCCGTTCACGCCGGAGCGCATCCTGAAGGGATTGCACGGCGAACAGCCGGTAGCGGCTGTACCGCTTCCGCCGCCCGCGCAGGCGGTTGATCCCAACAGATGGCCAAATCCGTTTGCAAAACGCGGCGGCGTGCTCGCCGGGATTGCCGCGCTCTGCGCGGCCGCGATCGGGATCGGCGCGGCCGTCTTGCCGTGGCGCGCGATCGCGCCGATCGCCCGGCCCGATGCCTCGGTCTATTCCGCCGCGACGATCGCGCGCGGCAAGGAGCTTGCCGCGCTTGGCGCCTGCGCCGTCTGCCACACGTCGGAGCATGGCGTGGTAAACACCGGCGGCCGGCCGCTGGAGACGCCGTTCGGTACCATCTATACGACCAACATCACGCCCGACGTCGACACCGGCATCGGCGCCTGGTCCTATCCCGCGTTCGAGCGCGCGATGCGCGAAGGCATTCATCGCGACGGGCGCCATCTCTATCCGGCATTCCCCTACACGCATTTCGCCAAGACTTCCGATGCCGACCTGCAGGCGCTCTACGCCTATCTGATGGCACAGGCGCCGGTGCGCGCGGAGACGCCGAACAACGCGCTGGCGTTTCCGTTCAACCTGCGGCCGCTGCTCGCCGGATGGAATGCGCTGTTCCATCAGCCGAGCACGTTCAAGCCTGATCCTGCGAAATCGGCGATCTGGAATCGCGGCGCCTATCTGATCGAAGGGCTCGGCCATTGCAGCGCGTGCCACTCGCCACGCAATGCGCTCGGCGCCGAGCAACAGCGCGCCTATCTCGCCGGCGGCTTCGCCGAGGGCTGGGAGGCGCCGGCGCTGACGTCGCTGTCGAAGGCGCCGGTGCCCTGGAGCGAGGACGAGCTCTACGCCTATCTGCGCACCGGCGAGTCCCGCCTGCATGGTGTCGCCGCCGGGCCGATGGCACCGGTCGTGCACGAGCTCGCCGCGCTGCCCGATCAGGACATCCGCGCGATGGCGGTCTACCTCGCCTCGTTCAACGAAATCGCCGATCGGCTGGCCCACGATGCGCTTGCGGCCCAGCTTGAGGCCGGCACCGCCGTCACCACCGCCGCCTCGACGGGCGCGCGGATCTATCAGGGCGCCTGCGCCGTCTGCCACGAGGTCGGAGGGCCGCCGCTATTCGGCAGCCGCCCGTCGCTGGCGCTGAACAGCAATCTGCACAGCGATGTGCCCGACAACCTGATCCAGGTGATCCTGCACGGCATCGCCAAGCCGGCGGTGACCGACCTGGGCTACATGCCGGCCTTCCGGGACAGCATGAGCGACCGCCAGGTTGCTGAGCTTGTCAACTTCCTGCGACGGCAATTTGCCCCCGCCAAGCCGGCCTGGACCGATGTCGCCGCCACGGTCGGCCGTATACGGCGGACCATAGCGCGCTGACCTGCCATGTTCCGCCCGATACCCACTGGGCGGGCGGCGCGGGGCAGGCTAAGGTTCCCGCATGACCGTGACAGATATCGCGACCCGGACCTACAACCACGGCTGGCGGCTCGACCCGATCGTCCGCAGCCTGCTCGACACCGATTTCTACAAGCTGTTGATGCAGCAGATGATCCGGGAGAGCTATCCGGACACGCGCACGACCTTTTCGGTGATCAACCGGTCGACCCACATCAAGCTCGCCGAGGTCATCGACGAGGGCGAGCTGCGCGCCCAGCTCGACCACGCCCGCACCATCCGCTTCAGCAAGAAGGAACTGATCTGGCTCGCCGGTAATACATTCTACGGCAAGACCCAGATGTTCTCGCCCGATTTCATCAACTGGCTTTCCACCTTCCGGCTGCNATACGAGCTGCACAAGGTCGACGGCCAGTATGAGCTGCATTTCCACGGGCCGTGGACCCACACCACGATGTGGGAGATCCCGGCACTCGCGATCCTCAACGAGTTGCGCTCGCGCGCGGCGACCAAGACCTACGGCCGCTTCGCGCTCGACGTGCTCTACGCCCGCGCCAAGGCCAAGCTGTGGGCCAAGGTCGAGCGGCTGCGCAAGCTGGACGGCCTGCGGCTGTCCGATTTCGGCACGCGTCGCCGTCATGGCTTCCTGTGGCAGCGCTGGTGCGTCGAGGCGGTGAAGGAAGGTCTCGGTTCGTCCTTCACAGGGACGTCCAACGTGCTGCTCGCGATGGACAACGACCTSGAGGCGATCGGCACCAATGCGCACGAGTTGCCGATGGTGGCCGCCGCGCTCGCCAATTCCGACGAAGAGTTGCGCTGGGCGCCCTATCACATACTCGACCAGTGGCGTCACGCCTATGGCGGCAACCTCTTGATCGCGCTGCCCGATGCGTTCGGCACCAAGCCGTTCCTGCGCGATGCGCCGGATTGGGTCGCCGACTGGACCGGCTTCCGGCCCGACAGCGCGCCGCCGATCACCGCCGGCGAAGACATCATCAAATGGTGGAAGCAGAAGGGCCGCGATCCCAAGGAGAAGCTGCTGGTGTTCTCCGACGCGATGGATGTCGGCTCGATCGAGGAGACGTTCCATCACTTCAAGGGCCGGGTGCGCGTCAGCTTCGGCTGGGGCACCAACCTCACCAATGATTTCGTCGGCTGCGCACCTGACGGCACGGCCGAGCTCGATCCGATCTCGATCGTCTGCAAGGTGACCTCAGTCGACGGCCGACCGGCCGTGAAGCTCTCCGACAATCCGGAGAAGGCGACCGGCATCCCCTCGGAGGTCGAGCGCTATTTGCGGGTGTTCGGCAATGTCGGCCGGGTTCGTACCGCAGTTCACGTATAGACCTGTAGACCAAATATCCTCATCGACTGACCTGACGAGCTTCGCATGCCCGCACCCAAGCCGCCTGCCTTCGAAACCCTGAGCCTGCACGCCGGCCAGCGCCCCGACCCCGCGACCGGCGCGCGCGCGGTTCCGATCTATCAGACCACATCCTACGTGTTCCAGGACGCCGATCATGCCGCGGCGCTGTTCAATCTGGAGCGCGCCGGCCACATCTACACCCGCATCTCCAATCCGACGACATCGGTGCTGGAGGAGCGTATCGCCGCGCTCGAGTGCGGCGTCGGCGCGATCTGCACCGCGAGCGGCATGGCCGCGATGCACCTAGCGATCGCAACCCTGCTCAATGCCGGCGACCATATCGTCGCCTCCGCCTCGCTCTATGGCGGCACCATCAATCTGCTGGCGCATACGCTGCCGCGCTTCGGCATCACCACGACCTTCGTCAAGCCGCGCGCGCTCGACGAATTCCGGGCCGCGATCAAGCCGAACACGCGGCTCGTGATCGGCGAGACCATCGGCAATCCCGGCCTCGAAGTGCTCGATATTCCCGCGGTCGCGCAGATCGCGCATGACGCGAAGATCCCGCTGTTGATCGACAACACCTTCGCGACGCCCTATCTGAGCCAGCCGATCGAGCTCGGCGCCGACATCACGATGAACTCGGCGACCAAATGGATGGGTGGCCACGGCATCGCGATCGGAGGCGTCATCGTCGACGGCGGCCGGTTCGACTGGCGCGCGTCCGGTAAGTTCCCGCAGCTCACCGAGCCCTATGCCGGCTATCACGGCATCGTCTTCGACGAGCAGTTCGGCAAGGCCGCCTTCATCATGCGCGCCCGCACCGAGGGGCTGCGCGATTTCGGCGCCTGCCTGTCGCCGACCAACGCGTTCCAGCTGTTGCAGGGCATCGAGACGCTCGGCGTGCGCATGGATCGCCACGTCAGCAATACCCGTGCGGTGCTGGACTTCCTTACCGCGAACAAGGCGGTCGAGTGGGTGTTGCATCCCTCGCTGGAGAGCCATCCGGATCACGCGCTGGCCAAGAAGCTGTTGCCGCGCGGCGCCGGCTCGATCATCAGCTTCGGCATCAAGGGCGGCCGCGCCGCCGGCAAGAAGTTCATCGAGCAGCTGAAGCTCATCAGCCATCTCGCCAATGTCGGCGACGCCAAGACGCTGGTGATCCACCCCGCCAGCACCACGCACCAACAGATGGACGCCGAGCAGCTCAAGGCCGCGGGGATCGGCGAGGAGCTGGTGCGGCTGTCGGTCGGCATCGAAACCGCTGACGATATCACCGACGATCTCGGCCAGGCGCTGCGCGCCTCGCAAAGGACCTGAGCCATGCAGCTTTCCGTCAACGGCGCCGACACCTTCATCGCGACCGGCGGCAAGCCGTTCGACCCGCAGCTCGCCGCCGTGGTGATGATCCACGGCGCCGGCTTCGACTCGTCGACCTGGGCGCTGCACAGCCGCTGGTTCGCCCATCACGGCTATTCCGTGCTGGCACCCGATCTGCCCGGCCACGGCCGCTCCGCCGGCAAGCCGTTGCCGACCATCGCGGAGATGGCGGACTGGATTGCCGCGCTGATCACCGCGGCCGGCGCGGCGAAGGCGCGGCTGATCGGCCATTCGATGGGCTCGCTGATCGCAATTGAAACCTCGGCGCGGCATCCCGACAAGGTCTCCGGCCTCGCGCTGATCGGCACCGCCGCGACCATGACGGTCGGCCCCGATCTGCTGAAAGCCGCCGAAGCCAACGACGCCGCCGCCATCGACATGGTCTCGATCTGGGGCCTCGGCTTCAAGGCCGAGCTCGGCGGCAGCCTCGCCCCGGGGCTGTGGATGCACCAAGGCGCGCAGCGGGTGCTGCAGGAGGCAAAGCCCGGCGTGCTCTACACCGACCTCAACGCCTGCAACGCCTACCAGAACGCGCTGACGGCCGCGGCCGCGGTCAAGGTGCCCGCGACCTTCATCCTCGGCGAGCGCGACATGATGACCCCGGCCAAGGCCGGCAAAGCGCTCGCCGCGGCGACGCCGAATGCGCGCACCGTCGTGCTGCCGGGCGCCGGCCACATGATGATGGTCGAGCAGCCCGACGAGCTGCTGGCGGCGCTGCGGTAAGCGGGGCCGAGCCACCTTCCCGCAAAATATCGAAAACAACCCCATGCAAAGGAGCCGGGCGGCCGCCGGCGCTCGGACAAGCAGCTTGACTTGTCGGGCAACTCAGCGGTATCTTCTATTATTCAGAAATTTTTCGACTGCCCGCTGCGCAACAGCGTCCGCGTCCGTCGCGATTGCGGCCGAGAATTCTCACCCATCATGCCGGTGCAAGGGCGACTTGGCGGATGAGCACTCGATCCGTATCAACGACCAGTCGCGGGTCGCGTTCCGGTAGACCGACGCGGGCGGACGACGTGGAGGTAATCGACGATCAATAGCGAAGCCAAAAACGCCTACCAGCACGACCACGCAGGCGGTCGCAAGGAATTTCCACGCGGCCACTAGCGGCACGCGTCGGACGGCGAAGCCGCAGTTTGGCGGACGATGCCGCGACGCCGAACGCCCGCATTGTGCTGCTGCCGGGTGCCGGTCACATGATGATGGTTGAGCAGCCCCGACGAGTTGCTGGCGGCGCTACAGCAATAGCGCCGCAGAACTTTCTCTTCCCTTCTTCCCTTGTGAGAAGGTCAACAGCGGAAATACCATAGCAATATCAATCGGAAGGGGTCCGAGTGTATGGCCAGCGCAAAAAGTAGAAACTGCGTTGATGCTGGCGGAAGATGGTCGGTTGACGACTAGTGTCTCACTGCGCCGAGTTCGGATCAATGGCGAGCGGGGCGCGCTGAGCTCTGCTAAGGTCAAGAGGTGACGCAAACCGGCGACGACTCGCGGGCACACGATCCATGGGAGACAAGTGATGGCCGGTTGTCCTGTTTGCGGAACGGCAAATGCTCAGCGTCAAGACGGCGCGGATGACTTTGCCAGATTCGACTGCCCGCGATGCGGCTCTTTTGCGTTGGCAGGTAGTGCAGAAGCCACATTAGAACACTTGCTCGCTGAGGAACCTGATCGTCGCTCCATCATGAGCCATACGCTTCGCAGGATGCAGGCTCCGAAGGAAAAGCACCTTCGCATCATAAGAAGCGACGAACTTTCGACGTTTTGGAGCGAGGGGCGCTTACCGACGCCCATTCAGCAAGCAGACAACTTCATCCTTTGGGTCGGTGAAAATCAGATCAGCCCGTCTTCTTGGGCAGAAACAACGGCCAGCGTCATCGCTGCAACGGTGGGAATCGCCGTGTCGACCGGCGGCGACCCTCAGGGTTGGGGGTGGTTACACAAAGAGCTCGAACCTGAAGACCTCTATCGGCTCAACCAGACTCTGCCCGGCGGCAAGGTAGGTGTCATGCTTACGATGAAGGGGTGGAAGAAATACGAAGAGCTGAAGAAACATAGAGTTGAAAGTCGAACGGCGTTCATGGCGATGAAATTTGGTGACGCCCCGCTCGACAACGCAGTGGCCACCTGCTTCAAACCCGCCGCTCTGCGCACTGGCTTTGAACTTCGCATTCTGACCGATCAACAAGCCGCAGGGTTGATCGACGACCAGATTCGCGCGGCGATCTTGTCGGCCAGATTTATTGTTGCTGACCTTAGTCATGGCAACAATGGAGCCTACTGGGAAGCCGGCTTTGGTGAAGGTCGCGGCATTCCAGTCATCTATACATGCGAGAAAAGCGCTTGGACGAAAGCCAAGACGCATTTTGACACCAACCACATGGTCACGATCATTTGGGATTCGACTGACCTCAAGAAGGCGGAGGATGCGCTTGTGGCAACGATCCGCGCGACTTTGCGGGCGGAAGCGAAGCAGACGGACGATTAATAGGGCATCGCTGACCAGCGACAGCACGATGACCTTCTTCGTTCGCTCGGAATTGTCCAGCTTGTCCATTTCTCGCTGCTGCCTATCCGAGCAAGCCATCGAACTTCGACGGCGGCCCCGGCGGGTTGATGCCGCAGAGCCGTAGCCGCCCGCTCGGCGGTCAGGCCGAACGCCGCGCCATAGCGCAGCATGCAGTTCATCGCCTACGAGCTGATGCGGACCAGCGGATGGACACGACGATGGCCCTCGCAATCTACCACGGCTTGGACTGGCCGGTCTGAGGCCCGCTTGTGAAATCGTAACGGCCGCTCGATGCTCATCGCGCGGAAATGTCGCTATGCACCCTGATTCGTAGTGCACCGCCCGGACAAGGGGAAAACAAGCTTGCGGGCTTGGTTCCGCGAGACCATTAAGCTACAACTCCGAATTGATTATTATGAACAACGCCCTCTTTGCACTTGAATTCTCAAAATGGATTCCGTCTCCCCATCTATCTTGCCTCGCCCAGAACAAACGATCTTCGATGATCTCGCTGCCTTGTGCGTGAGTCCTGGTTACATTCACGCGATTGCGCACTTCAGCTTCCGAGATCACGTTATCGGCTTTGGCGACGTACTTCGCGGTGAAGACTATGCAAAGCTGTTCTCCTTCGACCGACTTATCCGCACCGAAATCTCGACGCTCATCGGGTTGATGCTCAGAGCGCAACGCGACCTCACGCTTCCGGACCAGAAAACATTTCAGCAGTATCTTGAACGCACAGAAGCACTCCTGAAGGAGTTGCATGAGGCGTTAAACGAACCCGCCAAGGCGGCGCTAACCGCCGCGATGGCCGATCCCACGGGATCGACCAATCCCTTTACTGGCGCGGCGCTGTTGCGCGAGCCCATATTCTATGGTGCGGAATCTGCCTATGCATCACAGTACCGCGACTTGTCCGTTTTGAAGTATGGCAGAGATGACACGTGGCTGACCACAAATAAGGGATTCTCCGCAGAAGAAGCGCAGAAAGTGATCACCGCAGTTTCTGCATTTCTTAGTGACAATCTCCTGAAGACCATCAAGGGCCTAAAGGGGCTGCCGCCCGAACAATGGACTATGATGGGCGGATTCGAGTTCATGGCTGCCGACGTCGTTACTGGGTCCGAGCTGGGTCTCGCGACAGTCGACGCCGTGCTTGCTGCATTTTGCTTTCCCGACGACGGCAACCCAACCTTTACCGCGCTTCACGAATTCAATGCTGCAAATGCGTTTCCAATTCTCAAGGGGCAGGACGGCAGATACACCCTCTTCCTCTATGCGAGCCTAGCCGAAGCGCTATACGAAACGCCGTTCTATTGGATGGCTGCCGACAAGTCTTATAAGGCGACTGCGATGGCAAATCGCGGTCTCTTTGCAGAACAATTCACTGCCGATCGACTGGAGAGAGTGTTCGGCAGCACCAATGTGCTGCGAAATGTCGACATCTGGCAAACGAAGGCACGCAAGAAGAAGGTCAGCGAGATCGATACGCTCGTTCTCTTCGGAGACCGCGCCATCGTCCTGCAGTCAAAGTCAAAAAAGCTTACCTTGGCTGCACGCAAGGGAAACGACCTTCAGCTTCGATCCGACTTCAAAGGTGCTGTGCAGAACGCTTGCGACCAAGCGATGCTGTGCAGCGAGCACCTAGTCAGCAACTCGGTAACCTTCACTGACTCCGATGAAAATGAGATCGCGATTCCGTCGCTCAAGCAGGTCTATCCAATCTGCGTTGTATCTGATCATTACCCCGCGCTAAGCTTTCAGGCCAGGCAGTTCCTCTCCTACAAGACAACTAGCGTCATCCAAATTCCGCTCGTGTGCGACGTGTTCTTCATCGATGTCGTCACTGAATTTCTCGAAACGCCATTGCGGCTTTTGAGCTATCTCGAATTGCGCGCGAGAGCTGGCGAAAACATATCGCACTCGCATGAGATCAACGCGCTAGGATTCCATCTCAAACGAAACCTGTGGCTTGGCGAGAACGACTTCATCGCGCTCGACGATGATCTTAGCGTCGATCTGGACGTTGCGATGGCCGCTCGCCGCGATGGCTTGCCGGGCGAGAAGGTGCCACCGGGCATCCTCACCGTACTCAAAGAAACGGCGGTTGGCCGCATTATTAATCAGATCGAGCGTCGCTCTGAGCCGGCCGCCATCGGCGCCGGTCTCGAATTGCTAAAATTTGGCGAGGAGAGTGTCAAACGGTTGAGCCGTGGAATCGATGCAATGGTTGCCGCAGCCGCAAAAGAGCAGAAGCACCATGACATCACCGTCGCGAGTTCGGAAGCGGCAAGCGGCATAACCGTTCATTCCAATAACCTTCCCAATGGAATCGCTGATGAAAGACTTCGACGCCACTGCGAGTTGCGCAAGTATAGCGTGAAGGCTGGGAAGTGGGCGGGTTTGCTCCTGGAGCCCGGCTCCGGCTCTGTACGCTTTGGTGGATTGATCGAATTTCCTTGGGAACAGGATGCCGCGATGGACGCCGCCACCGCCAACATGCCGCAGGCGCGACCGATTAATGCGTTGGAGTCATTGATCAAGCAGGCCGGAAAGCAGCCAAAGATAGGTCGCAACGAAAAATGCCCATGCGGTAGCGGCAAAAAATACAAGAAGTGCCATTTGCCAAAGGGTGGATGGCCTTAAACGATGGTACTGCCAGAACGAGGATTGCGGGACAATTCCCACTAACTTGCGGCCGGTAGAATTAGAGCACCGCCGCACTCAGAACTGTCCGGGGTTCTACTTTTCAGAACCCGCCCCGGCCACGACCAGTCCCGCGAGCACCGTGCCAGACGATAGCAGCACTCTAGCGACGATGGGCCCATGCACATTGCTCTCGCGCGCTCACTCAGTTCACCGATCGCATCGGCAAGTCGAGCACCGCTGAGTGAGGGGTCCTCTCCGCAGACTCCCACATCCGCCTTCGCCAAGGCTACGGCGGACATGAGGGGAGAGGGTGCACCACCGCCGCGGATCGCACTGCACTCACTGCTTCGCCGGCTTCCTCCCGATCGGATGGATCTCGATCGCGCGCAGCCGGCCGAGCCGCAGCACGTCCATCGACAGGGTACGGTCGATCCGGCTGTGATCGAGCGCGCGGATCAGGTCGTCGACGCCATTGATCTCGACGCCGTCGAGCTTGATGACCACGTCGCCCGGCAGCAGGCTCGCGCGCGCGGCCGGGCTGTCCGGCTCGATCTGCATCAGGAGCGCGCCCATCTTGTTCTCGACGCCGGCGAGCACCGCGTGCCGCCGCGGCACTGGCGCGGTCTGGCCGGCGACGCCGATATAGGCGCGGCGGACGTAGCCGTGGCGGATGATCTCCGACAGCACGAACTGCGCGGTGTTGCTGGCGACCGCAAAACAGATGCCCTGCGCGCCGTTGATGATCGCGGTGTTGATCCCGATCACCTCGCCCTTCGACGACACCAGCGGGCCGCCGGAATTACCCGGGTTGAGCGCGGCGTCGGTCTGGATCACGTCCTCGATGGTGCGTCCGCTGACGGACCGGATCGAGCGGCCGAGCGCGGACACAACGCCGGCGGTGACCGTCGATTCGAAGCCAAGCGGGTTGCCGATCGCGACCACGAGCTGGCCGCGCCGGAGTGTCTTGGAGTTGCCGAGCGAGGCATAGGCCAGGTCGCGCGCGCCATCGGCCCGCAGCAGCGCGAGGTCGGTGTCGGGATCGACGCCGAGCACATGGGCGTCGGTGACGAAGCCCTCGGTGTCGCGCAGCCGGATCTCCTTCGACGCGCCGACCACATGGCTGTTGGTCACGACGAGCCCATCGGGCGAGATCACGATGCCCGAACCGAGCCCGCCGCGCTCCCGCGCATTGCGCACTTTCGGCCCGGTCTCGACCCGGACCACGGCCGGACCAACGCGGTCGGTCACGTCGATTACGGCATTGGAATAGGCATCCAGCAACGCCCGATCATCGACCTGCGCAGCGTCAGCCCTGTCTCTTATACACATCTAGATGTGTATAAGAGACAGCTCCCGCGCATTGCGCACTTTCGGCCCGGTCTCGACCCGGACCACGGCCGGACCAACGCGGTCGGTCACGTCGATTACGGCATTGGAATAGGCATCCAGCAACGCCCGATCATCGACCTGCGCAGCGTCAGCCCTGTCTCTTATACACATCTAGATGTGTATAAGAGACAGCTCCCGCGCATTGCGCACTTTCGGCCCGGTCTCGACCCGGACCACGGCCGGACCAACGCGGTCGGTCACGTCGATTACGGCATTGGAATAGGCATCCAGCAACGCCCGATCATCGACCTGCGCAGCGTCAGCCCTGTCTCTTATACACATCTAGATGTGTATAAGAGACAGCTCCCGCGCATTGCGCACTTTCGGCCCGGTCTCGACCCGGACCACGGCCGGACCAACGCGGTCGGTCACGTCGATTACGGCATTGGAATAGGCATCCAGCAACGCCCGATCATCGACCTGCGCAGCGTCAGCCCTGTCTCTTATACACATCTAGATGTGTATAAGAGACAGCTCCCGCGCATTGCGCACTTTCGGCCCGGTCTCGACCCGGACCACGGCCGGACCAACGCGGTCGGTCACGTCGATTACGGCATTGGAATAGGCATCCAGCAACGCCCGATCATCGACCTGCGCAGCGTCAGCCCTGTCTCTTATACACATCTAGATGTGTATAAGAGACAGCTCCCGCGCATTGCGCACTTTCGGCCCGGTCTCGACCCGGACCACGGCCGGACCAACGCGGTCGGTCACGTCGATTACGGCATTGGAATAGGCATCCAGCAACGCCCGATCATCGACCTGCGCAGCGTCAGCCCTGTCTCTTATACACATCTAGATGTGTATAAGAGACAGCTCCCGCGCATTGCGCACTTTCGGCCCGGTCTCGACCCGGACCACGGCCGGACCAACGCGGTCGGTCACGTCGATTACGGCATTGGAATAGGCATCCAGCAACGCCCGATCATCGACCTGCGCAGCGTCAGCCCTGTCTCTTATACACATCTAGATGTGTATAAGAGACAGCTCCCGCGCATTGCGCACTTTCGGCCCGGTCTCGACCCGGACCACGGCCGGACCAACGCGGTCGGTCACGTCGATTACGGCATTGGAATAGGCATCCAGCAACGCCCGATCATCGACCTGCGCAGCGTCAGCCCTGTCTCTTATACACATCTAGATGTGTATAAGAGACAGCTCCCGCGCATTGCGCACTTTCGGCCCGGTCTCGACCCGGACCACGGCCGGACCAACGCGGTCGGTCACGTCGATTACGGCATTGGAATAGGCATCCAGCAACGCCCGATCATCGACCTGCGCAGCGTCAGCCCTGTCTCTTATACACATCTAGATGTGTATAAGAGACAGCTCCCGCGCATTGCGCACTTTCGGCCCGGTCTCGACCCGGACCACGGCCGGACCAACGCGGTCGGTCACGTCGATTACGGCATTGGAATAGGCATCCAGCAACGCCCGATCATCGACCTGCGCAGCGTCAGCCCTGTCTCTTATACACATCTAGATGTGTATAAGAGACAGCTCCCGCGCATTGCGCACTTTCGGCCCGGTCTCGACCCGGACCACGGCCGGACCAACGCGGTCGGTCACGTCGATTACGGCATTGGAATAGGCATCCAGCAACGCCCGATCATCGACCTGCGCAGCGTCAGCCCTGTCTCTTATACACATCTAGATGTGTATAAGAGACAGCTCCCGCGCATTGCGCACTTTCGGCCCGGTCTCGACCCGGACCACGGCCGGACCAACGCGGTCGGTCACGTCGATTACGGCATTGGAATAGGCATCCAGCAACGCCCGATCATCGACCTGCGCAGCGTCAGCCCTGTCTCTTATACACATCTAGATGTGTATAAGAGACAGCTCCCGCGCATTGCGCACTTTCGGCCCGGTCTCGACCCGGACCACGGCCGGACCAACGCGGTCGGTCACGTCGATTACGGCATTGGAATAGGCATCCAGCAACGCCCGATCATCGACCTGCGCAGCGTCAGCCCTGTCTCTTATACACATCTAGATGTGTATAAGAGACAGCTCCCGCGCATTGCGCACTTTCGGCCCGGTCTCGACCCGGACCACGGCCGGACCAACGCGGTCGGTCACGTCGATTACGGCATTGGAATAGGCATCCAGCAACGCCCGATCATCGACCTGCGCAGCGTCAGCCCTGTCTCTTATACACATCTAGATGTGTATAAGAGACAGCTCCCGCGCATTGCGCACTTTCGGCCCGGTCTCGACCCGGACCACGGCCGGACCAACGCGGTCGGTCACGTCGATTACGGCATTGGAATAGGCATCCAGCAACGCCCGATCATCGACCTGCGCAGCGTCAGCCCTGTCTCTTATACACATCTAGATGTGTATAAGAGACAGCTCCCGCGCATTGCGCACTTTCGGCCCGGTCTCGACCCGGACCACGGCCGGACCAACGCGGTCGGTCACGTCGATTACGGCATTGGAATAGGCATCCAGCAACGCCCGATCATCGACCTGCGCAGCGTCAGCCCTGTCTCTTATACACATCTAGATGTGTATAAGAGACAGCTCCCGCGCATTGCGCACTTTCGGCCCGGTCTCGACCCGGACCACGGCCGGACCAACGCGGTCGGTCACGTCGATTACGGCATTGGAATAGGCATCCAGCAACGCCCGATCATCGACCTGCGCAGCGTCAGCCCTGTCTCTTATACACATCTAGATGTGTATAAGAGACAGCTCCCGCGCATTGCGCACTTTCGGCCCGGTCTCGACCCGGACCACGGCCGGACCAACGCGGTCGGTCACGTCGATTACGGCATTGGAATAGGCATCCAGCAACGCCCGATCATCGACCTGCGCAGCGTCAGCCCTGTCTCTTATACACATCTAGATGTGTATAAGAGACAGCTCCCGCGCATTGCGCACTTTCGGCCCGGTCTCGACCCGGACCACGGCCGGACCAACGCGGTCGGTCACGTCGATTACGGCATTGGAATAGGCATCCAGCAACGCCCGATCATCGACCTGCGCAGCGTCAGCCCTGTCTCTTATACACATCTAGATGTGTATAAGAGACAGCTCCCGCGCATTGCGCACTTTCGGCCCGGTCTCGACCCGGACCACGGCCGGACCAACGCGGTCGGTCACGTCGATTACGGCATTGGAATAGGCATCCAGCAACGCCCGATCATCGACCTGCGCAGCGTCAGCCCTGTCTCTTATACACATCTAGATGTGTATAAGAGACAGCTCCCGCGCATTGCGCACTTTCGGCCCGGTCTCGACCCGGACCACGGCCGGACCAACGCGGTCGGTCACGTCGATTACGGCATTGGAATAGGCATCCAGCAACGCCCGATCATCGACCTGCGCAGCGTCAGCCCTGTCTCTTATACACATCTAGATGTGTATAAGAGACAGCTCCCGCGCATTGCGCACTTTCGGCCCGGTCTCGACCCGGACCACGGCCGGACCAACGCGGTCGGTCACGTCGATTACGGCATTGGAATAGGCATCCAGCAACGCCCGATCATCGACCTGCGCAGCGTCAGCCCTGTCTCTTATACACATCTAGATGTGTATAAGAGACAGCTCCCGCGCATTGCGCACTTTCGGCCCGGTCTCGACCCGGACCACGGCCGGACCAACGCGGTCGGTCACGTCGATTACGGCATTGGAATAGGCATCCAGCAACGCCCGATCATCGACCTGCGCAGCGTCAGCCCTGTCTCTTATACACATCTAGATGTGTATAAGAGACAGCTCCCGCGCATTGCGCACTTTCGGCCCGGTCTCGACCCGGACCACGGCCGGACCAACGCGGTCGGTCACGTCGATTACGGCATTGGAATAGGCATCCAGCAACGCCCGATCATCGACCTGCGCAGCGTCAGCCCTGTCTCTTATACACATCTAGATGTGTATAAGAGACAGCTCCCGCGCATTGCGCACTTTCGGCCCGGTCTCGACCCGGACCACGGCCGGACCAACGCGGTCGGTCACGTCGATTACGGCATTGGAATAGGCATCCAGCAACGCCCGATCATCGACCTGCGCAGCGTCAGCCCTGTCTCTTATACACATCTAGATGTGTATAAGAGACAGCTCCCGCGCATTGCGCACTTTCGGCCCGGTCTCGACCCGGACCACGGCCGGACCAACGCGGTCGGTCACGTCGATTACGGCATTGGAATAGGCATCCAGCAACGCCCGATCATCGACCTGCGCAGCGTCAGCCCTGTCTCTTATACACATCTAGATGTGTATAAGAGACAGCTCCCGCGCATTGCGCACTTTCGGCCCGGTCTCGACCCGGACCACGGCCGGACCAACGCGGTCGGTCACGTCGATTACGGCATTGGAATAGGCATCCAGCAACGCCCGATCATCGACCTGCGCAGCGTCAGCCCTGTCTCTTATACACATCTAGATGTGTATAAGAGACAGCTCCCGCGCATTGCGCACTTTCGGCCCGGTCTCGACCCGGACCACGGCCGGACCAACGCGGTCGGTCACGTCGATTACGGCATTGGAATAGGCATCCAGCAACGCCCGATCATCGACCTGCGCAGCGTCAGCCCTGTCTCTTATACACATCTAGATGTGTATAAGAGACAGCTCCCGCGCATTGCGCACTTTCGGCCCGGTCTCGACCCGGACCACGGCCGGACCAACGCGGTCGGTCACGTCGATTACGGCATTGGAATAGGCATCCAGCAACGCCCGATCATCGACCTGCGCAGCGTCAGCCCTGTCTCTTATACACATCTAGATGTGTATAAGAGACAGCTCCCGCGCATTGCGCACTTTCGGCCCGGTCTCGACCCGGACCACGGCCGGACCAACGCGGTCGGTCACGTCGATTACGGCATTGGAATAGGCATCCAGCAACGCCCGATCATCGACCTGCGCAGCGTCAGCCCTGTCTCTTATACACATCTAGATGTGTATAAGAGACAGCTCCCGCGCATTGCGCACTTTCGGCCCGGTCTCGACCCGGACCACGGCCGGACCAACGCGGTCGGTCACGTCGATTACGGCATTGGAATAGGCATCCAGCAACGCCCGATCATCGACCTGCGCAGCGTCAGCCGTTCGCGGTGACGGCCTGTCACCGGCGGTATCTGAGGTAAAATCCAACATGGCAAGATTCCTTCGGCCTTACCAAATGGTGGCCGGAGGGGTTGCCCGCAAGGGGATCAGTCCCCGGCCGCCGCGCCGGTGACCCGCCCCCGCAAGACCTTGACGGTGTCCTCCGTCACCGGAGCGGCCGCGTTGCCCCAGGAATTGCGCACGTAAGTGACGACGGCGGCGACCTGGCTGTCGCTCAGGCGATAGCCGAGCGAGGGCATCGCCGGCGACGTCGGAGCGCCATCG
>BFBZ01000695.1_pt1 | contig 28041 bp, 27 predicted proteins | sample 1888401 | NCBI WGS metagenome assembly BFBZ01 (sample SAMD00112614, study PRJDB3348) | symbiont metagenome | host: Chara braunii
CCCCGCGCGCGCCGCGCCCGCCGGCCCCCTCGTAGCCGAAGCCGGGATCGAAGAATCCCGCGTAGTGCACGCGGAACTCACCGACCAGCGGGTCGAACGGCACCATCTCGGCGGCGTAATCGGGCGGCACCTGCACCGCTTCCTTCGACGCCAGAATGTAGAACTCATCGGGATCGAGGATCAGGCTACGATCCTCGCGCGCCACGATCGGCTCCCAGAAGTCGGCGATCGCGTGACCGTCGCGCTTCTCGACGTCGATCACACCGGTGTGGCGCTTGGCGCGATAGCCGACAAAATTGTTGGGACCGAGGCCCGCAAGATCGACGCCGAAGGAAACACCGACCGTAAGATCGGCGTTCGCGTCGTCGGTCAGACGCTCCTTTTCATGCAGAGCGCGCAGCGCGTCGGCATCGAGCACCGACTGGCCTTTGCGGAAGCGAATCTGCGACAGCCGTGAGCCCTCACGCACGAGAACCGGAAACGTCTTCGGGCTGATCTCGGCATAGAGCGGACCGCGATAACCAGCACTGATCTGATCAAAGCCGTTGGTGCGGTCTGCGATCACGCGGGTGAATACGTCGATGCGGCCGGTCGAGCTTTTCGGATTGGCCGCCGCAGAGATGTCCTCAGGCAGATCGAGACTTTCGATCAGCGGCACGATGTAGACGCAGTTGGTTTCCAGCACCGCGCCGCCGGTGAGCGGGAACTCGTGCAGTTTCAAATCGTCGATGCGCTGAGCAACGGTGGTACGCGGCCCCGGCAGGAAGCTTGCGCGTACGCGATAGGCGATCTTCCCCAAACGCAGATCGAGGCTCGCGGGCTGGATCTGGTCGGAAACGAAATCATAAGCGGGCCGAATCCCGCCTTTCGCGGCGAGCGCCGCGATCATACGGTCCGAGAGGATACCCTTGGTCGTCATAAAGACGATTTTCGTACCCGACGCGCGACTTGACGGGAAGGCAGTGAAACAGCATGATCCGGCTTATCCCGTGGTCATTTGAGCCGGCCGGCTTGCTCGCCACGTTAAATAAGCAGCTAAAAGGCCGGGGACATGTGTGCCCGGCCTGGATTTTTTCCGGCCGGTTTTTTGTTGGCCGAGGAGGCCGTCGCACATGACCGAGCCGATCAAGATCACCGCCGAACTCAACGCCAGACCCGGCACCCACTACCGCCCGGAAACCCGGCTCGTCCATTCCGGCACCCTGCGTTCTCAGTTCGGCGAAACCTCCGAGGCGCTGTTCCTCACCCAGGGCTACGTTTACGAGAACTCGGCGCAAGCCGAAGCGCGCTTCAAGAACGAAGATCCGGGCTACCAGTATTCGCGCTTCGCGAACCCAACCGTTGCGATGTTCGAGCGGCGGATCGCTGAGTTCGAGGGCGCTGAGGCCGCCCGCGCGACTGCGACCGGCATGGCCGCCGTGACACTGGCGCTGATGGGCCAGGTGAAGGCCGGTGATCACGTCGTGGCGTCCAAGGCGGTCTTCGGCTCCTGCCTCTACGTCGTCGAAGACTACCTGCCCCGTTTCGGCGTGACCTCGACGCTGGTCGGCGGCTTCGACCTCGACGAGTGGCGCGCGGCGATGCGGCCCAACACCAAGACCTGCTTCCTCGAGACGCCGACCAATCCGACGCTCAACGTCCTCGACATCGCGGAAATCGCGAAGATCGCTCACGGCGTCGGCGCGACGCTGGTGGTCGACAACGTGTTCTCGACGCCGCTGTGGCAGAGCCCGCTCTCGCTCGGCGCGGACTGCGTGGTCTATTCGACGACGAAGCACATCGACGGTCAGGGCCGCTGCCTCGGCGGCGTGATCCTCGGCTCTGAGAAATTCATCAACGACAACATCCAGGTCTTCCTGCGCCAGACCGGCCCGTCAATGTCGCCGTTCAACGCGTGGGTCATGCTGAAGGGGCTGGAGACGCTCGGCGTGCGCGTGCGCCAGCAGACCGACACGGCGGCGGCGGTCGCGACCGCGCTCGACAAGCATCCCAAAGTGTCAAAGCTGCTCTATCCAGGCCGGCCGGACCATCCGCAGGCGAAGATCATCGCGAAGCAAATGAAGGGCGGCTCAACGCTCGTCGCATTTGAGGTGGCGGGCGGCAAGGCGGGCGCGTTCAAGTTCCAGGACGCGCTCAAGCTCGTGCGCATCTCCAACAATCTTGGCGACGCCAAGAGCCTCATCACCCACCCGGCGACCACGACGCACCAGCGGCTCAAGCCGGAGCAGCGCGCCGAGCTCGGCATTTCGGACGGCATGGTGCGGCTGTCGTGCGGGCTCGAGCACCCGGACGACCTGATCGACGACGTGCTGAATGCGTTGAAGGCGGTTTAAAGGGAAAGACGACTAGCGCGCGGCCGGCCGAGCTGTCGCCGTCTGAGCCGCGCGCGTCGACGCTTCACTGATCGCGCTGGCGAGGAGCTTGGCCACGCAACCGTAGCCCCAGTCGTTCATGTGTACTTCGTCTGGCGAGGTGAAGGTCGAGAACGGAATGTTCTCGGTCAGCCGCCAGTAGCGCATCACCGCGTAACGCTGGAACAGATCGACGTTCATCTCTTTCGCCACGAGGTCGATCAGATCGATCATCTTCTCGGCATCGGGCTTGGAGATGAAATGCGGCGCGTATTGCGGGTTCATCAACACCACGTCGATGCCCGCGGCCTTCAGTTTGTCGACACCTTGGTGAACCAGCGTGTTGACCGGCCCAATCGGCTGTTCGCGCAGCACGGAGTTGCTGCCCACCTGCCAGACGACAACGTCAGGCTTCTCCGGAAGCACCTGCGTGTCGAAGCGCGCCAACATCTCGACTGCGGTTTCGCCGTTGACGCCGCGGTTGATCACGTTGATCTCGGCACGTGGGAACAAAGCCTTGAGCTCGACCGCAAGCCGGCTCGGATAGTTCATCGCGGGAGAGCTCGAACCCGCGCCTGCGGTCGACGACGAACCGATCGCGACGATGGTGATCGGCTGACCGGCCGCGAGCTTGCGTGCCGTGCGCGAGAGAGGATGAGTGAGACGCACAAGATCGGCAGGCGCCGAACACGGCACCGGCGCGGGAGCCGCAGCCTGCACCGCTGGAGCCACGCTTTGCGGCACGCTCTGCGCATATGTGATGGACGACGAAGCAGCGACGAAGGTCACTGCCGCAGCCGCGATCAGCGCCGCGCTGAAGAAAGAGGAATGAAGGGTCTTCATTGCGCTGGCTTGGCCTCCAGCGCCTCAAGATGTGCGCCGTCGATGACGAGGGCCGCGAGAGCGCGGCCGATGCAGTCGTGCACGCGCTTGGCGATGTCGACATCCTTGGTGGCGCGATAGAGATCGATGGCGCCCACGTCGTTCCAGTGGCGCATGATTGCGTTCCGGTCGAACAGCGGAACCTCACGTTCCCGCGCGACCCAGCGCATGTTGTCGAGGTAGGCACCGAGAGAGATCATGGATTCCGTACGCGGGCTGTACTGCATGTTCATCAGAATGACGTCCGCCCCACCGGTATGCAAAGCTTCCACGCCATCAGAAATACTGGAGCGGAACTCTTCCGGATCGGCGCCCTTCAAGGCGTCGTAGGTACCGGTCTGCCATACCACTAAATTTGGTTTGTCGTCGACAATTAGCTTCTCAATTGAATCCGACATTTCCGCGGCAGTTTGGCGCGGTTTTGTCTGGGTTATCAGGCTGATATCCACCTTCGGCAGCCGCTTCTTGAGAGCAGCCTCCAGACGCGCCGGGAACGCCGCGTTCGCCCCATCGGGGCCTGGCAGCATGGCGGAGGCCGTGCCAATGACCACGACCTTCAGCTTCTTGTCCTTGTTCGCAGATGCAGCGACACGCTCGAGCGGCGCATCACCATAGAGCAGATAACCCGGCACCGCGCAGACGTCCTGGGGTTCCGCGGGGGCTGCCGCAGTGCACACAAGGATCGCACTGATGGCGGCGATCCATTTCTTCATGCCTCGCCTCCGGCAAGGTCGGCGTCCGGCTGCCGCTTCGGTGATCCCGGGCTGCGGCCGCCACCCTCGATACGTTTGTACCACGAGATCAACGCGGCGGTCGCGATCATGATCAGAATGCCAGCGATGCTATTAAAGATTTGCATCAGAATACCACCGCTGATCTCCACTGTGGCAAAATGCGCGGCAAAGGCCAAAAACACGCCAAGGCAAAAAATCTCTAAAGAATGCTGTCCGCAGACAATGGCCGGCTTGAACCACCGCGATTTCAGCGCCGGCCAATCGCGCGGGACGAAGTGCACAGTCACCGCCGCCAGCGCCAGAAAATGCGCAAAACGAAGGACATCGAGGTTCACCTTATCGATCGGGTACATCCACTCGGTCAGCCAGCGCGGCACCAAGAAGGCCAGACGCGGAATGTGCCAAGTCATGACGATGCCGAAGGCGAATGCGATATAGGCAATCGCTATCCATAATGTAACGGGCGACCGCAGCACCCGTCCGAGCCGGTCCGCGCCACCCAGCGCGCACCAAGCTCCGAACACAAACAGAAGCTGCCAGGCGAACGGATTGAACCACCACTGGCCAGACGGATACGAGGGCAGGTTCCAACCAAATTCCCAGGTCAGCGCATAGAGGATCACCGACGTCGCGAGCGCCAGGGTCGCGTTGCGGATGAGCAGCCAAAGGATCGGCGGGAACAGCAGCAGCAGCACGATGTAGAGCGGCAGCACGTCCATGTTGGACGGTTTGAACTTGAGCAGCAGCGCCTGGATGATCGTGACGTCGGGCTGCTTCAGGAAGTCGAGGGCGTTCGCCTCTTCGGCGAACAGCGGGTTTTCGAAGCTCGCCGTCACATAGGCGATCTCGGCAATGTAAATGACGAACAGAAAGATATGCGCGACGTAGATCTGCCACGCGCGCTTTAAGATGCGCGCGGAAGAAATCAGATAGCCGCGCTCGCGCATGGAGCGGCCATACACGAAGGCCGCGGTGTAACCCGAGATGAAGATGAAGATTTCGGCGGCGTCGCTGAAGCCGTAGTTGCGGATCGTCACCCAGTTCACGATGTTGGTCGGGATGTGATCCAGGAAGATCAGCCACAACGCAATGCCGCGAAAGAGGTCGAGACGCAGATCGCGCTCGGTCGGGACCGCTTGGACCGGAGCCACCGCCACGGAAGACGCCACCGAGGTCATGGACGAAGGACTCTCCTGCGCAACGACAGACTGGCCGCTGGGCGCGGGAACTTCCAGCCCTGAATCTGCGACTTGGGTACGCATGCCATCTGCCCGGTGTGGCTCTAGTTTTGGGGCGGCCCAGGACGATTTTCAATCATTGTATTTGCGTCATCACACGGGTTATTGATCATGACGGCCTGGCGCCAATGCGCGGGCCTATGGTCCGCGCTAACCTGTTGCGGCCAAGATCACCCGGCCAAGCTGGTCCGACCATGTACAAAGCCATTACACGCCAGATCGAAGTCACGGTTGTGCCACGCTTCATGTCCGAGCGCTCGTCGCCGGAGAACGGCTATTACTTTTGGGCCTATACGATCGAGATCACCAATCGCGGACGCGAAACGGTGCAGCTCAAGACCCGCCACTGGAAAATCACCGATGCGCACGGAAAGCTGCAAGAGGTGCGCGGAGCGGGAGTTGTGGGCGAAACGCCGGTGCTCGAACCGGGCAAATCCTACGAATATACGAGTGGTGTCCCGCTGCCGACGCCGTCCGGCTTCATGACTGGCAGCTACGGCATGGAAACATCGGCGGGCGAGAAGTTCGAGATCGACGTGCCGGCGTTTTCGCTCGATGCGTCGCAGGAAGCGCGCGTCCTCAACTGACCGTCAAATGCGCGGTTTCGCGCCGGGCGCGGGCAGACAGCCGCGCAGCCGGTCGAGCGCGAAGCGCGGCATGATCGCGATTGCGGCGTTGCTTTCCGTGAAATCCTGCAAGGCTTCGACGCGTGCTTCGGGCAGCGCGACACATCCCGCGGTGCCGGTCGTCGGCGACCGCCAAATATGGATGAAGATGCAGGAGCCGGCTTGAGCGCGTGCATTGGTCGGATAATCGACCACGATGCCGCGCCGGTACATCGGCAACACACGACCCATGTTCTCGACGCGGGTGTTCGGCGTGACCGACGCGCGCGTCGTAATGGTGTTGTAGGCGCGGTGGCCGGGATCATCGACGCAGACCGTGTCCTGCTTGACGCTGATGTAGTTCGCGCGCTGCGACGGGACCATTCCGAATGTGCGCCCGATCGAATAGACGCCCGCGGGTGCGCGCTTGTCGCCTTCGATCTTCATCGGTTCATTGGGGCGCGCGAGGGCGCGATAGAAGTGCGACCAGCCCATGCCGCCCCGGCCGATGACGGCGGGCTCAGGATCGCTCGCCGGACGCCAGCTCTGGTTCGGTACGCCGCGCTCGAAGGTTTGCAGCGTGGCCGCCGTCGAATTCATGGTGTCGGCGGTGACAAGAACGAGCCGCGTCGCAGAGGCGAGCGGAGCGGGACAACTTTGAGCGAAGGAAGAATTTGAAATCGGTAACAACGCCGCCGAGGCGAACACGCAAACAGTTGCGGTTCGTCTAGGCGTCATGCTTTCCGCTCGCTTCGCTCTTCTCTTTGAATTCGGCCGGATCGGGAACGACGTCGGCCGGCTCGAACAGATAGTTCGAGCTGCAAAACTCGCACGTCACCGAGATCTTGCCATTCTCGATCATGTGGTCGCGGTCGTCCTGCGAGAAGTTCTTGAGCATCGCCTCGACGCTCCCGCGAGAGCAAGAGCACTGAGACACAATGTCCAGACTTTTGAACACGCGCACGCCGCGCTCGTGGAACACACGATAAACGAGCCGTTCGCTGGAGAGCGCCGGATCGACCAGTTCGACATCCTCCACAGTCCCGATCAGCGACTGGCCCTCGAGCCAGGCGTCGTCCTCATCAACGACGTGCTGAGACGCGCCTTCCGGCGCATCGCCGGGATGAATGTCGGCGACCTTCATGCGCTCGGGCGCTTTGGGCAGGAATTGCAACAGCATACCGCCGGCGCGCCAGTGATGGCCTTTGCCCGCGGTGAACTCCTCGGCAACCGCGAGGCGCACGCGCGTCGGGATCTGCTCGGAGCTTTTGAAATACTCGTGCGCCGCTTCTTCCAGACTGCCGCCGGTCAGTGCGACGAGGCCCTGGTAACGGCTGTTGGCCGAGCCCTGGTCGATGGTCATGGCGAGATGGCCGTTGCCGAGGAGCGCGCCGGAAGTGGCCGTGCCCGCGTCAATCATCGCCGCGACAGCTTTCTTGTCGAACCGCGCGCAGGCGCGGATCTTGCCGGGCGTGCGATAGTCCACGACGAGCATCCGCACCGGACCATCGGTCTGGGTCTGGAGGATGAAGCGGCCTTCCATCTTCAGCGCGGAACCGAGCAGCACCGTGAGCGCGATCGCTTCGCCGAGAAGCTGGGCAACGGGCTTCGGATAGCTGTGACGCGCGAGAATATCGTCCACCGCATGACCAAGCCGGACCACGCGGCCGCGCAGATCGAGAGTGGAAATCTCGAACGGCAGGACCGTATCGTCGGCAGAGGTCGCGGAGGGGGCGCGGACCGGAATATCGAGGCTGGGATTCGTCATTGCCGCGTAATGTAGTGCCGGTGCCGCCGAAATCGACCCCTAAAGGGGAACCCGATTAACGGGCGTGGAGGCACCAGGACAGGATGCCCTTTTGGGCGTGCAGACGGTTTTCCGCCTCGTCGAACACCACCGATTGCGGGCCGTCCATCACCTCGGCCGTGACCTCCTCGCCGCGGTGGGCCGGCAGGCAGTGCATGAAAATGGCGTCGGGCTTGGCCTTGGCCATCAGGCGTTCGTTGACCTGATAGTGCTTGAGCAGGTTGTGACGGCGGTTGCCGTCCTTGTCACCCATCGAGACCCAGGTGTCGGTGACGACACAGTCGGCGCCCTTCACGGCCTCGTCCGGGTCGGCACCGACGTGGACGTCCGCGCCGGATTCCTTGATCCAGTCGAGCAGCGCCTTGGCCGGCTTCAGCTCCGGCGGGGTCGCAACCCGAAGCTCGAACTTGAAGCGGTCGGCAGCGTGCATCCAGGAGGTCAGCACATTGTTGGCGTCGCCGGTCCAGGCCACGGTCGCGCCTTCGATCTTCCCGCGATGCTCCTCGAAGGTCAGCACGTCGGCCATGATCTGGCAGGGATGCGACAGCTTGGTCAGGCCGTTGATCACCGGAATGGTGGCGTGCTCGGCCAGTTCCACGAGCATGTCGTGGTCGAGCGTCCGGATCATGATGGCATCGACGTAACGCGAGAGCACCCGTGCGGTGTCGGCGATGGTTTCGCCGCGTCCGAGTTGCATCTCCTGGCCGGTCAGCGTGATGGACTCGCCGCCAAGCTGGCGCATGGCCACATCGAATGACACGCGCGTCCGCGTCGACGGCCGGTCGAAGATCATGGCCATCGTCTTGCCGGCGAGCGGGCCCTTGCCCGCGGACCCAGGCTTCTTCTTTTTCAGGTTGCGGCTGACGTCGATCATGTCCCGCAATTGGCGGCGGGACAGATCGGTCAGATCAAGGAAGTGTCGAACGGGGGAGCTCACCCGGAAGCCCCTTGCTTGGCTGACGCCGCCTGCGACTTCACGATCGCGGCGCAGGCGCGCTCAAGGCGCTCAATCGCGTCGGTGATCTCGGCATCGCTGACGATCAGCGGCGGCACGAGCCGCACGACATTGTCACCCGCGCCGACGGTCAGGAGCTTCTCCTTCCGTGCGGCATCGGACAATTCGCCGTTCGGAACCACGGCCTTGAGGCCGATCAGAAGCCCTTCGCCACGCACCTCGGCGATGACGGTTGGATAACGGTCCTTGAGCGCCGCGAGGCGCTGCCGGAACAGAAGCTCCGCGTGCTTCACGTGGTCGAGGAAGCCGGGCTTCAACACGATGTCGAGCACGGCGTTGCCGGCCGCGCAGGCGAGCGGATTACCACCGAAGGTCGAACCGTGCGTGCCGGGCGTCATGCCCTTGGCGGCTTCCGCCGTCGCAAGCACGGCACCGATCGGGAAGCCGGCGCCGAGCCCCTTGGCGAGACCCATGACATCAGGCGTCACGCCAATCTTCTGATAGCCGAACAACTCGCCGAGGCGGCCAATGCCAGTCTGCACCTCGTCGAGCGCGAGCAGCAGGCCGTGCTTGTCGCACAACTCGCGAAGCGCCTTGAAGAATGACGGCGGGGCAGCGCGGACACCGCCCTCGCCCTGCACGGGCTCGATGAGGATGCCCGCGGTCTGCGGACCGATGGCGCGCTTCACCGCCTCGATATCGCCGAGCGGAACCTGGTCGAAGCCGTCCATGACGGGCCCGAAGCCGTCGAGATGCTTCTTGTTCTTGGCGGCAGCGAGCGTCGCCAGCGTCCGGCCGTGGAAGGAACCTTCGAAGGTGATGATGCGATAGCGCTCGGGATGGCCGTTCGCGGACTGATACTTCCGCACCATCTTGATCACGCCTTCCATCGCCTCAGCGCCGGAATTCGCGAAGAACACCTTCTCGGCGAAGCTTGCCGCGCACAGCCGATCGGCGAGCCGCTCGCCTTCGGGAATGCGATAAAGATTGGAAACGTGCAGAAGCTTCTCGGCCTGAGCCTTGATCGCGGCAACCAGATGCGGATGCGCATGACCAAGCGCATTCACCGCGACACCTGAGCCGAAATCAAGATAGCGATCGCCATTGGTTGCGATCAGCCAAACGCCCTCGCCCCGCTCGAAGGCAAGGTCAACACGCGCATAAGCCGGCAACATATGAGAAGTCACAACGCCACCCGATCGGGAACATTATGCCGAAATGAATCGTGCCGCCTCTCCGGGCGGCACGACCAGAGCATTTTATTGTGACGCCCGGAGGCGGTCAACACGACCGAAACACGCCGGAATCCCTGGTGAACCAGGCCGAAAGCGACCGTGTGGCCGCCCGGTGACGGCTATTGACGAATGTTGAGGATTGATGACGGGAAAATGTGGAGTGAGTCGCGCCGACTCTTGCGCGCGAGTCTAGCCCTATTGTAGCGTTCGAACCATCAGCTACGAGATGTCGTAGCCACAAGTTCCCAGTGTCAAAGCGTGGGCGAGTGACCCAGGACGGCGTGTTGCCGGACTGCGGGATTGGATTCTGCCGGGGGCAGACCGGCAAGAGCCAAATGGGGAGATGGGCTCATGTCTTGGACCGATGAGCGGGTCGAGTTGCTCAAGAAGCTGTGGCAGGACGGGCTCTCCGCGAGCCAGATCGCCGGCGAATTGGGCGGCATCACCCGCAATGCGGTGATCGGCAAGGTGCATCGGCTGGGCCTGTCCGGACGGGCCAAATCGCCGTCATCCTCGGCGCCGCGCGCGCGCAAGCCGCGCTCCCACATGATGCGCGTGTCGCGCCCGATGTCGCGCGGCAACAACGCGCTGGCGCTGGCTTACGAGATGGAGCCGGAGCCGGAGCCCGAGCTGATCGAGAACATCATTCCGATCGGGCAGCGCCGAACGCTTCTCGAACTCACGGACGCCACCTGCCGCTGGCCGATCGGCGATCCCGCAAGCCAGGATTTCTTCTTCTGCGGCGGCGCGCCGCTCAACGGCCTGCCCTATTGCAGCTACCACTCGCGCGTCGCGTATCAGCCCGCGTCGGACCGCCGCAGGCCGGCGCAACCGCGGCCACCATTCCGCTCGGGAAGCGGCTCGGGATCGGGCAGCTAAGCTGCCCGCCCCGGCTCTAGAAGTTCTAGAATTTCAAGAAAAGATCAGACCGCTTTACCGAAGCGGTCGTCGAGCGCGTAGCCGGCGCCACGCACGGTGCGGATTGGATCGGCCTCACGTCCGCGGTTGAGTGCCTTGCGCAGGCGGCCGACGTGGACGTCAACCGTCCGCTCGTCGATGTAGACCTCAGAGCCCCAGACGCCATCGAGCAGTTGCTCGCGCGCGAACACGCGGCCCGGCCGCTCCATGAAGAACTCAAGCAGGCGGTACTCTGTCGGCCCGAGGTCGATCTCGCGGCCGCCGCGTGACACGCGCTTCTTCTCGCGGTCGAGCTCGATGTCGCCGAACTTGAGAACGTCGGCGACGCGCTCCGGCGATGCGCGGCGCAGTAACGCCCGCACCCGCGCAATCAGCTCCGGCACCGAGAACGGCTTGACGATGTAGTCGTCGGCGCCCGTCGCAAGCCCACGCACCCGCTCGCTTTCCTCACCGCGCGCGGTGAGCATAATGATCGGCAGCGCCTTGGTTTCCGGCCGAGCCCGTAACCGGCGACACAGCTCGATACCGGAGAGCCCCGGCAGCATCCAGTCGAGCACCACCAGATCTGGCGCCGCTTCACGAAGCCGGGTGTCGGCGTCGTCGCCGCGGGCGACCGTCTCGACGTCGTAGCCCTCGGACTCAAGATTGTACCGAAGCAGGAGCGTGAGCGGCTCCTCATCCTCGACGATCATGATCCGTGCATTCATCGAACCGCCTCGCTGTTGTTCAGGATGCCGGCATGGCGAATGTTGTGGTGTCGCCCTTCGGGCGCTGGTCGGCGATCGGACGACCCTCGATCATGTAGTAGACGCTCTCGGCGATGTTGGTGGCGTGATCGCCAATACGCTCGATGTTCTTGGCGCAGAACATCAGATGGATGCAGAACGTGATGTTACGCGGGTCTTCCATCATATAGGTGAGCAGCTCGCGAAACAGCGAGGTGCACATCGCGTCGATTTCCTCGTCGCCCTTCCATACCGCCAGGGCGGCGGTGAGATCGCGGCCGGCAAAGGCGTCCAGCACCTGCTTGAGCTGATCGCATACCAGCGAACCCATGTGCTCGACGCCGCGGATCAGCTTCTGCGGATGAAATTCGCCATCCAGCGCCATCACGCGCTTGGAGATGTTCTTGGCCAGATCGCCGATGCGCTCCAGATCGTTCGAGACGCGGAGCGCGCAGACCACCTCGCGAAGGTCCACTGCCATCGGCTGGCGGCGGGCGATGGTGAGGATCGCCTTTTCCTCGATTTCACGCTGCAAGGCGTCGATGGTCGGATCGGCCGCCACCACGCGCTGGGCCAAATCATGATCGCGCCGGGTCAGCGCCGCGACCGCGTCCGCAACCTCTTTCTCCGCGAGGCCGCCCATCTCCGCGACCTTGCGTGTCAGATCCTGAAGATCGACGTCGAAGGCTTTTGCTGTGTGTTCGTTCATCATAGGGCACCTGCCATCAGCCGAACCGGCCGGTGATGTAGTCCTGGGTGCGCCGGTCGGACGGCGCTGTGAAAATCTTGGTGGTCGAGTCGAATTCGATCAACTCGCCGAGATACATGAAGGCGGTGAAGTCGGAGACGCGCGCCGCCTGCTGCATGTTGTGGGTGACGATCACGATCGTGTAGTCGGATTTCAACTCGTCGATCAGCTCTTCGATCTTGGCCGTCGAGATCGGATCGAGCGCCGAGCAAGGCTCGTCGAACAGGATCACCTCCGGGCGCACTGCCACTGTGCGCGCGATGCAGAGACGCTGCTGCTGGCCGCCCGAGAGGCTGAGACCACTGGCGTTGAGCTTGTTCTTGACCTCTTCCCACAGAGCCGAGCGCTTAAGCGCGCTTTCGACGCGGTCGTCCATCTCCGACTTGGACAGCTTCTCATAGAGACGGATGCCGAACGCGATATTCTCGTAGATCGACATCGGGAACGGCGTTGGCTTCTGGAACACCATGCCGACGCGTGAGCGGAGCAGGTTCACGTCGAGACCAGGAGCCAGCACGTCCTCGCCGTCGAGTTCGACCGTGCCGGCCGCACGCTGGTTCGGATAGAGGTCGTACATCCGGTTCAGGATGCGGAGCAGCGTGGACTTGCCGCAACCCGATGGACCGATGAAGGCCGTCACCTTGCCGGCGTAGAGCGGCAAGGTGATGTTCTTCAGCGCTTTGTTCTCACCGTAGAAGAAATCGAGATCGCGGATCTTGATCCGCTCCTCAAGACCCGCGGTGTCGATGGGTGCTTGGGTGACGGTTGGGACGGACATTGTCGCTGTTACGTTCATGACTGTTTGCTCGATGAGGCCAGGGCCCTCGCGACGATGCTGAGCGCGAGAACCGCAAAAGTGATGATCAGCGCGCCGGTCCAGGCCAGCTCCTGCCAATCCTTGTAAGGGCTCAGCGCGAACTGGAAGATGACAACCGGCAAGCTCGACATGGGCGCGTTGAGGTTCGTACTCCAGAACTGGTTGTTCAGCGCGGTGAACAGCAGCGGCGCGGTCTCGCCGCTGATACGCGCGATGGCGAGCAGCACGCCGGTGACCATGCCGGCCTTGGCCGCCCGATAGCAGACGCGGCGGATGACAAAGGCGCGCGGCATGCCAAGCGCGCTTGCCGCCTCGCGCAACTGGTTTGGCACCAGCAACAGCATGTCTTCGGTCGTGCGCACCACCACCGGCATCACGATGACGGCGAGCGCAACGGCGCCAGCCAGGCCGGAGAAGTGCCCCATCGGGGCGACCACGACTTCATATATGAACAGGCCGACGACAATCGAAGGGGCGCTCAGCAGGATGTCGTTGATGAAACGCACCACGCTGGTGAGCCGGTCGTGACGGCCATATTCGGCCATGTAGGTTCCGGCGAGGATACCGACCGGAGTCCCGATCACGATGGCCAGCACCGTCATGATCAGGCTGCCAATGATGGCGTTCAGCAGACCGCCAGCCGAGCCCGGCGGCGGCGTCATCTCGGTGAAGACGCGGAGCGACAGGCCGGAGACGCCCTCGTAGAGCAGCACGCCCAGGATCAGGACAAGCCAGCCGAGGCCGAAGGCGGTCGCTGCGTAAGAAAAGATGATCGCGAGCTTGTTGCCGCGGCGGCGATTTGCGTAGAGCGAGTTCATGGCGTCACCCGACCCGCCGCTCGATCCGCAGCAACATATAGCGCGCGGCAGCGAGCACAATGAACGTGATCACAAACAGGATCAGGCCAAGCGCGATCAGCGACGAGGTGTAGAGATCGCCGACCGCCTCGGTGAATTCGTTGGCGATGGTGGCCGAGATCGTCGTGCCGGGCGCGATGATCGAGGCAGAAATCTTATGCGCGTTGCCGATGACGAAGGTCACCGCCATCGTCTCGCCCAGCGCACGGCCGAGGCCGAGCATCACACCGCCGATCACGCCGACGCGAGTGTAGGGCAGCACGACGTAGCGCACGACCTCCCAGGTGGTGCAGCCGAGGCCGTAGGCCGCTTCCTTGAGAACCGGCGGCACGGCGTCGAACACGTCGCGCGATATCGAGGTGATGAAAGGCAGCACCATGATCGCAAGGATCAAGCTCGCGGTCAGCACACCGATGCCATAGGGCGGCCCCTCGAAGATGGCGGAGAGCACCGGAATGTTGCCAAACACCGAGATCAGAAACGGCTGCAGCGTGCCCTGAAGGAACGGCGCGAACACGAACAAACCCCAGATGCCGTAAATGATACTGGGGATGCCAGCGAGCAGCTCGATTGCAATGCCGATCGGACGCCGCAGCCACATGGGGCAGAGCTCGGTCAGAAACATCGCGATTAGAAGACCGACCGGCACCGCAATCAGCATCGCGATGAACGACGTGACGACGGTGCCGTAAATCGGCGCAAGCGCGCCGAATTTTTCGGTCACCGGATTCCAGCGCTGCTCGGTGACGAAACTAAAACCGAACGTCTGCAGCGCCGGCATCGCGCCGATGATCAGCGCAATGATGACGCCGCTCAGCAACAGAAGAACGGCAAGCGCGGCAATGCGCGTGAGGAAGTGGAAAATCGTGTCGGAGAGCCGGAGCTTGGCCAGAGCCTTGGCCCGCGACGGCGTGTCGGCCGCCTGTACGGTTCCGCTCTGCAACGCCAGATCAGTCACGGATCGTCTCCCAGCGGACAATGTCGGCTCCCGGCTGTTGCTTTCTGAGGAGCCCACTCAAGCGACCGGACAGCCGCCTTACAAGACAACTTGCGTTCTTTTTTCCCGGCGAGGGAACCAGAAGGGGCAGTTTCCTACCCCTTCCGGCCGTTTTCATTGAAGGAACAATCAAATCCGTCGGTGACGGTTAGTTCGTCACGGCGAACAGAGGCTTGCCGTTCGCATCCTTGACCTGGGTCGCCCAGACCTTCTGGATCGCGTTGACGACCTTGTCCGGCATCGGAACGTAGTCGAGATCGAGTGCCTGCTTGTCGCCCTTGGCATAGGCCCAGGCGAAGAACTTCAGCGCGTCGGAGGCGGCAGCCGCGTCCTTCGGCTGCTTGTGGATCAGGATGAAGGTCGCGCCCGCGAGCGGCCAAGCACCCGCGCCCGGCTCGTTGGTCAGCACGACACCGAAGCCCGGCGTGCCTTCCCAATCAGCAGCAGCGGCAGCAGCCATGAACGACTCGGCGGTCGGCTCGACGGTCTTGCCGTCCTTGTTGACCATCTTGGCGTAGGTCATCTTGTTCTGCTTGGCATAGGCGTACTCGACATAGCCGATCGAGCCCTTGGTCTGCGCGACGTTGTTGGCAACGCCTTCGTTGCCCTTCGCGCCGAGACCGCCCGGCCATTCGACCGCGGTGTTCGCACCAACCTTGGTCTTCCAGTCAGCGGAGACCTTCGAGAGATAGTCGGTGAAAAGGAACGTGGTGCCCGAGCCGTCCGAACGATGGACGACGACGATCGGCTGCGCCGGGAGCTTGGCGTTCGGATTCAGCTTCTGGATCGCCGGATCGTTCCAGGTCTTGATCTCGGTCATGAAGATCTTGGCGAGAGTCGGACCGTCGATGACGAGCTCACCCGACTTGATACCCTCGATGTTGACCACTGGAACCACCCCGCCCATCACGGTCGGGAACTGGATCAGGCCGTCCTTCTCGAGCTGATCGGCCTTCAGCGGCATGTCCGACGCGCCGAACGTCACGGTCTTGGCCTGGATCTGCTTGATTCCGCCGCCCGAGCCGATCGACTGATAGTTCAGACCGATGTTGGTTTCCTTCTTATAGGTGTCCGCCCATTTGGCGTAGATCGGATAGGGGAACGTCGCGCCAGCACCCGAAATATCGGCGGCGGCGGCCGGCAGTGTCGCAGCGGCCACGAGGCCGGCGGCGATCAGTGTTTTGAGATGTTTCACTGGCTCTCTCCTGTCATGCCAAAGACTTCCCGCGCGCGGGTTGCATCCCACGCCGAAGACCCTCGGCTGTTTTGATCCGATTGAATTTCGCTACGCAGAACACCAATGCCCCGTCAGTGACTTTGTTCGGAAAGCACCGCACCGGAGCCGAGGCGATATCTACGCGTCTCATGTCATCGTTGTATGATCGTTCGATGACGCTTAGATGACAGATCAAGCTTATGAATTTATTGACGAATTCTGGCTCGGCTGAAAAGTTTATGACAACGGAAGACGCACCGAGAAGGTCGCCCCTTCCCCGGCCTTGGAGTCAATCGTCAGCCGCCCCTGGTGACGGTTAAGAATGTGTTTCACCAGCGCGAGACCCAATCCGGTTCCACCCTGCGCACGGCTTTCACCGACATCGACGCGATAGAAACGCTCCGTGAGACGCGGCAGATGTTCCGCCGCGATGCCCGGACCATAGTCGCGCACGGCAACCCGCGCCTCCGATTTGCCATCCGCTGCCGCAACGCGATCGAACTTGATCTCCACACGCTTGCCGCTGGCGCCATATTTCAATCCGTTCTCGATCAGGTTCTCGAACAGACGGATCAGTTCGTCACGATCGCCCAGCACCATCATCGGTTCCGAGGGCGCATCGACCTCGATCGTCACCTCACGGTCGCGGGCCAGCGTCTGCAAGCCATCCGCGACCTGATGCACGATCGGAACCAGATCAACCGGCTTGTCCGGGCGCTGATGCGCACGCAATTCGATCCGCGACAGCGAGAGAAGATCGTCGATCAAGCGTGCCATGCGCCAGGCCTGATCACGCATGATACCAAGGAACCGCTCGCGTGCGGCGGGATCGTCGCGCGCCGGACCTTGCAGGGTTTCGATGAAGCCGGTCAACGCCGCGAGCGGCGTGCGCAGCTCGTGACTGACGTTGGCGACGAAGTCCGCACGCATCGCCTCGACGCGGTGGATCGGCGTGAGATCATGCACCGTGATGACAACCACGCCGCGATCGGCCAGCGGAATTGGCGCCACAAATGCCTCGGACCATCGGACCGAGGGAATGCGCGCGGAGAATTCGATGCGCTGCGGCTTTCCGGTGGCCCGCGCCGCACGAATCGCTTCAATCAACTCGGGCATGCGGAGCGCGATCGAGGCGAGATCGCCGCGCCGCAGCGCCGGCGCCAGCGCCGCCGCCCCTGCATTGAAGGAAATGACGCGGCCATCCTGTTCAAGCACGACGACCGGATCGGGCAGGCCCGAAACCACCGCATCGAGCAAAGCGCTGTCCACAACAGCCCCGACACCGGCGGCAGCGCCCGCCGTCGCATCGCCACCCGCGGCGAGCGGGCTGCGCAAGCGTCCCAGCCAGCCGGTCAATCCGCGCCGCGGGTTGCCGCCGTCATCGGTTGCCGACATCACGCCGTCCCGAAAGGCTCAAGCTCAGCTCCCGTATGCCGAGGATCACCAACGCCAGGGTGAATGGCGTGATGTAATAGAGCAAACGGAAGATGAGCAAGCCTGCGAGCAGCTCTTCCTTGTCATATTGGGATAGTGCGATCAGCATCGCGGCGTCGAACACACCAAGCCCGCCCGGCGAATGGCTGATGAACCCGAGCAGCGTCGCGGTAATGAAGATCACCGAGACTGAAACGAAATCCAGATAAGGCGTACTGGGCACCAGCATGTACATCGCCAACGCGCAGCAGCCGAGGTCGACGATACCGATCAGGATCTGCAGGAGCGACAACGGCCCGTTGGGAAGCTGGACCTTCCAGTTGTCACGGCCGACCACGCGCGGCGTACGCCACACCCATGCCACGTAACAGACAAGCGCGATCAGCAGGCCGATACCGAGCGCGCGGTTGAGCGCGGGGGGAAGCTGATCAATCTGCGATGCCGCCTCCGGATGCCAGGCGATTCCCACGCCGAGCACCGTGACGTTGCCGAGCCAGAAGGTGGTCCCGGCCACAAAGCAGATCTTGGCCACATCCATCGCAGTGAGACCCCAATGCGAATAGATGCGATAACGCACAGCGCCGCCGGTGAAGACCGTGGCGCCAACGTTGTGACCGACCGAATAGGAGGTGAAGCCGCCCAGGGCCGCGATCCGATATGGAATATGACCCTTGCCGATCGTGCGGAGCGCGAACAGATCGTAGAACGTCAGCGTGAAATAGGCGCCAGCCACGAACAGCGCCGCCAAAGCGACGTTGCTATAGTCGACGGTCGCCATGGCGTTGAGCACCTTGGCGAGGTTGATGTCATGCAGTTTGCGGTACAGCACCCACGCGGCGACCGCGATGATGCTGATGCTGAGGACGAAGCCGAGCCGGTGCCAGCCGATCTTTTCCTCGAAGAACCGCGCCGCCCCGCGCAGCCAATCCATTCTGCACTCCAAAACCGGCGCACCGTCCCGCGCCTGAAACGTCCAAATCCCGGCGGTTGGGTACTACCAGAACTCCCACGGAGGTGCGAGGGTTCAGGGCGCCGCAGACGACCGGGAAGGTTGCAGGCAGGCACTATTTAGGTCCGGGGAGCCATTCGTGCAGCCACTCTCAACCGCCATCGGCAATTATGGCCTGACCAAGCCCATAAAAGAGGGCCGCGTGAACTTGGGCAGGCTGAATCTCCAGCAGGTCGAGGTGAGTCCGATCACCGCAGCCATGCGCCGCATGTGCCGGGGTCTTGAATTCGATATCTGCGAGATGGCGTTCACGACCTATCTCTGCGCGCGGGCGCTCGGCAAGCCTTTCACCGCGATCCCGGTGTTCGTGACACGAAACTTTCATCATTGGGCGATCTTCACCAATACGAAGTCCGGCATCAAAGAACCGAAAGACCTGGAAGGCCGTGTGGTCGGCGTGAACCGCGGCTACACCGTCACCACCGGATTGTGGGCACGCGGCGTGTTGCAGTCCGAATACGGCGTTGATCTCGACAAGATCACCTGGGTTCCGACCGATGATGAGCACGTCTCGGAGTTCGTCGCGCCGGAGAACGTCGACTATTCCAGGTTTCGCGGACGCAAGCTCGGCGAATTGCTCGCAAACGGCGAAATCGACGCCGCGATCGGCGAAATGGGCGGCGTGACCTCGCCGGACATCAAGCCGCTGATCCCCGACGCGCAGAACGTCGCGTTCGATTACTTCCGCAAAACCGGCGTCTATCCGATCAACCACGGCGTGGTGGTCAAGAATTCGCTGCTGAAGGAAAATCCCTCGATTGCCGACGATCTCATCCAGGCTTTCCAGGAATCGAAGGCAATTTATCTCGAGGACCTACAGGGAAGCGTCGGCGTCTCCTCATGGGACAAGGCCGCCGCGACCAATGCCGCTGTGGTCGGCGACCCGTTTCCATTCGGCGTCGAAGCCAACCGCAAGGCGCTGGAGGCCGTCACGCAATTCGGCGTCGACCAGCACATGGTGCCGCGGCGGTTCACGGTAGAGGAACTGTTCGAAGTACGCTGACACCCACCTGCCGCAGCCCTTCGCGACCTGTTAGTCTCCTCATCAATCAGCCTGCAAGAAGCGGGCGGCCGACTGGGGAGAGCATGATGAACGACCAAGACAACCATCGCGAAGACGGCATCGACCGCCGCACAGTCCTGACCGCCGCCGGCGTCGGGCTCGGCGCGAGCCTCGTTTCCAATATCGCTTCAGCCGAAGGACAAAGCATGACGACCGCTTCCGCCGCCACAGGCGACATCTGGAGCCAGGAGTATTGGGCCCAGAAGGGCAACACCAAGCTCAACCTCTGGCGCAAGCGCGTCGGCGCACCGCGGCCGGGCGAGCAGAGGCCGATCCTGTTCCTGGTGCACGGCTCATCGAATTCGACACGCTCGTCTTACGACCTCATCATGCCGCCCGGCCACGGCGAATACTCGATGATGAACATCATGGCTCGCGAGGGCTACGACGTCTGGACGATGGACCACGACGGCTACGGCTATTCGGAAAGCTCCGGCAACAACTCGGACATCGCGAGCGGCGTCGAGGATCTGAAGGCCGCCATGCCCGTGATTCAGAAGGAAACCGGCCTGAGCAAGATGCACATGTACGGCACATCGTCGGGCGGCATCCGCGCCGCGGCCTTCGCGCAGGCCAAGCCCGAACACGTGGACCGGCTGATCATCTCGGCCTTCACTTACAAGGGCGAGGGCGCAGCCGAAATCGCACGCCGCCGGGCTCGCGCCGACGAATTACGCGCCAACCCTCGCCGCAAGCGCGACGCCGCGATGATCCGTTCTATTTTCACCCGCGACGGCCATCCCGGCACCACTGATCCGGCCGTGCCTGAGGCGATCATTGCGATGGAGATGAAGTTCGGCGACCAGATTCCAACCGGCACCTATCTGGACATGGCGGTGAACCTGCCGATCGTCGATCCGAAGAAAGTGCTGTCGCCGGTGCTGATGCTGCGCGGCATCTGGGATGGCAACTCGACCGATGCGGACCTGCTGGACTTCTACACGCAGCTCCCGAACGGCGACCGCCAGTTCATCATCCTCCCGAACACCGCGCACAGCCCCGGCTACGGCAAGAACCGACACCTCTTGTATTACGCGGTGAAGAACTTCCTCGCCGCACCGGCGGTGGTTTCGACCTGATCGCCCGATCTGCGAGTCGCAGCCGTTAAACCGGCTGCGACTCCATTTCCTCACCCACCGTGATGGGATGCGCCATCGTCTCATGCAGCTTGTCTGCATCGAGCTCGCCCTCCCATCGGCTGATGACCACGGTCGCGACGCCGTTGCCGACCAAATTTGTCAGCGCCCGACATTCGCTCATAAATTTATCGATGCCGAGTAGGATCGCGATCGATTGAATCGGAATGTCAGGCACGATGGCAAGAGTCGCCGCAAGCGTCACGAAGCCGGCACCGGTGACGCCGGACGCGCCCTTCGACGTGATCATCGCGATGACCAGGATGCCGAGCTCCTGCGACAGCGTGAGCGGCGTGTTGGTCGCCTGCGCCAGGAACATCGTGGCAAGCGTCATGTAGATATTGGTGCCGTCGAGGTTGAAGCTGTAGCCGGTCGGGATGACGAGACCGACGACCGACTTCGACGCACCGAGATGCTCCATCTTCTGGATCATGTGCGGCAGCACCGTCTCCGATGACGACGTGCCAAGCACGATCAAAAGCTCGTCCTTGATGTAGCCAACGAAGCGGATGATCGAGAATCCCGCGAAATGCGCGATGGTGCCGAGCACCAGCAACACGAACAGGATGCTGGTCAGGTAGAATGTCGCAACCAGCGCCAACAGGTTGACCAGCGAGCCGAGTCCGTAGGCCCCGATGGTGAAGGCCATCGCGCCAAATGCGCCGATCGGCGCAACCCTCACAATCATCTTGATGATAGCGAAGAACATCTTAGCCGCGGCGTCGATCGCTGCATTGATCTTGCGGCCGACCTCGCCGAGCCGCGCGATGGCGAATCCCGATAAGATCGAAACCAACAGCACTTGCAAGAGGTCGCCCCGCGCCAGCGCGCCGAAGAAGCTATCCGGGATGATGGCCAGGAGGTGCGCAACGATGCCCTCCTCCTTTGCCTTCGTCACGTAACCCGCGACCAGCTTCGGATCGAGCGTCGCCGGATCGATGTTGAATCCGGCGCCGGGCTGGATCACCTTGGCGACGATCAGACCGATCACCAGCGCCAGCGTCGACACCGCCTCGAAGTAGAACAGCGTCTTGATGCCGACACGGCCGACCTTCTTCAGGTCGCTCATCGAGCCGATGCCGTGCACGACAGTGCAGAAGATCACCGGCGCGATCATCATCTTGATCAGGGCGATGAAACCATCGCCAAGCGGCTTAAGCGCCACTCCGGTTTGGGGGAAGTAGTTTCCGATGAGGACGCCAAGCGCGATGGCGATCAGCACCTGGATGTAGAGAACCTTGTACCAAGGACGCGAAACTTTGGTGACCGCGACAGTGGTCATGGCGATGGTCCTGCTCTAAGCGCCGCCCCCCGACAGCCCCCAGCCGGCTATTTGGCGATGAAAAACTCCCGAAGCTCCTTGTAGGTTTCCTCTGGCGCCTCTTCAGACAGATAGTGCCCGCACGGCAGCGCCTTTGCACCTCTTATGTCGGCAGCATAGCTCTTCCAAACCTCGGCCGGCTTATGGTTGCGGCCGACACCGCCGGTCGCGCCCCAGAGCAACTGCACCGGCACGGTGATCTTTCGTCCGGCCTGGAAGTCCTTGGTGTCCATTTCCAGATCGATGCCGAAGGTGGCGCGGTAATCCTCGCAAATGGCGTGGATCGTCTCCGGATTGCGGAAGCAGCGCATGTATTCCGCCAGCGCCTCCTTGCCGAAAAACGAGAGCCCCTGCGGGGTTTTGGCAAGCTTCTTCTGGATAAACCAGTCGGGGTCCGCGCCCATCATCTTCTCGGGCAGCGGCTCGGCCTGAATGTTGAAGAACCAGTGCCAGGAGAAGGTGCCCCACTGGCGCGTGACGTTGTTGAGCAGGTGATGCTGCGGAATGATGTCGAGGATCGCGGCGCGCTCCACCTTGTCCGGATGGTCGAGGCACATGCGGTGGACCACGCGGCCGCCGCGATCATGGCCCGCCACCATGAACTTCTTGAAACCGAGATGGGCCATCACCTCGATGCCGTCGAGCGCCATGTTGCGGAACGAATAGTTCTCGTGCTTCTCGCCGCCCGGCGGCTTCGAGCTATCGCCATAGCCGCGCAGATCGATGGTTACGACCGTGAATTCCTTCGTCAGACGCGGCGCAAACTTGTGCCAGGACAGATGGGTAAACGGGTTGCCGTGGATCAAAAGAAGCGGCGGCCCCTTGCCGCCGTGCACCGTGACGATCTTCGCACCGCTCGTTTTGATCTCGGTGCGGGTAAAGCCTTCCATCATCATCGTACTTGATCCTCGGTATGCATTTCGTCCCAGTGCCTAGTGTGAGCATTCGGGCGATATACTCAAGCACCCCTCTCTGGGATAATGCGCGGGCCCACGGGAGGAACAAAATGGGCCGATGGCTTCTTTCGCTGCTGGCCGCGGCGGCTTTCGCTTGCGGCAATGCATCCGCGCAGCCGTTTCCCAACAAGCCCATCCGCCTGATCATCGGATTTGCGGCAGGCGGGCCGGCCGACGTGATGGCGCGGCTCGTCGCACAGAGGATGCCGCAAATCCTCGGCCAGCCGTTCATCATCGAGAACCGGCCCGGCGCGGGCGGCTCAATCGCGGCAAAATTCGTCGCCGAGGCCGATCCCGACGGCTACACGCTACTTCTGGGCAACACCAGCAATCAGGTCATTTCGCCAGCACTCTATTCCAATGTCGGCTACGATCCGGCGAAAGCCTTCGCGCCCGTGGCGATGCTGGGCAGCACATCGAACCTACTTGTGGTTAATCCCAACTTCGCCGCGAAATCCGTGCGAGACGTCGTCGCAATGGCGAAGGAAAAGCCAGGCAAGCTCAACTATTCGTCACCCGGCGTCGGCACGCCGCCACACCTCAACGGCGAAATGTTCAAGCTGCGCGCGGGCATCGACATGGTGCACGTGCCCTACAAAGGCGGCGGACATTCGAGCCAGGCGGTGATCGCGGGCGACGTCGAGATGACGTTCGAGAATCCCGCGACCTCGCTCCCACTGGTGCAGGGCGGGCAATTGCGCGCGCTCGCCGTGACGAACGACACCCGCAACCGCCAGGCGCCGGAGATTCCCACTATGATCGAAGCGGGCGTACCGGATTTCGTTTCGGTGTCTTTCACCGGCATCGTCGCACCCGCCGGCACCCCGCCCATGGTCGTTGCGAGGCTCAACGCGGCCATCGTCGAAAGCATGAAGAGCGCTGAGGTCCAGGCGGCACTCGACAAGCTCGGCGTCGATACGCGCGTCGGCACGCCGGAGGAATTCTCGAGCTTCCTTGGGCACGAACGCGAGAAATGGGGCGCGCTCATCCGCGCGGCGAACATCAAGCCGGAGTAAGCCCATGAACGTGGTGTCATTGGTTGGTGCCGCCGGTCTCGTTCTCATGACGCAAAGCATTCAGGCCGCCGAACTGAAGGTCATGGTCACGGGCGCGGCAAAGGACGCCTTCAACGAACTCGCGCCGCGGTTCGAGCGCACCACCGGTCACAAGATTTCCGCCCAGTTCGACCTGCCGCCCAACTTCATCCGCAGGATCGAGGCTGGTGAGACCTTCGACGTCATCATTCTGTCGATGGACGTCGATGGCCTGATCAAGCAGGGCAAGGTTCTGGCCGACTCGCGCACCATCCTCGGCCGCACCGGCGTCGGCGTCGCGATCCACCAGGGCGTGCGCAAACCGGACCTTGCCACCGTCGATGCATTCAAGACGATGCTGCGCGACGCCAAGTCCGTCACCTACTCCGGCGAGGGCTCGAGCGGACGTTATTTCCTGAGCCTGCTCGACCGGCTGGGCATGACCGAAATTATGAAGGCCAAGCTCCGCCCGCCGGGCGGCGTGGGCGGCGCGGCTGCACTTCTCTCAAAGGGTGAGGTTGAGATCGCCGTGATCGGCAAGCCGCCGACCGTCGGGGTGCCCAATATCGAATGGCTCGGGTGGATTCCGGGCGAACTGCAAAGCTGGGTGGTGTTCACCGGCGGCGTCGGCGCCGCCAGCAAGGAAGCCGCTGCCGGACAGGCGCTGCTGGCCTTTCTGACCACACCGGCGGCTGTGACGATTTGGAAAGCGCGAGGACTCGACCCGGTACCGTAAGCGGGTATCGTGGGCATTCGAAAGACTGCCGGATTCTATAAAAAAAGCTACAGTCTGTAGGGACAGGGAGGAACACAATGACAAATATCATCAAGGGCATTTCACGCCGCACATTGCTCACGCGCTCAGCAGGCGCGGCGCTCGGATTGTCGGGCGTGGGCTCTATCGCGATGCCTTACGTCGCGCGCGCGCAGGCGAAGACGCCGGTAACGCTCGCCATCCAGTTCTTCGCACGCGGCGACTACGCTCACGTCTATCTCGCACGTGAGCGCGGCTACTACGCCGAACAAGGCCTCGACGTGACGTTCAAACATGTCCTCGGCAACGCGCTCGCCATGCAGACGCTGACCGCGGGCAACGCGGACTTGATCCACGCCGACATCGTGCAGATGCTTCAGCTCCAGGGCAAAACGCCTGAGCCGCATATGCGCGCCGTCGGGCTCATCTCAGACAAGCTCGCGCTCTCGCTGTTCTTCCAGAAGGGCAAGGGCATCAACACACCGAAGGACCTCGAAGGCCGCAGCATCGTCGACTCACCCGGCTCCACCGCGCCGTTCATCTTCAACATGTTCGCCAAGGCGAACGGCATCGACACCAACAAAGTGGCCTGGAAGAACGCGGCAGCGACCGCGAAGGTCGCGATGATGCTGCAAGCGCAGGCCGATGCTGTTGCGATTTATCTTCCCGCGAAGCCCGGCATCGAGTCGAAGCTGCCGCCGGGCCAGGAGGTCGGCGCCTTCACCTTCGGCGACTCGGTGCAGATCTACGGCGATGGCCTGATCACCACCGAGAAGTACTGGAAGGAGAACAAGAAGAACGTGCAAGGCTTCGTCCGTGCCACGATGAAGGGCTGTAAGGACTCCTACGCCGATCCGAAGGCCGCCGCCGAAGCAATCGGCAAGCACTTCCCCGAGCTCAACAAGGACCTCGCGGTCAAGGAAATGCAGATCCAGGCAACTCTCGGCGAAGGCCCGTATCAGAAGAAGAACGGCATGGGCCACCTCGACCCCGACAAGATGAAGGCCACCTACGAGGCCGTTATCAGCGTGCTCGGCCAGCCGATCTCCAAGCCAGTGACCGAGTTCTATACCAACGACGCGTTTTGATTGGCGCATGAGACGCTGGTGGTGCGGGCTTCCGAGCGAGGCCCGCACCACAATCGTGACAAGAGTTCCGTGATGGAAGTTTCATGAGTGTTCAAGCCCCCGCCCTCGACCGGAGCAATCCGCTTGTCACGCTGCGCGGCGTCGGCAAGGTGTTTCCCGCGCGCCGGTCCGGCGCGGACCGCGTGCAGGCGCTCTGTCCGGTCGACATCGACATCGCGCATGGCGAGTTCCTCACCATCGTCGGGCCGTCGGGCTGCGGAAAGTCCACACTGCTCTCGCTGATCTCCGGCTTGCAGCGCGCGTCGAGCGGCGAGGTGCGCGTCGGCGACACGGTCGTCACCGATCCTTACACCGACCTTGGTATTGTCTTTCAGAAGGATTTGCTCCTCCCCTGGCGGACTGCGCTCGACAACGTGCTGATTCAGGCAGAGGTACGCGGCATCGGCCGAAAGAAACTGCTCGACCGGGCCATGCAACTGCTCGAAATGGTCGGACTGAAGGGTTTCGAGAATTTCTACCCGCATGAACTCTCCGGCGGCATGCGCTCGCGCGTCGGCATCTGCCGCGCGCTGCTGCACGATCCCCCTCTCCTGCTGATGGATGAGCCGTTCGCCGCGCTTGACGCCATCACGCGCGACCAGCTTGCGCTCGACTTCCAGACCTTCTGGCAACGCGACCGCCGCACGGTCGTGTTCATCACCCACAACATCGCGGAGGCCGTGTTCCTCGGCGACCGTGTGCTGGTGATGACAGCGCGGCCGGGGCGGATCGCGGAGATCATTGACGTCGACCTGCTACGCCCACGCGAGCTTTCGATACGCGATGCGCCGGAGTTCACACGCTACACCGGCCGCGTGCGCGAGCTGTTCATGCAACATGGCATTCTGCGGGGCCGATGATGAGTAACGTACCGTCATCGCCGGAGATCGCCGGCCCGAGAGATGAGCCGCGCGACCCACTCTTCATCGCTTTCAAGATTTTCAGGCGATCTTATCCGGTGATCGCCATCATCCTGACGTTCCTCGTCTGGGAATGGCTGGTACGGCTGTTCAAGGTGCCGCCTCTGATCCTGCCCGCCCCGAGCGCCGTCTTCGATCACCTCTGGAGCAACCGCGCGCTCTACATCGCTTTCACCAAGCCGACGCTGCTGGAAGTCCTCGCGGGCTTTGCGGTCGCGGCCATAGCGGGCATTTTACTTGGCATTCTGGTGTCGTTCAGCGATTTCGCGAAGCGTACTGTCTATCCACTGCTCGTCTCGTCGCAGATGGTGCCGAAGGTCGCCATCGCGCCGGTGTTCATCATCTGGTTCGGCACCGGGCTTGAAGCCAAGGTCCTGATCTCCTTTCTGATCGCGTTCTTCCCGATCATGGTCTCGACGATGGTCGGCCTCGAGGCGATCGAAGCCGACATGGTGCGGCTATTCCGCTCGATGGGGGCAGGCGCCTATCGCACCTTCATGAAGCTCCGCTTGCCCGCGGCACTGCCCAACATCTTCGCGGGACTCAAGATCGGTATGAGTCTCGCCGTGGTCGGCGCGGTCGTTGCCGAGTTTGTCGCGGCGGATCGCGGGCTCGGTTATTACCTGCTCTACGCCAACGGCCAGCTCGATACGCCCGGCGTCTTCGGCGCCCTGCTACTCCTCACCGTAATCGGCGTCGTCCTCTACTACATGGTCGAGGGCGTCGAACGCATCTTCGTGCCGAGCGCACTCAGCAAGGAAGGCGACCCCGCGCAAGCGACAATGTAATCACGCCGGCAGCGGGTGCTCGTCCAGATACTTCTGATAATCCGGCTCGACGTCGATCTTGAGTGTCGCGAGGATGCGCACCACCGCGCAATAGAATGAGATCGTCATGATCAGATCGATCATGTGCGCGTGCCCAAGCTTCATCTCCAGTGCCTTGTAGGTCGCATCCGCCATCGCCAGCCGCTCAACCATCTCGCGCGCACCGCGCAGGACGAGCTTCGCGGTATCATCGAGCTTGGTCGGCCAGCCTTGGGTTTCCTCGCCAATGGCATGGATATCGTCGTCGCTGACGCCGAACTCCTTGCCGATCTTGACGTGGTGTGACCACTCGTAGGGCGACTTAGCGAGATAACCCACCTGCAGGATCGCGAGCTCGCGCAGCCGCGCATCGAGCCCGCTCTTGTGGCGGATAAA
>BFBZ01000696.1_pt1 | contig 28002 bp, 23 predicted proteins | sample 1888401 | NCBI WGS metagenome assembly BFBZ01 (sample SAMD00112614, study PRJDB3348) | symbiont metagenome | host: Chara braunii
TGATCTGCTCTTCGGTGAATCTGCTCTTACGCATGTCCGTCTCCCGAAGGAACGGACTCTACCTAAAACCGAGGGCATTTAAGGGGAGCAGGTCATGCAGCATGCTGTATTGGATACAAATGAACCCAGCCAACAGCGCAATCAAAAGCAACGTTCGCAGCCGAACGAGAAAAGGCACGAACGCGTAGAAAACCAGTTCGACGCTCAACGACCACGACTGCGGTATCAGCAGATACCAGAAAGCCCCTCTGATCTTGAGATCAGCAGTTTCCTGCAGGCCGACCGCCCACAGCGACAGTGTCTGAGTTTCTGAATTGAAAATAAATTGTCGGAGCAGATCCGAACCCAGGAAAATGGCGTTCGGAATAATTGCCAATATGCTTGCAATAGAGCCGTCAAGAGCAAATCCAACCGATCTGTTCGCAGTGACAAGTATTTGCAGAATCGGAGGCTGGGCTCGCCACATCGGCACAACAGCGAGAGCGAAATAAATCAGCACAAAGAACCAATACAGAGGGAATAACCGAAGCACGCGATTGGAATAGAACAGCCACAACTGGTCCGAACCGCGGTACTTCGTTTCCAAAATGAGGGTCATATAGAAGCCTGAAATAATAAAAAATGCCGGAACGGCAGCTCCTCCCATTCCTGCATAACCATAAATTGAGTGGCTGTGGCCAATCACGACAAAAAAGGCTAGCAGAAGCCTCAGAATTCCCATTTGTCGAAATCCCCCGCTGACTTCTATCGAACGTATCGGAAATTCAATAGCCGCGCTATCGCGAAACAATCGGCGGCCGATGCTGGAACACAAACGTCGCCCTGGAGACAATGATAGGGCCGCCGCACCAGTTTCGTTTTCAAACGTGCAAACCGTAGTGTCTGTCACCGCATTTCTGGAATTTGAGCCTCCAGCTCGGTACTCGTTCCTCACTGTTACCTCTGCGCTTCATTCTGCACTTAAACACCTTCACCGACCTATTTGTGATAGCTTCTACCGATCGACCCTACGAGAACGGCGACGCAATGACCGAAACATCCCACCAGCCCAACAATTCCAATGAACGGCTATTGGGGTTCATCGACTCCGCGGTCCGCACCCTCGAGGCCGAGGCCGGCGGCATCGCCGCGCTGACGGCCGCGATCCGCAACGGGCTCGGTGCGCCGTTCGTCGCAGCGGTCAATTTGATCCGCAACGTCCGCGGCCGCGTGATCGTCACCGGCATGGGCAAGTCGGGCCACGTCAGCCACAAGATCGCGGCGACGCTGTCCTCGACCGGCACGCCGGCCTTCTTCGTGCATCCCGGCGAGGCCAGTCACGGCGATCTTGGTATGATCACCAAGGACGACGCAATCCTCGCGCTGTCATGGTCCGGCGAGACCGCAGAGCTGAAAAGCCTGATCGACTATGCGAAGCGCTTCAAGATTTCGCTGATCGCAATCACCGCCTACCCGGACAGCACTCTGGGCAAAGCCGCCGATGTATTGCTTCAACTCCCCGAAGCGCGCGAGGCCTGCCCGCACAATCTCGCGCCGACGACCTCATCGCTGATGCAGCTCGCCCTCGGCGACGCGCTCGCAATCGCCTTGCTCGAGAGCCACGGCTTCACCGCGCTGCATTTCCGCGAGTTGCACCCCGGCGGCAAGCTCGGCGCGCTGCTCACCTTCATCCGCGACATCATGCATTCCGGCGATAAGATGCCGCTCGCGCCGATTGGCACCCGCATGTCGGAGGCCATCGTCGAAATGTCTGCCAAAGGTTTCGGCTGTGTCGGCGTCACCGACAAGGCAGGCAAGCTCACCGGCATCGTCACCGACGGAGATCTGCGCCGGCACATGCGCGCCGATCTTCTCAATGCGCGCGTCGAGGATGTGATGACCGCTTCGCCCAAGACAGTGCGGCCGGATCAACTCGCGAGCGAAACGCTCGAGCTTCTGAACAGCTCAAAGATCACCGCGCTGTTCGCAGTTGAGAACGGCAAGCCGGTCGGTATCGTCCATTTCCACGATCTGCTGCGTGCGGGCGTTGCCTAGCGCGAGAGGCTTCACCGTGCAGCCCCCCGCGCCGCGCCTACTCTATGTCGTCACCGAGGATTGGTATTTCCTCTCGCACCGCCTGCCGATGGCGCGGGCGGCGCGCGATTCCGGCCTCGAAGTGCATGTCGCGACGCGCGTGGTGGACTGCCGCGCGAAGATCGAAGCTGAAGGCTTCGTCGTCCACCCCACGCCATTCGCGCGCGGGAAGACCTCGCTCGGCACGTCGCTGCGCACCATCGCGGCATTGCGAGCCATTCAGCACGAGGTGAAACCGGCGGTGACGCATCACGTCTCCGTGCAAGCATCGGTGCTTGGCTCGCTCGCCGCGATCGGCGTGCCCGGCGGACGCGTCAACGCGTTGACCGGGTTCGGCTACGCCTTCATCGCGAATACGCTGAAAGCACGCGTGCTGCGTACCGTCATCGGTGGATTGCTGCGGTTTCTGATCAATCGCCCGGATGCAGTCGCCCTGGTGCAGAACCCGGATGATCGCGAAGCGCTGACAACGCTCGGAATTGCGCCGAAGCATATCCGGCTCATTCCCGGCTCGGGCGTGGACGCCGAGCGACTCCGCCCCCTGCCCGAACCGCCGGGGCCGCCGGTTGTCGCATTCGTCGGACGTCTTCTCGCCGATAAGGGCATTCACACCCTTGTTGCCGCCCACCGCCTTCTGCGATCCCGCGGCTCGAACGTGGAGCTCCTGATTGCCGGCACGCCGGATCTGGCCAATCCGGCTTCGGTTTCGCAGCAGGAGGCCGAGGCCTGGAACCGCGAACCCGGCATCTCCTGGCTGGGCCACGTTACCGACATCGGCAGCCTGTGGGCACGAGCCTCGATTGCAGTGCTGCCCTCGCGGCGGGAAGGCCTGCCGATGTCGCTGCTCGAGGCCGCAGCCTGCGGGCGGCCCATGGTCGCAACTGACGTGCCCGGCTGCCGCGAGGTCGCCCTACCCAATCAGACCGGCCTGCTGGTGCCTGCGGACGACGCCCCGGCGCTGGCAGACGCCATCGAGACCTTGTCCAAATCGCCGGAGCTGCGCGCACGTTATGGCGCCGCGGCACGCCGGCTGGTGGAAGAGCGGTTCGCGGCGGTTGCGATCGGCGGGCAAACGGTCGAGCTTTACCGCGGTCTCATGAAAGCGGAACGATGACCGCCGGCACGCTTTGTCTGATTGTCATTGCCAGTGCTGTCATCAGCGCGGGATTGGTCGTCGTGTTGCTGCCGCTCCTTCGCCGACACACGATCGCGCACGTCAATGCGCGCTCCTCGCACCGCGAGCCCACGCCGCAGGGCGGCGGCGCTGCAGTGATGATCGCGACGATCGGCGTGACGGCCGTCGCACTTGTTGGATTGCAGATCGCACCGATCGACCTGAAGTCCTTATCGCTCGTCTTTGGTGCAGCAGCTCTGCTTGCCGTTGTCGGTTTTGCAGACGACAGCCGCAATATCGGTGTCGTGCCGCGCTTCGTCCTTCAAATCTGTGCTGTGATGATGGTTCTTACGGCATTGCCGTCGGACCTTCGCATTGTCTCCGCGCTGCCGTGGTGGCTCGAACGCGCGTTGCTGCTGTTCGGCTGTCTGTGGCTGGTGAATCTCACCAACTTCATGGATGGGATTGACTGGATCACAGTCTCCGAGGTCGTGCCCGTCACGACCGGGCTCGCTGTTCTTGGGCTGATAGGCGCACTGCCGGCCTACGGCGTCATCGTTGCGCTGGCACTTGCCGGTGCGATGCTCGGCTTTGCGCCGTTCAACAGGCCAGTGGCGAAATTGTTTCTGGGCGACGTCGGCAGCCTGCCGATTGGTTTGCTGCTCGGCTGGCTTCTGATCCTGCTCGCGGGCAACGGTCATCTCGCCGCCGCGTTGCTGCTGCCGCTCTACTACATTGCCGATGCGACGGTCACGCTGTTGCGCCGGCTTATGAACGGCGAGCGGGTGTGGGAGGGACATCGCAGCCATTTCTATCAGCGCGCAACCGCGGGTGGTTTCAAGGTCATTGAAGTCGTCACGCGAGTCTTTGCGGCGAATGTCGCACTTGCCCTGCTCTCGTTCGCCACGGTGCAGTGGCCGTCACCGCTCGCCAGCGTCGTTTCGCTCGTCATCGGTACAACGCTAGTCGGTGCATTGCTGACTTCCTTCTCGAGAGGCCGGTCATGACCGGCCGCGTGCTCGTCACCGGCGCTTCGGGCTTCGTCGGCCGCGCGCTGGTGAACGAGCTTGCGGCGGATGGACGTTCGGTACGCGCGGCAATGCGCCAACCCGCGGATATCTTTGCACGTTCTGTCGAAGTGGTGGCGGTGTCCGATCTGACGCGGCCCGTCGAATGGCGCGCCCTGCTGAAGGGCGTCAACACTGTCATTCATCTCGCCGGTATCGCGCACGCCGGTCCGGGCATCGCCGAAGAGGCTTACGACCGGGTGAACCGGCTTGCGACAGCAGAGCTTGCAGCGACAGCAAGCACGATAGGCATCCAACGCTTGGTGTTTATCTCCTCGATCCGTGCGCAGAGCGGCCCGGTGTCGCCTCGCGTGCTGAGTGAAGCTGACGCCCCGCGACCGACTGACGCCTATGGGCGCTCAAAGCTCGCCGCCGAAGAGGCGGTGCGTGCTTCGAACACGCCGTACACAATCCTGCGTCCCGTTTTGATCTATGGCGAGGGCGTGAAGGGCAATCTCGCGAGCCTGATGCAACTCGCGCAGTCACCCTGGCCGCTGCCGTTCGGGTTGTTCAGGAACCGCCGCTCGGTGCTGGCGCGGCAGAATCTCGTCTCCGCCATTCGCCTGGCGATCGACGCGCCTGTGACGACCAACCAAACCTATGTGGTCGCCGATCCGACGCCTGTGACGCTTGCGGAAATCGTCAAGGCATTGCGGCGTGGCGACGGCCGCGCCTCGGGGCTGCTACCAGTGCCGCCTTTCCTGTTCGGAGCCGCGCTGAAGGCCACAGGTCGCGCCGAGGTCTGGGATCGCCTGGGCGGCGAGCTTGTCGTCGATCCGGGAAAACTTCTGGCCGCCGGCTGGAAGCCCGCCGTCGAGACCCAAGCGGGCCTCGCCGCAATGGCTCAGGCCGCCTCGCCGCGGAAATCCGGCACTGCGTCACGCAGCACGCCGTAGATCGCCGCACGCTCCTCGCGCGCCAGCCCCTGCTCCAGCGTCGCCAGCCATGCGCGCATGGTGTCGAGCGCCGGACTGACCGGTTGCGCGGCCACGATGCCGGGAATGCCGATCTCGGCGCTCGGTTCCTCGCGCGCGAACAGGATTTCGTTAAGCCGCTCGCCCGGCCGAACGCCGGTGAACGTGATCTGGATGTCCCGTCCAGGCTCGAGACCCGACAAGCGGATGATGCGCTCGGCGAGATCGAGGATTTTGACCGGCTGGCCCATGTTGAGGACATAAACCGCAACGTCGTTGCGCACCTGAGCAAGCGCATGGCTCGCCGCCGTCACGACCAGGTCGCAAGCCTCGCGAATGGTCATGAAGTAACGCACCATGTCCGGATGCGTCACCGTCACCGGGCCACCGGCCTCGATCTGCGCCTTAAATTTCGGAACCACCGAGCCGTTGGAGGCGAGCACGTTGCCGAAGCGCACCGAGATCATTCGCATCTTCGGCTTGCCACCGTTCGCTCGGTGCGTGAAATCGCCGTCGAGGGCCTGACAATACATCTCGGCGAAACGCTTGGTTGCTCCCAGCACCGAGACCGGCTCGATCGCCTTATCGGTCGAGATCATCACCATCGCGTCGGCGCCCGCCGCAACCGATGCATCCGCCACGTTGATCGAGCCGAACACGTTGGTCTTCACGCCCTCGCCCCAGTCGCGCTCGAGGATCGGCACGTGCTTCAGCGCGGCGGCGTGAAACACGATGTCGGGCTTGAACTCGGTGAGCAGGCGGAAGACGCGCTCACGGTCGCGCACGTCGGCGATGCGGCCGTCGACCTGCGCACGCACGCCCTTGGCGGCGAGATTTTCCAGCACCGCATGGAGCGCAGGCTCCGAATTCTCGATCACCAGCAAACGCGCCGCACCGAAGGTCGCGACGCGGTCGCAAATCTCCGAACCGATCGAGCCGCCGCCGCCCGTCACCACGATCGACTTGCCGCTAACGAAATTCTCCAAACGCTTGTAGTCGATCTTCACGCTCGGCCGCAGCAGGAGGTCCTCGACCGCGACCGGCGCAAGCCGCAGCGCCTCGCCGCCCTCTTCCAGCGATGGCAGACGGCTGGTGTTGAGGCCAAGCCGCCGCGCCCGCATCAGGATCGATTCCGGATGCACATCAGGATCGAGCGCAGAAGGCGTCATGATCACGCGCGCAACCGGCGTATGGCGTGCGGCAAGTTCCGCGCACACGCCCTCGAGGTCGTCGAAGTTGCCGCGCACCGGTACACCGCGGATCGCTTGAGACCGGTCGGCGGCCGACGGCGACAGGATGCCGGCGGCCCAAATCTTCTTCACCGCACCGCTTTCAATCGCGCGCAGCAGCACATCAGCGTCCGCTGCGCGGCCGAGGATCAGCGTGGCGGCCGAGTCGGCCGAAACCTTGGTCTGCTGGCGCGTGCGCTGGTCACGGAAGTAGCGGTAGGCGATACGCGGGCCACCCAGAAAGGCCACCTGCAACAGCCAGTAGAGGACGATGGTGATCTTGCCGAAATAGAACGTGCCGAAGAAATCCGGCGACAGCAGGATGTAATCCAGCACCAGCAACGTCGCCGCGAGCAAAGTCGAGGCGCGAAAGATATTGTTGAGATCCGGCAGCGACGCGAACCGCCACTTGGCCTTGTAGAGGCCAAACACGGCATAGACCGCCCCTGCGTAGACGACAAAGGCCGGCAGCCATGACGGCAAGTCGGACAGATAGCGGGAGAGCCACGGGTCTTCGAAACGAATATAGAACGTCGCCACAATCGCCGCCGCCGTGACGACGAGATCATGGAGCACAATCAGCCATTGCCGGATCGAAAGCCGCGGCATGCGGGGTCAGGCGTTCGTTGGGGTCAGCGTCATTTCCGAATGAATACCGGCCTTTAGGCCGATATGCCACCCTTCCCCGCAACGCGCTCGTAAAGCACCGTTCCGGCCGCAATTCCGACGCCGACCACGTAAATCCAACCGTGGGTGAAGTCGAACAGATGGCTGTTAAACAGCGAACCGACGATGTTCTGCCCGGCCACGACAAGCCCAACCCACGCGGCAAGCCCCACGCCCCGGAACAGAAGCAGGTGCGCGATCCACATGGCGAACAGCACCGTCACCCCGATCAGGCCAAGTTGGATCGCGACTGCGAGCGTCTGGTTATGCGGGTTGGTCGAGGCAAGCGCCGACATGCCGGTCTGTCCGACCGCCGATTGCCGGAACAGATCGCGGATCGATCCTGTGCCATGTCCGGCAACCGGCGCAGACGCGATGAAGCCGAGAGACTTCTTATAGAACTCGAGGCGCTCCCCCGCCGAGCTGCGAACACTGTCGGTTCGATATGCGTTCACCTCCGTCGTGAAGGTCATGACGCGGCGGCGAAGCGGTTCCGACAACGGCCAAGCGATCGCCACCATCAACAGCGCACCCGCGACGAGCGCAACGGTGCCGCGCCATCCGAACCGGAGCAGACCGAACAGCACGATCAGAATCGGCAGCACCACAATGGCCGTTCGATTGAACGAAACAGTCAACACGTTAAGCAAGAACATCAGCGCCAACAGAGAAAGCGCGATTGCGTCGCGCCGGCGCTCCTGCCGCCACCTCATCAAGGCGAGATCGGCAAGTACAAAAACGCAGACCGTGAATTCGGCACCCTGCGCCAGATAGTCTTTGACCGGTACGCCCGCAGTCGTGTTGCCGCGCCAAATCAAGCCCGGCGTCAGAGCAAAGAACCAGGACGCGACCAACAGCATAACGCATGAGATGAGAAATCCGATCAGCACCCACTGACCGCGATCGGATCTTTGGAATTGCACGATCAGCAGTGGAATGAACAAGAGCTTGGTGAACGATCTCAAACCATCCCACCGTTCGGCCATCGGCACGTTCGCCCACAGCATGCCGAGTGCGCCAAGCACGCAAAGCAGCACCGGGAGCCAACCAGCGGGCATCCGCAGAACAGCACGCCATTCGTCCACACGAGTCGTCGGCAACACCACGATCGCGAGCAGCGCCGCGAAGATGCCTGTGGCAGAGGTTGACCACGGCAGCGACACCGCAAGCCCGACCGCGAGACAGTCCGCAAAGCGCAGCCAACGCTCGCGATCACGGAGCTTGTCAGCCAACGTCAGGGGTGCCGCCAGAGCCATGGCTTACGCCCGCTCTCCTGCGAGCGCATGTGTCTCTGCGGCCAGTGTGGACATACCGCGCTCGGCGCGCACGTTGCTGCCTCGAACCACCTGGGCCAACTTCTCCTCGTTGAGCGACAGACGCGAGCGATCGGCCGGCGGATGCCAAAGATGCAGAACCGCGGTCGCAAAGGAACCATCCTTACGACAAACGCCAGCATGGAGGAGGCGCACCAGCAGATCGGAATCCTCCTTGCCCCAGCCGCTGAACGCCTGATCGAAACCGTCGACGCGATCAAGGTCGGCGCGCCAGACCGCAAGATTGCATGAGCGCGCACCTTCCCATTGCTGCGGGCGCAGTTTGCGCAGCGGCCCGAGCGGCAACCGCAATACCGACGCCAGCCGATTGAGCCCGCCATTGAAGCGCTGCCCCAGCCACGCACCGAGCATCCAACGCTCCGGTTCCAGATACTCGCGCAGCGTCCGCTCGGTGAGCGACGGCGATAGCAACGCACGATTGCCGGTGACAAACCAGCCAGGCTCGGCAAGCCCCCGATGGGTCGCGATGAAGTCCGTCCGCGCCAGGCAATCGCCGTCGAGGAACACGCAATAGCGGCCTTTGCTCGCCAGGATCGCACGATTGCGGATTTCGCCAGCCCGGAAGTCCTGATGCTCATGCCAAACATAGGACAGCGGCACACCGAGTTGCGGCTTCCACCGCTCCACCAGAGCCTTTGTTCCCGGCCCCGAGCCATCATCGGCGACGACGACCTCAAATCCCCGGTCGCTCTGCCGCGACAGCGAGCGCAGCACCGCGTCGAGCGCATCTTCGCGCTCGTAGGTGGTGACTATGACGGAGATCAGGTCGGCCAAAGCTCTACGCCTTTCTCGCGATGCTTGTGCCAGAGCGAACAAAAATAGCCAAGCGGAGCAAAGCCGGGTAGATAAAGCGCGAAAAATCGAACCGCCCCGATGCCGAAGATCACCGCCTATATCATCGCCTACAACGAAGCCGCCAAGATCGAGGCCGCCGTCTCAAGCGTGCTTTGGGCCGATGAGGTGTTGGTCGCCGACTCAAACAGCACCGACAACACCGTGGCGCTGGCGGAGGCGCTCGGCGCGCGGGTGGTCCAGGTGCCGTTCCACGGCTTCGGTGACCTGCGAAACCGCACCATCGAGCATTGTAGCCACGAGTGGATTTTCAGCCTCGACTCCGACGAGCGCTGCACGCCCGCGGCGCGCGACGAGATCCTCGCCACGATTGCCAGCGAGCCCGCGCACGACGCCTATTTGGTGCCGCGCCGCTCTTACATGATGGGGCGTTGGATCACCGGCTCGGGCTGGTATCCGAACTATCGCCAGCCGCAGCTCTTCCGCAAAGGCGGGATGCGCTACAAGCCCGACCCCGTTCACGAAGGCTATGAGCTTCTCACCGGCAAGCCGCTCGGCAAGCTCCAGAACGAAATCCACCAGTTCCCGTTCCGCAACCTCGACGAGATCATCCGCAAGATGAACCGTTACTCGTCGCTCGGCGCGGAGAAGCTGACACGCAAGCGCGTGACGATGTGGAGCGCCTTCGGCCACGGGCTCTGGGCTTTCATCAAGCACTACATCTTCAAGGCAGGGTTCAAAGACGGTTGGGCCGGCTTCGTGATCGCCTTCGGCAATTTCGAGGGCACGTTCTACCGCTACGCCAAGCGCTATGAAGAGGTGCAGGGCTGGCAGCCCCCACCAAGCGAAAAGCTGACGCGGCCGGAATAGCGATCAGCGGCCCGCCGCCACGTCCTTGAACGAGCGGCGAATGCGGCGCGAGAGATTGCGTAGCGCGCGGAACGGCAGCGCGAGATGATACTTGCGCAGGATTTCCCAGCGCTCACGCAGGCTGACGTCGATTTTGGCGTCGCGCGGAACGTACCAGCCGTTGTTGCCGACGCGCCGAATCAGGCCGTAGCCGTTCTGCTCCAGCACGCGGTGCTTTTTCAGATTCTCGACGTGATCCTCGAGCATGATGAGCCGCGGCTTCCAATACGCGAAGTCGAACCCGCGCATCACCTCGATCTCATGTCCCTCTACATCGATCGACAGAAGATCGAACCCGCACGGCGCATCAGCCTCCTCCAGCACGTCGTCGAGCGTCCGCGTCGGAACCATGATGACGTAGTCGGCCGTTGCCCCTGGCGCCATGCGATCGGCGTTGAGGGATGACAATGGCCCCGCGACGTGAAACGGCAGCGTGTTGCCCGCTGCATTGGGCGACGTGCAGGCGACGGCGAAGACCTTGGCTTTGCGATCGGTTACGAGAAACGCAGCGAGATCGGGTTGCGGCTCGACGAGAACGCCAGTCCAACCAGATTGTTCGAGATGATACGTTTGCGAACGTAGGATCGGATGGTTGGCGCCAACCTCAACAAAAAAACCATTCGTCGCACCGCCGAAAAATTCGCGGACGAGCGCCTCTTCTTCCTGCTGTGAAGGCTGAACGGCCATCGGACCTGTGAACTACCGCGACTTGGTCGCGCGCGATTTCTCGACAATGCGCGTGGTGCTGAAGCCATGCACGAGATCGACGAGGATCACCTCGCCGCCCTGCGCCTCGACGATTTCGCGGCCGACCACCTGATTGGGCTTGTAGTCGCCGCCCTTCACCAGCACGGTCGGCTTCACGCGCTTGATGAGTTCCAGTGGAGTGTCCTGCTCGAACACCGCCACCAGATCGACAGCTTCGAGCGCAGCCAGCACCTCCGCGCGCGCATGCTCAGGCTGGATCGGACGATCCTTGCCCTTCAAGCGCTTCACCGAGGCATCGCTGTTGAGACCAACCACCAACCGGTCGCAAAGGCTGCGCGCCTGCGCCAGCACTTTTACATGGCCGGGATGCAGCAGGTCGAACACGCCGTTGGTGAAACCGATCCGCAGACCCTGGGCACGCCATGCCGAGAGCGGTTTTTCCAGCTCACGCCAGTCGAATACGATCTTCTCTTCCGGAGCGAGTGTCGCGGACGGCAGGATGCGCGAACGCAATTCAGCGGCCGAAAGCGTCGCCGTCCCCTGCTTGCCGACGACCACCGCAGCAGAAGCGTTGGCCGCGCGCATCGCGGATTCGAAGTCGGCGCCCATCGCAAGCATCGCGGAGAGCACAGCGACGACCGTGTCGCCCGCACCCGACACGTCGAGCACTTTCACCGAGTAAGCCGGAACGTGGACCGGTTCGGCGCGGCGCATCTGGAGCATCATGCCGTCTTCGCTCAGCGTGACGAGCACCGCCTTGCTGCCGACCAGACGCGAGAGCGCATCCGCCGCGGCCGAAAGCTCCTTTGCCGTACCAACCGGCAGGCGCGTGGAGTCCGCGAGCTCTTTGCGGTTCGGCGTGATGAGCGTCGCGCCGCGATAGATCGAATAATCGTGGCCTTTGGGGTCCACAATGACGGGCTTCTTGAGCTTCTTGGCCCGGTCGATGACGGCGCGGATGACGCGCGGCGTCAGCACGCCCTTGGCGTAGTCCGAAATGACGACCGCCCCGACGCGCGGCATGGCCGCAAGCGCGTGCTTGATCAGCGCGGCCTCGACTTTGGGATCGACCGGCTTCGCCCTCTCCCAATCCGCGCGGAGAAGATGTGTCGAGTGATGTTCCGACACAAACCGCAGTTTGCGCGTCGTAGGACGCGAGGAATCGACCACAAGATGCGGAAGGATCTTTCCTCTGGCCTCGGAGAACGATGCTTTCAGCACTTTTCCAGCAAGATCGTTGCCGATCACACCGACGAAATGGCAGCGTGCACCAAGGCTTGCGATGTTGCGCGCGACGTTGCCCGCGCCGCCGACGATGACATGCTCGCGCGCGACCGCGATCACCGGCGCCGGCGCCTCAGGGGAGATACGCGAAACATCACCGTAGATGAATTCGTCAAGCATGACGTCACCGATACAGAGGATCGTCTGCTTGCTCAGATCGGACAGCCGCTTCTCGAAATCGAACATGGTGCGGCTCAGCGGTAACGGTCTGCGGTGTCGAGGAACTGCGTGACGTAGCGCTTCACGCCATCCTCGAGCGAGGTGAAGCCGGCGTTGTAACCGGCGCGGCGCAGGTTATCGACCTTCGATTCCGTAAAGTACTGATACTGCCCACGGATTTTTTCGGGCATGTCGATGTATTCGAGCTTCGGCTCGGTGCCGAGCGCGCGATACACGGCGGAAATCAGATCCTTGAAGCTGCGTGCCTTGCCGGTTCCGACGTTGAAGAGGCCGGAAACGGACGGAGTCGCGAGCAGCCAGCGAACAACGGCCACGACATCATCGACGTAGATGAAATCTCGGCGTTGATCGCCATCCTCAATGCCGAGCTTGTGTGATTTGAAGAGTTTCACCGTGCGGCCGGCCTTCACGTCGTCGAAGCGCTTGGCGACGAGGCTCATCATCTCGCCCTTGTGGTACTCATTCGGGCCGAAAACGTTGAAGAATTTCAGCCCGGCCCACTGCGGCGGGAGCTTTTCCTTCTTCACGACGCGATCGACGAGCGCGAGATCGAACAAATGCTTGCTCCAGCCGTAGAGGTTCAGGGGCTTGAGCTTGTTGAGGGATTCGAGCGACCAGTCGTCGTTGAAGCCGGTTTCGCCGTCGCCATAGGTCGCGGCCGAGGATGCGTAGATGAGCGGCACCCGAGCGGCGGTGCACCAGTCCAACAACCTGAGCGAAAGGCGGAAATTGGTTTCGAGCACCAGATCGGCGTCGGAGGCCGTGGTGTCGGAGATCGCGCCCATGTGGATGACGGCGTCGAGCTTGCGGCCGTCGAGCCAGGCCATCAGATCGGCGGGGGGCACGAAATCGGCGAGCCGGGCCTTGGCGAGGTTGCGCCACTTGCCTTCGGAGCCGACGAAGTCATTGACCGCAATATCGTTTCGACCGGCTTCGTTGAGGGCCGCGACGATGCACGAGCCGATGAATCCGGCCCCGCCGGTGACCAAAATCATGAAAAAACCCGCCGCCGTACCGGTCCGGCCCCTCATTTGCCTGAGACCGGCAGGGGGTGCAACTTCGGGCCCAACACGGGGTAAACAGCCCTGCGGTTGCACGCGCATCAGCGGGCTTCCTACAGGGCTGGACAGCCTTTCCGGGGCGGGTTACCGCCTGCGGGTGAGCCACAAGAAATGAACTCAACTTCAGATATTGGCCAAAACAGAATCGGTCAGGACAGCCCGATCCTGCTGGTCCCGTACATGTGGATCGGCGATTTCGTCCGCTGCCACTCCGTTGTGCGCCTGCTGAAGGAGCGCTATCCCTCTCGTCCGATTGATGTTTTGACGACGACGCTGTGCGCGCCGCTGCTCGATTACATGCCGGGCGTGCGCAAGGGCATCGTGGTCGATCTGCCGCGCAAGATGCTGGCATACGGCCAGCATAAGGCGTTGGCGGAGCGGCTGAAAACGGAGGGCTACGGCTCGGCTCTGGTGATGCCGCGGACCTGGAAGGCGGCGCTGGCGCCGTACCTGGCGGGAATCCCGCAACGCACTGGATTCGTTGGAGAAGCCCGTTTCGGCGTCATCAACGATCTGCGTTGGGGGGAAAAGAAGCTGCCGCGGATGATCGACCGCTGTGGCGCCCTCACCCTCCCAAAAAATGAAGCAATTCCAACGGATTGGCCGAAGCCAAACCTTCACGTACCGATCGAGGCCGCGCAGGAATGGTGCAAGACCAAGGGCCTCGACACCGGCCGGACCGTCGTGGCGTTCGCCCCTGGCGCGGTCGGCCCGAGCAAGCGATGGCCGCACGCAGAATACGCAAAGCTCGGACGCGAGCTGGCCTCGAACGGTGCTTATGCCTGGATCCTCGGAGGCCCCGGAGAGCATGATCTGGCCGAGTCGATCGTCCGAGGAATCGGATCGGACCATGCCCGCAACCTCACCTCGCCGGATCTTCGAAATGCGATCCTCGCGCTGAAGCTCGCGCGAGCAACGGTCTCCAACGACTCCGGCCTGGTCCATGTCTCGGCCGCCATCGGCACGCCGACCATCGGCATCTTCGGACCGACCAGCCCGTGGCACTGGGCGCCGCTCAATCCGCTCGCGGCGACCATCGAAACGCTGACCGACGTGCCGTGCCGGCCGTGCCACAAGCCGACCTGCGCGCTCGGGCACCACCGCTGCATGAACGACATCCCGGCGTCTCAGGTGATGAGCGCAGTCGCAAAGGCGCTGGCCTAGGCGCGCTAACCTAAGCGTGGCGGTGCGCTTGCGCCCCCTCCCCCCGCCCGCTACCAACACTGCGAACCTGGAGCCGCTTGTGGCCGACCCGCGCGAAGACCTCGTTCTCAATCACTTGCGCAAATCGCGCGAGGCGATGGCGCGCGCCGAACAGGACGCAGCGCTCGTCACCACCATCGCAAAGATCGCCGACAAGATTTCGCAATCGCTGAAGAGCGGCGGCAAGGTTCTGCTCGCCGGCAACGGCGGCAGCGCATCCGACGCGCAGCACATCGCCGCCGAGTTCGTCGGCCGCTACATCTCCGACCGCGCGCCGCTCGCGGCGATCGCGCTCACCACCGACACCTCGGCGCTCACCGCAATCGGCAACGACTACGGCTTCGATCACGTGTTCGAACGTCAGCTTCGCGCGCTCGGCAAGACGGGCGACGTGTTCATCGGCATCTCGACCTCGGGCCGCTCGCCGAACCTGCTGACGACGTTCAAGGCCGCACGCGAGATGGGCATCGTTTGCGTCGGCTTTACCCGCGCCACGGACACGCCAATGCACGCGCTGTGCGATCTCACACTCGGCGTGCCGGCGACCGAAACCGCGCTGATCCAGCAGGTTCACATCACCGCGGCGCACGCGATCTGTGCGCTGGTCGAACGCGATCTGTTCGGCATCACGCACGGCTGAGCAATGGCGGACGCACCCGCTACGCCGCCGAAACGCCGCCCCGCGGTGTTCCTCGACCGCGACGGCGTGATCAATCACGACGACGGCTACGTCTTTCGCCCCGATCAGTTCCGCTGGATCGACGGCGCGCCCGCCGCAATCCGCCGTCTCAACGAGCTCGACTATCTCGTCTTCATCGTCTCGAACCAGTCCGGTATCGCACGCGGCATGTACACCGAGGACGATCTCCTGAAGCTGCACTTCTGGATGACGGAGGAACTCGCTAGGCACGGGGCGCGCATCGACGACGCGCGCTATTGCCCGTTCCATCCCGAGAGCAAGCTCAACGGCTATCGCTGGGACTCGTCTTGGCGCAAGCCGAGGCCCGGCATGCTGCTCGATCTGATCGGCAACTGGCCGGTGGAGAGCAAACGCAGCTTCATGATCGGCGACAAGGACACCGACATGGAGGCCGCGCGCAACGCCGGCATCGAGGGCTATCTGTTTCCGGGCGGCGATCTCGACGCGTTCGTCGAGCAGTGCCTGAAGGCGCGGATGTAAGCCCGAGTACATTTCAGGGCGCCGGCTCCAGAAGCGACTTTCTGGCCCACTTGCCAGTACCAGCGCATCGATACAATCTTACCGTGTGGCTTCCATACGGCTGGGTTGCAAAACGTGGTATCGGGGCGTCCTTTTCAGGCCAAAATTCTTCATCGTGCCAAGTCGGACGATGACTTCGCTGTGTATCGGGCCGCGCTTGAATGGGGCCTCACGGATCCGATCGTCATCGAGAGCCGGGACGACTTTAAATCGGAACTGCGCTGGAAGGATCGGCTGGAGCCCTTCCACCATCAGGTTCAGAACCTCATCACCTTCTGCCGCCGCCTGCCGGTGACACTCCTGGCCGATGATGTCGGCCTCGGCAAAACGATCTCCGCCGGGCTCGTCGCCAGCGAGTTGATTGCGCGCAACCGCGTCGCCAAGATTCTGATCGTTGCGCCCAAGCTACTTGGACCGCAGTGGAAAGACGAACTTGAAACAAAGTTCGACATCCCTGCCGAATTTGTAACGGGTAGCAAGCTGATCAATGCCGAGCCTAATGAATTAGGCGCGATCATCACCACCTATCATTCTGCACGTTCGCATCTTGAGAAACTGCCTGAAGACCGCTTCGATATGCTGGTGCTGGATGAAGCGCATAAGCTGCGCAATCTTTATGGCGTCGATCCTACGCCGCAGGTAGCAAAGGTCTTTCAACGCGCATTGCAACAGCGTCGCTTCCGCTACGTCCTGATGCTAACGGCGACGCCAATCCAAAATCGTCTATGGGACCTTTATTCGCTAGTCGATTTGCTCACAGTAGCGCGCGGCCACCAAAATCCCTTTGGTAATGAGGGACTGTTTGCACGCCGATTCATCGCCGACAAACGTGAAACGGCGCGCGTCCTTAAAGCTGAGGCACGCGAAGACTTTCGAAAGATCGTTTACGGCTATATGTCGCGCGTTCGCCGGGGCGATGCCAAGCTAGATTTCCCGGAGCGCAAAATTCAGTTGCACCGTGTTCGCCCTTCTCCCGAAGAGCTGCAGCTGATCGAAGTTATTGCCAAGCCGATTCAGAAGCTCGACCGCCTGACGCAGATCGGCATCCTCATCGCACTTACCAGCAGCCCGCACGCACTGATGGCGCAGCTGAACAACATGGCGCAGAAAGGCACTGTGCCGACGGAGCTGGCCGCCGCCGTTCGCGCCATCGTCACGCCCATGAAAACAAGCGCCAAGCTCGATGGTCTTGGCCAACTCGTGGAACAGCTCAAAAAGGAAAATCCGGACGGCTGGCGCATGGTGGTATTCACCGGGCGCCGCGAGACGCAGACAAGCATTCAAGTCTACTTAGAAGCACTAGGCGTGAAGGTGGGCATTATTAACGGCTCCTCGGGCCAGCGTAACCAGGAGACGATTGCACGCTTCCGCTCCAACCCGCCAGAAATTCGCGCAATCGTTTCGACCGAGGCCGGATCGGAAGGCGTAAATCTTCAGACCGCCAACGTCCTAATCAATTTCGACCTACCCTGGAATCCGATGATCGTCGAGCAACGAATCGGCCGCATCCAGCGCCTTGGGTCCAACCATCGAAACGTGGTGATCTACAATGTGATGCTGGGTGGCACCTTCGAAGAATATATCGTCGGGCGGTTGATGACCAAGCTGCAGATGGCAACCGATGCCATCGGAGACATCGAGTCCCTGCTTGAGGCATCTGGCGTGGGTGGCGAAGGCGAAAGTGACGACGGCACCGGCCTCGACGAAAAAATCCGCCAGCTTGTCCTCGCGACACTCGCGGGTAAGGATATGCGCGCTGCGGCGGAGAAAATTGCGCAGAATATCGACGCAGCCAAAAAAACGCTCGAAGAAGAAAAGGAAAACATCGACGCCACACTTGGCGCCATGGATGGGTATGAGTACGTCGGCCCAAAAGCGCCGTCGCTTACGGCACCGCACCGTTCGATGGAATTCGAGCCTTTCGTACGGGCAGCATTTAAGTCGCTTGGAGGCACAGTTACTGACTTGGCACCCGGCGTTCTGCGTGTGACGACGCGCGACGGGCAGGATTACGTTCGGCTGAGCGACGAAGTTGACCCTCGCTATACCAAAGCAGCGCTTTACACTCCCGGCAGCCCGGCCTTCTTGCGTCTCACGGATAAAGTGACGGCCTCGGGTCTTCATCGGATTCGCGATGCAGACGGTGGCGTTCGCCAGACAGCGGAAGGGTTAGCAAACCGCTGGGTTGAGGACTTCGGCGGAACTGGCGCGCAAGTCAAACTCATCTCTGCACAACGGCAATTCCGGGGCACGGCAGTCGCTCGCGTCCGCGCAACCACAGCCCATGACAGTTATGAGCGTCTTGTGGACGTACCATGTGAGCCCGACAGCCATCGTGGCCGCCCAAGCACCGAAGGGTTGGCGGCAGTTTCAGACTTGCTGCGCGATCCCTTCGAGATCGGTGTCAACACGCGGTCGATCGCGGAGGCCGCGCACCGTGATCGAGATATTGCGGAATTTGAGCGCTTCTATCTTGAGCGGCGGGATCAAGAAATCGCGGCTGCTGGCAAAGATGCTCGACGACAGAAGAAGATGGAAGACGACTTCACGCCGCAGATTGAAACCATGCTCGTGGCCTTAGACGGCGAGGTTCAGCGCAGCGTGACGGCACAGGTCCGATACCACCTCGACGGCAGCGAATACGAAAGCACCTTGGTCGTCATTCCAGGCGAAAGTCGAATCGCAACTAGCCCGGCGCTCGGCCTGTGCGAACTGTCACAACTCAAAGCACCAGCTGATGCGCTCGCGACTTGCGAGGTGTCCGGCACGCAGGCACTAAAACACCGTCTCGTGCGTTCCGATGTGAGCGGTCGGCATGCCCTACCCGACCACACCTACTCCTGCGCCCTGTCCGGCAAGCGTCTTCTGATCGACGAAGCGGGAGCGTCCGATGTCACCGGCGCAGTAGTGGATTTGCGGCTTCTTAAGACCTGCGCAATTAGTGGTCGCAAGGGCGAGCCAGAGTTTTTCGGAACGTGCGCCTTTACGAAGGCCGATGTTTTGAATGAAAATCTTGGGACAAGCGGCGCGTCGGGAAAGCCCTACCGCTTGGACCAGACGCAGGTATCGAGCATTTCGGGTATTGAGGGGCATCGCTCAGAGTTCATTACGTGCCACGAAACGAGACAGTTTATGCTGCCTCGCGAAGCTGAGCGCTGCGGACAGACTGGAAAGGCCGTACGGCCAGGTATCCTTCAGGCCTGTGCATCGAGCGGAAAGCGCGTGCTACCGTCTGAGCTCGAGACCTCTGCTGTTAGTGGCCGCCGCGTCCTAAGAAACCTGCTGATTCAAAGCAGCGTGTCGTCTGCCCGCTTTCTCGAATCCGAGGGTGTACGTTCGGCATACGGAAAATTCTGCGCACCGGTCGAAGCGAAGAGCTGCCAGTGGAGCGGACAGGCCGTACATCCGGAAGACATCCGCACCTGCTCGCTTCTCGGTCTTTCGGTGCATTTCCAGTTCCTCTCCGACGAGTCGCGCCGTCTTCAGGTCGCAGAGCAACTACTTCTTGGTACTCGCCGCACAGCACATGCCGGCGAACGATGGGAAGAGATACAGCTGAAGGCTGCGAGTGCAGTGCCTTCAGGCAGGTGCCGCATCGAGGCAGCCGAGCTGTCTCCTGACGGAAAGAGCGTTGCAATCTGTGCAGAAGTGAAAACGATGCTAGGGCTGCGCACACAGCATGCGGGGATGCTGTACTCGCTCGATCAGAATGCAATCGTGGGGCGTGTCGCCGTGGTAAAGCGCGACGCAAAAGTTGGCTTGCGTGTTTAATCTGCCCAAACGCGTGACCCATCCGTCCTAAAGCCACGGGTTTGATCGAGGGACGGGTTTTTGTGCGGCCAGAAAACCATGCTGGGCTCTTTCCCCTTCACACACCCATGATGTAGCGTTTCCCTGGAGCCGCCAGCGGGACGTGCCGAATCCCATTTGTGCAACGGCGGCAAGGGTGCCATCGGCGGGCGTCCACGAAAGGGTTCCTCGCCTATGCCCAAACTCTACGAAGCCCTCGCAGAAGCCTTCCTTGCAGAGGGTGTCGACACGCAGTTCGTCCTGATGGGCGACGGCAACATGCACTGGTCCACCGCGTTTTCGAAACTGCCGGGCGTGCATTCCGTCCACGTCAGGCACGAGCACGCGACGGTCGCCGCGGCTACGGCCTACAACATCGCCACCAACAAGGTCGCCGTTGCCTCCGTGACATGCGGCCCCGGCGTGACCCAGCTCATGACGGCGCTGCCCGCCGCCGTGCGCGCCCGCCTGCCGATGGTGGTGTTCGCGGGCGAGTCGCCGATCAACGCGAAGTTCTACAATCAGGCCATCGACCAGGCGCCGCTCGTGACGGCGACGGGCGCGCGTTACATCGCGGCGCACAGCCTGCCGCGCATGATGGACTACGTGCGCGAGGCCTTTCACATCGCCAAGGTCGAGCGGCAGCCGGTGGTGCTGGGCATTCCCTACGACCTGCAGAAGGTTGAGCACACGGCCAACCATCCCTACGAAACCTCGGCGATGTACGAGCCCAAGGTCGGGCGTATGCATCCCGATCCGGCGATCGTGGCCGAAGCCGTCGAGCGGCTGGCCGCGGCCAAGCGGCCGATCGTTCTCGGCGGCCGCGGCGTGCTGTGGTCCGGTGCGCGCGATGCGGTGATCAAGCTCGCCGATCGCTGCGGTGCGCTCCTCTCCAACACACTGCCCGCGCGCGGCCTGTTCCACGACCATCCGTTCGGGCTCGGCATCACCGGCAGCTATTTCACGACGCTGGGCCGGGAGATGTACGAGTCCGCAGACGTCGTGCTCGCGGTCGGCACCAGCCTGTCCTATTACGTCGGCGGCGGACACTTCTGGCCCAAGGCCTACAAGATCCAGCTCGACGATGCCCCGCGCGGCCTGCGCGATGGACTGAAGGCTGCCGACCTCTACGTCAAAGCGGATGCACTCGCCGGCACCGAGGCGATCCTCGCCGGCCTCGACAAGAAGCTGGGCGCCGGCAAGCCGACCGCAGCGGCGATCCGCACCAAGGAGCTCGCGCATCGCATCGCGACAGAGCCCGCGGACTCGATGCAATTCGAGGTCGCTCCCGGCGTGCTCGATCCGCGCAAGGCCATCGAGGCCATCGACGCAGTGGTTCCGAAGGACTGGGACATCGTCGTCGGCGGCGGCCATCAGGCCTATTTCAACGCCCAGATGCGCGGCCGACCGGCGGACCGCTACACGACGGTGCGTGAGTTCGGCGCGGTCGGCAACGGCCTGTCGTATGCGCTCGGCGTCGCCGCCGCGCGCCGGCAGGGAAGCCAAGGCAAGATCGTGCTGTTCGAGGGCGACGGCGGGCTCTTCTTCAACATCCAGGAGCTCGAGACGATCAAGCGTCAGGGCTATCGCATCCTGATCTGCGCGATGAACGACGGCGGCTACGGCTCGGAATTCCACAAGCTGCGCGCCGACGGCCTCGACGACAGCCTCGCCATCTTCGGCCGGCCCGCGTTCGAGAACATCGCGCGCGGTTTCGGCCTGCGCGGAAACGAGGTTCGCGATGTCTCGGTCATTCCGAAGCTGTTCGCCGACTTCGAAAAGCAGGGCGAAACCGAAATCTGGAACATCCAGATTTCCGACAAGATCGTCGCACCCGTGATGCGCCAGACCGTCAAGCGCGGCCACGGCGTGATGTGAGGGTGCCGATCCGGCCGGGCCTTGCCGGTCGCCTCAGGAAAGGCGTGACGGCCGCTTGCGGCCGTCACGGACATAAACGGCGCGCGTATCGACAACGCGCGCCGTTTGGAGTCGCGGAAGTAGCGCCCCGCCTTGAGAAGTCCGCAAAGTCCCGATAGCGGACATCCCATCGGTCACCTACACTTCAATCGCCGCGACTCTGACAAGCATTTCAATCGGGAACGACATGGACAATCGAACTGCGACGGCGCAATCCGCCGTGGAAATGCGGCGCTGGAAATCTCCCGTCGTTGTGATGCTCGCGGCCGTGGCCGCGCTGACGGCGCCGGCCGCCAACGCGGCGCCGAAAGCGCCGCGCTCCGAGCCCAAAGAGGCGGTGGCACAGCGCACGGCCGGCGAGCCGATCATGGCGATCGTATCGATCAAGTCCCAGCAGGTGACGTTCTACGACGCCGACGGCTGGATCCTGCGTGCGCCGGTGTCGACCGGCACCAAGACACGCGAGACGCCGGCCGGCGTCTTCGCCGTCGTCGACAAGGAGGTCGATCACCGCTCCAACATGTATGACGACGCCTGGATGCCGCACATGCAGCGCATCACCTGGAACGGCATCGCGCTGCACGGCGGGCCGCTGCCCGGCTACGCGGCCTCGCACGGCTGCGTGCGGATGCCGTTCGGCTTTGCCGACAGGCTCTACCCCAAGACGCGGATCGGCATGCGGGTGATCATCTCGCCGAACGATGCGGAACCGGTCGAATTTTCCCACCCCGCGTTGTTCATGCCGAAGGCCGACGCCATTGCGGCGGCTCCGGCGCGCGTCGAGACGCTCGCCCGCGAGGCCACGGAGGCCGCCAAGGCCGCCGACGCGGCCAAGAAGGCGGCCGCAGCAGCACCGCGCGAGACCGCATCGCTGACGGCGTCGTTGCGCAAGCTGGAATCGGCCAAGAAGAGCGCCGACGCCGAACTCGCCGCCGCAGACAAGGCCATCGCCGCGGCAAAGACGGACGAGGCCAAGGCGAAGGCCGAGGAGCGGAAGCAGAAAGCCGCGTCGCGGGCCGAGGACACGGCGACGCAGCTCGACAAGGCCAAGGCCGACGCGAAGCCGAAGCTCGACGCCATCGCCACCGCCAAGGACACCGCCAAGGCGGCCGAGGCGAAGAAAGCCGCCACCGCAAAGGCCGCGCTCGATGCGAAACTCGCGACCGTGCCGGTGTCGATCTACATCAGCCGCGCGACGCAGAAGCTCTACGTGCGGCGCAACACGCAGAAGCCGTTTCCGGATGGCGGCCAGGTGTTCGATTTCAGCATCGAGGTCCCGGTCACGATTCGCAATCCCGAGAAGCGGATCGGCACTCACATCTTCACCGCGATGGCGCGCAACGACGCCGGCCTTCGCTGGAGCGCGGTGACGATCGACGAGGGGGACAACGCCAAGGACGCGCTCGACCGCGTCACCATCCCGCAGGCGGTGCTCGACCGCATCGCGCCGACGGCCTTGCCGCGGTCCTCGATCATCATTTCCGACGAACCGCTCAGCAAAGAGACCAACTACCGCACCGAGTTTGTCGCCGTGCTGAGCAATCAGCCGCAAGGCGGCTTCATCACGCGCGCGCCGACGCCTAAAACCGAAGTCGCCAGCGACGACGACTTCTCGTTTTTCCGTGGTTGGGACTCCCCTTCCGGCGATACGCGCAAGCGCGGCAGCAATCCCCCGTTTCAACCAGGCTGGCGGTCCTGGTAAGACGCGGCAGGAAGCCGAACCGAAAGGCCGTGCGATGCCCGCGCAGATGCCAGAAAAAACTCAAGCCTGGCTCGAATCCAAAGCGCTGGAAATGGCACGTCACGAGAAGGGCTGCGGGGAACTAGAGGCTGTTCGGATCAAAAGAATCGTTCCCGAAGGAAGCGGGGCCAATTGGCAAGTGGCGGCATTTGCGCCGCCGCTGCCTCCCGCGGCCGAAATCTTCGCGATGGAAGCCATTGCGCTCCTTCGGGGAACATACGCGCTGACACCTGTCGAAACCGACGATCAAGAGGCGCTCAAGCAAGAATATAAACGGCTGCTCGGGAAGCGAGCCGTCTTTCGGGATATTGTCATTCGCGAACAGGCTTCCTGGGATGGTCAAGAGCCGAAGCCCGAAGCGATGGCTGAAGCGGAACGAGAGCGTGACAACGTGGATATCGAGCTGGCTAGGATTGCCGATCGGATCAGACCCCCCTGAGGCACGAACCAGAGTCCGCTTTGGGTCAAAAGCAGGCATTGCGGATGAGCGGAGTGGTGTCTGCCTGGCGCCGATCGCGCCATTGGGGAAGGCGCGATACCGACGATACAATTCAACGACCGCGCGACATCTGCCTAATACGGCACACCTCTAGGGTTGCTCGTGCGCCGCTGGCGCTGACCGGACGCCCGACAGCGCCCACCTTGGAGGAACCCGCCATGAACAACTACGGCCTGGCCACCGCGGATCGCCTCACCCACATCAAGATCGTGGCTGTGGCGCTGGTTGCCTGCATCGCGGTCATCGGCACTGGCAAGGCGGCTTACCAAGGGTCGTCCGAACCGAACGCGCGCGTCGAAGCCCGCGTGCAGAAGATATCCGCAGAGAAGCTTGTGGTCTGGACCGGCGCCGACCGCGTCATTCGCTGATATCCCCGATCAACCAGACGCCAACTCGGCCGCCGAACTCGCGGGCCGCGAGCGCTGGGCCGCGTCGCGCGTCCGGCTCTCCTTGCGTTTGAGACTGCCTCACATCCGGCGTTTGACGCTCGCGCAGCCATCTTCACCATGGCCGCGCGAGCGCCTTGTTTCGACCCCAGCCCAGCATCATGATCGGCGCGACGGAGATGACGATTGGCACTCGATAGCGAGGGTGACAAGCGCGACGGCGACCGCGGCGCGAAAGCGACACAGGAAGCGCCGGTCCGCACCTTCGAGCGCCCGACCATCGGGCTTGCGCTCGGCGGCGGCGGCGCGCGCGGCTTCGCGCATATTGGCGTCATCCGTACCCTTCTTGCCCACGGCATCGAGCCGGACATCATCGTCGGCACCTCGATCGGCGCGGTGATCGGCGGCTGCCATGCCGCCGGCCGGCTCGACCTGTTCGAGGAATGGGCGCGCGGCCTGACGCGGCGCGGCATCCTCTCCTATCTCGACATCAGCCTCTCCGGCGGCGGCCTCATCGGCGGCAGCAGGCTTGCGTCGCGCCTGGAGGAAAAGCTCGGAGACACCCTGATCGAGACGCTGCGCACCCGCTTTGCCACCATCGCAACCGAGGTCGGCACCGGCCACGAAATCTGGCTGACACGCGGCCGCATGGTCGATGCGATGCGCGCCTCCTACGCGCTGCCGGGAATCTTCCCGCCGATCGCGCTCGACGGCCGCTGGCTCGTCGATGGCGCGCTGGTCAATCCGGTGCCGGTGTCGACGGCGCGCGTGCTCGGCGCGAGGCTCGTCATCGCGGTCAACCTCAACTCCGACATCCTCGGCCGCAGCACGATCATGTCCAGCGACGGGGCGGAGCGCGCGGCCGCGCCGCCGCCCGAACATCCGGCGGAGCCGCGGGGCTTGCGCGCCATCTTCGGCGCCGAGCAACAGCTCAAGCGCCAGTTCGCGGGTGCGACGCGCCGGCCCGGCCTTCCCAGCGTGATGGTGGACGCCTTCAACATCATGCAGGACCGCATCGCGCGGGCGCGGCTTGCGGGCGATCCGCCGGACGTGATGATCAATCCGCGGCTCGGCCACATCGGCTGGTTCGATTTCCACCGCGCGCAGGAGGCGATCGATACGGGCGCGCGCGTCGCCGAGCGCGCGCTGGAGGAGATCAACGAAGCGGTCGCAGCGCTGACGCCACGGCCGGTTCCGGGAACGTCGGCCTGAAGTCCGCGGCTGCTGCGCGACAATTCAGAGTGGTCCGCGCATATTTTGAATGTCATCCGTCTGCAAAACAGTCATGCCGAATCCCGAAGACCGGCATCTCGTGACGGGACTGGACAACGCTTTGGTTATCCGCGAGCGTCGCCCGCATTCGAAGGCGTCCGTCAACTCGGGATCGCCGCCATAACAACAACGAGAGGGAGAGGAATGCGCCGCCGGGATTTCATTCGACGTGGAGCAGGTTTTATTGGAGCAGGTCTTGCTGTCGCTTATGCGGCGCGACCGACTGACGCATCGGCGCAGAGCTATCCCACCCGGCCGATCAAGCTGGTCGTTCCCTATCCGCCGGGCGGCGTCGTCGATGTCGTCGCACGGCATTGGGCGGAGAAGGCAGGCAGCATCATCGGCGGCACGTTCGTGGTCGAGAACCAGGCCGGCGGCGGCGGCACGCTGGGCGCGGGGTCTGTGAAGCGCGCGAGCGCGGACGGGCATACGCTACTTTTCGGCGAAACAAGCTGCCTGATCATCGCGCCTTATCTCATGGCGGCGAAGCCCTACGACCCGCAGACGGATTTTACCGCGGTGTCGCTGGTGGCGACGTCATCGACATCGATCATCGTGCATCCGAGCCTGCCGGTGAAAAACCTCGCCGAGTTCATCACCTATGCGAAGGCCAATCAGGAGAAGCTGAACTACGGATCGGCCGGGGCTGGCACGGTGACGCATCTCGCTGGAGAGTTGTTCAAGCAACTGATCGGCGCGCCCAAGATCACCCATGTGCCCTATCGTGGCGCGGGCCCCGCCATGGTCGATGCGGTCGCCGGCGTCATTCCGATGTCGACGCCGAACATCAACGGGCAAATTCTGCAAATGCACAACGAGGGAAAGCTGCGCATCCTCGCGGTGTGCGCGCCGGAACGTCTGAAGGCCGCGCCCGACATTCCGACTGCGGCTGAGACCGTGCCCGGCATGGTGTTGCAACTCACGAGCGGTGTGCTCGCGCCGGCCGGTACGCCGGACGACATCGTGTCGAAGCTGTCGGCGGCGACCGCGAAGGTGATCGCCGATCCGGATTTCCAGCGCATCCTCGCAACGTCCGGCCTCGAAGGACGCGCCGACAGCGCGGCCCCGACCGCGAAGGCGTTCTGGCAAAGCGAGCGCCAGCGGCTCACGCCGGTCATGACGGCCGCGGGCTTGACGCCAAGTTGATGGCGCAGGCAACAACACACCGGAATTCAATAAGGACCGAATGAATGGGTAAGAGCTTCTCCTGGCCAAACGACGCACGCATCGTCGTGGCGATGACCTGCCTGATGGAAAACTGGTCCGGCGACAAAGGCCCGCCGTTTTCCGTGCAGACCACGGGGCTGAAGCCCGGCACGCACGACCGCGCGGCGATGACGTGGGGTCACTACGGCAGCCGCAACGGCGTGTGGCGCCTGCTCAAGATCCTGAACGAGAACAAGGTGCCTTCGACCTTCGTGTCGAACGCCTATTCGATGGAGATCGCGCCCGCCGCCGTCGAGCACATGCTGAAGACGGGCCACGAGATCGCGGCCCACTCGTACACGCAGGATGCGCTGATGGCCTATCTCTCGCCCGACGAAGAGAAGGCGATCATTCAGAAATGCGTCGATGTCTTCAAGAAAATGACCGGCGCGCCGCCGAAGGGCTGGCTCAGCCCCGTGCTCGCGCCGACGGCGGAGACCGAACGCCTGATCGCGGAAGCGGGCTTCCTCTGGTACGGCGACTACAACAACATCGATCTGCCGTTCGTCGTGAACACCAAGGGCGGCCCGCTGGTGGCGTTCCCGCACACCGACTTCGCCGATCACCGCGTGCTGCGCGCCAATCCGCGCGACTGGTTCGAGGTCTACAAGGACACGTTCGATTATCTCTATGCGAACGAGCCGAACTCGCTGCTCAACGTCACGGTCCACTGCCACTTCGGCGGCCGTCCGCTGATGGCGGCGCAGGTCGATCGGATTCTCAAATACCTGCGCGGCTTCCCCGGCGTATGGTTCGCCCGCCACGACGAACTGGCGCAGTGGGTGAAGGACAACAAGATCGCCGAATGGACCAACCAGGAACGGCTTGGCCCGCAAAGCGTGCGGTGACGGCGCGTTAGTGACTCGCCGGCAATCGCCGGCGATCATGCGGCGTTGAATAATCGACCGTGGGACCCGCGGGAATAATGCCGTTCGCCCCGATGGGACCGGCCTTGCTGAATGCGCCGCGCTTCATGCCCTCGATGTCGCAAACCTCTGCGATGCCGGGCGTCTGGTAAAGCTCGCGAAGATAGTTCGAGAGGTTCGGGTACTCGGTGAGACGGCGCAGGTTGCACTTGTAGCCGACGTAGTAGCAGGGATCGAAACGCACGAGACTTGGAAACAGCCGCCAGTCCGCCTCGGTCTGCACGCCACCGCACAGATAGCGTTGTTTGGAAAGCCGCTGCTCCAGATCGTCGAGCGTGCCGAACAGCAATTTGATCGAACCGTCGTAGGCCTCCTGCGAGATCGAATAGCCGCAGCCGTTGACGGCGTTATTGATGCCCTTGAGCACCAGCGTGTTCGCAGCATCGATCTCCGGGCGCAGCGCTTCGGGGCAGTAGTCCAGCGAGGCCTCCGCGATGCCCACGAACGCCGTGTTGAACATGCGGATGATCTCGGAGGACTCGTTGTTGATGATGCGGCGGGTCTTGGCGTCCC
>BFBZ01000706.1_pt1 | contig 28000 bp, 27 predicted proteins | sample 1888401 | NCBI WGS metagenome assembly BFBZ01 (sample SAMD00112614, study PRJDB3348) | symbiont metagenome | host: Chara braunii
CGTGTCTCCCAATAATCCGCGTTGCCATCGAGTGCGCCACGCAATTGCGCAAGTGCTAACTCGATCGCGGATCTGGCATCGCGGATTGCGGACAGATCAGGTTCAACCACCCTGCCCTGCAGCACGCTGGTATTTGCGGCGCGCGCGATCTGGTTGATGTTACCACCGATGCGGTTCAGCTCGCGGACGATGGCGCGAAGCGCGGCAAGTTCTTCGAGAGAATGCTGCACCGGCGATCCCAATCGCGAGCGTACGAGCGCTACAATCCAGCCSGTTCGCGTCATACCGCGCTGCCCTGCTGTGTCCGCGAGCTGCCGCATCTCGCTTTCCCGAAATCGTACGGTGATTTTCTGCGGCCTGCCCACCGGCAACAGCGCAGTCCGCGCCGGCGATGCATTCAGCACATCAGCGATGAGGCGACGCAACAAGGCGGACTTGCCGCCTTCGGAAGCCGCAACTGCCGACAAGCGCGCGGCGACCTCGTCGGGTATCCGAAGCGAGATCAGCGCCATCCGCTCCAATCCCAATCGCGATGTAATACATCGCTGGCGCGAAGCCTATCCTGCACTAGAAAGCAAAAAAACGTACCCCTCGGTGTTGGTTCAAACCAATACTCTTTGTGTTCAGGGCTCGCCACGGCGAAGCGATGATCGACTGGCCCTGCCCATTCTGCCAAATTCCGACCGTGGTCCCTCTTTGAACAGGTAGCCATCGCAAACACCTATCCGCCGGCAACAGAGGAAACGAAGGCACTAACAAACATCGTCGATGTGGACCGCGACTTTCCAGCAGCCTGCGGCCTCACTACAGCGCTATGGGGAGCGCGTTCGGCCTTCGGCTGCTGCGCTAACGCGCCATCCTTCGGATGGGAAAGTCGCTCCGTCGGCACACGCGGGTAATCTGTTTTCGCGACTACAAAGCTGTCAAACGAGTTCATCTCGACAGGATCTCCTCGATCGTGAGAGCCGACGCCGGAACTTCTTCTGCGTGGTCCGCACCATCGACCAACACCACAGCGTGACGGGAGCCTTGCGTCGCAAGCCGATCGACAACCAGCTGTCCGGCCCGGTTCTGATATCGAACCCTGATTGCCAACGAAGCTGCCGACCTCGATTGTGCAACCACGCGAGTTCTTGGCGGTTGATCCTCGGTTGCTGCCTCGGGGCTTTTAGCAGCCGCGCGGGGCTGAGCTGCGTCCGGCAGGAGATCGCATCTTTCGGATCGCGGTGGTCCAACAGGCGATTGGTCCGGCGCATTGGCGCGACCGGCCGCGGCGCGTACGTCCCGGGCCAGTTGCCGAGCCTGCGCGTCGGTGAAGCTATCCTGCGTCGCACATAGCCGTTCAATCTCGCCCGGATGCGTGCGCCAGGCCTGGTACAGTTCATAAAGAGCACGGATCGAACTGCCCTCAAGTCTCGCCCGGAGAAATTCCGGCATGCTTTGAACCGAAGCGTAGCGCGACACCCAATCTCTTGGCTTGCCTAGCCTGCGCGAAACATCCGCCTGGGTATCGCCGGCGCCCAACCGATCTGCGATGAATGCCGCGATCTCAGGCGCGCGCAAATCATCGCGCTGGATATTCTCGATCATCTGCGCATATCGATCCGGTAAACCGACGTCTTGGACGAATGCGGGCATTTCACGTAGCCCCGCGCGCTGCGCAGCACGGAACCGGCGCGCACCCATGACGATGACGAAGCGTCCATCCTCATTGGACCGGCGCAGCATGATGGGTTGCAGCACGCCATGCTCGCCAATCGATTGCGACAGCTCCTCCAGTTCCTGTTCGCTAAAGTTGCGGCGCGGTTGATCGGGGTCTTCGTCGATGAAGTCGATCGCGACCAGGAGCGGCCGCCCGGTTGCTGCGTTAGGGTTCGCAGCGGCGTCGACGAGTTCCTTAAAGCTGAGATCGAGCGTCATTCGTCGTCTCCTGATCGAGCCGTTCTGCGATCTTGGCGAGAACCGCGCGGATTTCTCGACCCGCTTCTTGCGCCGATCGGCGTTTCAAGCTCCAGACCGGCACCCGTTCCGCAACGGCTTCGGCATAGCCGTCCCKTGCAACAATCTGGCCTGGGAACACGTACTTGCCCGCTTCGCGCAATAACTGCTCCAAATGCGTTCGTTGGCGAGGCGACTTGGTATTGAAGTTCGAAGGCAGCAGGCCGAGGAATGTCGTGTCCTGGCGACCGTAACGTCGTTGAACACCGATCACGGTCTGCATGAGGCCTTTGACGCCTTTTACGGAATAATCTTCCAGGTAAATCGGCGCCAGCACATGCGAGGCGGCGACCAGGCAAGCGACGCTGCGAAGGCCAAGCGACGGCGGGGTGTCGATCACGCAGATATCGAACCGTTCGGCGGCATCGGCGAGATTCTGCTGCAGGGTGATGACGGCAGCAGCATTGCCGCGATCGATATCCGTCAGGGAGCTGTCGGCCGGCGCCAGCGTGATACCGTTGTTTTCGCCAGCGACAATCCGGGTCGCCGGCTTGAAGAGATCGGCCGCGGAGGTCGACACCGTATGCTGCTTGAGCGTGTCTGTCGCGTTGCCCTGCGCATCAACATCGATCATCAGAACCCGGCGGCCAGCTTCCGCCATGAACCAGGCCAGATGCACAGCAAGCGTCGTCTTGCCGACGCCGCCCTTTTGATTGTTGATGACGATCGTGTTCATCGGTTGAACCCTGATGAAACTATCTGCGCCCGCTTCATCGATTTTCCCCCTCCAGCGTGCCGCACCTACCGGCCCGATCTTGATGAAACCGGCCTCCTCATCCCCGGGTGTTGGTTTGAACCAACGCCCCTTATGGACCAGCGCGTGGCGCACAATCCTGAAAACCGGGCACAAAATCCCCTGCCAGAAGAGTCAGGTAGGCCGAGCCAAAAGAAAGAAGGCGCTGACTCTAAACCAGTTCACATCACTGGACAGGCCACGGTGCTGTTGACGAAGACAACCGAAACCGGAAGCGCAGCCGCGCCCTGCCCTGTTGGTTTGAACCAACATGTTCTTGGGCCTTCGCCAGGTTACGACGTCCGTAATGGCCGAAAAGACGAAACAGAGCCGAAGCCGCGCGACGCGGACAGAGGGCTAGCGCCGCGCGGCACCCGGCCGAAGGCAAAGAATTTTGGCGGCGAAGGGCAAGCGCAAGGAATCCCAGCAGAGCCCCGCTTGCTGATGGATGCGGCAAGCGAAAAATCTTCTCCAGCCGTCGACCGAGCCGTCGACGACCATGGGTATCCAGCCATGCGATCGGGAGCGACAACTCGAGCCGAGGAAGACCCTATGATCATCACTTTCCCCGGCTCGCGTAAGGTCGGCAACATCGCCTGCAATGCAGCCGAACGACATCCACGGCCGCTCAAGCCAGAATCCGGCAAAGTCCCCGGTCTTCCCATCGCTCAAGCTCGTCGCTTTTCGTGGAGCCGGGAATTGATCTGCGACATCAGGATCGGCCCAAGGGAAAATTCCCCGACCTCAGCTTTTCGCGTCAGTCCGCGCAAGTAGCCGCCAGCTGATCTGATCGCCGTGCCCCGCTGTAGGATGCACGCGACGACGATCGCCGCTTGCATTTCGCCCATGACGGTTTGCGCCTCCTCCCAGGCGCTTGGACTGATTCCCAGCATCGATCGCACAACGGCCGCTGTGGCGAGGAAATCGCGCCAGCTTGAAATCCCACCCTTGCCGTAGTCGACGATGTCCGGGCATGCACCCAGGACCATTCCCAACGGATACGAACCTTCCGCGACTCGCGATGGTTGAAGTTTTGGCTCAGCTCTCCCCGCCCTGCCTTCCTGGAGGCTAGGTTCAAGATCAACAGGGGCATCTGTATTTGAATTCTGTATGTGGCGCTCAGACTGGGACTCATTGGCGCTCGGATTCTTGGATTTGATGTGTGCCTCCAGAAGATTGAGCACGTCGTCGGCGAGTTGAGACAACTCGTCGGCGATCGGCTCGAGCTGCTGACGCGTAGCGGTCCTCGGAATCTGGGCTAGCATTGCCCTGAAGGCGGCGTGGACTTCCTGCCAGTCGGCCGGCCCCTGCCCTCCCCTGCGCGTCGGGACGCCTTCCTCGATGCCGGTGGCAATCATCTTGGCGATGTCGCGCCGGCACAACGTGATGCGCTCGCGCACAAGCTTGAGCGCGCGCGCCTCCGCTTCAATTTCGGCCGCCAGGTACTCGAACTCTTCTGAGCGCACGACGAGCGGTGACAGATCGAAGCCGAAGGCAAGCTCGATTTCGCCGGCGCCGCTTTTCCGCGCGTAGCGTTTGCCGTTCGGGCTATCGCGCCGAATAATCAACCCAGCGTCGACCAGCACGGCGAGGTGGCGGCGTAATGTCGAAGCGGGCATGCCGTGTGCGCGCAACGTCAGCTTGTCGTTGGACGGAAAGACGATCAGGTCGTCCTCCCCTGTCAGTGCCGTCTCCGGATGGAAGGTCAAAAGTGCGTTCAACACGGAAAGCGAGCGCTCCGACACCCCAAGGCGCGGCCGCGCCGTACAAATGGCGTGGAAAACATTCCATTTGTGCACGACCTTTTCGGGCGGTCGCGCCGTAGCCCCGATCTGGCTTGCCACATGGGCAAGCGTTAGCGATCGCCGCCCAAAGGGCGTCGTTGGAGAGTGTGACTGCATGTCTTTGCCTCAGCTGGGCAAAGAAAATCTGCTCGCCGAAACGGCGATTAAATCGCGTAGAAACTCTTGACTGCGATTCGCGAAAGTGATTCTCTGTCAGTCGCCAAACTTGAAGAGAAGGCTTCCGGAACTCTGTTTCGGGGGCCTTTTTTCTTTTCCCTTGTCTGCTCCTGGTTCGTGTTTACGGGACGAGGCCGTCAGGCCTCGGTAGTTTCCTGGCCGTCGCTCGTTTTGGAAAAGGCGTCGAACAGGGCCGGGAGTTGGTCCACAAGAAATGCCGCGAATGCCGTCGGGATATTCTTGTCGATGGTGAGCTTCAATTCGCGCTCCGTTTGACGGATCTGCGCAATTTTGTCGCCGGATGCGGAAAAGACCGGCTTCTCTTCCGACGGCTTCGCTGTCACCGCGCCAGATGGGCGGCTGGCTGCTGAAAACGATGCAAGAAATCGAGCGTCGGTTTCTCGCTCTGCAAATTTTGCTTCCGCGATTACCGCCCTGACACGTTTGAGCGCAGCGGCATCCTTGATCAGTTCTGCGAACGACTGCCAACGGCCGCGGCCAACCTTCGAAGCCTTCCCGATTGCGTGAATAACGTCGGCCGGAACCGATCGGGCGACCGCAAGAAGCTTTGAGGCCTCGGCTCTGTCGATCGACAACGCATCTTGTACGACTGATCGGCTATGCCCTGCATCTTCGATATGCATCGCGAAGGTGGCGCGCTCAATGAAGCTCAAATCTTCGCGTGGTGCATTCTCAAGTCCTTGCGCCACGACAAGCGCTTCATCTGACAGTGATCGCAGGATTGCTTTGACGGGAATGCCTAACTCGCGCGTGGCGCGGACTCGGCGGTGACCATAGGCGCTCTGATAGCGCCCCTTTATTTCAGGATGCTCCCGAATGAGAATGGGGACCTCTTGGCCACGATGTGCAATCGACTGTTTAAGCGCCTCGAACGAGCTATCATCATGGTCGCGGAACCGGTCGGCCAGCGGTGACGGATCGATAAGCAAGGGGTCAATTTCAGCTATTACAGCACCGGATGCGATTCTTTCGCGAAGCTCATCGTTTTCTCTCTCGACGTCGGAAAACGAATCCTTCAACGAGCGGACCGAACCCGACGAGACCCGCGGCAAGGCAGCTGGCGCGTTGTCAGCTGACAACGCGTTTGATTGCGGGGCCGTGAAAAGGCTCTTGATGGTGTCAGTGCGCTTGTTCATCGACCCCACACCGTCTTGAGAAGTTGCACGATTTCGGCATTAACCGCATCGACTGATTCTAATGCCCGGTCGTAGGCACCTCGCCCCACCGAGCCGCGCTCCAGCTCATAAAGAGACTGCTTGGTGAGACCGGCATTGGCGATTGCAGTCGATTTCCACACAGTGGCCTGGAGCACATCCGATCCAAAAAGGTTACGAAGGAGGGCCACGATTTGAGCTTCTGGCACATCGTTGGGATCGTGACGCGTGATGACATAACGGATGAAATCGTGATCAAGACGCCCGCCAGCTTCCTCGATGACGGACATGAGATCCGACGTCATGAGAAGAAACTGGCTCATAGATGCGACATCGACCATCTGCGGATGGATGGTCACGAGCATCGCGGTCGCCGCGTTCAAAGCGCCCATCGTCAAGTAGCCAAGTTGGGGTGGGCAATCGATAACGACGACGTCATAGTCGTCGGCAACCTGGTCGATGGCGTTGGCGACGCGGCGAAAGAACAGGTCGTGTCCGCGTTCACGCCGCTCGATCATTGCGCGAGGCGTATGGTGTTCGAACTCCATAAGCTCGAGATTGCCTGGAACGAGACCTATCCCGTCAAAGCAGGTCCTCCGGACAATCTCGCGCATCGGCCGGCGGTGCTCGTCATATCGTATGGCACCGTAGAGGGTTTCGTTCCCCCCGATATCAAACTCGGGCTGATACCCGAACATTGCTGAAAGCGAAGCTTGGGGATCGAGGTCAATTGCGAGGACCCGAAAGCCGGCAAGGGCGAGGTATTGTGAAAGATACAGTGCCGTCGTCGTCTTGGCGGAGCCGCCCTTGAAGTTCGCGACGGTGATGATTTGGAGCTTGTCGCCCGGACGGCGGCGCGGGAGAAATTCTAGCGCTTCTCGAGGACGCGCGGTGGCTAGATACTCGCGCAATTCATGAATCTGGGCCAGCGTATAAGACCGGCGCCCCCCGAGGCCCGTCGCCGGGTTCGGCCCAAGTCCGTCGAGAGAGAGCTGTCGAAGATACCCGTCAGACACACCGGCAATTCGCGCAACCTCCCCTGAGGTGAACGAACGGAGAGACTTGCTTGCCGAAGGCGGGAAAAGTGTGGTGGCGAGCGATCGAAGCTGGCCGGAAAGAATGCTGGCATGCCGGGTAACCCGCGCAGATGCAGTCTCGCTCATAGTGACCGAATGTTCCGCTAAGCTCGCCATTTGCTTTCTCAAGACGGTTTATGCGCGTCAGACGCCTAGTCTCCGTTTTGAGAGATGGCCACGATTCTATGATTTGAGCAAGAATTAAAGGGTTAATGAGTTATTAACGCCCGACGGCGTGCCCAACGGCGAGCAGTGGCTTTCTTGGTGCATCGCCTTGCTGTTGTCGGCTGACAACATGGCTCCAGCGAATGGGACGGACCTCTACTAAAGCGTGAGTCGGCGCTGCCTGCACGCGTCCCCCGATCTGCGTCATTCTTGTAGTTCGCCGCCTACTGCACTGAACGGTGCTGCCGCTGTCGCAACGTATCCAGCAACGGGACGCCCCGGGCGCGCAGCCTCAAGTGCGCCGATCTCAGACTTTGTGCGGCAAACTCCGTCGCATCCAGTCCTACCAGAACGCACCGACAATTGACTATGAGGTTGAGCGACTGCGGCGCAAAAGCCCTCTCTTCCACCGCTTGCCAAGGGGTTGGCGCCCCCCACAAGAAGCACCCTCCCCGCCGCGACAAGGACCTTTGGCACCCAAGCTGGAAGGCGAGATAAGGCAAGCAAAGTCGGGTCGCTGGGCGCTGTGTTGATCGAGGCGGTGCCGCGCCATTCGTTAAGGCGCCGCCCGCCCGAGGCGAGCAGAACTGCAACCTCGCAGGTGTCCGCCGGCTGGTCAGGCGAACAGGTGACGAGCAACCGATCGAGCAGTCCCGGGTCATCCGCGCTTGCTCCAGCGCTGCTGCGGCCTCACTGAGGCGGACCGCCACCCTGGGACGCCGACCATGGGCCCGACGCTGCAAGGGCATTCCCTCTTCCAGCGGAGCGTGGTGCCCCAGCTCGCTAATGATCGCTTTAACGGCGCGCGGTCCATTCGGCGAGGGATAGGCAACGTGCGGTCCAGCCGCCACCTTGGCATACCGTGCTGGATCGGCCTCGCTTATCGAAGACACGGAGCGGTAGCCGACTCGCGCCAGATACCAACCACTCGCTGGAACGGGTGTTGTCAGCTGACAACAGGGATCTGGCCAAGGGACGGACGTTGTCAGCTGACAACACCCTTGGCACGCAGCCATCCAGCGCTTCACGACCGGGCTTTCGTGTCCTCGTCGATCCGCGCCCGCTGAACTAAACTCCGGAAAGGCGAGGCACGGGAAGAGTGTCCTATCGCCGGTCGAGGTCCGGTAGTGGGCTCGGTGAAGAAGCGTCCAGAAGACAGGTAGGGGAGGCAGTCATAGAAGGTTAACCATAACAATCCGCGTCACGCGCCACGAAGGCCCGCGCATCCTTGCGGAATTAGCGCGATTTGCATCGGTCGAAAGAGCGCGGTCGCCGGGCTACGCCCCGGCGACCTGAACGGGGAATCAGCGCAGCCCTAGAAACTGGCAGTTCGTGGGCGCCGAGGACCTGAACGGCGACGACAGGACAAATTGGCGCCCGGATATGAGTATCTCAGCGCCGATTTCGCGGAGAAAACAGCTTGGAGCCGAAGGTCGTCCGTCTGGTGAGCTACAGCTATTGATGGGCCGACGATTATCGGCGCGGCGTGGAAGAGAGGGTGAAGAACCGGCCCCTGCCTGGTCTCGGCCAAGCGCGCGACGATCAATCACATCGTCGCGGTCGTGGTGCGAGTCCCCATCGTCCGCCCGCCGATCGGGAAGCCGCAGTCGAGCTTCCGGCGTCTCGGCCTCGATGCCCAACGCTTCGTGGTTGTTCCCTTGGCCGGGCTCGGACCTACGGTCGGCGGCCGGCCGGACGCCGCTGAGCATCTGGTACGGGCCGTTGTCGCCGAAGCTCAAAAGCTGATGGGATAAGCCCCGGGCCGGCAGCCTGCGACGCGTGCCGCGCACGAGTGACGTTTCCGCACCGACCGTCGGCAGTTACCGGGCGAGGGGAAAGTGCCGGCACTGGACACACTTCTTGTCGACCGGGTGCGGCGACCGCATCTTTTTGGCCTTAGATCGCTGATTGCGGATTCGCGGTCAACGAGGTGACCGGAACCCGCGTCGCTATGACGGAATCCAATGCCATGTTAGCTTCCGTTTCGTCGATTCCCGTTAAGGTTATCAAGATCTTGACACCCAACTACATAATCCCCGATCCGCTGCCCTGGGCTCAACTCGCCGGGCCGCTGGCGGCGGCCGAGGATACCGTTGCCCGCCACGACGAGCGGCTGGCCAAAAGCCCAATCAGCGAGGGCGCGATCAGCCGAATGCACTTCGCAGACGCCTGTGCAAGTCTGTGGCTTGACGGCGAACTTGTCCATCTCGATGACCTCGTGCTCCACGACGCCGGCATGGACGTCCGCACTCCCACCCACGAGTTGACCCGGGCCCATGCCGTCCTGCGCGCCCGCCGGCGCATCGCCCAGGCGAAGCCCGATTGGGCGCTGTCGGATGCCGGACTTGCTAGTCTCCGCGGACGGGGCGAGCAAGAGGAAGAGAAGGCCCATCGGAAGAACGATGAGGGAAGTTTTGGACTTGGCAATGAGGGCGCGGAGCTGGACGAGGCGGGTCTCGAAGGGCCGCTCGGCATCATCGCCACCGATCCCCACCTGGCCGCTGCCTTCGCCGCGGTCGACGCCGCGAATGCCAAGGCGGAGCGCACGCTCGCCGACGAGACTCGGGCGCGGCCGGAGCGGGATCCCCTAGTCTACGATCCCGACTGGGACGAGGACGGCCGTCTCGACCACTGGCGCACCGTGGTCGAACAGACTGGCGGCTTGCCGCCGACCCTGGCGGCGGCGATCGCCGCAGACTCCTGGGATGCGATCGAACCGCTCGAGCACACGGCTTGGCTCGGCCGCCTGCTCGCCGCGGCGCTGTTGCGCGACCGCGGCAAAACGCGCTGGCATCTCCCGTGCCTGCATGCCGGGCTGAAAAGCATTCCGCGTGAGCGTCGGCGGCCGCGCGACGCCGCGGCGCGGCTCGCCGTGCAGCTCGAGGCGCTGACCGCCGCCGCGGAGGCCGGCCGCAAGGACCACGACCGCTGGCTGATGACCAAAAACCTGCTCGCCCGCAAGCTCACGGGCCGTCGCGCCACTTCAAAACTGCCGGCGCTCCTCGACTACGTGCTGACCCGGCCGATCGTCTCGGCCGGCATGATCGCGGCGGAGCTTGGGATCACGCCCCGTGCGGCCCAAAATCTGGTCGTGGAACTCGGCTTGCGCGAGGCGACCGGGCGGGGACGCTATCGGGCGTGGAGCGTCTTGTAGATCGCAAAAGTCGGTGCCTCAAGCCGGAAGGCAGGGCTGCTCAAAAGGGAAGGTGACCGCGGGCAGGCCGGCGGGGCCTAGAGGCCGCACGGACGATGATTTCGAGGCCTTGCATGTCAGAAAACTATAGACTATTTTCTGACGTATGAAAGCCGCATCGTCCTCAGTCCCGAACCGGATCTTGAAGCGCGCCCGTGCCGGCGGGCGCGGCGGCGTCTTCACGCCGGCCGACTTCCTGGACATGGCCGGCCGCGCGGCTGTCGACCAGGCGCTCTCTCGGCTGGCTAAGGGCGGCAGGCTGCGTCGCCTGGCGCGCGGCCTCTACGACTTTCCGAAGGTACATCCGAAGCTCGGCCCGCTCTCGCCCGGACCCGATGATGTCGCGTGGGCGCTTGCCCGGGAGACGGGCTCGCGGGTACAGATCGCCGGCGCTCGCGCGGCCAACGCACTCGGCCTGTCCACCCAGGTTCCGGCCAAGAGCACTTATTTGACCGATGGTCCGTCTCGCCGCGTCGTGCTCGGCAAGCGGATCGTCGACCTGCGGCACGCCTCGCCCAAGCATTTGATCGCTCCCGGCAGCCCGGCTGGCACCGTCGTTCAGGCCCTGCGGCATCTGGGGCCTGTTCGAGCGACCGATGTCGTTCAGGTCGCGATCCGCCAGCTCTCGGCGCGCGACAAGAGGATGCTCGCCGCGAACGCCGTCCAGGCTCCTGCATGGATGCGGCCAACTCTAGTCTCCATCGCCAACACCATGCCCGGTACGCTCGATGGATAAGGTCGCTCTCCTCGATACCTCCGATCGCGCGGCGCTCTTCGGCGAGACCGGAGCGGTACGTGGCGTCGCCAATGCCGTCATCGAGAAAGACTTCTGGGTCTGCTGGACCCTGGACGCCCTGTTCAACGGCCTGCCCGCCGAGCCGCGCCTGCTGTTCAAGGGCGGCACCTCGCTCTCCAAGGGGTTTGGGCTGATCAGCCGCTTCTCCGAGGACATCGACCTGTCCTTCGATCGCGCCGATCTCGGTTACACCGGGGATCGCGATCCGGACCAGGAAGGGATCAGCAGGAAGCAGGCGGGCAAGCTCATCGAGGACCTCGTCGGCGATGTTGCGAAGCACATCGCCGAGCAGCTGCTGCCCGCCCTCCATGCGGCGATCGCCAAACATCTCGGCGAGCCGACAAAGGGCGAATGGTCACTGCAGATCGACGCGAGCGATCCGCAGACCGTGAACTTCCATTATCCAACCGCGCTGTCCAAGGAGGCGTATGAAGGCATGGCCTACATCACTCCGCGCGTGAAGCTTGAGTTTGGCGCACGCGGCGATCCCTGGCCGACCGAAGAGAAGACCATCCGGCCCTACGCGGCGAACGACTTTCCAGGATTCTTTGAGGAGCCGGATTGCACCGTGACCGTGCTGTCGGCGCGGCGCACCTTCTGGGAAAAAGCCACGGCACTGCACGCCGAGGCGCACCGGCCCAAGGATTCGCCGACGCCGCAATATTTCTCGCGGCATTATTACGACATCGCGATGCTGCTCGACACCGGAGATGGAAAGGCCGCCGCTGCCGACTTCGAGCTGCTCGCGCAGGTCGCCAAGCACAAGGCTGTGTTTTTTCGCTCAGGTTGGGCCAGCTACGACACAGCGCGGCCGGGCATGTTGCAGCTGATGCCTTCGGAGGCGCGCCAGAAGGATCTGCGCGCCGACTATCGCGACATGGCGCCGATGATGTTCGACGACAAGCCGCTGTCGTTTGACGAGATCCTCGCGCGCATCCAGAAACTGCAAGACACGATAAACGCGTCGACTTCAGGTCCCCAACAGCCCGCGCCGCCCACCACGCCACGCCACGCATAGAGCTAGTGGACCATCAGCGCCGCAAGAATCAAGGCACCGCACGTCGCCAGAGTGCGTGGCCGTTCGGCCGCGGATCTTCACGCAAAGACAGCCCCGCCTTTCGGCGGGGCCGCTGCGTCGGGGCCGTCAGTCCCGGTTCGGGCGGGACCAGATGAGCTGGAGGCCGTCCTGGCCTTCCACCTCGATCAGGGTGGCGTAGATCGGAGCCGGGAAGCTCGGATCGTCCAGCTTGACCGAGAGGTAATCGCGCTCGGTGTCCTTTGCGGTCTTCTGCCAGGCCGCGCCCAGTTCGACATTTCCGGCGAAGATGCGGAAGTGCGGCCCCTTTTCGGAGGGGGTCTCGACCCGAACCAGCTTGGCCTTGGCGTTGAGGGCGAGGGTGCGAACCGTGCCGGTGAAGCCGTTGCCGGTCGAAGTGAAGGTGCCGATGGTTGCCATTGTCGTGTCCTTTTCAGTTTCCCGGGCCGCGCCCATCGCGACCTCGATGGCTGGCGACAGACCGGAGGCGCTCGACCCGCACCCCGAAGGGGCCGGCACGCAGTAGAGGGCAGCCAGGGCACGACTTTCTTGTCTTGCGCGAGGAATGGACGCGCAGCGGTCCAGGGGAAGAAAGTCGTAACCGGCTGTTGCGGGGATAAGAGCGAGGCGGCGCGCAGCGACGACGCCCTCCGGTTAGACATGCCCAATCGAGGACGACGTGGGTGTGCCAGAAGAAACGGCCGAGGAACACGAATTGGCGATCATTGAAACCTTGACCCCAAGACAGGATCATACGATCACCGCTCACCGCACACATCTGGCAACTCCCCAGGCTTGCGTGTTGAGGTACGAACCGGAAAGGCAGAGGCGCTGCTCGGCCGTCAAGAGTCACACGGCCCGCAAAGTGAACCCGCAGGCCGCGAGCGAGATTTGCTCGGCAAAGCGATGACCCCTGCAAAGGCAGAAGTCGTCCCCCTCGAAGGAAGGCAAGCAAGATCACTGTCAGGTCGCAATATCCAGCACGAGGAAAAAGGGGGCGCATTGGCCGTCGCGCAACCGACAAGGGGTGGCGATCTCTGCGCTGATTGCCGGATAAGTAAGCGCCAGCAAGCGCTGGCGCCAACGCTGTGCGCTCATCATGCCGCCTCCTCGACGTCTGTGGCCTTCGGCTGCTGGTCGTGCAGATAGGCGACGGCGCGTTGCGCATGCGCGGCAGCCGAGAAGATAAAGCGCTTCTCACTAGACAAGACCTCTAACCACGACGCGAGGTAGCTTGCATGATCCGGCCGCGGTTCAAGTTCAGGAGAGATCCCGAGATCCGCGCAGAGGAAGCAACTTCCGAGTTCGGCAATCAGCTCTTCGCGCGCGCGTTCGCTCCGATCCTTGCCGTAACGGCTGAGATCGCGATTAACGCGGTGGGCGGGAGCGGTCCAATGCACGGTCTCATGGGCTCTGACGGCGACATAGGAGCCCGTGTCGCGAAAACTTTCGATCGGCGGCATCTGAATGTGATCGGACGAGGGCGCGTAAAACGCCATCGAGCCGCCGTGCCGAACTATCGCGCCGGTGTTGGCAAAGAAAGCGTCGGCGTCCGCGTTACGCTCGATCGTTGATGCGACGGCAGCCGGCGGACCGTAATAATGCCCTGGCAAGCCATCGATTTGATCGACGCAAAAGACGGTATAGGCTTTGAGGAACGGGATATCCCTTTCGACTTCGTCGCCGTGAGTGTCGGTCAGCGTCCTGGTGAAGCGGCTCGCATACACCACAGTGCTGCCGGTCTCACCCTTGCGGACATGCGCGCCGAGTTCGCTGGCCTGCTTGAAAGTCATCCAGATCGAAGAGTGGAAATCGCGCGCGACGGCTTCTGACCAAAGCAGCAAGACATTGATGCCCGTATAGGGCTGGCCGTTGTGCCGCAGCGGTCGGGTGATGCAGCCCGCCATATTCGCGGCGGCCCAAGGTTGAACCCAAGGGCGCACGCCGCGTTCGAGCTCGGCGATGATGCGGTCCGTGATGCGGGCGTATAGGTCGCCTCGCGGTTTTTCTCCGTTCTTGCTCATTATCATAACCCCCGTTCGGGAGGCCGCGCCCATCGCGGCCCCTCACGGGGTCCGCCACCGCCGGGCCCAAAGTCCGCGCACCCGAAGGGCCGAAGCAACGCGAAGGACGGCAAAGCCGTTGTGCGGGCATTGGGTCCGGCGCAGGGACCTGGACCGGGAGGGGCAGCGATGGCGAGTGATTTTCGCGACTGGCTTGTTGCAGCCGCGACACGAAGAAGAGCCGGTCTCGCGGACCGGCTCTTCGGTTGGCTGCAGTGGAAGAGGCGCGGGGCCGAGGCCCCGCGCTGATGGTCAGTCGAACGCCGACATCTGAGCCTTGGCCGCTTTCCGGCCGATGGTGTCAGTCGTGGTGTCGACGGGCCGCTCGAAAGGCTTCCAGGTCTCGCCGATGACTTTTTCGTAGGCGTCGATGGCGCCTTCGGCAGCCATGCGAAGCGCGTGAGCCTGCACGCCCATGTCGGCAGCGAATTCACGCCTGCGCTGGGCCTGGCTATCAAAGCCGACCGGACCATCGAGGTCCTCATCGCGGCTGTCGTTGGCGAGCTTGGCGGTCGCATCTCGCGCTTCAGTGACTGCGCGGGTGTAGAACTGGCCGGCACCGTGCGCCGACCCGACATAAGCTCCGACGATCCGTTGAAGGTGGATCTGCATGGCGCGTTCACTCAAGCCGTCCTTGAGCGCGTCGGCGGTTTCGATGATGAACCGCTCATGCAGATCGCGGATGCCGTCGCTGTCCAGGATCGCAAGGCCGAAGCTTTCGGAGATGCGCTGCGCCTGTGCCGAGTCTGGGCAAGCGAGCCGGACCATTTCGAGAGTGGTGCCCTTGCGAAGCGGGATGACACGGGCGCTGGCGCGAGAGGAACGAGCAGTCTTGGTCATGGTGAGATCCTTTCTCGGTTTCGCCCTCGGGAGCTTCGGCCCTCGACCGTCTGTCCCTCGGGTGCGGTCGACCAGAACCGGCGTGAGCGGGCCGCTTCAGGGGGCGGCGGTTGCACGGCGAGCATGGGCGGGGCGCGGACGAGCGGGCCTTCAGGCCTGCGAAGGCCGCGGCCCCCCATGTCGAGACGGCGGCCGCCGATCGCTCGCGACTTGCCCTTGAAGGGGACCGCGGCCGGTTTAGACCGCAGCACAAACCGAGGGAGTGACGGCCGAGGGTCTACGCTCGACTGCGAACCGAGATCGGCTCGCGATGATCGACCGACCTTCTCCAAGCCAGCCCGTTTCGCCTTTGCCAGCCAGACACCTCATCGCTATGGTCTCCGCCTGGACGTAGCGTCATCTCGGCGCCGCCGGACTGCTCTCTAGCGCGATTGCAACGCCGCGATCGCCAGCTTCTGCCGTTCCAGCTTGCGCGTCAGAGCGTCGATTTCGCCGCGCCGGGCCAGTGCGAGCTCCGCGACATGTTGCTGGAATAGCTGCTCGTCGGCGCGCGTCCGGGTTGACACGCTGCGACCAGTCTGTCGCCGCTTCACGCGATCCGTGACCGTCATGCGCTCCGCGCGGCAGACAATCTGGCGTTCGATGGTGCGAAGGTAGCGACGCGTGTCGCCCTCGGCCGCCTCCATCCTCGCCAGTAGCTTGCGCAGTTGCAGAGGTTCGATCATGGAATCGTCCTCCCTGGCCGCGCCGAAAAGGCGCTATCGTCCGGGCGATAATCGTCTGGGAGAGGAACGGATGCGATCGACGCGGCCATGTCCTCGCCCGCGACCGCCCAGTCGATCAGGGCGGAATGGTCGCCTGCATCCTTGCGAAGGTCCTCGGTGAGCATGCCCTGGAGGCCGTCGGAGATCTCCGCTTCCGGCCGGTGGTGCGCCTCAAGGAGAAGATGGATCGGGACGAGATACGTCTTCATGACTGCTTCTCTTTTCCCGCCGCGAAGACGGCGCTGAACTCCGGAGCGTGGACGGAGAGCCGCACGGCGCGCTTCCATGCGTCATCTCCGCTGAAATGCCGTTTGAGCCGCGGATGCCAGACGACGAGGACGGGCGGGATGCCGTCCTCGTCGGTGGCCGCGCGCCAGCCAAAGGCTTTGGCGATGAGGTGCCAGGGCATTTGTCACCTCCATCCGACAAAGTCCGAGGGACCGTCGTAGAGACGATGCCGCGCTTCATCGATGACGAACCCGAAGCGGCCGAAATCGTATTCGTCCGAGGGAACGAGATAGCGGCGCTGTTCGGCGGCGCGGCGATCGCCGCCAAGCGTAGCGACGCATTCCGTCATGCCCGGATGGTGGTCAGAGCGGATGGCGGAGATCACGACCCAGCAGATGGCATGATCGCGCTCGAAGTTGCGCCGATCCTTCTTGTGGGATTCGCCCGGTCGAAGGGGACGGCCGTGAATGGCCTCCCAGGCGTCGGGATACCAGTCCCGGATCGTGCGATCGGCGCAGCGCCGTTCGTATTCCGTGAACAGCTCCGGGAAGGCCTGCGCGACGGCCGCCCAGGCGCAATCTTCCTCGTACCAGCCGTCCGGCGCGCGAAGGGCAGGGTGGACCTTCGCATTGTACGCAGCATCGAGATGAAAACCGCCGTGCCCCGCCGTCGAATGTGCGGCGACGCCGTCCGAATAGACGGTCGCCCCCTGCGACACGCCCCAAGGCGTGTTTGCGTGGGAGCGAATCTCCCGCCGGCCGAGCGCGGCACGTTGGCGCCGATGCTCGGCATTTTCATGTACGCGCGCCCGGAAGGAGGCTTCGTCTTTCAGCTCGCCGCCATGATTGTAAAAGTCGGCGCGTATCCATTCTTCCATCGGCGTGCACAGCTGCCAGGCCGATGCGAGATAATAGCGGCCATTGGCGCCCGGCATCATGACGAAGGCGTGGTCACCGACCTTGGCCACCAGAAGGCCGTCATGGGTCCGGGCAAACAAAACCCCCGCCGAGGCAGGGGTGGGGTCGTCGCCATGGGGCGCGGACTGAGGCTTGTTCATGCCGCCCTCCCTTCCGCAGTGTCCGATCTGCTCCCATCGGCGGACACCTCGTCGACTACGGCGGCGGAATAACGATGCGATGTGAGCCATGCCTCGGCGGCGGCGCGCGTGTCCGTGAGATGCAGAAGTTCGGCATTGTCGCCGGCGCGATTAAGAACACGCACCATTCCAGGTTTCGGACGTTCGATCACGGCGAACGTCAACGGTGAATTCACCGAGAAGGTCTTGAAGACCTTCAGGACGATGACGCCGGCGGTGCCGACGTCGCCCTGGTGCAGCGTGACGCTCGCCGGCGTCGTATGCGTGCCGACAGTGTGTGGCGCGCACTTGCGCACGAGGCGACCGCCATTGTTGGTGTTCTCCCAAGCCGCGAGTTTCCTCTTGAATCGCTCGGGTGGTCGCGGCGTGCCATCAAAATAGCGGACGAGAGAGCCGAGCGGCACGGTATCGTAGATGGTTTGTGCGGACATGATGTCATCCTGTGTGGGGTTGTGGAAACAGAATCGCCGTCGGCCGGAGCCGACGGCGTAGATCGTTCGGAAGGAGAGGGGGTTATTCGGCCGCGACGGCGTAGGAGCCGGCGGGCTCCTCATAGCCTTCATCGACGGCGACATCCTCAGCCACGACTGCCGTGTCTTTGTCATCACGATCGTCAGACACTTCAGACGTCTGGTCGAGCTCGTCCGGGTCGGCCGCGGAATAGCGCTCGACCCAAACTACGACCTTGTCAGTCGAAGGCGCAAAGAGGGCCGACTGATGCACGAAGCGCCCGTCCGAGAAATGCTTGACGAGTTCGGCGCGCGTGTCCTTCACTCGCGGTCGGGGCAACACGGGCGTATCCTTGCAGGCCGCCTCGAGCGCTGTTCGGGATAGGCATGACAGGAAATCCTCCGTGCCCATATTGGGCAGGAAGCTGTCGGCACCGACCGCATCGCCAGCGACGCGCGCAACGATGCCACTGTCCGACCGATTCACGCGGCAAGACAGTACGTCCATCAGCACGGCCCGAGCCGCCTGCTGTACACTCTCACGCTCGAAGGCGAGCTTGCCATCCTTGTCGATCAGTTGGGCGGCATGTCGTGCAAGGCGCGCGAAACCATCGGCATTGCCGGAGGCGATGCTGACATTCTGCCCGGCGAAGGCGAGGACGAGCAGTGCAAGCAGCATGTCGCCCTCGATCGGAGCTCGTCCTGTCTCTTATACACATCTAGATGTGTATAAGAGACAGCGGCAAGACAGTACGTCCATCAGCACGGCCCGAGCCGCCTGCTGTACACTCTCACGCTCGAAGGCGAGCTTGCCATCCTTGTCGATCAGTTGGGCGGCATGTCGTGCAAGGCGCGCGAAACCATCGGCATTGCCGGAGGCGATGCTGACATTCTGCCCGGCGAAGGCGAGGACGAGCAGTGCAAGCAGCATGTCGCCCTCGATCGGAGCTCGTCCGAGCGCTTCATGCAACGCATCGGTACGTAGATCGCCGATCATTTCCATGCCCTTGCGCGTCACCTCGGGGCGCGCCTTCGGCGCCTCGATCGGGCCGTCCTCCGAAGCGGATTCGTCATTGCCCGCCTTCTTGGCTGTGGCAGGCATGCGGTAGCAGACGGACTGCACCTTGCCCTCGCGATCAAGATACATTGCGGTGTGGTCAGATTTGCCGGGCTTGCCATAGACGCAGTCGGCCTTCGGCGGCAGCTTCGGCTGGCCATACTCGTTGACTTCGACGATCGCCCCGCGCTTGGGTAGATGGCTCGCCATCCACTCGTGCTGCGCGCCGAGATAGGCCTCGACATCGGTCGTATAGCGGCTGTCCTCGTCGGCCGGGGCGAACAGATCCTCCTGCCAAAGGATGCCATAGGCCTGGGCGAGGTCTTCGCCGAAGCTTGCATCGCGCGCGTACATCCGCGTCTTGGTCAGCGCCTGCGCGACGCTCCACCACGAGACCTGAGGATTGGCCTTGCTCGGCTTATGTTTCTTCCAGACCTCCTTCTGATCCTCGAGCGAGGCCGACGCGATGGTCCGAAGCTGACGTTCATCGGGCATATCGCCCTTGGCCATCTGGTCAAGCATCGCTGGCAGGACGTTGGCAAGAAGGCGAAGCTTTCGGATCTGGCGGACCGGCTGCGCAAGCGCGACGCCGATCGCCTCTTCGGTCCAGCCGAGTGCTACGAGCCGCTCGATGGCACGCCACTGGTCGACCGGGTTCAGCGGCTCATGCGCCAATGTCTCAGCGAGCGATCGCATGACGCCGCCATCTTCAGCACGGTCAACGACGAGGACCGCAATCTCCTCAAGGTCAGCCGCGATGGACTGCTTGACGCGGCGATGCCCGGCGTCGATGACATAGCCGTTGCCCCCTTCACTTTCGAAAGTCACCACGGGCGGCTGGACGATGCCGACCGCCTTGATCGTGGCGAGCAACAAGGCGTCGGCCTGGGGATTGGACTTGGAGTGGCGCGCCTTGTCGGGGTTCTCCTTGAGCGCGCGCGGGTCGACGAATCTCAGTTCCATGGCAATGCTCCATTGAGGGGTTCTGGCCCGCCGCCTCGGCCGGCCTTCATCGTCTTCTTTCCGAAGACCCCCTCCGGCCCGCAGGGCGGGCGGGGCGGCGCAACTGCCGGCGAGCATCCCTGCCCGGCAGGCGTGAGCGAGGCGCCGCAGCGCGCCTTGCGAACGCGCCGCGGCCGGGATCGCGAGGCGGTCGGTTGAGCGGCAGCGGCGCCGCCCCGACCGCTCTGCGAGCAGGTTCTCTTCCTCCTTCCGATCACGCCGCGACGCGGCGTGCGTCTCCCGTCCCCTTTCCTTCTCCCTCGCTCGTCGCGGCGAGTTGGGCTTCGAGCGCCGCAAGCTCCGCGCGCTTCAGGCCGAGCTCGGCGTCGAACGCGAACGCCTCGCCGATCCGCGCGCCATAAGTGGCGAGGCGCTTGCGCGCGTCGGCGAGGCGGTGGCGGAAGGCCTCCCGCTCTCCGTCGAAGTTGGACAGGGCATGTTCAAGCCGAGCGATGGCGCCGAGCGGCGTCACCGTCACGGGCAGCTCGATCTCGAACTCCGCGCCGGTGCGGCGGAGGAAGGTCGTGTAGTGATAGCCGTCACGTCCCAGCCGCTGGCCATCGAAGGCGAGGGCGAAGCCGCCGATCGAGGCGATGACCGTCTCCTTCTCGTGCTGAAGCTGGAGGAGCGCCAGGACCTCCTGCATCAGCGCGCGACCGGCGGGCTTGCGCTCCGCAAAGGCCGTGCCCGTTACGGTCATCGCGAACGCCTCCCCCGCGGTCGGCACGAAACGCTCTATGTCCTGCCCGATCTCGCTGATGCGACGGGTGGCGCGCTCGATCTCGCGCTCGGCATCACGAATCTGGCGGCGGATGGCATGCTGGTCATCGATGTGGGCGGCGCGGAGCCGTTCGAGACGAGCGATCTCGGCCTCAAGCCCGGCCTTTTGCATCAGGCGCGGGTCGCCGGACGCGATCGCCTTGGCCATCGCGAACTGGTTCGCCTGACCCTCGCCGAGGTCTTCGAGGCGCCGGACGCTGATATCGCCAGAGAGCGCGGCGGCGATGAAGCGGGCCTTGCGCTCGTTGTTCTGCCACATGGTGGCGTCGAGGGAGCCGAGCGTCGCGTAAGCAAAGATGTCGACTTCGTCATGCTGGTTGCCTTGCCTCACAATTCTGCCCTCGCGCTGCTCGATCTGCGACGGCAGCCAAGGGACGTCGAGGTGATGCAAGGCTTTCAGGCGAAGCTGGACATTGACGCCGGTGCCCATCGTGTCCGACGAGCCGATAATGAAGCGCACCTTGCCGGCATTGAAATCGTTGAACAGACGCTGCTTCGCCTCTGATTTCTTGAACTCCTGCATGTAGGCGATCTCGGACCCCGGCACGCCGAGACGAACGAGCTCATTCCGGATCCAACGATAGGCCGAGAAGCCACGGAAGGCTTCGACTGAGATCGTGCCGAGATCCGAGAAGATGAGCTGGCCCCCACCGGGCTTCTCGAAGGGCTGACCGTCCTTGCGGCGATAGGTGTGTCCGCCCGTCTCTGTCCAGACGCGGAAGGCGTTCGCGACGAGAGCGTTGAGCTTGTTTCCAACTTCATTGCCCTGCGCCGGATCGACCAGGCGCAGGTCGATCGCGGCATGTCGGCCGTCGGTGATGACCGAGAGCAGTATATCGTCACCGGGCTCCGGCGCGCGGTCGCGTTCCTCGATCGCGGTGATGCGCTCATCCAACAGGCGCTGGTACGCCTTGAAGGCCGCGGTCGGCTCCGCGGTGATGATCTGGCGCTTGCCGCCGCCGATACTCGGGACCTTCACAAAGCCGCGCAGGTCCTCAGGCAGCACCACGTCCGCGAAAGAGCGGAACATGGCGATCAGCTCGGGAACGTTGACGAACTGCGCGAAGCGCGTCACCGGCCGGTACTTGCCTGAGGGCTGCAGTTCGAGTTCGGTCGAGGTGTCGCCGAAGGTAGACGCCCATGCGTCGAACTCGTGCAGGCCGCGCTCGCGCAGCGCCGCGTGGTCCATCAGCCGCTGCACGGTGAACATTTCGCCGAGCGTGTTGGTGATCGGCGTGCCGGAAGCGAGCACGAGCGCGCGGCCGGGGTTCTTCATGTCGACGTAGCGGGACTTCACGTATAGGTCCCACGCGCGCTGCGAGCCGTTTGGGTCGACGCCGCGCAACGATGTCATATTGGTGGCGAAGGAGAGCTTCCGGAACTCCTGCGCCTCGTCGACGATGATCTGGTCGATACCGATCTCCGAGATCGTCAGCAGGTCGTCCTTTCGCGACGCGAGCGCCTCCAGCCGCTCCTTGTGGCCCTCCTTCATGCGCTCGACGCGCTTGCGCGAGAGGCGGTCCTGCGAGTCGATACGGGTGAGCAACTCCTCGTAGGCCTCGAGCTCGTCCTGCAGCATTTGCTGCTCGAAGACTGACGGGATGGGGATGAACTTGAACGCCGAATGGGTGATGATGATCGCGTCCCAGTTGGCGGTCGCAGCCCGCGACAGGAAGCGGTGGCGCTTCTCCTTCACGAAATTCGTCTCGTCGGCGACGAGGATCCGGGCGTTCGGATAGAGCGCCAGGAACTCGCGCGCTGCCTGCGCCAGACAATGACCCGGCACGACAAGCATGGCCTTGTTGATCAGACCGAGCCGGCGCTGCTCCATGATCGCGGCCGCGATCGAGAGCGTTTTGCCGGCGCCTACCGCGTGGGCGACATAGGTGCTTCCGGAGGAGATGATGCGCCAGATCGCACGCTTCTGGTGCCCATAAAGAGAAAAGGCGCCAGAGGCACCCGGGAGTTGGAGATGCGATCCGTTGAAGTGACGGGGCACGATATTGTTGAAGGTGTCGTTGTAAAGCCGCGCCAGGCGATCGGTGCGATCCGCATCGGACCAGATCCAGGTCTGGAACGCGCTCTTGATCTTGGCGAGCTTCTCCTTGGCCGCCTCCGTCTCGACCGTGTTGAGGATGCGCCGCTCGCTGTCGCCCTCCTTCACCGTGTCGAAGATCTGCGGGATCGACGAGTTCAGCGCGTCCGACAGGAGCTCTCCGGCATGGCGGCGATGCGTGCCCCACTCGGTGGTGCCCGCCGCCGTCCACGACAGCTGCCGCGCATTGACCGTCCAGCAGGCGAGCTCGGGCGTGTGGTGGATGGTGATTTCGGCGTCCATCGTTTCCTTGACGAAGGAGATGATGTCGGCCGCGGGAATCCAGGGCGCGCCGAGGCGGGCGGTGATATCGGAGGGACGCAGATCAGGCGGCTGCACCCGCTCGAGCGCCGCGACGTTGCGGGCGAAGGCCGGGTCGAGCTCGGCAGCCGCGCGTGCGGCGGCGAGCTTGGAGCGCACGGCGCCCGAGAGGTAGGCGTCCGCTGTCAGCCACGAGCCGTTTTCCGGATCGCGAAAGATCGCCTCGCCGAGTTCATCGATCACCGCGTCTACATTGCCGTGCAGGAGCTCCGCGACGTGTGCCGGGTCAACGGCGCCGCGCTCGTTGAGCACCACGGCGAGGGCGTCGACCGCCGAGGTTATAGCGGGCGCCGGCGGCGGCGCAATCACCCGCTCGGTGAAAATAGGCCCCGGTTTCGCGGTATTGCTCGCGAGGTCGTAATCTTCGATCGAGGCGACGAGCCAGCAATCGGGATCGTCCGCGAACGGGGCAAGGTTCGGCCGGCGGTGTGTTTCCCGAACCTCGCCGGTATCTTCGTCCTCTACCGACGACACCACGGTGGTGTTGATCGGTCCGAAGTCCCGCACGAAGCTCGACCAAGCGATGCGAAGCCGGACCTGCGGCTGCTTCCAGGACTGGTCCGTCTCCTGGCATTTGAGGATCTCGCGGACGGCGTCGCGGATCGGAATCAGCTTGCGGATGATGCGCGCGTGCTTTTCGAAGATGCCGTCTGTTGAACGGCCTCTCCTGATCTTGATCGTGACGGCCTCGCCGTCGACCATCTGCACCAGGGCGCCGTTCGCCCCGATGAAATAGCTACCCTCGCGAATCGACACCCTGCGTTCGTCGCCCCGACCATCGACCGCCGGCTCGGCGTGCCCGGGGCCGACAGCTTCCGGCTCGCCGTCGTAGACGCATTCCGGAAGGCGCAGAACCGCCGCGGCGAGCGCCTCGCCCAGATCCGTGCCCCACCGCGGCAGGCAAGTGTAGGCTTCGCCGTACGGGCCCGAGGCGAGAGCGTGCGTGCCGAGCACCATCTCCGGATGCTCGATGAAATACTGGTTGATGCGGATCGCGCCCTCGTCTTCGGTTGCTGCGCGGACCTCGGCGAGTTCGAGCCAGGCATTATCACCGGCGGATTCCGCGTCGAGGCGCTTCCGAAAGAACAGGATGTCGACGACGACGTCTGTGCCGGCCTCGGTCCGGAAGCTGCCAACTGGCAGGCGGATTGCACCGACGAGGTCCGCGGTCGTCGCGATGTGCGTTCGTGCGCGAGCATCCGCCTTGTCCATCGTGCCGGTCGAGGTGACGAACGCGGCGAGTCCGCCGGGCTTCAAGCACCGAAGAGCCTTCGCGATGAAATAGTCGTGCAGGCGCAGGCCGAGCGCACGAAATGCTCGATCGCTGCGCACAGTTCGGTCGGAGAAGGGCGGATTGCCGATCGCGAGGTCGAAATGCGGCCTCAGCTCGACCCGCGCGAAATCCTCATTGAGGATCCTCGCATGGGGCTGCAATAGTTTCGCGATCCGGGCGGTCACCGGATCGAGCTCGACACCGGTGACGTGGCAGAGGTCGCGCAGCACCTCCGGCATCAACGCCGGAAACAGGCCGCTGCCGATGCCGGGTTCGAGCACCCGGCCGCCGCGGAAACCGAGTCGCTGTACAGCCGTCCAGACCGCGCGAACGATGTATTCCGGCGTGAAGTGGGCATACTGCGTGCAGCGCGCGAGCGAGGCGTACGACCCGGCGTCGACAACGCCCTCGAGCTCTCCGCCGATCTCCTCCCAGCCTTTCCGGAACGCGTCCTCGCCCGGGCGCCTGAAGACGCCGTTGGCGAGCTCCGACGCGCCGAAACCGGTGAAGCGGATGAGCCTTGTCTGCTCCTCGGCCGTCGGCGGACGACGTTCGGCCTCGACTGCCGCTGCGAGCCGGATCGCGGCGATGTTCTCTCGCGCGCGATCACGCCAGCTCTTCGCGAGCCCGCGGTCGCCGTCGAGATGGAAATTCTCGCCACGAACGAGCGCCGGCTTCGAAGCGACAGCCGCCACCGGACGGGCAGCGGCGGGTGTCGTAGATGAGACGGCGTGGTCGGCATCGTCGGGCTCGCCCGCGGCGGGGAAGGCTGTAACGCCGAGCCCGAGGCCGGACGAGAGCGACGTGTTGCCGAAGAGATCGAGAGTGAAGGGGTCGTTGAGCGCCATGGGGGAGGTCTCCTGTTTGGGGCGCACGGCATCGCCCCGCCGAAGGTGTTCGGCGGGGCGCGAGGCGTGGGTTGTGGACGGGGAGGCGCTGGGGAGGTTCAGAGCCGGAAGGTTCGGACGAGGTCCTGGTGCCTTTGGTGGCAGCCGAGCATCTCGCAGTAGAAGCGTTTGCGCGCTTCCTTCATCGCCGGGGCGCGGCGATGCGGCCGTTCGCGGCACGCACGACGTCGCGCCACGACGCGAAGGCGTGGACGCGGAGACGCTCGTAGGTACCTTGCATTGGAGCCCCTCAGGCCGCGAGCGGCGGAAGGTGGCGCTGCTGCACGGGCAGCTTCGCGGCGACCTCCTCGTCGGTGAGGTGGTCGAGGAGCTTCAGCACCGTCCCCAGCTCGCCGCCAAACACCAGTACGGTGCGCTTGCCTCGCAGCGCGTCCGGCCAGCGCGCGCCGGCATAGCCGCGAAAGTCGTCATGGGTGCTCGACCAGATATGCTCGAGACGCTCGATGCGCGTCATGGCGCGGACCGGCCGCGACTCGCGCTCGATGATCGCCTGCTTCATTCGCTCAGGCGAGCCGCGGTCGGAGAGATCGCAATAGCCGTGAAAGAAGCGCTTGCGCCCGTCGATCGAGAGCGAGAAGAAGACGCTCGTGATGTTGTCTGTCATGAATTCGCGCATCGCGAACATGTCGGCGCGCATGAAGAGCGGCGGCAGGATTTCGAGCATGTAATCATGCTCGGGCTTCGCGATCTCGAACCACTCGCCGGCGAAGAGGTGCTGGCGCTCGCCTTCGGCCATCGCCGGGTCGCCGCGGTGGCGGTTGAACATGCGGTGCATCTCATGGCGCGTCGCGACGCCTTCGAAGACCTTGTGAATTTTGGTGGAAGTGTGCATCGGCGGCTCCTGTTGGCCTGGCCGGACTGAAACGCGAGCGATCCGCCTGATCTCTTCGTCACTTCAGTCCTTCATCACACCTCCTCGCCGGCCGCCTCTCCGGTCCGGCGGGTCAAGGGCCGCGGAACGCGGGCGAAGCTTTACCCTTGACGCGCCGGCCGGGCATGCGGCAGCGCCTCATTGCCATTTCATTTTTCCTTTCTCATTGTTCGATCTGCTTCTCCTGCCGCTCACCGGCAAAGGCATCAGGCCCGCACTCATCCGGCGGCCTTGCCGGTGCGCCACTACTCGGCCGGGCGCAAGGTTTGCGAGCTGCTTGAAGAGGTGGCCGTCAGGGCCTTCAGATCCTCGTTCCAGTCGTCGGCGCGCGGTCGCGATCGCGCATGCCGTGCGCTCGCTTCCGCGGCGATGGCACGAACGCGATCAGCATAGACGTCACCCTGTCGATTGTTGTCGGTTGCTGCCACAAGCCAGGCGTTGGCGCGCTTGGCCAGGTCGCGGATAGCTTCATCCGTCGCCGGCGACCAGCCGCCACCGGTGCTGACATAAAGGGTGTCGGGGCGCAGACTCTCGATCGCGGCGAGGCTCAGGGCATCGATCGCCGCTTCAGTGATGCAGACTCGCTCGGACCCGGCCGGCCCGAAGCGGAAAAGCTTTTTGGCGCCGTCTGTGGCGAAGCCGCGCCATTCCGGTCCACGCTCCTCCCACCCCGTGAGCACTCCAGCAGAATCGCTATGCGCTGCCCACATGCTGCCTTGGGGCCCCTCTCGCAACCGACCGCAGGCGACCGCCTGCTTCACGATGTCAGCCGGCAGCCCGCGCTCGCGGGTCAGATAGCGCCAGGCTGGCGAGCCGGGGCTCAGCTTGAAGCGATGTCCCCACCGCTCTGCAATGGACGCAAGGGCAGCCTTTGGCCTCGCCGGACGCTGCCACGCTGGTGCACTGGGAACGAAGCCAACCACATCCGCAACACGGCCGCATGCTTCGACGAAACCGCCGGCGCCGAGATGTTCGGCAAGCGAAAACACGTCCCCTTTCGCCGGCGACAACGGATCGAACCAGCCACGGCCCTCGTGAATGACGATGACGATGTTGGTGTCGCGTCGATATTTGATCGCACGGCGGGTGCTTTCCTTGACGTCTACCTTCCAGCCGTCTTTTTCCAGCAGGGCCGCGCAGCCGACCTTTTCGCGCAGCCCTTCGATTTCTCTCTTGTCCATTTGTCTGCACCGGGGTCGCACAGGCGACTTCCGGCCCCTTCTTCTGTTGGTCTCACTTGTTCCAAGCTTCCCGGAACGTCCTCGACCGGCCGCGAAGCCTGCCGAATGCAAGGGCGCGCTGACCAAACCGTCAGTCGCCGCACCGTCGGGCGCGGCAACGCCTCCCTTGCAGCCGGCATGGCGCCAGCGGCAGCCGGTCACCCGGCTCAATGAGCCGGGTACCACGGGTCGTACTCATGAACGATGGCATCCTCGTCGCCGTCGTACTCGCTGGAGAGCATCACACCGAATTCGTTCTCAGCCTGGAAAAGGATGACCGGCACCATCAGGGTGCGGGCCAGATCGAAGGCGTGACTCTGAGCGAGGGTGAGATTGTGCGACATTGAAAGGCTCCGTCTTGCGGCGGGGACCATCCCCGCTCGACAGGCGCCGACGTGTTCGGGGGCGGCTGCGGTCACCTCGCAGGCGAAGCCGAAGAGGTCGCACGCTTGCGTAGCGAACCCCTTGCGGGTTGATCGTGGAAGGCCGTACCAGAACCAAGGAAAGCCCGTTAGAGAGCGGGGATGGTTCTTCACCGGAAGCATGGTTGCCAAAGTGCACATCTTTCGTCCGCGCAGTTATTGCCGCCCTGTTCGACCAGCGACAACGACGTCGTCCGTATGATCGGAGTCAACGAAAGCTGTTTGCCGTACACAGGGAGGCTGCTACGCGAAACTGTCGTTTCCATTCGACGTACTCAATTCGTACACTTTGCATGCACTTAGGGATTAACGCCTGATCCGAGTACGAGTGTGAAGCCTGCTTCCGATTGGATCAGCAGTTACACTGGTCCCGGGACTCGGATCGTTTTGCGTCAGGGATGGCAGCCCGCGAGGGGGAAGACCCGCTTGCGGGGCTTGAGCGCAGCCAACAGCCCGGCCCGCAGGGCGACGCCCAATT
>BFBZ01000011.1_pt1 | contig 27970 bp, 25 predicted proteins | sample 1888401 | NCBI WGS metagenome assembly BFBZ01 (sample SAMD00112614, study PRJDB3348) | symbiont metagenome | host: Chara braunii
GTGGGCTCACCGGCGGGAGACTACGCCTCCAGGGCGGCGATGCGCCCCGCGTCGTCCAGGACGAGCCGGTGCTCCCGATCCTCCACGGCTTGGCGGGCCGGCTCGACCACCCTCACCGTCACCACCACGCGCGGCGCTGCGAGGGCGGCGCCGCGGAAACCCGCCCGCCCGGCGGGGACCGTCGCGCGCACCGCGGCGGGGTCCGCCGCGGCCCCGGCCAGGCGCACCTCGGCTCCGGGCGCGAACAGGGCGGCGTACTCGGCGTCGCCGGTGTTCAGGGCCCCGACGTACGTCTTCCCGAACTGGCGCGCCTGGTCGTAGGTGATCACGACGCGCGGAGCACGAAGACGACGTAGACCAGTACCACGACCACCCCGAGCGCGATCCCGGCGCCGGCCAGCGCGCTCATCGGCTTCCGGGCGACCGGCGGCCCGCCCGCGGGGCGCGCCTCGCGCCGCGATCGGCGCCGCTCCACCACGACCACGGCGGCCACGGCCAGCAACGTGGCGAGCGTGAGGCTGGCCAGCGGCCCGAGCGGCGTGGTGAACGGGATGACCCACAGCAGGACGATCCACACCGGCAGGAACACCACCGCGATCCGCCCGACGCGCCGCGTCAGCCGCTCGATCTGGTCCCAGTCGTCGAGCGGCGGCCCCGGCCCCTCAGAACCCGTAGCGCTCCTCCTTCCAGGGGTCCGCGGAGTTGGAGTACCCGAGGCGCTCCCAGAAGCCGGGCTCGTCATGGTCCAGGATCTCCAGGCCGCGCAGCCACTTCGCGCTCTTCCAGAAATAGAGGCTGGGCACGAGCAGCCGCAACGGCCCGCCGTGCTCCGGCGCGAGCTCCTGGTCGTCGAAGCGGTAGGCCAGCAGCACGTCGTCCCGGAGGGCGGTCTCGAGCGGGATGTTGGCGGTGTAGCCCTCCTCGCTGTGGGCCACCACGTGGCTGGCGCCCTCCTGGAGGCCCAGGCTCCGCAGCAGCGGCGCCACCGCGATCCCCTCCCACACGGTGTCGAGCTTCGTCCACGTCGTGACGCAGTGGATGTCCGAGACCTGGCGGGTGATGTCCTGCGCGCGCAGCTCCTCGTACGTCCATCGCAGGGGGCGGTCGACCGTCCCCCAGATCCGGAAGTCCCAGTCGGCCGGGACCTCGCGGTACGGGATCGACCCCGCGTGGAGGACCGGGAAGTCGCGCACCAGGTGCTGCCCGGGCGCGAGGCGCTCCCGCTCCTCGTCGGTGACCCCCCTGCCCCTGCCGAACAGCGCCACGTCCACCACCCCGGATCGTCGTCCCGGGAACGGATAGTAGCCTCAGACGGCGTTGCGCCACCTCGCCGCCACCCTCGCGCTCCTCATGGCCCTCCTGCTCGCCGGGTGCGGCGACGGCGCCGCGTCGTGGCGCCTGCTGCCCGGGGCGCCGCAGGCCCGCACCGAGGTCGCCGGCGCGGCGCTGAACGGCCGTGTCGCGGTGGTCGGCGGGCTGACGGCCGACGGGACCGTCTCGGCCCGCGTCGACCTCTACGACCCCAAGCGCCGCCGCTGGCTGCGGCTGCCGGACATGCCCGCGCCGCGCCACCACGCGATTGCCGCGTCGCGGGGCGACCGCCTGTACGTGGCCGGCGGCTACGCCGAGCACCACGCGGGCGGGGAGGCGACCGACACCGCGTGGGTGCTCTACGACCGCCGCTGGCACGCGCTGCCGCCGATGCCGGAGCCGCGCGCCGCGGGCGGGGCGGTGATCGTGCGCAACCGGCTCTACGTGGTCGGAGGGGTGGGTGCCGGAGCCGGCCGGCCGCTGGCGACATCGTCGATGTACCTCGACCTGCGCACCCTGCGCTGGAGCCTGTTCCGCGGCCTGCCCACGCCGCGGGAGCACCTCGGCGTGACCGCGCTCGGCGGCCGGGTGTACGCCATCGGCGGCCGCACCGGCGGGCCGGAGACCAACACCCATGCCGCCGAGGCGTACGACACGGTCCGCCGCGCCTGGGCCACGCTGCCGGACGCGCCCACCCGCCGCGGCGGGAACGGCGCCACCCGCGCCGCCGGGCTGGTGGTGGCGGTCGGCGGCGAGGCGCGCGCCGCGACGATCGCCCCGGTCGACGCATACGACCCCGCGACCCGCCGGTGGCGGGCGCTTCCACCCAGCCCGCGGCCGCGCCACGGGGTGGCGGTGGTGGGCATCGGGCGGACGGTCTACCAGGCGCTCGGCGGCCCGGAGCCGGGGCTGACGGTGAGCAACACCCTGATGGGGCTGCGGCTGCCGGTCGACTAGGCCGCCGGCACCTCGGCGAGCGCGATCCGGTTGCCGTCCGGGTCGGGCACCGTCACGTGGCGGACGCCGTTGGAGTACGTCTCGACCGTCCCGTGCCCGACGCCCTCGGCGTCCAGGCGGGCGAGCACCGAGTCGAGCTCCGCGACCACCATCGTGATCCGCCCGGCGCCCGCGTTCACCGCGTCCGGCTCGATGAAGAGGGTGGCCGCCTCGGCGACGTCCCACAGCACCTCGTCGCCCACGCGTAGGTCCGGGGGCCGGCCGAAGAGCCGCGTGTACCAGTCGATCGCGGCGTCGAGGTCCGTCACGGGCACCCCGGCCACGAGCTGCGTGATCCGGGTCACCCCGGGGACGATGGCAGGAGCCCGAGGAGCAGGTCCATGACCCCGGGGTCGCCGGCACCGATCACGTGGAACCGGGCGTCCAGGCGGAGCGTCGTCCCCGGCAGGTCGGACTCGCGCGGCAGGCCCACCCGCAGGCCGGCCTCGCGGGCCACGAGCTGGGCGGCGGCGATGTCGATCGACCGGCCGGTGCCGAGGCCGATCATCGCGTCGCCGCGTCCGGCGGCGGTGTGGCACAGCGACAGCGCCAGCGACCCGAGGGCGCGGATGCGGCCGACGCGGCCGTCGAGGGCCGCGGACGCCGGGCCCAGCACCTCCGGGTAGGCGCCCTCCACCAGAAGCAGGTCCATGGGGTCCGGCGCGGCCCCGGTCCGCACGGGCGCGCCATCGACCGTCGCTCCGCCCCCGCGGTGCGCGATCCACTCCTCGCCGGTGCCGTGGTCGCGGATCACGCCGAGGACCACGTCCCGCATCCACGGCCCCTCCGCCAGCGCGATCGATGTCGCGAACACCGGCAGGCCGCGCTTCGCGTTGAGGCTGCCGTCGATCGGATCGACGACCACCCAGGGGCCGCCGTCGCCGAACGCACGCTCGCCGACCTCCTCGCTCACGAGGCGGAAGGGCGCGCCGGCCGATGTGAGCACCGCGACCACGGCGTCCTCGGCGGCGCGGTCGACCACCATCGTCGTGTCGCCGCCCGCGCCGTCGCCGACCGGCCGGCTGCGCTCCGCCGGGGGCATGTCGCGGACCGCCGCGCCCGCGGCGTCGCACGCGCGGCGCAGCAGGGGGAGCCAGCGGTCCGTCACTCGGTGAGCGGGTTGTACGCGACCCCGGTGAGGAGCTTCGGGAAGAAGTAGGTCGACTTCTGCGGCATCGTCTCGCCCGCCTCCGAGACGTCCGCGATGTCGGGCTTCGGGATGCCCCGCAGGATCAGGGCGGCCGCGATCGACCCGTCGCGGACGAGCGCCTCCGCCTCGGCGGCGTCCTTCGTGTACGAGAGCACCTCGTCGTGGGCCAGGGCGGCCTGGTCGGCGCCGAGGTGGGGGACCAGGATCTCGCGCTCGAGCGCCGCGACGTCCAGGCGGCGGGCGGGCGACGTGCCGGGCGGGGCCGGCGGCGCGGTCAGCAGGGCCGTGCCGTCGGCGGTGATCAGGCCCAGGGCGGGGGCGTCGGACGGGGCGGCGGCGAGCGCGGCCAGCAGCGCGTCCAGGCCCTCCACCGGCGTGGACGTGAACGCGGCGCCGGCGCCCTCCGGCCAGCGCGTCAGCAGGCGGTGGGTGGGCAGGACCACCAGGCCGGGGTCGTCGAGGGCCGTGAGGCCCATCAGCACCCGGTCGTGCGGGCCGTCGCCGGCGCCCGCCGCCCGCAGCTCGTCGCGGTAGGCGAGGGCGGTCTCGTAGCGGTGGTGCCCGTCGGCGATGAGGATCCAGCAATCCCGCATCGCCGCGGCGACGGCGTCCGCGACGGCGGGGTCGTCGATGAACCACACGCGGTGCACGGTGCCCTCGACGTCCGTCAGCTCGCCGTCCGGGGGGCCCTGGGGCGCGACCGCCGCCCACGCCGCCCCCTCCGGGTCGGGGTAGAGGCCGAACACCGGCGAGATGTTCGTGCGGACCGCCCGGATCAGCTTCAGCCGGTCCTCCTTGGGGCCCGCGTGCGTCCGCTCGTGGGGGCGCACGACGCGGGCCTCGTAGGGCTCCAGGCCGACCGCGCCGAGGATCGTGCGGCGCTCGCGCTCCACGCCGTCGTCCAGCGTGAAGGTCTGCGTCCACGCCACGAGCACGGGGTCGGTGCGCCGGAGCGCGCCGTCCTCGATCCACGTGGCGATGCGGCCGGCCACCTCGTCGTACGCGATCTCCGGGAGCTCGAGCCGGACCGCGTTGTACGGGCTGGCCGCCAGGTACCCCCGGCGCTGCTCCGGCGAGATGACGTCGTAGGGCGGCGAGACCAGGTCGCCGAGGGGTCCCGCGGCCGGGGCGTACCGGAGGGCGCGGAAGGGTCGGACGTCGGCCACGAGCCGCCACGCTACCAAGGCGGGGAGGGGCCGTGGGCGTCCGGTGCCGGACGTATCATGTGGCGTCCCGTGGCGGACGATCTCACCCCCGAGCAGCGCGCGGCCGTCACCCATCCCGGCGGGCCCGCGATCGTGCTCGCCGGCGCCGGCGCCGGCAAGACGCGGGTCCTGTGCCGCCGGCTCGCGTGGCTGGTGGAGGGCGGCGCCGAGCCGTCCGAGGTGCTCGCGCTCACGTTCACCCGCGAGGCCGCCGTCGAGCTGCGCGACCGGGCCGAGGAGCTGCTCGGGAGCTCCCACGAGACGCTCCGCGTGACCACGTTCCACGCCTACGCGCAGGAGCTCACCCGCATCCACGGGGTCGAGCGGGGCCTGCTGCCGCCGGTGTCGGTCGCGCGGCAGGAGGACCGGATGCTCATGATCCTCGACCGCCTCGACGAGCTCGACCTCCGCGTCCACGACCTGCGCGGCGACGTCGCCCGCCTGGTCGAGGACCTGGTCAAGCGGATCGACGCGTGCCGCGACCAGCTCGTCACGGCGGAGTCGTACCGCGGCTGGGCCGAGGCGGCGGTCGCGAACGCCGCGTCGGGCGGCGCGGCCCACAAGGCGCGCCGCGAGCTGGAGTTCGCCCGCGTCTACGAGGCCCACGACCGGTGGCTGGCCGAGGCGGGGCTCGAGGACTTCGGCCTGTCCATCGTCCGCGCCCTCGAGCTGCTGCGGGCCCACCCCGACCGCCGCGAGGCCGCCCAGGCCGGCGCCCGGCACGTCCTGGTCGACGAGTTCCAGGACACGAACCACGCCCAGGCGGAACTGCTCTACGCGGTGGCGGGGGACAGCCGCAGCCTGATGGTGGTTGGCGACGACGACCAGGGCATCTACCGCTTCCGCGGCGCGTCGGCCAAGAACATCCTCGACTTCCGCCGCCGCTTCCCGGAGGCGGCCGAGCTGCGCCTGGAGGTCAACCACCGCTCCACCCAGCACGTCCTCGACGCGGCCATGGCGGTGGTGGAGCCGATCGCCGACCGGGCGCCGAAGCGGAGCGTCGCGCTGCCCGGCGCATCCGGCCCGCCGGTGGTGCTCTGGCGGGCGCCCGACCCCGACGGGCAGGCGCGGGCGGTGGTCGAGCGGATCGTGGCGCTGGCCGGGGAGGGCGTCCCGCTGGAGGAGCAGGCGGTGCTGATGCTGTCTCTTATACACATCTAGATGTGTATAAGAGACAGGGGCTGGCGGCGCTGGGGGCGTCCAGCGGCGCGCTGATGGTGGAGGCCGTCGACGAGGCGGGCATGGCCGGCCGGTACGGCCTGAGCGGGGCCATGCTCACGGCGGTGTTCTCGGCCGGCTATGTGCTGGGCCCGCTGCTCGGCGCCGCGTCGAGCGCGATGGTCTCCTACGGCGTCACCGTCATCATCGCGGCGGCCCTCTGCCTGGTGGCCACGGCGTGGATCGCGCGCACCCTCCCGCGCGAGCAGGTGGCGGCCCGGGCTTTGGCCCGGGGGCCAAAGGGGAAGGGATACCCACGCTGATACCGTCGCCATCGGAACGAGCGAGAGGTGCCGCCCGGTGGTCCCCCTGTTCACCGATTACGAGACCGACGGCTACTTCGACGAGATGTTCGAGGAGCCCGACCGGCCGCGCAGCTCCTACGAGCGGCTGTTCTCCGGGCTGAAGACGCTCCGGCCGAGCACGTTCGCCGAGCGCAGCGCCATGGTGGACAAGGCGTACCTCACGCAGGGCATCACGTTCGCCCACGGCGGCCGTGAGCAGCCCTTCCCGTTCGACCTCCTGCCGCGGCTGATCCCCAGCGACGAGTGGGAGCACCTCGAGACCGGGCTGTCCCAGCGGGTCATCGCCCTCGACCGGTTCATCGGCGACATCTACGGCGAGCGCCGGGCCGTGGCCGACGGCATCGTGCCCAACGCCCTCGTCTCCACGTGCGAGGGCTACGTCCGGCAGATGGTGGGCGTGCGGCCCCCGCTCGGGCGCTACGTCCACGTGGCGGGCATCGACCTGGTGCGCGACGACCACGGCATCTGGCGGGTGCTGGAGGACAACCTGCGTTGCCCCTCTGGCATGTCCTACGTCGTCCAGAACCGGGCGTTCATGCGCCGCGCCTTCCCCGAGGCGTTCGCCGACCACCACGTCGAGCCGGTGGGGCACGCGCCGTTCCTGCTGCTGTCGGCCCTCATGGCCTCCGCCCCCGAGGGCACCGACTCGCCCCGGGTCGTGGTGCTCACCCCCGGCCCCGCGAACGCCGCGTACTACGAGCACGCGTTCCTCGCCCAGCAGATAGGCGTCCCGCTGGTGGAGGGCCGCGACCTGGTGGTCCGCGACCGGCGCGTCTACGTGCGCACCACCGCCGGGCGCGAGCGCGTGGACGTCATCTACCGCCGCATCGACGACGGCTTCCTCGACCCGGCCAGCCTGCGGTCCGACTCGCTGCTGGGCGTCGCCGGCCTGATGCAGTCCGTCCGCGAGAACCGGGTGGCCGTGTGCAACGCCATCGGCACCGGCGTCGCCGACGACAAGGCCGTCTACGCCTACGTGCCGGACCTGATCCGGTACTACCTCGACGAGGACCCGATCCTCGAGCAGGTGCCCACGTACCTGCTGGAGCGCGACGACGAGCGCGAGTACGTGCTCGACAACCTCGACAAGCTGGTGGTGAAGGCGGTCGACGGCGCCGGCGGCTACGGGATGCTGATCGGCCCCCACGCCACCCCCGGCGAGCGCCAGGCGTTCGCCCGCCGCGTGCGCGACAACCCGCGCGGCTACGTGGCGCAGGAGACGATCCGCCTCTCGCGCGCCCCCGTGCTGGTGGGCGACCGCTTCCAGGCGCGCCACGTCGACCTGCGCCCGTTCATCCTCTACGGCGAGCGGCCGGCGGTGGTGGTCCCCGGCGGCCTCACCCGCGTCGCGCTCCGCGACGGCTCCCTCGTGGTCAACTCGTCGCAGGGCGGCGGGTCGAAGGACACCTGGGTCCTCTCCAGGTGATGGGGCGATAGGTGCTCGCCCGCGTCGCACAGACGCTCTACGCGATCGCGCGCGACCTCGAGCGCGCCGAGAGCGTCGCGCGCCTGCTCGAGCTCGGTCAGGCTGCCGCCCTGGAGGGCAGCTCCGCGAACGGCGCCGGCGAGCGGATGGTGTGGGAGCCGCTCGTGCGGATCACCGGCGACTACGACGCGTTCCTCGCCACCCACCGCCGCGCAGACGCCCGCAGCGTCCCCTGGTACATGACCTTCGGGCGCGACAACCCGGACAGCGTGATCGCGTGCATCAACCGCGCCCGCGAGAACGCGCGGTCGGTGCGGGACCGGCTGCCCACCGAGGTGTGGGAGGGCGTGAACGACGCCTGGCTGGAGCTCATCGAGTGGCCGCCCGAGCGGATCACCCGCGACGGCGTGTACCCGTTCTGCCAGAGCATCCGCCGGTCGGCGTACCTCATCCACGGCCTGATCGTGCAGACGATGCGCCGCGACGAGGCGTGGCAGTTCATGCGCCTCGGCCGCTACCTGGAGCGCGCCGAGCGCTCGATCCGGCTGGTCCAGGCGCGCCACGGCGCCAGCGACGAGGGGGTGCTCGACCTCCACAGCTGGCGGGCGCTGCTGGGCGACGCAGCCGCCCACGAGGCGTACCTCCAGGTGGACGCTGCGGCGCTCTCGCCCGAGTCGATCGCCCGCTTCCTGATGCTCGACGCCCGCTTCCCCCGCTCGGTGGCCTTCTGCCTGGGCGAGGTGGAGGACGCGATCCTGGACCTCATCGCCATGGACGCGATGGCGCCGAACCCCGCGCCGCTGGTCCTGGCCCGGACCGCCCGCGACATGGTCGACGGCGCCGCCCGCCGCCCGTGGGGCGGCCCCGAGGTGGGCGACCTGCTGGAGCGCCTGCTGGCGCGGTGCACCTCCATCGACACGGCCCTCGGGGACTCGTGCTTCATCGCCGCCTACGAGCGGACGCCGATCGGACAGCATGCCCAGGCTTCACGCCAAGCACAGAACTGAGATCCGCTACGCCGGCGCGGTCGGCGAGAGCGTCAACGAGATCCGCCTGGTGCCCTCCGACAACGGGCGCCAGCAGGTGGAGTGGAGCCACGTCCGCGTGCAGCCCGGCGCCGAGCTCATGACCCACCGCGACGCCTACGGCAACGAGGTGCGCTGGTTCCAGCTCACCGAGCCGCACGAGATGCTGGTGGTGGAGGCCGAGGCGATCGTGACCACCCGGCCCGCCACCCGCGCCACGGGGACCGGCGACGACGGCTTCGCCGGCATCGACGACCCGGCCTACCGCGACCGCTACGCCGAGTTCCTCTCCCCGTCCGACCGAATCCGGTGGACCGAGCCGGTCGACCTGTTCGCGCGGGCGCTGCCCCTGGAGGAGGGCGACGGGGTCCTGGCCTGGGCATGCGGCCTGGAGGCGGAGATCAACCGGGCGATCGAGTACATGCCGGGCGCCACCCGCGTCGACACCCCGGTCGAGGAGGTCGTCCGGGTGGGCCGCGGCGTCTGCCAGGACATGGCCCACCTGATGCTGGCCGCCGCCCGCCGCCGGGGCGTGGGCGCCCGCTACGTCAGCGGGTGGCTCAACCTGCCCGGCCGCGAGGAGCCGGGCGAGAGCCACGCCTGGGTGGAGCTCGCGATCCCCGGCCGAGGCTGGATGGAGTTCGACCCCACCCACCCGGCGCCGGCGCACGAGCACTACGTCCGCCTCGCCGTCGGCCGCGACTACGCCGACGTGCCGCCGTTGCGCGGGAGCTACCTCGGGCCGGCCACCGAGGCGATGGTCGTGACCGTCGAGGTCCGGCAACTCCCCTAGCCTCCCGGGCATGACCACCGGGGCCACGGGCCACCGCATCGCACCGCCGGTCCGCCGGGACTCGCGGGTGATGCCCCTCGAGCTGTTCTTCGACCTGGTCTTCGTGCTCGCGCTGACCCAGTGCACCGCGCTGATGGCGAACGAGCCCACGTGGGAGGGCCTGGCGAAGGGCCTGCTGGTGCTCGGCGTCCTGTGGTGGGCGTGGGTCGGCTACGCGTGGCTCACCAGCGTGGTGGACCCGGAGGAGTGGCTGGTGAGGTCCACGATGTTCGCCGCGATGGGGGCCCTGCTGATCGTGGCGCTCGCCGTGCCGGAGGCGTTCGGCGACCTGGCCTTGCTGTTCGCGTGCGCGTACGCGTTCGTGCGCATCGCGCACATCACGCTCTTCGTGATCATCGGCCGGGACGACCCGGCGTTCCTGCGCTCAACCACCGGCCTGGCGATCGGGACGGCGATCGGCTTCTCGCTGCTGGTGGCGGCGTCGTTCGCCGACGGGCTCACCCAGGGCCTGCTGTGGGCGATCGCCCTGGCCCTCGATGTGGGCGAGCCGTACGTGTTCGGCAGCGAGGGGTGGCGCCTCGAGCCCGGCCACTTCGCCGAGCGCCACGGGCTGTTCGTGATCATCGCCCTGGGGGAGTCGATCGTCGCGATCGGGATCGGGGCGGAGCACGGCGTCGACGCCGGCGTGGCGGTGGCGGCGGTGCTCGGGATCGCGATCTCCGCGGGGCTGTGGTGGCTCTACTTCGACGTCGTGGCCCTCGTCGCGGAGCGGCGGCTCCACAACGCGGCCCCCGGAAAGGAGCGCAACGAGATCGCCCGCGACTCCTACTCGTACCTCCACTTCCCGATGATCGCCGGGATCGTGCTGCTCGCCCTCGGGCTGAAGAAGTCGCTGGAGCACGTCGGCGACCCGCTCCACGTGGAGCCGGCGACGGCGCTGCTGGGCGGCATCGCCCTGTACCTGCTCGCCCACGTCGCGTTCCGGCTGCGCAACGTCCACCGGTTCAGCAGCGCGCGGCTGGTCGCGGCGGTCGTGCTGGTGGCGCTCATCCCGCTTGCGGTGGAGGTGCCGGCCCTCGCCACCATGGGGATGGCGACAGGGGTGCTGGTCGTCCTGATCGCGTGGGAGACGATCCGCTTCGCCGAGCTGCGCGAGCGGCTCCGCCACCAGGCGGCCGAGCAGCCCGCCTGAGGCCCCTGAACGGCCCAGGGCCGCCGTCGCCCTGTGGTGCGTGCGACGGCGGCCCTCCGACGTTCCGTCACCCCCGCCGCCCTCCTCGTCGGGACGCGGAGGGCATCAGGGGATATCGCGGTATGTGTGCTGTTGGGGCGACCCCACCGGGATCAGCCGGGTGGACCGCCCTTCATCGCAGCATCCAGAGGCGTCACCTCCCTGCGGCCCGTCCGTCCGTGCCGACGGACGCCCTTCGGCCGCGTGATCGTGGTCCTCGTCCCATGCGGTCCGCAGGGGAGCCCACGCGCTCCCCGGCTGCGCGGGGGACGACGGGACGCGTTCCGCGGATGCGATGACCGCTCCATTCCATGCGGGGCGACCGCCCACGGCGCAGCGGCGCCGGTGTGCCGGATCGCGGCCCCTCAGGGCCGACCGTCGCGGCGGTTGGTGCGGTGCTCACCGATGTCTGGTGGCGATGCATTCGGTCCACGGTCGGGTCCGACGCTGACACAGGAACGGTGACCGGTCCGGAAACGGATCGACACCCATTCCGTACGGCTCACCCTTGCACCGGCCCGGTGGCCCGTCAACCCGCCGGGCCGCCCCTGCCACCCGACGTCAGTGGGAGGAGATCACCTTGTCGACAATGCCGTACTCGGCGGCCTGCTCGCTGCTCAGGAAGTAGTCGCGCTCGGTGTCGGCGCTGACCTTCTCGAGGGACTGGCCCGTGTGCTTGGCGATGATCTCGTCCAGACGCCGGCGCATGTTCAGCGCCTCGCGGGCGTGGATCTCGATGTCGCTCGACTGGCCGCTGAAGCCGCCCGAGAGCTGGTGGATCATCACCTTGGCGTTCGGCAGCGCGAAGCGCTTGTCGGGGGCGCCCGCCGCGAGGAGCAGCGCGCCCATGCTCATCGCGACCCCGACGCAGATGGTCGCGACGTCGGGCTTGATGAACTGCATCGTGTCGTAGATCGCCATCCCCGCGTACACCGACCCGCCAGGCGAGTTGATGTAGATCGAGATGTCCTTGTCGGGGTCCTCCGACTCCAGGTGCAGGAGCTGGGCCACGATCAGGTTGGCGATCTGGTCGTCGATGGGCGTGCCGAGGAAGACGATCCGCTCGTTGAGCAGGCGGGAGTAGATGTCGAACGAGCGCTCGCCGCGCGAGGTCTGCTCGACGACCATGGGGATGAGTGGGCTCACCGGCGGGAGACTACGCCTCCAGGGCGGCGATGCGCCCCGCGTCGTCCAGGACGAGCCGGTGCTCCCGATCCTCCACGGCTTGGCGNGTGGGCTCACCGGCGGGAGACTACGCCTCCAGGGCGGCGATGCGCCCCGCGTCGTCCAGGACGAGCCGGTGCTCCCGATCCTCCACGGCTTGGCGGGCCGGCTCGACCACCCTCACCGTCACCACCACGCGCGGCGCTGCGAGGGCGGCGCCGCGGAAACCCGCCCGCCCGGCGGGGACCGTCGCGCGCACCGCGGCGGGGTCCGCCGCGGCCCCGGCCAGGCGCACCTCGGCTCCGGGCGCGAACAGGGCGGCGTACTCGGCGTCGCCGGTGTTCAGGGCCCCGACGTACGTCTTCCCGAACTGGCGCGCCTGGTCGTAGGTGATCACGACGCGCGGAGCACGAAGACGACGTAGACCAGTACCACGACCACCCCGAGCGCGATCCCGGCGCCGGCCAGCGCGCTCATCGGCTTCCGGGCGACCGGCGGCCCGCCCGCGGGGCGCGCCTCGCGCCGCGATCGGCGCCGCTCCACCACGACCACGGCGGCCACGGCCAGCAACGTGGCGAGCGTGAGGCTGGCCAGCGGCCCGAGCGGCGTGGTGAACGGGATGACCCACAGCAGGACGATCCACACCGGCAGGAACACCACCGCGATCCGCCCGACGCGCCGCGTCAGCCGCTCGATCTGGTCCCAGTCGTCGAGCGGCGGCCCCGGCCCCTCAGAACCCGTAGCGCTCCTCCTTCCAGGGGTCCGCGGAGTTGGAGTACCCGAGGCGCTCCCAGAAGCCGGGCTCGTCATGGTCCAGGATCTCCAGGCCGCGCAGCCACTTCGCGCTCTTCCAGAAATAGAGGCTGGGCACGAGCAGCCGCAACGGCCCGCCGTGCTCCGGCGCGAGCTCCTGGTCGTCGAAGCGGTAGGCCAGCAGCACGTCGTCCCGGAGGGCGGTCTCGAGCGGGATGTTGGCGGTGTAGCCCTCCTCGCTGTGGGCCACCACGTGGCTGGCGCCCTCCTGGAGGCCCAGGCTCCGCAGCAGCGGCGCCACCGCGATCCCCTCCCACACGGTGTCGAGCTTCGTCCACGTCGTGACGCAGTGGATGTCCGAGACCTGGCGGGTGATGTCCTGCGCGCGCAGCTCCTCGTACGTCCATCGCAGGGGGCGGTCGACCGTCCCCCAGATCCGGAAGTCCCAGTCGGCCGGGACCTCGCGGTACGGGATCGACCCCGCGTGGAGGACCGGGAAGTCGCGCACCAGGTGCTGCCCGGGCGCGAGGCGCTCCCGCTCCTCGTCGGTGACCCCCCTGCCCCTGCCGAACAGCGCCACGTCCACCACCCCGGATCGTCGTCCCGGGAACGGATAGTAGCCTCAGACGGCGTTGCGCCACCTCGCCGCCACCCTCGCGCTCCTCATGGCCCTCCTGCTCGCCGGGTGCGGCGACGGCGCCGCGTCGTGGCGCCTGCTGCCCGGGGCGCCGCAGGCCCGCACCGAGGTCGCCGGCGCGGCGCTGAACGGCCGTGTCGCGGTGGTCGGCGGGCTGACGGCCGACGGGACCGTCTCGGCCCGCGTCGACCTCTACGACCCCAAGCGCCGCCGCTGGCTGCGGCTGCCGGACATGCCCGCGCCGCGCCACCACGCGATTGCCGCGTCGCGGGGCGACCGCCTGTACGTGGCCGGCGGCTACGCCGAGCACCACGCGGGCGGGGAGGCGACCGACACCGCGTGGGTGCTCTACGACCGCCGCTGGCACGCGCTGCCGCCGATGCCGGAGCCGCGCGCCGCGGGCGGGGCGGTGATCGTGCGCAACCGGCTCTACGTGGTCGGAGGGGTGGGTGCCGGAGCCGGCCGGCCGCTGGCGACATCGTCGATGTACCTCGACCTGCGCACCCTGCGCTGGAGCCTGTTCCGCGGCCTGCCCACGCCGCGGGAGCACCTCGGCGTGACCGCGCTCGGCGGCCGGGTGTACGCCATCGGCGGCCGCACCGGCGGGCCGGAGACCAACACCCATGCCGCCGAGGCGTACGACACGGTCCGCCGCGCCTGGGCCACGCTGCCGGACGCGCCCACCCGCCGCGGCGGGAACGGCGCCACCCGCGCCGCCGGGCTGGTGGTGGCGGTCGGCGGCGAGGCGCGCGCCGCGACGATCGCCCCGGTCGACGCATACGACCCCGCGACCCGCCGGTGGCGGGCGCTTCCACCCAGCCCGCGGCCGCGCCACGGGGTGGCGGTGGTGGGCATCGGGCGGACGGTCTACCAGGCGCTCGGCGGCCCGGAGCCGGGGCTGACGGTGAGCAACACCCTGATGGGGCTGCGGCTGCCGGTCGACTAGGCCGCCGGCACCTCGGCGAGCGCGATCCGGTTGCCGTCCGGGTCGGGCACCGTCACGTGGCGGACGCCGTTGGAGTACGTCTCGACCGTCCCGTGCCCGACGCCCTCGGCGTCCAGGCGGGCGAGCACCGAGTCGAGCTCCGCGACCACCATCGTGATCCGCCCGGCGCCCGCGTTCACCGCGTCCGGCTCGATGAAGAGGGTGGCCGCCTCGGCGACGTCCCACAGCACCTCGTCGCCCACGCGTAGGTCCGGGGGCCGGCCGAAGAGCCGCGTGTACCAGTCGATCGCGGCGTCGAGGTCCGTCACGGGCACCCCGGCCACGAGCTGCGTGATCCGGGTCACCCCGGGGACGATGGCAGGAGCCCGAGGAGCAGGTCCATGACCCCGGGGTCGCCGGCACCGATCACGTGGAACCGGGCGTCCAGGCGGAGCGTCGTCCCCGGCAGGTCGGACTCGCGCGGCAGGCCCACCCGCAGGCCGGCCTCGCGGGCCACGAGCTGGGCGGCGGCGATGTCGATCGACCGGCCGGTGCCGAGGCCGATCATCGCGTCGCCGCGTCCGGCGGCGGTGTGGCACAGCGACAGCGCCAGCGACCCGAGGGCGCGGATGCGGCCGACGCGGCCGTCGAGGGCCGCGGACGCCGGGCCCAGCACCTCCGGGTAGGCGCCCTCCACCAGAAGCAGGTCCATGGGGTCCGGCGCGGCCCCGGTCCGCACGGGCGCGCCATCGACCGTCGCTCCGCCCCCGCGGTGCGCGATCCACTCCTCGCCGGTGCCGTGGTCGCGGATCACGCCGAGGACCACGTCCCGCATCCACGGCCCCTCCGCCAGCGCGATCGATGTCGCGAACACCGGCAGGCCGCGCTTCGCGTTGAGGCTGCCGTCGATCGGATCGACGACCACCCAGGGGCCGCCGTCGCCGAACGCACGCTCGCCGACCTCCTCGCTCACGAGGCGGAAGGGCGCGCCGGCCGATGTGAGCACCGCGACCACGGCGTCCTCGGCGGCGCGGTCGACCACCATCGTCGTGTCGCCGCCCGCGCCGTCGCCGACCGGCCGGCTGCGCTCCGCCGGGGGCATGTCGCGGACCGCCGCGCCCGCGGCGTCGCACGCGCGGCGCAGCAGGGGGAGCCAGCGGTCCGTCACTCGGTGAGCGGGTTGTACGCGACCCCGGTGAGGAGCTTCGGGAAGAAGTAGGTCGACTTCTGCGGCATCGTCTCGCCCGCCTCCGAGACGTCCGCGATGTCGGGCTTCGGGATGCCCCGCAGGATCAGGGCGGCCGCGATCGACCCGTCGCGGACGAGCGCCTCCGCCTCGGCGGCGTCCTTCGTGTACGAGAGCACCTCGTCGTGGGCCAGGGCGGCCTGGTCGGCGCCGAGGTGGGGGACCAGGATCTCGCGCTCGAGCGCCGCGACGTCCAGGCGGCGGGCGGGCGACGTGCCGGGCGGGGCCGGCGGCGCGGTCAGCAGGGCCGTGCCGTCGGCGGTGATCAGGCCCAGGGCGGGGGCGTCGGACGGGGCGGCGGCGAGCGCGGCCAGCAGCGCGTCCAGGCCCTCCACCGGCGTGGACGTGAACGCGGCGCCGGCGCCCTCCGGCCAGCGCGTCAGCAGGCGGTGGGTGGGCAGGACCACCAGGCCGGGGTCGTCGAGGGCCGTGAGGCCCATCAGCACCCGGTCGTGCGGGCCGTCGCCGGCGCCCGCCGCCCGCAGCTCGTCGCGGTAGGCGAGGGCGGTCTCGTAGCGGTGGTGCCCGTCGGCGATGAGGATCCAGCAATCCCGCATCGCCGCGGCGACGGCGTCCGCGACGGCGGGGTCGTCGATGAACCACACGCGGTGCACGGTGCCCTCGACGTCCGTCAGCTCGCCGTCCGGGGGGCCCTGGGGCGCGACCGCCGCCCACGCCGCCCCCTCCGGGTCGGGGTAGAGGCCGAACACCGGCGAGATGTTCGTGCGGACCGCCCGGATCAGCTTCAGCCGGTCCTCCTTGGGGCCCGCGTGCGTCCGCTCGTGGGGGCGCACGACGCGGGCCTCGTAGGGCTCCAGGCCGACCGCGCCGAGGATCGTGCGGCGCTCGCGCTCCACGCCGTCGTCCAGCGTGAAGGTCTGCGTCCACGCCACGAGCACGGGGTCGGTGCGCCGGAGCGCGCCGTCCTCGATCCACGTGGCGATGCGGCCGGCCACCTCGTCGTACGCGATCTCCGGGAGCTCGAGCCGGACCGCGTTGTACGGGCTGGCCGCCAGGTACCCCCGGCGCTGCTCCGGCGAGATGACGTCGTAGGGCGGCGAGACCAGGTCGCCGAGGGGTCCCGCGGCCGGGGCGTACCGGAGGGCGCGGAAGGGTCGGACGTCGGCCACGAGCCGCCACGCTACCAAGGCGGGGAGGGGCCGTGGGCGTCCGGTGCCGGACGTATCATGTGGCGTCCCGTGGCGGACGATCTCACCCCCGAGCAGCGCGCGGCCGTCACCCATCCCGGCGGGCCCGCGATCGTGCTCGCCGGCGCCGGCGCCGGCAAGACGCGGGTCCTGTGCCGCCGGCTCGCGTGGCTGGTGGAGGGCGGCGCCGAGCCGTCCGAGGTGCTCGCGCTCACGTTCACCCGCGAGGCCGCCGTCGAGCTGCGCGACCGGGCCGAGGAGCTGCTCGGGAGCTCCCACGAGACGCTCCGCGTGACCACGTTCCACGCCTACGCGCAGGAGCTCACCCGCATCCACGGGGTCGAGCGGGGCCTGCTGCCGCCGGTGTCGGTCGCGCGGCAGGAGGACCGGATGCTCATGATCCTCGACCGCCTCGACGAGCTCGACCTCCGCGTCCACGACCTGCGCGGCGACGTCGCCCGCCTGGTCGAGGACCTGGTCAAGCGGATCGACGCGTGCCGCGACCAGCTCGTCACGGCGGAGTCGTACCGCGGCTGGGCCGAGGCGGCGGTCGCGAACGCCGCGTCGGGCGGCGCGGCCCACAAGGCGCGCCGCGAGCTGGAGTTCGCCCGCGTCTACGAGGCCCACGACCGGTGGCTGGCCGAGGCGGGGCTCGAGGACTTCGGCCTGTCCATCGTCCGCGCCCTCGAGCTGCTGCGGGCCCACCCCGACCGCCGCGAGGCCGCCCAGGCCGGCGCCCGGCACGTCCTGGTCGACGAGTTCCAGGACACGAACCACGCCCAGGCGGAACTGCTCTACGCGGTGGCGGGGGACAGCCGCAGCCTGATGGTGGTTGGCGACGACGACCAGGGCATCTACCGCTTCCGCGGCGCGTCGGCCAAGAACATCCTCGACTTCCGCCGCCGCTTCCCGGAGGCGGCCGAGCTGCGCCTGGAGGTCAACCACCGCTCCACCCAGCACGTCCTCGACGCGGCCATGGCGGTGGTGGAGCCGATCGCCGACCGGGCGCCGAAGCGGAGCGTCGCGCTGCCCGGCGCATCCGGCCCGCCGGTGGTGCTCTGGCGGGCGCCCGACCCCGACGGGCAGGCGCGGGCGGTGGTCGAGCGGATCGTGGCGCTGGCCGGGGAGGGCGTCCCGCTGGAGGAGCAGGCGGTGCTGATGCGCGCCGTCCGGCTGGAGGCCCGGCCGGTGGTCGAGGCGCTGGAGCGGGCGGGCGTGCCGCACCAGGTGCGCGGCGGCATCGGCCTGTTCGAGCGGCGGGAGGTCCGCGCGGCGGTCGCCTGGCTGCGGGCGGCCTGCGACCCGGCGGCGGTGCAGGAGCACCTGCGGGTCGGGGCCGACGCCCGCCACGGCATCCCGTGGGCGCCGCTCGCCGACGCCGTCACCTCCGCCGCCGCGGCGGAGGGCGCCGTGGCGGGGGCGCTCGACCGGGTCGCCCGCGCCCACGGGGCCGAGGCGCTGGCCGCGGCCCTCGACGAGGTGGGCCGGGCCGCCGCCGAGCTGGGGCCCGCCGACGCGCTCCGCGTGGCCATCGACCGCTCCGGCCTGCGGACCGCGGCGATCGCGGCGGGCGGCGCCGAGGGCTCGGCGCGGCTCGCCGGGCTGGGCGCCCTCGAGCGCCTGGGCCGCGAGATCGCCGAGCGGGAGCCGGGGCTCGACGCCCCCGGCCTGGCGGCGCGGCTCCAGGGGCTTGCGGAGATCGGGTTCCGCGGCGAGGGGATCGCGCCGCGCGAGCGGATCGGCGTCCAGGTGATGACCGTGCACCAGGCGAAGGGGCTGGAGTTCGACGCCGTGTTCGTGATCGGCCTGGTGCGGTCGACGTTCCCGGGTTCGGACCGGCTGGGCGTCGACATCCCGGACGCCCTCCTCGACGAGGTGCTGCCCCGCGGCCGCGACGCGCACGTGGCCGAGGCGCGCCGGCTCGCCTACGTCGCGATGACCCGCGCCCGGCGCCATCTGGTCCTGAGCACGGTCGCGGTGGGGTCGGGCGGCGTCGCCCAGCACCCCTCGCCGTTCTTCGAGGAGGCGCGCGCCGCCGCCGCCGCCGAGGTCGAGGAGGTCGGCGAGCCGCCGGAGCGCACGCTGCTGGCCGCCGTGGGGGCGCGGCGCGAGGCGTTCGAGGAGGCGTCGATGCGGGCGGCGCGCGCGATCGCCGACGAGGCGCCCGACGCCGCCGCGCTGGAGGCGCGCGCCGCCGAGGCCGCGGCCGCGCTGGTCGCCGCGCGCGCCGCCGTGCTGGCGCCGCCGCCCCCCGTCCCGCCGGTCCCCGCCCCGCCCCGGCCGGCGCGCGAGGGGCTCACGCTCAGCCCGAGCGCGGTCGAGCTGTACCGCGGGTGCCCGCTGCGCTACCGGTTCGCGATGATCGACCGGGTCCCGAGCCCGCCGAGCGTGGCGCGGGCGATCGGCGTCGCGGCGCACTCGGCGCTCGAGGCCCACTACCGCCCGGGGGGCACCGGCGGCGACGGCGAGGCGCTGGTGCGGCGGTTCGCGGTGGCCCTGAAGCGCGAGGGCGTCGCCGAGACGGCGGAGGGCCGGCAGGCGATGGCCCGCGCCCGCGAGGCGCTGCCGGCGTACCACGACCGGATGGTGCGCACGCGCACGCGGCCGGTGGCGGTGGAGCGCGACTTCACGCTCACCGTGGGGCCGCACCGGGTCCACGGGCGCATCGACCGTATCGACGCCCACCCCGCCGGCGGGCACCAGCTCGTGGACTACAAGACCGGCAAGCCCCCGGCCGGGAGCGGCGGGGGCGGGGGCGACGACCTGGTGCTCCGGCTCTACATGCTCGGCGCCCGCGAAGCGTGGAGCATCGAGCCGCGCGGCGCCACGCTCGTGCACATCCTGGACGGCGACACGCGCGGCGTGCACCCCGAGGCGAGCGACGACGCGATGGTGGTCGAGGAGGTCCGGGAGGCGGCGGAGGGGATCGCCGCGGGCCGCTTCGAGCCGCGCCCGTCGTGGGCGTGCCGCAGCTGCGATTTCGCCCTCATCTGCCCGGCGCTGGACCGGTGACGGCGATCGGGTCGCTCGAGGCGGGGGCGCCCCTGGAGGGGGTCTTCGCCGTGCGCCGCAAGGAGCGCCGGCTGTCGCGGCAGGGCAAGCCGTTCCTGGCGCTGACGCTCGCCGACGCGACCGGCGCGGTGCCCGCGATGGTGTTCGACGAGGCCGACTGGTTCGGGGAGCAGTTCGCCGAGGGCGACCGGGTGCGGATCAGTGGGCGGGTCACGGAGCGCGACGGCCGGCGCAGTGTCATCATCAGCCACCTCCGGGCGGCCGCCGACGAGTCCGAGGCCGAGGACCTGCTGCCGCGCAGCCACCGCGACCCGGACGAGCTGTTCGGCTTCGTGCTCCACCTGGCCGACGAGGTCGGCGACCCGGGGCTGCGGGCGGTCCTTGACGCGCTGACCGGCGACGACGACCTGGCGCGGGCGTGGCGCACCATGCCGTGCAGCCGCTCCGGCCACCACGCCTACATGGGCGGGCTGGTGGAGCACACGGTGGGGGTCGCGGCCGTGGTGCAGGCGCTGGCCGTGTGGCATCCGCGGCTCGACGCCGACCTGCTCCTGGCGGCCGCGCTCGTCCACGACCTGGGGCACGCGCGGGCGTTCCGGCTGGGCGCGACGTTCGAGCAGACCGACGAGGGGCGGCTCCTGGGGCACGTCGCGATCGGCCACGAGATCGTCGGCGACGCCGCCCGCCGGGCGGGGCTGGCGCCGGTGCGGCGGGCCGAGCTGCTGCACGCGATCGACTGGCACCACGGGCCCCCGCCCGGGCAGGCGCCGGGCGCCGCGAACCCCGAGGCGCTGGCCCTCTGGCGGGCGAACTCGCTCGAGACGGCGGTGAAGTCGCGACTCGAGGGCTCGGGGCCGGTCGAGGGATAGGTTCGGGCGGAGCCGGAGCCCGCGGAACCTCGACCCATGGTCGAGAAACGCTGGTCATTGGTCGAGCCGACATCGATCGGCGTCGCGGATAGGTTGCGAATCGGCCGGCGCCCGCCTGCGGCGCCCTCCCGGCCGTCACGTACGAAGGGACTGCGGATGACATCCACCACGGCGCGCTCGCGCCTCGTCGTGAGGTCCGCCCTGCTCGCGGGCCTCCTCACACTGTGCGTCTCGGGCACGGCGCTCGGGGCGGTCACCGGAAAGGTGACCAACTCGGCCGGTGTCCCCGTCCCCGGCGTCAGCGTGCGGGCGACCGAGGCTGACGGCAGCTTCGCCGACTCGGACACCACTGACGCCAACGGCGCGTACTCGCTCACGTTCTTCGGCACCCCGTCGCCACCCTTCACGCTCACGGCGACGCTCTTCGACAGCTGCCGGCCGTCCGGCAGCAACGACCTGTCCGCCACGGCGGGCCCCGTGAACGACGGTGCCGTGCAGAACCTGACGCTCGACCCGTTCTTCTTCTGCTCCACGACCTTCGCGCCCAGCGGCCAGCCGGAGCCGACGGGCAACGCGTGGCCGGAGCGCGGCCAGGTGCTGTCGCCGCCCGGCGGCATCACGTATCTGAAGGTGCTCGCGCCGTTCAGCGCGACCAACTTCAGCCTCACGCTCGCCGACGGCACGTCGGTCGGCGGCGGGACGGACGAGAGCCTCCTGACGCTCACCGCGCCGGCGTCGTACAACGGCCCGCTGAACCTGACGTACACGGACGGCGGCGCCGCATCGACGCGCACCATCGCCACGCTGAACGCCGGCAAGGTGAACAACCCGAACCCGCCGAGCGGCCCGACCGACCTGGCGGCGATCGTGGACATCTCCGGCTCCATGGGCGGCACCGACCCGAGCTTCCGCCGCAAGGACGCCGTCCAGCTGCTGATCGACCTGGCCGACCAGGGCGACCGGCTCGTCGGGACCGGCTTCGACGACCAGTTCTCCGAGCTGTTCCCGCGCACCACGATCGCGGGGAACTCCACGAAGAACCAGCTCAAGTCGCTGGCCCGCAAGCGGATCGTCAACCGCGGCGGCACCGACTACAACGTGGGCCTCGGCGCGGCGTTCGACGCCCTCTCCGCCGACCCGCTCAACCCGAACACGCCGAAGGCCGCGATCTTCCTGACCGACGGCGCGAACGGCTCGACATACAACAACGTCCACCTGCGGTTCGCCTTCAACGGCACCGGCCGCGCGTGGCCGATCTGCGTGGTGCGGCTCGGCACCTCCGGCTTCCAGCCCGGTGACGTCGCCCGCCTGAAGCGGATCGCCAGCGAGACGGGAGGCGCCTACTCGGCGACGCCGACCAACAGCGAGCTCGAGAACCTCTACTTCCAGTGCCGCGGCCGCACCTCGGGCGCGACGACGCTGCTGAAGCGGACGGCCACCTTCAAGGTGGGCCAGACGAAGACGTTCTCGCGCAGGATCGCGAAGAACCAGCGCAAGGCCACGTTCTTCGTGAGCTTCGGGCAGGGCAAGTACGCCATCCGCGCCATCCAGCCGGGCGGCAAGGTCTTCGCCCGCAACTCAGGCAAGAAGGTGCGCCTGGTCCGCGGCAAGACGTTCTCGTTCATCGAGGTCCTGCAGCCGAAGGCCGGCCTCTGGCAGGTCAAGGTGCAGCGCCTCCCCACCGGCGGGACGCTGGACAAGGCCACCACCACGGTGACCGTCCAGAAGCGCCGCTAGTCCACGTGGCTCCGCGGGGCGGCGGCGACGCCGCCCCGCCGCGTCACACGTTGAAGCGGATCTGCATCACGTCGCCCTCCTGGACGACGTAGTCCTTGCCCTCGGTCCGCAGCGTCGCGTTCTCGCGGGCGCGGGCCCACGACCCGGCCTCCACGAGGGCGTCCCACGGGATGACCTCGGCGCGGATGAACCCGCGCTCCATGTCCGAATGGATCTTCCCCGCGGCGGCGGGGGCGGCCGTGCCCCGGCGGATCGGCCACGCCCGGGCCTCCGGGGGGCCGGAGCCGGTGAAGAACGTGACCAGGTCGAGCAGCCGGTAGGCGGCCTGAACAACGGCGTCGGCGCCGCGGGTGTCGCCCAGCTCCAGCTCAGCGGCCAGCTCGGCCGCCTCGGCCGTCTCCATCGCCGCCAGCTCCAGCTCCAGGCCCACCGGGAGCGCGAGGGCCTGGGCCCCCTGCGCCTCGGCGTGGGCGGCGAGTCCGGCCGGCGGCTCGAGCTCCTCGTCCGTGTTCGCGATGTAGAGCACCGGCTTCGCGGTCAGCAGGCCCATCTCCAGCGCGACGGCGCGGGAGGCGTCGTCGGTCACCAGGCGCGCGGCGCGGCCGGCGTCGAGCGCCTCCGCCACCAGCTCCAGGGCGGCGAGCTCGGCGGCCGCGCCCTTCTCGCCGGCGCGGGCGCCCTTTCGGACCCGCTCCAGGCGGCGCTCAACCTGCTCGCGGTCGGCGACCGCCAGCTCCAGATCCACTGCCTCCGCGTCGGCCACCGGGTCGACGCGCTCCTCCGGGTGCGGCACCTCCGCATTCGCGAACGCCCGGACCACGTGGAGCAGGGCGTCGGCCTGGCGGAGCTGCCCCAGGGCCGCGCCGCCCAGCCCCTCCCCGGCGCCGGCACCCGCGGCGAGGCCGGCGATGTCCACCAGCTGCACCTGGGCGGGAACGCGCTTCGGGATGTCCTGGACGTCGGCGATCGCGTCGAGGCGCGGGTCGGGGACGTCGGCCATCGCGCGCGCCGGCTCGCGGGTGGTGAACGGGTAGGGGGCGACCTCGGCGTCGGCGCCGGTCACCAGGACGAACAGGGCGGTCTTGCCGGCGTTGGCCCGCCCGACGAGGCCGAGGTCCAGGGCCTACTCGCCCCCGAAGCCCACGCGCCCCGGCTCACGGGGCGGAAGGCGCACGTACAGCAACTCGCTCTGGTCGATGAGGTACGTGCCCTCCTCGGCGACGATCTCGCGCCACTGCGGGCCGCTGCCGTTCTTCAGGGCCGCGGTCATCTCGGACGCCGCATCCTCCTCCACGGTCAGCCGCAGGAAGGTGCCGCCCTCGAAGCCGAGCTCGAGTCGCCGGGTCGCCATGCGGGCGAGTCTACCGACCGTCCTCGTGACCGGCCTCGATGAGCTCGGTGAGCACGCCGAGCGTCGAGCGAGGGTGGACGAACGCCACCACGTGGCCGCCGAGGCCGGTGCGGCCGTGCTCGTCGATGAGCTCGGCGCCGCGGCCGCGCAGCTCATCGAGGGCGGCCTCCACGTCCGGGACCGCGAAGGCGACGTGGTGGAACCCCTCGCCGCGCTTCGCCATGTAGCGCGCGATGGCGCCGTCGGGGTCGAGCGGGCGGATGAGCTCGACCGCCCCTCCGCCGCCCTCGCACATCACCGCCTCGACGCCCTGTCCCTCCATCGTCTCGCGCACCGTGACCTCCAGCGGGAGCGTCCGCTGCAGCGCGGCGACGGCGGCGTCGAGGTCGGCGACGACGTAGCCCACGTGGTGGATCGGCCCCAGGGCGGCGCTCACTCCACCGGCTCCAGCCGGGGGTTGGGGCGCTCCTCGCGGCCCACCTTGGCGCAGGGGACGCCGCCGTTCCGGACGACGTCGGCGGTGAAGTCGTTGGAGCCCTGCAGCAGCGACGTGCCGACGCCGTAGGCGTCCACCGGCACCCCCGCCGACTCGAACGCGCGGATGCGGCCGGCGTCGAACCCGCCCGACGCCACGATGCGGACGCCGCCGTGGCCGGCGTCGTCGAGCGCCCGCCGCACCTTCCACACCAGCTCCGGCACCACGCCGGTCGGCCGGAAGCGGCCCATCTCGTGCCACAGCGAGCGGTCGACCATCGTGCTGCTGGTGTCCAGGCGCACGCCCCACAGCCGCGGCCCCAGCGCGTCGGCCACCTCCAGGGCGGTGCGCACCGAGTCGTTCTCGAAGTCCACCAGCACCGTGACGCTGAGCTGGTCGGCGAACCGGTCGGCGAACTTCCGCGCCGCCACAACCGTGTCGCCGCCGTAGGCCGCGATCAGCCCGTGCGGGACCGTCCCCATGCCCTTGCCGCCCCACCACGACGCCTGCGCGTCGGTGGACACCCCGATCGCGCCCGCGATGTGCGCCGCCCACCCGTCGCCGGTCTGCACCTGCCAGTGGTCGAAGCGTGCGGGGAAGTACAGGATCGGCTTCCCGCCGGCGGCCTCCACCACGTCGCGCACGTTGCGGCTGATCAGCGTCCGCCGGGCCAGGACACCCAGGTACAGCGTCTCGAGGTGGGCGAAGAGGCTGTAGTCGCCGCGGATGGTCATCACGGTCTCCCACGGCTCGATCTCGTCGCCGTCGTGCAGCGCGCGGACCTCCAGCCGGTCCCACCCGTCCTCCCAGCCCCCGTCCGGCAGGCGCCGGCCGGAGCAGAGCCGCAGGATCGCGAGGGCCTCGTCGATCCCGCCGAGGACCGACGCCTCCCGCTGGAACACCTGCATCAGCACGTCCGGCTGGTGGCCGTCGTGCTCCATCACGTCGCGCGTGAACGTGAAGTACGCGTCGCTGTAGTAGCCGTCGCGCATCTTCTCCACGGGCAGCGCGAACGTCGCCGGATCCAGGCGCGTGCGCCGCAGCGTGCTCATGGCCCCTCGTCCTCCTCGTCGTCCTCGGGCAACGTCGCAGGCCGGGTGGACCAGAGGAAGCCGGTCGCCAGGACGGCCAGCGCGGAGATGCCGATCGCGATCACGCCGAGCCAGATCGCCGTGTCCGAGTCGCCCCCGCCCCCGCCGCCGCCGGTGGCCGCGGCCGCGGGCGCCTGCCCGGGCTCCAGGATCGTCTGGGCCGCCGCCGGGCCCTTGGCGGTGGGGCCCGTCTCGGCGCTCTCCTCGCCCGGCTTCTCCGGCGGGCCGGTCCACGGCTTGTCCTTGCCGTCCGAGTACGCCTGGATCACCGGCCACACCGCCTGCCCCGACTCGAACGCCGTCCCGAGGACGGTGAAGTCGGCGTAGCGGTTCGGGGGGATGCGGCCGCCGCTGAACACCAGCGTCGCGAACTTGCCGTTGGCGCCGCGGATCGCCGTCGCCTTCCAGCCGGGCGGCGGCGGGCCGATCGAGTACACGGTCACCTGCTCGGGGATGCCCACCCGCACGCGGACGGTGTCGGCGTCGGTGCGCTCGTTCGGCACCCGGATCGTCAGCTCGGTCGACTGGTCCTGCACCAGCTGGGCCGGCAGGACGTCCACGTGGGCGGTGGCGGTGCCGGCGAGCGCGAGCGTGGCGAGCAGGGCCAGGAGGCCGGCGACGACGCGTCTCACGCGCGGACGCTGTCGGTGAGCGCGTCGAGCATGCCGACGTAGATTAGAGCCTGCGTCCGGTCCGTCATGCCGACGCGGTAGGCGAAGGCCATCGCGCCCTCGGCATCGGCCTCGATCGTCACCCGCGTCCCGTCCGGCTCGGGCGCGAACGCGGTGCGGGTCGACGCCCGCAGGCCCAGGCCCCGGGCCTCCCACTCCAGCCGCCGGCCGGGCTCCACGACCGTCAGCACGGGCCGGGTGTAGAACTCACGCCCGCGCGGGTGCAGGAGCTTGAGGTCCAGGCGCGTCCCCGGCTCGAGGGGCCCGTCGAGGGACGCGGAGGCGCAGTGCGGGTTCCACTCGGGCCACCGCGCGATGTCGCTCCACCGCGCCCACACGACCTCCGGCGGGGCCGGGGCCACCACCGTCACCACGACCGACACGGCCTCTAGTGTCCCGCCCCGGTGGCCGCGTGGTGATTCCCGGCTGCATCCCATCGCCGGGCGGCGTCCTCGACCGGCCCGATATTCCCGATATCGGGCCGGATCTGCGTCCTTGCCCGGCGGGGGATTCGCTCGGGAATCCCATACGAACCACCGCGGCAGGACACTACGCCGTGGCTCCGTCCGCCTCCTCGGCGCGCAGCAGGGCCTCCATCGCCGCGCGGCCGACGAGCATGTCGCCCGGGCTCGGCTCGGTGGTCGCGAACCCGGCCTGCATCGCGTGGCCGACCCCGTGGATCAGCCGCGACACCGGGTGCTCCGGGCGGCGCGCGGAGAACGAGAACATCTCGACGGCGGTGCCGATGCTGACCGCGGCGATGATCGTGCGACCGCCGAGCGACCGCCGGGGGAGCGTCCGCCGGGCCACCCAGTTGCCCACCGTGGACGACACGAGCAGCGGCAGGATCAGGTTGCTGCCGCACCGGTCGTGCTCCTTCGCGTGGTCCTCGGCGTTGGCGACCTCGTCGGCGCCGCCCGCCTCGTACGCCGCGATGCTCTTGTGCTCCACCGCGTGCCACACGGCTGCGCGCGAGCCGCGCAGCGTCAGCATCGCCGGCGCCAGCCCGGCGACGGCGCCGACCGCCTCCTGGGCCAGGATCGACCGGATCCGGCGGCGCGCGGCGGCGGCGGCGACCGTCGCGCCGATGGCGATCGTGATCGTCCGCCGGTCCTCCATCGCGAACCGCGCCTGCGGCAGCCCGCGGCGGACCGACGGCAGCACCGCGAACGCCTCGCCCAACCGCACCAGGCCGCGCGCGAGCGGCAGGTCCGTGATGGGGCCGGCGCGGAACAGGTGCTTCTTGCCGGAGGCGACGATCACCCGGCCGTCGTCGTCGCGCACCGCGGCGGCCCAGTGCCGCGGGCCGTGCACCAGGAGGCCGTTGGCCAGGGCCATGCCGCCGAGGCGGTTGGTGCGCGACGTTTCGCTCACAGGCCCAGGTTAGCGGGCGGGGCCGCCGTCGCCGCCGACCACGGCCTCCGCCTCGATCTCGATGCGCCAGCGCGGGTCGAGCAGGGCGGCGACGACCACCATCGTCGCAGCGGGCCGCACGTCCCCGAGCGCCCGGGCGTGGGCGGCCGAGACGGCGTCGGCGTCGGCCGCGTCGACCAGCAGCATCCGGGTGCGGACGACGTCGCTCATCGCCGCGCCGGCCTCGGCGAGGGCGGCGGCGATGATCTCCAGGCAGCGGTCGGCCTGCACCCCGGGGTCGGGGTCGCACGAGCCGTCCGGCCACACCGGCGCCGTCCCCGACACCAGCACGCGGTCGCCCACCCGCACGGCCCGGCTGAAGCCGATCGCCGCCTCGAACGGCGACCCGGACGCGATGCGCCGGCGGCCGCTCACCGTCCCGCCCGGCGCGCCTCCTGCCGGCGCTCGGCGGCGAGGCGCCCCGCCCCCGGGCCGCTGTGGTCGACGAAGGCCATCATTCCGGCGATCGCCCGGTGCCCCGCGACGTCGGCGATCTGCCGGTGCATCTCCTGCGCCACCGCTCGGTACGACTCGTGGCCCTGCGGCTGGCTGCGCAGCTCGATCAGGTGCATCGCCTCGCGCGCGTTCAGGACCATGGTGAAGCGGATCCGGTGCGCCAGCGTGACCGCATAGGCCGCCTCGGCCGGGAAGTCGTCGCGCAGCGCGTGATACAGGCCGGTGCAGCGCGCCTGCACCGCGGCGTACGCGCCCGCGGCGCCCGCGTCGGCCACCTCGTCCGGCACGTCGTACCCGAGGGCGGGGCTCAGCGCCTGCGCCTGGAGGCTCAGCATCCGGTGGCGCTGCAGGTCGCGGTAGGC
>BFBZ01000025.1_pt146 | contig 27947 bp, 32 predicted proteins | sample 1888401 | NCBI WGS metagenome assembly BFBZ01 (sample SAMD00112614, study PRJDB3348) | symbiont metagenome | host: Chara braunii
GATCGCGGTGGCGAGAATCCGCCGATGGTCGAAGCGCATGGCAACACCGAGCTGGGGCATCGCGCCGCGCGTGAGCGCCGCACTGCGGCCGTCGCGCCGCGCTTCCTCGATCAGGCCGGCTTCGTACAGTAGCTCATAGCGATCGAGCACGCGCTCCTCGTCCCACTGCGCGCCGTCGCTGCCGAAATAGAAGCGGACGCGGTCGGCACGGGCGAGCGCGCGCGCGGTGTTCGGTGCCTCGGGCTGCGCCGCCCAGTCGTGCAGCGCCGGCAGGATCTGCTTTTCGATGATGTCCGGCCGCGCCGTGCGCCAATCCTCCCATGGAAAGTAGCGATACCACGGTTCGAACGCCGCGCCGGCGACATGTGGCTGCGAGACCGTGTCGGCCATCCGCGTCAGCGCCAGATAGCCGACCGACACCATGTGTGCGTCGGTGTCGCCGGGGCGGGCGTGGCGGCCGCGATCGCCGAAGGTGTAGAGCTGCTCGACATAACCCAGTGTCAGGCCGGACTGCTCCTGCACCCAGGCGCGCAGGCCGATCTCGAAGGTGCGGTGCGAGACGGCATCGAATGGTCCGAACGGCAGCCCGGCGAGGCGATCGCCGTCGCCGCCCGACGCCGTCAGCACCAGCGGCTGGTTGGCGTCGATGGCAACGATCGCGGCGGTGAGGCCGATCTCGATGGGCCGGAGCAGCTTGTCGGTCATCGGGCGTCACATCCGAATCAGATCGGTCGATGACAACAAGCTTATTCGATCTCGACCCGGAACGGTCGGCCGGTAATCATCATGTTGCCCGGGCCCATGGCATCGAGCGCGCGCACCATGCGGCCCTGCCGGCCCAGCGCTTCATCGGCCAGCGTCACGATCAGGCGATTCGGGAATGCGGTGGGCGAGGCTGTGCGGATCTGCTGCGCGATCGACATTTCGTCGCGGTGCGGATTGAGCAGGCAGGCAGCCGCAAAGGCGCTCGCGGTGGAGCGGCTGATGCCGGCGTAGCAATGGATCACCATCGGTGCGTCGCGGTTCCAGCCGCGGACGAAATCGAGCACGCGGGCGACATGCGCCGCCGAGGGCGCCACGAAGCCGTCGGCGGCCGCGGTAATGTCGTCCATCGAGATTTTCAGATGATTGGCTTCCGGAACCGACGGCGGTCGCTGCGCCTTGTCGACCTGGGCCATCACGGTCAGCACATAGCGGGCACCCGTGGCCTCGACGGTGGCAGGAAGATCGGCGAGCGAGCAGACGTGGATCATGAGAATTCCTGACCATGGTTGACGCCCTTATAGGCCTGTCTCTTATACACATCTAGATGTGTATAAGAGACAGGGATCATGGCGGTTCCCAGTGGTGATCTCGCCCTTATAGGCCGCGCCTGCAGCCGCGGGAAGCGGACAAACCCGGATCGCGGTTCGGAATTCCGCTTACCGCTGCGGCAGACCGGCATGCTAGCGGAGTGTGCTCAGCCGTTCTTCGGATTGTGCCGCGAGCACATGCCTGGCGTGATCGTACCCCAAGGCGACGATTTCATCGTACCGCTTCCATTCCAGCAGTCCGACCCGCTCGATGCGCGGCTCGAACAGAAGGTCGACGAACTGCCGCATCGCCTTCTGCTTCGGCACCGAGCTGATGCAGGACGAGTTCAGCATCGTTTCCGGCACCGACGGCAGGCGGTAGCGTTGTGCGTCCCGTGCGCGCAGCTTGTCGCGCAGATGCGCAAGCGTGCCAGGGATCTCATCGATCTCGAACAGGTGGCCATCCTCGACCAGCAGATCGACACCAAGGATCTGCCGGGCACCGAGCCGCGCCATCACATCGACGGGAAAATTATTGAACATGCCGCCGTCGAACATCAGGTGGCCACCGATGAACATCGGCGGCAGCACGCCGGGAATGGCGTAGCTCGCGATCACATTGCGTGCGAGTTGTCCCTTGTCGAGAACCGCCTCGCTGCTGGTGGAGAAGTCCGAAGCGACAACGAAGAATGTCTTCCAGGTGTCCTCGGCATCAATGTTGGCGCCGGCTGCGGTCGCGATGGCCTCGGCCATCGCCTCGTGGGTGCGTTTGCCCTTGATCAGCGACACCAGGGGAATGAGATTGTAATCGCCTGTGATGTTGCCTTTGGGGTGGCGCAGGAAAGCCTTATGAACGGCGGCGGCGATCTGCTCCGCCGACTGGTCGAGCGCGAGGCACGTTCCCATGATGGCGCCGATCGAGGTGCCGCCAATGAAATCGGCTTCGATGCCGGCTTCCTCCAGTGCCTTCATCACGCCGACATGGGCGAAGCCCCGCGCGCCACCGCCTGCCAGCACGAGGCCGACGGCGTTGCCGGAGATGATCCGCGCCAGCCGGCGCATGTCGCGGGCGAGATCCGGCCGAATGTGGAGATGCCGCGAGACGCGTCTGGTTGTCAGCCATCGCGCGGTTCCGGTCGGGCTTCTGGTCTCGAGCCCATGCAGAAGCACCAGTGTCTGACGAGCGATCGAGACTGGGGTCTCGCCCGCGAGATAACGGCCTTCCAGGCTTGAAAGGCCTGGATCCTGGCGGGCATCGCCGATCAGCATGATTTCGTCGCTGTTCTGCAGACAGAACTGCGTCCAGGCCGACTCGCCGGGGTCGGCGATCAGATAAACCGCCTTGCTCGCGGCTTCGATTTCATCGATGTAATCGGCGACAGCGTCATGGTCGCGCCGGACCGCGCTCGCGGCGTCGATGCCGAACTGCCGCGCGATATCGTCGGAACTCACGATCCGGGTGGCTGCGCTGTCCCGGCCTGCTGCGCGCAGGCGTTCCGCCAGCGCCGCGGTGTCGATACCGGGCGATATGGCGACCATGCAGATATTGATGGGAACGACCGCGGTCTGGCGCTCGCGTTCCGAGCGTTGAAATCGCTTGATGACGATCCTGGTCATCTCCAGCGCGACCTGCGGTGATTTGGCCAGCGTGCGTTCGATGAGCTGCCGCGTCACCTTGACGACGGAGGAATCGCGCAATGCGATCACGGACGCGGAGCGTGGCTCGCCGGTGAACAAAGCGAGCTCACCCACGGTTTCGCCGCGGCCGATTTCGCCAAGGATCCTGGCTTCGCCCTTGGTGTCCAGGAGCGCTCGCAATCGGCCCGCCAGGACGAAATAGACGTCATCACTGTGCTCGCCCTGGTGGAACAGGATGGCGCCCGACGGCAGGTCGATGAATTCGGCTGATGCCTTGATGCTGGCGATCAGGTCGGCGTCATCCGAGGCGAAGTGGCTTTTTAAAATGGTTTGCAGCAGATCATGCCTGTGTCGATTGGCCCCGTTCGATTCCGACATGGACGTGCATTCCATAGGTAGACGACAAAGTGTTGCGAAACCGATTTATAGTTCGCAATGTCCCGTCTATCGAGACCGGCTGATGACGCAGCAGCTGTGCTCGCGCGAATGGGCCACAGCGATAATCGTGATGGTTGCGGCAGCGCAAACAGTTTGTTGCGACGCAGCCATGTCACACTAGCCGAGCAGTGTCTTGAAACGCGCCAGAAACTGCTTTTCCGCCTTGCCGGCGGGCCACGGCGTCATGTAGCCGGCTTCGATCGCGTACGGCAGGCCGGGATCGCGGCCGAACAGGCGGCGCGATTCGGCTTGCGAAAATCCGGCCAGCCGCGTGGCCTCGAGATAGGCGGCGCCCATGTCGGCCAGTTTGATCTGGGATTCGATGTCGGCGGACAGTGTTGCCGGCAGGCCGAAGCGGATGTGAATGGCTGACAGCAGCCGCTTTTCGATCTGCTTGTAGGAGCCACCGATCACCGCCTTGAACGGCGAGATCATGTCGCCGATCACATATTCCGGCGCGTCGTGCAGCATGGCGGCGAGGCGGATGCGATGATCGATCCGCGGCGTGCGCGCGCGCAGCACGGCTTCCACCAGCAGGGTGTGCTGCGCCACCGAGAAGATATGCGCGCCATGGGTCTGTCCGTTCCAGCGTGCAACCCTGGCCAGGCCGTGGGCGATATCCTCGATCTCCACATCGAGCGGGGAGGGGTTGAGCAGATCGAGCCGCCGCCCCGACAGCATGCGCTGCCAGGCGCGCGGGGGCGATGTGCTTGTCGATGTATTTGCCGGTGATTTTGCTGTCGCCATGAAGCGCCGTGGAGTCCGTTCGAATCGCGTGTGTTGGCGATTGTATATGACGTTTCGGCGAGGCGAGCACTTGGGAGCAGTATCGTCAGGCTGGTGCGTTTCCACACTGTGTGCATCACAGGAACAAGCCCGGCAATCACGCGTGATGGCGCCGCGATGCGCTGTCGAGGCGCACCGCCACGCTTTCACGTTCGCCGGCTACCCCTTCGGAAACAGATGGAAGTGGGGCTCGGCCTCCCGCTGGACGCGGGCGTAGGAGGGGCGTTGCTTCAATCGTTCGAAATACCGCGTCAGGTTGGCAAACGTGTCGCCGAACGGCATCACCTGATCGGCGTAGAACAGCGCCGGTGCGGCGGCGCAGTCGGTTATGGTGAAGGTCTCGCCCATTGCCCATGTCCTGTCGGCCATCTCGGCATCAAGCTCGCGCAATGCCGTGCGCAATCGGGCCTGTGCCTGTTCCACGCCGAGCGCATCTTTCTTGTCCTCCGGTCGCATCCGGTTGCCGACGAGGATCTGCATCTGATCGTTGACATAGAGATCGTAGAAGCGATCGCGTATCCGCGTCTGCCAGGCCAGGTCGGCGTCCGCCGGCACCAGACGCGTGCGGCCGGGATAGTGAAGATCGAGATACTCGATGATGATGCTGGATTCCGCGACCGTCGCCTCCCTCGCCTCGTCGCGCAGCACCGGAAACTTGCCGATCGGCCACAGCGCCTTGACTTCGGCATTCATGGCCTCATCGAAGATGTTGAGGATGCGCGGCTCGAACGGCACCTCGTTTTCGTAGAAGGCGATCAGGGCCTTCTGGCAATAGGACGACAGCGGATGGAAGTAGAGCTTGAGGGCCATGGTCGGCTCGCTGGTTGCGGATGGCAGAGGGGCCAGAGGGACGTGCGGAGAAGTCTATGCTGCTTTGCGCTGAAGCTCGGCGCCGAGGGAGTCGAACAGCGAACCACAGCCCTGTTCGCGCCCCTTAGGCTGATCCGCGCCGTCGAGGAAGGCACCCTGTTCGGTGTAGATCAGTCGCGTCCGAGATCCTTCCGCGATCAACTCGATGGTGGCAAGGGATGACGAGATCCGCTTGTCGCCGATTGCCATGGTGTAGGCAGAGACGATGCGGCGGTTCGGCACGATGTCCTGATAGACGGTGTCGTTGAAAATCATGGTCGAACCGTCGGGGCTGAAGCGCCCCTTTTCATGGCCGCCGATCCGGAAGTCACGGGTGTAGTCGGCGATCGGCCAGTTGTTCGCCTTGACGAACCAGCGGTCGTGGATGGCCGGATCGGCGAAGGCGGCAAAAACCTGTGAGGGAAGAGCATCATAGAGGCGTTCGATGACGAAGGTGGCGTGGACGACGGATCGATCGGTCATGATGGGCCCCTTAAAACTGATTGTATTTTGCAACTAGTTGCAGAATGGAATAACTGGTGCGACAATGCAAGCGGTTTTTTGAGACGCAACCGACAAAATTGCCTGCTGCGTTTCACGCCCTTGGAACACCGGATGAATAACTCCCCTCGATCGGGCTGCCCGATCAATCTCACGCTGGAAGTGGTGGGTGATAAGTGGAGCCTGCTAATCATCCGCGACATCATCTTCGGCAACCGGCGGCATTTCCGTGAACTGCTGACCAAGTCCGATGAGGGCATCTCGTCGAACATCCTGGCCGATCGGCTGAAGACGCTGCTGGAGCAGGGCATCCTCACCAAGGCAGACGATCCCAGCCATAAGCAGAAGGGTGTCTACAGTCTCACCGAGCAGGGGATCGAGCTGCTGCCGATTCTGGCGCAGATGTCGGCGTGGGGATTCAAATATCTGCCGGTGAGCGAGGAGCTCGGCATTCGCGCGCAATTGCTCAGCGAGGGCGGCTCGGCAATGTGGAACGAATTCATGGATGAACTGCGCGAGACCCATCTCGGCATCAAGCACGACAGAAAAGGCGGCCCCTCGGTCGGCGAGCGGCTGCAGCAGGCGTATCTCGATGTGGTGGCGAAGCGAAAGAGTTTGTCGCCCGCGCCCATGCCGGCCTCGTGACTGCAGGCCGGCGGTTGCGATGACCGCCTCTTGTTCTATGTCCGACATGGAGCGGGAGTGGCGCGGACCACACCATGCTCGATGCCGTTGCGAAGGTCCGGAAGCCGGTCGAGGTCAGATCTCTCCAGCTTCATAGATGATCTCGAACGCCTTCGGGCTGGCCTGCTCGATCAGCGGCAGGATTTGCGCGCGATGCTGTGCGAACTGCTCGGTCGCGAGCCAGCTCTTCTGGTCGTCCAGGGTGTCGAATGCAGTGATCAGCACCGCCGTTTCGTCGTCCAGCGAGCGATGCATCCGGCTGCCGCGCAGCCCGGGAATCTGCCCGGCAAAACGACGGCGCGCGGCGTTCTGCAGGGCGATGAACTCGTCCAGCTTTCCCGGCTTGGTGATGAAGGTGTTGATGATGACGACCGGCCGCAGGCGCGGGCTCGGCGCAGTCTGCGCGCCGTGAGCAGGGGCGGTGAGGGGGCGACGTCCGATGGTGATGGGGATGCGCATGGCGTGTCCGATCGGTGAGAGAGCCGTATGATCCACACGACGCTACAACCTCAACTATAGTTGAGGTCAAGAGACCGCGGATCGGCAATCGAACTTTCGCAGCCGGACTTGGCGAATTCAGCGCGTATGGCGGGGCTCTATTTCGGCGGACAGGCCGCTCCGGCTTTCACCCAGGCTTCGACCAGCGCGCCGGCTTCCTTCTGCGTGCCGGGAGCGGGCGCGCGACCGAAACCGGGCGCCCAGGCCCAGCCGACCAGCGTGTCGGTTCCGATGTGATGGATCAGGTCCTCGAGCTTGCGGCCGCCGTTGCGCGCGGGATCTTTGATCTGCTCGCAGATCTCGCCGGGCGTCTTGCCTTCCCAGGCCATTTCGCGTGGCGCCAGATGCCATTCCGGATGACCCGGCACGCGGCCGGGTTCGAAATTTGCGTTCTGGTGACAGATGGGGCAACGCATCGTCGCCGTCCCCAGGCCATCGGGCCCGCGCTCGACCGGCGGCTGGTGCAGACGCTTCATGTCGCCCTGACGCGGGCGATCGCCGGCAGGATGGCAGTTGGTGCAGCGCGGGTGGGTCAGAACCTTGCCGAGCTCGGTAAAAATCGCGGCCGAGCGCGCGTTCGTGTCGCCGATTGCGGCAAAGCTTTCCGGGGGCGCGAGACCGTCGGACCGGTCGGGGACGAGCGCGTAGGCCGTGAGCATGCTCGTCATCAGAGCTGCGGTCGCAACCAGGAGGTTGATCTGGATCTCGGCCTTCATCTTCAGTCGCTCCTGCCAGCGTCGGCCGATGGTGCGGCGGTTCGCGGTCCGGCATTCCGGGTTCTGCAGCGTACGTGCATCAACGGCGCCTTGCTTACACGAGATAGCGCTGCGGATCGGCCAGGATCACGTCGCGCACCGCCTCATGATATTTGATGTAGCCGGTGCAGCGGCAGATGTGACCGTCGAGTGCATCGGCAATGACTTGCTCCAGACCCGCACGGGGCGTCGGGGTTTTCGCCAGGCGCTCCAGCAGAACCTGGGCTTCATTCAGGAAGCCGGCGGTGCAATAGCCGCACTGGAATGCGAAGTGATCGATGAACGCTTTCTGCAGGACCGACAGCTCACCGTTCGTGGCGTGGCCTTCGACGGTGCGGATCGCTTTGCCGTCGAAGCTGGCCGCCGACACGATGCAGGTCGGGCTGGTGTGGCTGGTGCCGTCCGGGTTATCGACGATCACCGCGCAACTCAGGCATTGCGCGGCGCCGCATCCGAACTTGGTGCCGGTCATGCCGAGATGCTCGCGCAGGAAATCGTTCATCGTCAGATCGTCGCGCACCTCCATCGGGGCGACGGGGCGACCGTTGATGGTGATGGCCAGTGTTGTCACGCGAGGGCTCCCTTGAGGACGCTTGCGGTCACCGGCAAGGATTGGAAGCGGTGGCCCGTGGCGTCGAAGATGGCGTTCAAAAGCGCCGGGACGACGGGAATCATCACGACCTCCGCCATGCCTTTCGGCGGCTCGTCCGGTGTCAGCGGCGGCAGCATCTCGATCTCCAGGTCACGCAGCGGCAGATCCGATCCGCGCGCGACGAGGTACTGGCCGAGGTTCCATTGTCCGTTGCCGGGCCCGCCTTCGAACGGCGGCAGCGACTCGAGCAGCGCATAGCCGACGCCCATTGCAAAGCCGCCCTGCGATTGGCCGAGCACGACCTCCGGCACAAGCGCCTGACCGCATTCGAAGACGCTGTAAGCCTTGGCGATCCGCAGGGCACCGGTGGCGCGTTCGATCTCGACACGGACGAGCGTGCCGCACATCGAGGTGTAGACGGTCCCGATCCGGTTGTTGTTGGTCGGCGGAAACTTGACGCTGATCCGATCGACACGCTCGAACTTGCCGCCGCCCTTGCGGAATGCCAGGGCATCGATGTCGGCCACCCAGTTGTCCGCGCCGATCGGGAAGCGCGCGCGCGACCAGGCCCAGCGGGAAAAGCTGTGCGTCACCGCGCCGGTAACGAAGTTGCGCGCATGGGCGGTTGCGGCAAGTGCCGGCAACGCCAGCGGCGTCAGGCCCGGTAGGCTGAGCTGTCCGTCAGTCCAGCGCGCCTTGGCCCACTCCCTGGCCCGTGGATCGCTCGGCGCAATCTGCCACAAAGCAAGCGCAGCAGGCCACAAGCCGAAGCGGAAGATGAAGCGCGCGGCCTCCGCTGATGCGTGCGTCCCGACGTGCGCGCCGATCGAGGCGCTGGTCGCGGAGCTGATCGCCGGAACCCAGCGCGGATTTCTCTCCGCGGCATCCTGCGTCTTCTGGTCCATGGTGTAGGAATCACCGGATGTGAGCAGCGCAAGCGCGTCGTAGGTATCGACCCGCGCAACCGCGACCTCGTCGGCGACGCCGCCCAGATGGGTTGCCACCCGGTTGGCAAGTGCGGTTCCGATGCCGTTGCCCATTTCGACATGATCGCAGCAGATCGAGATGCGACCATCCGGGCTGATTTCCACCCGGCCCAGCGAACAATCCGCGCCGGTGCCGTAGTCCTTGGTCACACAGGCGACGCCTGTGCCGACCAGCAGACCATCGTGCTGCGGCCGGGCTTTTTCCTGGGCGCGCTGCTGCCAGATCGGATGCTTCTCCAGTTTGTCAAGAATCTCCGTCGTGCGGACCGAAACGCTGTACGGATTCCCGGTCATGGTCCGGCCGCTGGGTTTCAACGCGTTGCGCCGTCGGAATTCGATCGGATCGAGCGGCAGCGCCGCGGCGGCCTCGTCGATCAGCACTTCCAGCGCCGTCATGGTCTGCAGCGTGCCGTAACCGCGCATCGAGCCCGCGGTCACGCCGCGCGTGTGCATGGCGACCGTTGTGACGTCGACCTTCGGAATGTCGTAGATGCCGATCGCGGCGGTAGCTGCAACCGTGGCCACATTGATGGAAAAGTTGGCGAGGCCGCCGCCATCGAGGACGTGGTCCGCCGCGAAGGCCTGGATCTTGCCGGTCGCGCGATCAATCCCGATCCGCGAACGGATCTTGAAGGGGTGGCGTTTGATGCCGCCCTGAAACTGCTGGTAGCGGTCGTGCGCAAGGCGGACCGGGCGGCCGGGAAGGAACATCGCCGCCAGTGCGACGTAGAGCACGAAGGGAGTGTGGTCGCGTCCGCCGAAGCCGCCGCCGACATGGGCGAACCGGGCCTCGATGCGTGCGGGCTTGAAGGGGGCGCGCGCCTTGCCCAGCAGGAACGCGATCGACTCCGCTGCTTCGTAGGGAGACTGCACCCCGAGCACGAGGTCGAGCGTATCGGTCTGCTTGCTGTACCAGGCGAGACCGCATTCCGGCTCGAGAAACATCGGGTCGACGGACTGGGTTTCGAACTCGCGATCCAGCATCAGCAGCGATGGATTGTTTGCGGCAAGCTCGGCACGGATCTGCTCGCCATAAACGGCGGCCTTGGCATACGACGCCTGCTTGTCCATCGCGAGCGGGCTCCAGACCGGAAGCGTCGCGGTCTGGACGCGTCCAGGACTGACCCAGCCGGCCTGGATCGGCGAATAGACGTCGGGCGCCTCCGGTGTCGCGCCGGCGACACGTGTGAAACGAAAGGCGCCGTAATCCGGCAGCGCGACCGGGCCGGTTTCCTCGCCAAACCTGACGAAACCCTCGTTGCGGATTGCAAGCCGGGCCCGATCGAAGGCGTCGAACTGCTCGAAGATCAGCAGGGCCACCGGTTGGCCGAGATAGATTGGTGTCTTGCCGATCGGGCAGAACAGATCGCCGGTATAGAATTCGGGAACGCGGGTGCCGATTTTCGCGAGATCGGCCGCGGTCACGATCACTGTTGGCGCGAGCGCGCCGCTTAGGCGCGCGAGGTCCATACCGAGATAAACGTGGGTTGCGTCCGGCGCCCGGATGAGAAGGGCGTGCGATGTCGTCGCCGGCCAGCCCGGGAGGTCGGCGGCTCGGAAATCGGACGCGTAGAGTTTGGCCCCGGTCACCTTGGCGACGCCGTCAACGCGGCCGGCGCCCCTGGCCGCGGGATTCCAGTTTTGCCGCCCCGGCAGCGTCTCGCGGGTCGCGAAACCGGGCTGATCCGCCAATCCAAGGCGCGACAGGCTGACGGCAATGCCGCTCGCCGTCATCCACTTCACAAACTCGCGTCGCGAGGCCCGCATGGTCTACCTCCCGATCAGCGCCGTCATGAGACATGCGATGCGAAATCGACGACAGCCATGCCAATCCCGCGACAGAATGGAAATCGACTTATTACCAACAATGTGATGCGGACAAATCATAGCTCTCGGTCTCAATGGCGAGCAATCTTTTCCATGAAGGCTCGGTTGGTCATTTGTCGAGGTCAGCGATGGAAGCAGGGCCTGGGCCCGGGGTGATCAGTGTCGGCCACTGGTGTGAACCAAACGGCACCGCCGGCGGCAGGAACGGTGTCATGTTCCGCTTGCCGCTTTCCGCGATGATCGCGGCGCGCGCGTCGCCCCCCATCAGTTCATAGTCCATCAGGTGATAGTTGCCGAAGAACAGCGAACCCACCGAACGGTCGGCAACGATCCGGGTCAGCGCGTCCAGCATGTCGGCCTGCGTGGTGGTGAAGGAGACCGTCTCGATCAGCAGCAGGCGATCGTTGATCGCCTCGGGGCCGAAGAACTGTGCCAGGACGCTGAACAGCACATTGTTCTGGCGCGCGACATAGATGGTGTTGCTCGCCGCATAGGTCTTGTCCCAATCGGCACCCAGCATCGTCTTCCAGCCCGCGAGCACCGTCATCCAGTGGCCGACCTGGGTCTGTGCCGCCCATGCGACGTTCTTCGCCAGAAATGGCGCCTGCTTCTTGCCGAAGGCTTCGAGTGCGGCGAAGCTGATGACGCCCCTGGCCGTGCAGTCGTCCATGAACGCGATGTTATTCTGCAGGATGGTGCGATTGTTGTCGCGCCAGTCCAGCGGTATCGCCGTCGTATCCAGGCCGTCGAGCGCCGACTGCATCCGGCTGCGATAGGCCAGCATCGCCCCGCGCCAGGAGGTGTTGGCGGGATTGTCCAGATAGGGGCCGACGACCTCGGCCAGCGCCATCGTGCTGTGGCCGACCGATTTGAGCAATTGATAGACGATCGGCACGGGCGGTGCGTCGAGGGGCGCCATGCCAGGGCGATACAGGGTGAACCGGCCGCCGGCGCCGGAGAACAGGCCCAGGATCACCGGGTGTTGAGCCAGGATGTTGGCCTGAAAGATCTTCGAGGCATCACCATAGAGTTCGAACATGCCGGTGTTGAGCGCCAGCACGTCCTTGGTCGCGACGTCCGCCGGCGTCGCCGTGACGCGACCCGAGATCGGCGCCATGTAGGGCGGGAGGCTTTGAGCATGCGCGACGCCAGTGCCACCCAAAAGCGTCACGGCAAGAGCGAGCCGCGGATAGAATTTCATGTCCATGCCCCCTGCACGGTTTCATCCGTGAAGGTCATGAACTAGCGCACACTCGTTAATCGTTCACCATCGGCGTGCCTCGCGCCGATGGGAAATGCATCCGTCAATGCGGCTGAGAATTATTGCGGGATGCATTCCGCCCGGCGCGATGGTTTTGCGCTGAGTGAGAGTATCGATCTTGCCCCGGGGGCAGGATCGACCTGGGGGTTGCCGTGCGCGGCCCGGTATGATGCGGGGAGCGCGCCGTTTCATCCCGAGAGGCCTTGCCGCCGTCGGAGGGGGCGCTACTCAGCCAGCTGCGGCGCCAGCTCGCGGCGGCGCAACGTGGCGAAGCTCAACGCGAGCGCGCCCAGCGCGCACAGCGCAATGGCAGCAACCATTGGCCGCGCGGTGCCGTCAAAGAAGGCGCTGACGATCACGATCATGATGCCGCCGGTCACCATCTGCAGGGTGCCGCCCAGCGCCGAGGCCATGCCGGCGATCGGTCCATGCTCTTCCAGTGCCAGCACCATGGTCGAGGGAATCACCAGGCCCATGGCCGCGAAGCCCAGGAACAGCAGCGCCATCATCACCGGCAGACTGTCGACGCCGGCGAGGTTCAGCCCCAGCAGGATGGTGGTGAAGAACGCATAGGCCGAGGTGGCGGCGATGACCACGCGGCCCATGCCGTAGCGCTGTCCGAGTTTGGCGGCGAACTGCGAGGCGCCAATGAAGCCGAAGGCGTTGATCGAGAATGCAAAGCTGAAGGTGGTGGGGGTCAGGCCGTAATGCTCGATGTAGACGAACGACGAACTGGCGAGGAATGCGAAGAAGCTCGCCATGCCGAGGCCGCCGATGAAGGTCAGGCCGAGGAAGTGCCAGTGGCGCAGCAACTGGCCGAAGCCGTCCAGCACGTTGCGCACGCTGACATCGACGCGGTCCTGCGGTGGCCGGGTCTCGGGCAGGAACAGCGCCATCAGGATGAAGGCCAGCACCGCGACGATGGTGACGGCGACGAATACCGCACGCCAGCCGAACGGCACGATCAGCGCACTGCCGCCGAGCGGRGCCAGGATCGGCGAGACGCTGAGCACCAGCATCACCAGCGCCATCAGCTGCGTCGCCTCGATGCCGGTGTGCAGGTCGCGGATCACCGCGCGGGGGATCACCATGACTGATGATGCGCCGACGCCCTGGATGAAGCGGAAGGCGATCAGCCAGCCCACGCTCGGCGCGAAAGCGCAACCGATCGAGCCGATGATGAACAGCACGAGGCCGACATAGAGCGGCGGCTTGCGGCCCACCATGTCCGACACCGGTCCGTAGACGATCTGGCAGATGCCGAACGCCATGAAGAACACCATCAGTGTCATCTGCGTCGCGGCCGTCGAGGCATGGAGATCGCTGGCGATCGTCGGCAGCGCCGGCAGATACATGTCAATGGCGAACGGCCCGACGGCCGACAGCAGGCCGAGCACGATGGCGTTTTTTGTATAGGTCGAGACCATGAGACTGACTTCCAATGGATAGGGTTTGACGGCGGCGCGGCGTGACTCTGCCGGCCGTTCGTCACGGTGATGCGTTGTATTCAGCCCATTGCCGTCCGCCGTTCACGCTGTTGGCGGTCACGGCAGATCGATGGGCGCAGATGTCGGGAGATGTGGGTGCGGCATGTCTGGCCGAAGAAAATGACAATTGTAAGGAGGGAACGATCCTGATGACGAACATCATGGAGTGCGTCCTTGATGCAACAAGTGCAGGTCGAGGCGGTCGAAAGCGCTGGTCCAGCCGCCGACGTGGCCGTCGCGCTCCGCGATCGATTGGAACGGCGCATGGCGGAAGGTCATGCGGGTCCTGCCGGCGTCCTCGGTGAAGGTCACTGTCACCAGGGTTTCGAGTCCACGCTCGCCGTCTTCTTCCCAGGCGAAGGTGAACACCAGCCGTTCCGGCACCGCCACCTCGCGGAACACGCCGTTGTGCCAGAGCTCGCGGCCATCCGCGGTCGCGCGCAGGCAATAACGCCATTTGCCGCCGGGCCGCACGTCCATCTCCATGTGAGTGGCGGGACAGTCCTGCGGTCCCCACCAGTTGATGGCGTGATGCGGATCGGTCCACAGTCGAAACAGCAGCTCGCGCGAGGCGTTGAACACCCGCGTGATCACCAGTTCGTCGCTGAACGTGGATCCGGTGTCCGCTGCAGTCGTCATGGACGCGCTCGTTGTTGGATCGACAAAAAAGGGTGGCACCGAGCGCCACCCGGATGTGTTGAAGATTTGCCGGGATCAGCCGGCGTAGGCCTTGTCGAGATCGGCGATGATGATTTTCTGCATCTTCATCATGGCCTGCATGGCGCGATCCGCCTTTTGGCGATCGGGATCGCCGAGGTAACGGCCAAGCGCCGTGGGCACCACCTGCCACGACAGGCCGAATCTGTCCTTGAGCCATCCGCATTTCGATTCCTGGCCGCCGTCGGCGGTCAGCTTGTTCCAGAAATAGTCGACTTGTTCCTGGGTCTCGACGCTGATGAAGAAGGAGACGGCTTCGTTGAACTTGTAGGTCGGGCCACCGTTCAGGGCATGGAATTTCTGCCCCTCGAGCTCGAAACTCGCCATGAAATCATTGACGGTTTCGATCTTGGCATTGGGAAATACCGATTTGTAGAAGGCGACGGCCTCGGGGACATTGTTGTTGAACCAGAGGAATGGCGTGATCGAAGTCATAAGGATGTCCTTGCTGGTTGGGAGCATCACCCGACGGCGTCGGGCGATGAGGGATCAGGCCGCCTTCTCGCAGTTGATCATCCACGGCGTTCCAAACTGGTCGACCAGCATGCCGAAGCGTTCGGCCCAGAAGGTCTTTTCCAGCGGCATGGTCACGGTGCCGTTTTCGGACAGCGCCTTGAACACGCGTTCCGCTTCCGCCGGCGTGTCGATGCCGAGCGAGACGGAAAAGCCCTGCATCTCCTTTTGATACTGGGGCGGTGCATCCGATCCCATCAGCACCATGCTGCCGACCACCAGCCGCGCATGCATGATCTTGCTGCCCCATTCGGCCGGCACATGCTCGGCTGCCGGCGATCCTTCGTGCGGCAGCATCAATTCGATCGTGCCGCCCAGAGCTTCCTCGTAGAACTTGAAGGCGGTTTCGCAATTGCCCTTGAAGAACAGATAAGGATTGACCTGCATGGGAGGCTCCCTGTTGACGATTGAAACGCCGGAGAACGACACGACCACGGCGAACCGCTGCGCGGATGTCGGGCCGGGGTTCTTCGGAAATGGAAGTTTACGCAGCGTCGATGACGCCATTGTGCCCTCGTTTCAGCTTTCAGAGACGGTTTTCAGATTGGCGAGGCCGGCTTCGAAATCATTGCCGACCATGCGGTCCATGTTGATGAACAAGTGCATGATCTTCCCGACATAGGGCAGCGGACCGTGCATGGCCCACGTCACGTCTGTCGCGGCGTGGGTGGCGTCCCCATTGGGAACGAGCGAGAACTCCGCAGTGTTGTGAGCCTTGAACGGCGTGATGAATTGCAGGTCGACGGTGACCTTCGACATCGAGCTGTCGATGATCTCCATGCGTCCGGTGCCGACGTTCTTGTCGCCCTGCCAGGCATAGACCGATCCCTTGCCGCTGGCCGCGCCGCTGAAGGTGCGGGTCATGGCTGGATCCTTGGTCTCATACGGCGACCACTGCTTCCACTGATGGAAATCGTTGATCAGCGGATGGATCCTGGCGGCCGGCGCGACGATGCTGGTCGTCCGCTGGATGATGAAGGTGTTCGGCCGCGTCGCTGCGTAGATCAGGACGGCTGCGAGCGCAACGGCGATGATGATAGCGATCACGGCAATCGTGGAGAGCATGTCAATCTCCCTTGAATGACTCTGGTGGATTATGCGCGCCGGAACGGGAAGATCGCGCGCAACTGCGGATCGCGCAGATAAAGCCCGCCCCACATCAGAAGCGCGAGATAGATGCCGAACAGCGTGTGCGAGAGCAGCGGGCTGCCGTTCGACACGTGGACATAGATCGCGCCGCCCAGGTAGCCGGTCATCAGCACCGCGCCGAGCACCGAGGTGAGGGGGATGGCATAGAGCACGGTGCAGATCAGCGTCAGCACGCCCAGCGTGCGGGCGAGATCGGTCGGGATGCCGAGCTGGCGCGAGGTCTCGGTCACCACATCGAGCGGGATCAGCTTGATGGCGCCGTCGAACAGCAGGAACAGGATGACGAGGCCGGACATGATGCGTCCGGTCCAGATCATCGCCTTCGATTCGGTGTAGGTGGCAACGGTCGTCGGCATGAAGAGCTCCCAATTCATCAAGGAAGAGGTGGTCGGATCCGCGGGACATCGAGAGCGTGTCCCGCGGATCGGTTTCAGGTCGGGATCAAGTCCCGGCGAGATATGCCTCGAGCTGATCGAACGTGCCGGTGAAGCCCTGCTGCATCGAGGCGTGCATGCCCTCGTACATCTTCTGCTCCGCCTCGGTGGCGTTGATCGGTCCGCCATGCAGGCTGAGCGTGGTCTTTCCGTCCCGCTCGGTCAGGGTCATGACGTTGAGGACTTCGAGCGGCCAGTCCGCGCTGAACGGCGCCCGGGTGACGCCGCCATTGGCATCGGAGAAGGCGGTGGTGAACACCAGCCGCTCGGGTGCATCGATCTCGCGATAGGCGAAGCGGCCCCACCATGTCTGGCCCGGCTGCATGTCCATCGCATAGAGGAAGATGCCGCCCGGCCGGAAGTCCAGCTTCTCGACGGTCAGCTTGCAGCCCTTCGGCCCCCACCATTGCGCCAGCCGTTCGGCTTCGGTCCAGGCTTTCCACACCAGTTCGCGCGGTGCGGCGAACGTGCGGCTGATGTAGAAGTCCTGCTCCTGGTGCGGGACGCTCTTGCTTGTCTCGGGCATCGTCGAAGTCCTTGCGTGGCCAAAATTGAAGCGGGGTCAGGCAGGCTTGCCGGGCAGCATGTGCGCGAAGCTCCAGGCGTGGCCGAACGGATCGATCACCTGGCCATAGCGGGCACCCCAGAACGCGTCCCACGGCTGCTGCAGGACCTCGGCGCCCGCGTCCACGGCGCGCGTGACGGCTGCGTCGCAGTTCTCGACCTCGAGATGCAGCATCACCGTGGTGCCCTTCAGTTTTTGCGGGGACACGATCTTGTCGCCGCCGGGGCAGTTCGGCAGGTCGGAGAAATCATCGACCAGGAAAACCCGCATGCCGTTGATCGTGAGATCGGCATGCATCAGGCGCTTGCCGTCTTCCGTCGGCATCCGCAGGTTTTCGGTGGCGCCGAACGCCTTCTTGTAGAACTCGATGGCCTCGATGGCGCCGCGAACGACGAGATGGGCTGTGACGCGTTGCAGTTGTTCGGTCATGGTCGGAACGTCCTTTTGGTGATGATGCAGGTTGCTGGTGCTACGGAAATCGAGTGCAGGCACGGCGGAATGTGCTGATGCACATGCCGCTGTCGGTGAAATTCAGATCTGGGTTGCTTCGAGTGTCGGCAGCAGATCGGCCAGCCGGTCGAGCGCTGTGGCGGAGCCGGTTTCCATGCCGCTGGCGACATGAGCGTCGCGGTCTTCGCGGGTTTGATGGGTGATGGTGCTGGTGTAGCGGGTGCGCCCCTCGTCCTCGTCGAACGTGACGGTCACGATGGCTTCGCGGTCCGCATACGGGGCGACGTCGTAGACCTGCGTATGGATCACCCGCTGTGGTCGCACGATCTCGCGATACACGCCGGTGATCGGATGCGCGATCCCGTCGGGGCCCTGCATCGTAAAGCGGAAGCGTCCGCCGATGCGCAGATCGATCTCGCAGACCGTCAGCTCGAATTCCTCGCAGCTCCACCACCGTCGCACGTGCCGGGCGTCAGTGGTCGCGATCCAGACCAGGTCGCGCGGGGCGTTGAACGTGCGTGTCAGCCGGATCTCGCGGTCCGACGGCAGCGTGAGCTGGAAGTCGCTTCGTCTAGTTCTTGCGTCCACGTTTGCTCTCCCTGGCTTGCTGCGTTTGCGTTTCCGAGGTTTTTGTTTCGGCGGCCTTGGTTTCAGAGACTTTGATTTCAGATGTCTTGGCTTCGGCGGTTTGGGAGGCCGATGTCTGATCGCCGGGCGCTGCCGCCTCTTGTGCCCTTTCCAGGGCCTTGGCTTCCTCGGCCTGCAACTGCTGCAGGTAGTCCTCGAGGCGATCGAGGCTCTGCTCCCAGAACTTCCGGTAGTGCTCGAGCCAGTCGTTGACCTCGCGCAGCGGTCCGGCTTCCAGCCGGCAGGGGCGCCACTGCGCCTCGCGTCCGCGCGCGATCAGTCCGGCGCGCTCCAGCACCTTCAGGTGCTTCGAGACCGCCGGCTGGCTCATCTTGAACGGCTCGGCCAGTTCCGTGACCGAGGTCTCGCCAAGGGTCAGGCGTGCCAGGATCGCCCGCCGGGTCGGATCGGCAAGGGCTGAAAGCGTCATGGAAAGGCGGTCGGTCATTTATATAAAACCATATAGTTATATAACCTTTTGGTTCTATAACTCCGAAGGGATCGATCGTCAAGCGGGATTTTGGCTCTCCCGGTTGAGACGTCCTCGGTTTGGCAGGTCGGGTCAGATGGTCTGGGCCTGAAGCGTTGTGCGCCAATGGGCCAGGCGCTCCTTCAACAGCGCGTCCCTCACGTAAGGCGATTCTTCTTCGGGCAATTGCTCGATCACCTCGAACGTCAGCGCCTCGGCCCCATGATCGCGCCACGCCCGCTGCAGATCCTGCTGCGGATGGCTGCCGCAGCGGAGCGTGAACCAGATTCGGTTCTGGATGCTTTCGAGGTTGGGGGTCTGGCCAACCCAGGTCTCGCTGGAGACGGCGCAGCGCACCCGGTAGATTCCGGCCGCGACCTTGCGTTCCTTGTAGGCCTTGATCGCCGCCTTCTTGTCGTCGCTCCTCACCACACCACCTCGTTCGCTGAATTGCCGGGTGGCCCGGGACAAGGATTCCGGGAGCACGCGTCTGTCCCGTCAATATTATACGGGTAATATTAACGCAAGTTATTTTATCCGGATATAATAGGGTCATCTCTCACCTTCAGCGAATCTGCCAAGGAGGGACGAACGCGTGAGCAAAGGACCATGCCCATGACCGCGTCAGAAACTGTCAGCTACCTCGAGCCCACGGAGGACTCCGGCCGCGCCTTGATCCAGCGCGCCATCGCGGGCGAGGTGGTGATGTTGAATTTATTGCGTTTCCGCGCGGTGGCCGATTATTCCGCCACTCCGGAACTTGCGCCGGCCACATCGATCAGCGGTGCTGACGCCTATCAGCGCTATATTGCCCATACCTTGCCGCATCTGAAGGACAGTGGCGGTGATCTCGTGTTTCTCGGTGCAGGCGGGTCATTCCTGATCGGCCCCGCCGACGAGCGCTGGGATTGCGCGATGCTGGTGCGCCAGAGCAGCGTGCAGGCGTTCATGGCCTTCACGACCAACGCGGCCTATCTCGCAGGCCTCGGCCATCGCACGGCCGCGGTGGAGGATTCGCGGCTGCTGCCCTTGATCGAGATGCCGCAAGCGGCGTGAGAGCTCGCGGCCCTCATGGTGCTGCCGGACGTGGCGATTGACGAATGGCGCGGTCGTCGAGCCGCTGCCCGTCGACGTTGCAGACGTGAATCTCATAGCCCGGGTTCAGGATCGTTTGCAGCTCCAGGTCTTCCCGGTCCACCACGTCGCTGTAGAGTCCCTGGACGCGCACATAGGTCCAGACTTCGGCTTCCGTGGTGAACAGGTCACTCACGCGGGCATCCTGTGAAACGGAATACAGCACATAACGCATGGCTTTCTCCCGTGATGAAGGGCGCAGTCAGGCCTTCGCGGTCTTCCGCACTTTCGGCCGCTTCGCCGCGCCGCAGGTCGTGTGGCAATGGCAGGTCACGAGATGGTCGTTGACCATGCCGGTGGCCTGCATGAAAGCATAGACAATGGTCGGGCCGACGAACTTGAAGCCGCGCGACGACAATTCCTTCGAGATCGCGATCGAGATCGGCGTCGAGGCGGGCACGCTCTTGGTGGTCTTGAACGTGTTCACCTTCGGCTTGCCGCCAACATAGCTCCACAGCAGCTTGGAGAAGCCGGGGCCTTCCTCCATGATCTTGAGATAGCCCTTCGCGCTGGCGACGGCACCCTCGATCTTGGCGCGGTTGCGCACGATGCCGGCATCGTTCATCAGCGCCTCGATCTTCCTGGCGTCGTAGCGCGCAATTTTCGCCGGCTCGAAATTGTCGAACGCTTTGCGGAAATTGTCGCGCTTGCGCAGGATGGTGATCCAGGAAAGGCCGGCCTGGAAACCGTCGAGGATCAGCTTCTCGAATAGCGCCCGGTCGTCGTACTCCGGTACGCCCCATTCCTCGTCATGGTAGGCCATGTAGAACGGGTCTTCGCCGGGCCACGGGCAGCGCAACAGTCCGTCGGCGTGCAGTTTGGCATTGCTCATCGGGTGGTGCTCATGCGCTGGCTTTCTTCACGGCGGCGCGGACGGCGTCCGGCGCGGCAAGATCGATCGGCTTGCCATCTGCCAGAAACGGCAGCCCGGCGTCGAGCGCCTCGGTGGCGCGGTCCACACGGATCACCGCGAGGCCGTGGCCCTGCGCCGACGATCCCATGGTGCCGATGGCTTTGTCGCCGGCGAGGATGCTGGTCCCGGCTGCGGGCGCGGCCTTGTCCACCGTCACCTGCACGGTGCGGGTGCGCGCGGTGCCGCGATGCTGCATCCGCGACACCACTTCCTGTCCGACATAGCAGCCCTTGTCGAAGTCGACGCCGTGCAGATGATCCATGTTGGTTTCGTGCGGGAACGCATCGCCATAGCCAAAGTCGATGCCGCCGCGCGGCACGCCGCAGGCGATGCGGTGGGCCTCGTAGGCCGCGGGGGCGACCCACTGCGCGCCGATCAGTTGCGTGGCTTTCTCAGCAAGATCCTGCGGCACCAGGATGCGCCACCCCAGCGTCTCGCTGCGCGGATCGGCGAAGGCGAGCTCCGGCGTTGCGGTGGGCTTGCCGTCCCACACCGCGAGCACGCCCAAACCACCCGAGAGATTTTCGACCACGACCTTGGCGCGCAGCTTGTAGAAATTCAGCTTGGTCGCGAACGCATCCGCAAGCGGCAGCGGACAATCCAGCAGGAAGCCGCCACCATGGCCGGCAGGCGCCTCGGTGATGAGAAAATCGACCACGATCTTGCCCTGCGGCGTCAGCAGAGCGCCGAAGCGACCGACGCCCGGCCGCACCAGGTCGACCTCGGTGGTCACCAGATTGTTGAGGAAGCTGCGCGCATCCTCGCCTGAGACCTTGACCACGCCCCGGTCCGGGAGAAACGCTGATTTCATGGGATATCCGTACGAAATTCGCTTGTCATATGTTGGCCTTGAACGTAAGTCGCGAAACGGCGTGCCACAAGGCCCGTCACGTGGCGGGTGGGCTTGATTAGCTCTTATTCCGGCCTGATCCGCGGCGAAACCCGATTTCCGTTTGCGGGATCATGCGCTGCCCGTGAAGCCTCTGAAGATGGATGATTTGGACCGATGAGCCAGACCTACGACGTGATTCTCAAGTCCGGAACGGTGGTCAACCAGGACGGCGAGGGTATCAGAGACATCGGCGTCAAGGACGGCCGCATTGCGCAGATCGGTTCGCTTGGTGATGCGGCTGCGGCGGAGGTCATCGACTGCAAAGGGCTGCACATCCTGCCCGGCGTCATGGATACCCAGGTGCATTTCCGCGAGCCGGGGCTGACCCACAAGGAAGATCTCGAGACCGGGTCGCGCAGCGCGGTGCTGGGCGGCGTCACCGCGGTGTTCGAAATGCCCAACACCAATCCGCTGACTGTCACCGAAGAGGCGTTCACCGCCAAGGTCAGGGCCGGTCATCATCGCATGCACTGCGATTTCGCCTTCTTCATCGGTGGCACCCGCGAGAATGTCGAGGATTTGCCGGAACTGGAGCGCGCGCCGGGCTGCGCCGGTGTCAAGGTGTTCATCGGCTCTTCCACCGGAAGCCTGCTGGTGGAAGACGACGAGAGCTTGCGCCGGATCTTCAATGTGATTCGCCGCCGCGCCGCGTTCCATGCCGAGGATGAATATCGTCTCAACGATCGCAAGGGCCATCGCATCGAAGGCGATCCGCGCTCGCATCCGGTGTGGCGCGACGAGATCGCCGCGCTGAAGGCGACGCAGCGGCTGGTGGCCCTGGCGCGCGAGACCGGCAAGCGCATCCACGTGCTGCACATCTCCACCAAGGAGGAGATCGCCTTCCTGCGCGACCACAAGGATGTCGCTTCGGCCGAAGCGACGCCGCATCATCTCACGTTGGCGGCGCCCGACTGCTACGAGCGGCTCGGCACGCTGGCGCAGATGAACCCGCCGGTGCGCGACGCCAGCCATCGCGACATGATCTGGTACGGCGTGCATCAGGGCATCATCGACATCCTCGGCTCCGACCACGCCCCGCACACCTTGGAGGAAAAAGCCAAGACCTATCCGGCGTCACCGTCCGGCATGACCGGCGTGCAGACGCTGGTGCCGATCATGCTCGACCACGTCAATGCGGGGCGGCTGTCGCTGGCGCGTTTCGTCGACCTCACCAGCGCCGGTCCGGCGCGGCTCTACAACATCGCAGGCAAGGGCCGCATCGCTGCCGGCTACGACGCTGATTTCACCATTGTCGATTTGAAGCGCAGCGAGACCATCACCAACAAATGGATCGCCTCGCGCGCGGGCTGGACACCGTATGACGGCGTGCGCGTGACCGGATGGCCGGTGGGAACGTTTCTGCGCGGCCGCCGCGTGATGTGGCAGGGTGAAGTGACGACGCCGTCGTTGGGTGAACCGGTGCGGTTTCTCGAGACGCTGAAGTCGTAGGGACGTGATCGTTGCTGCGCAAAGAAAATGCGCAGCAACCTTCAATGCTCGCGGACAAAATCGATCAAGGCCCGCAGCGCTGGCCGCATCAATTGGCGACTGGGATAATAGAGGAAAAAGCCGGCAAAGCTCGGACACCAGTCTTCGAGCAGGCGCACCAGGCGCCCGGCAGCGATATCGTCAGCGACTTGAGCTTCGAACACGTAGGCCAGTCCCGCGCCGGCCAGTGCTGCATCGATGATGAGCCGATCGTCGTTCAGAATCAGGCAGCCATCGACCGCGACGTCGACCGCCTCCCCATTCTTTTCCATTTCCCAGCGATAGAGCCCGCCTCCCGCAAATCTTCGGCGAATGCAGACATGGTCATGAAGATCGTGCGGACTCGCAGGTTTCCGTCGCCCTTCAAGATAGCCAGGAGAGCCCACGATGGCGCCGCGCTGCTCGGGGCCGAGCCGGACCGCGATCATGTCTTGATGCAGACTCTCGCCGAAGCGCACGCCGGCATCAAATCCGGATGCCACGATGTCGGTGAAGCCGTCCTGTACCATCACTTCCACCACGACCGCCGGATGCAGGCGGCTGAAATCCGCAAGCAGCGGGACCAGCACCAGTTCTGCCGCCGAACGCGGGACCGACAGGCGGATCGTGCCGGACAGCCGGTTCTGTGATGCGGTAGTCACCTCGATGGCATCGGCGATAGCCGCCAACGCGGGCTCAAGCTGTTCGAGCAACCGCTGTCCCGCGTCCGTCGGCGCCACGCTCCGTGTGGTGCGCGACAGGATGCGCACGCCGAGGCTGGCTTCCAGGCCATTGATGGCGTGGCTCACCGCGGATACGGAAATTCCGAGCTCGCGGGCAGCCATACGGAAGCTGCGGTGGGTGGCAACCAGGGCGAAAATCGTCAAAGCTGGCAGATCGGTACGTTTCATTGTTGAATATAATAGAACAAGCTGTTCAATAACTCACCGATTATCGCGTACGATATGACGGTGCAGAGTGTCTGGGTACGAACGAAACGCTCCGTTTTGGTGTTGCGTTCGCCCTCGTCCCAGCAGGAAGCCCGCCATGAATCATCGCAAACTCGGTCCTCTCTCGGTCTCCTCTCTTGGTCTCGGCTGCATGGGCATGAGCTTTGCCTATGGTGGTCAGCCGGAGGCCGCGTCGATCGAAACGCTTCGCCGAGCCGTTGATCTTGGCGTCACCTTCTTCGACACGGCCGAAGTCTATGGGCCGTTCGAAAACGAAAGGCTGGTTGGCAACGCGCTTGCTCCGGTTCGCGATCGCGTCGTCATTGCAACCAAGTTCGGCTTCAAAATTGCGCAGACCGGGCAAGGGACCGAACGCATCATTGGTCTCGACAGCCGACCCGAGCATGTCCGCGCGGTGGCCGAGGCCTCGCTCACGCGTCTCGGTATCGACGTCATCGACCTGCTCTACCAGCATCGGGTCGATCCCGCGGTGCCGATCGAGGAGACGGTAGGGGTGATGGCCGAGCTTGTGCGCGAGGGCAAGGTGCGGGCGCTGGGTCTTTCGGAAGCGAGTGCGGCGACCATTCGGCGTGCGCACGCGGTCCATCCAATCGCTGCGGTTCAAAGTGAATATTCGCTATGGAGCCGCGAGCCGGAAGACGGCGTATTGCCGGTCTGCCGCGAACTCGGCATCGGCTTTGTGCCCTACAGTCCGCTTGGACGTGGCCTCCTGACCGGCACGATCCGCAATCGTGCGGCGCTTGCGCCCGACGACTGGCGCCTGGCACAGCCGCGGTTCGAGGGAGCCAACATGGCGGCTAACCAGGCGCTGCTCGACACACTCGCCGCGATTGCGCGCGCGAAAGGCGTGACCTCGGCTCAACTCGCGCTGTGTTGGGTGCTCCATCAGGGCGATTTCATTGTGCCGATTCCGGGTGCGAGAAAGATCGCGCATCTGGAGGAGAACGTTGCGTCCGCCGACATCACACTATCTGCGGCGGATCTCGCTGATATCGAACAGGCCATGCCGCTGCACGCGATCAGCGGCCGGCGTTACGCCGACGCGGAATTGGCTTTGGTCAATGGATAGCGACGTGGGGAGCGTTTACTGCCGCGCCAGCACGATGGAGAATTCCCCGTTGCGTACGCGGTTCGGCAGGCCTTCGACGAACTTCGCCACCGCATCCTCGCCGTAGGTGCCGACGAGTTCGGCGAACGCGGCGAACAGGCTCGCCTGCGCCAGGCAGTCGCCGTCGATGCCGTCGTGGCGGGCTTCCGCCCAGGCCTCGTTGAGATAGCTGAGCGCAGCCTGCTTCTGCTCGTGATCGGGCAACGGGTCGTGGGCAGCGGTGTACGATGGCAAATGGCTCATGGAACGCGACAACCTGTCTGGCACGGCTCCCCGTTGGAGCGCGGCGAATATGATCAAAGCCTTAGCACGAGCCGGGTGGTGGCCAAGGGGAGTTCTTTAGCAAAGGTTAACGGCGCGGGATCAATCATCTGCGTTTCCAGAAGGCGCGAGTTATCAGTGATTTACCGCGTTGGCCGAGCATCGGCGCAGCCGGCGGTGGCGCGTGTCGAGGCTCGGCAGCGCCGGTTTTACCCAAAATATTAAGCCTGTTGGATAGGCGCGGAACCGCGGGAGGTCGGTATTTGCGTGCCGACGGCTGTTCGGCATTCTCCGCGGCCGGACGCTAGTTGGCGTAGCGTGCGGTAAGGTCGCGGGAAATCTTCGAGCCCTCGTCGAGGTAGCGGCGGATCGCCAGATTCGCGGCCGGGGTGCAGGACCGGTAGGTCTGCTGGAACCCGTGATAACCGCGGTTGAAGCTCGCCACCATGCGCGACTTCCGCTCACCCGAGGGGGTTTCCGCCTCGACCAGCGCCTGCATCTCGTTGCGCCACTTCATGCCTTCGTTGCTGCCGCAGATGGCGCGCAGGTAGTGCAGCGTGCCGAGGATCTCCGCCAGCCGCTGCAGGTCGGCGTCGAACGGCGCGGCCGCATCCTGCGCCCGGGCGGGCAGGGAGCCCGCGACGGTCAGGACGACGAGGATGGCTGCGGCGAGGGACCTGAGCATGATCGCCCGGGATATGCCTTCTCAATGGGAAGGAAGCAAGGCAAAGCCACGGCGCGGGGCGCTGCCGGCGCCTCAGCCAATCAGGCGTACCCGCGCCGCCGCGATGATCTCGCCCAGTCCCGCGGTGGTGGGCGCAACGCCGGGATGGTCCGGATCGCACCAGCGGAAGTCGTCGAGTTCGTCGTTCAAAGCGACATCGCCCGAGAGCCAGCGGGCGGCGAACGACATGATGACGAAATGGCCGCTGATGCCTTTGGCCGGATCCGGCAGCACCTCCCGCCATCCGGCGAGGCCGACCACGTCGATGGCGAGGCTGGTTTCCTCGCACACCTCGCGCTGCACCGCCTCGACCAGGGTTTCCCCGAATTCGACCCGGCCGCCTGGCAGCGTGTAGGTGCCCTTGCCCGGCTGGCGGGCGCGGCGCACCAGCAGGATCCTGCCGTCGCGGAAGATCGAGGCGCTGACCGCGAGCTGTGGCCGTGTCGCCGGCGTTGCGGGGGCGTTCGCCATCACGCGGTCATGATTTTATCGACATCCGCTTCGTGGCCGGAGCCGTTGATGATGCCGCCCGCGAGCGTGACCAGGGGCTTTACCCAGCCGGTGGCCTGCTCGGCGAGCAGCGCGCGGCTCTTGTCCTGCTGCACCCTGCGCATGGCATCGCCCACGGCAGTCAGGATGGAAGTCATCGTGCAGGTGATGTTGTCGAACTCGCCGCGGATCACCGGATCGGCCGCCTCATAGGCGCTGATCGCAAGCTCACGCGCCTTGAAATTGGCGGCCCGGAAATGTTCGCTGTACGACAGCGGCCGCCAGTCGAGAAAATCCTCGGCGCAGTCCGGCATGTCGGGAATCATCTCCAGCAGCATGATGGCTTCATTGAAGTGATTCAGGTAATCGGTGGCAAGCCCGGTGCGCGGGTTGATGTTGGCGGCCAGCAACTCCTCGGCGCGCGCCCGCATCACGGCAAATGAACTGGGCCCGAACGATCGCAGGAGTTCGTCGGCGTGTTCGCCGGGCGCGACCTCATCGGGTGGGGATATCTTCGGGGCCGGGGCGTTCATCTGTTCAAGTGTTAGGTGGGCAGGGTTAAGAGGTATTGAACACGATGGTGCCCGGGTAGCGAAAAATGTGCGGACGATATGTCATCCTCGCAACGCCCGAGGTGCTGCGGCGGCTGTTTAACTACCCTGAGTTGCCGAATGATCCGCCTCGCCACAATGTGGCGCCGACCCAGCCGGTGCCGGTGGTGCTGCAGGAACGCGGCGTCAGGCATTACCACCTGATGCGATGGGCCTTCATGCCGGCCTGGGTCAAGGATCCGCGAACCTTCGCTCTTGTCATCAACGCCCGCTCAGAGACTGTGCAAACCAAGCCGGCGTTCAAGAACGCCATCAGGCGCCGCCGCTGCCTGTTGCCGGCCGACGGCTACTACGAGTGGCAGGATGGCGGTGGCCGCAAACGCCCGTTCTTCATCCATCGCCGCGACGGCGCGCCGATGGCGTTCGCCGGATTGGCCGAAACTTGGATTGGTCCGAACGGCGAGGAGGTCGACACGGTGGCGATCGTCACCACCGCCGCGGCGCCGGAGATGGTCGGCCTGCATCACCGCGTGCCGGTGACCATTGCGCCGGAGGATTTCGAACGCTGGCTCGATTGTTTGGCCGTCGATGCCGACGAGGCCATGCCGCTGCTGGTGCCGCCGAAAGCCGGATCGATGGCCTGGCACGAGGTCTCGACCGCGGTCAATCATGTGGCGAACGACGACCCGCAGCTGATTCTTCCGATCACCGCGGAACAGGCCGCGGAAGATGAGGCGAAAGCGCAGGCGAAGAAGCCGGCACGGCAGACTCGTGCGAAGGCGGAAGATGAAGGGCAGGGCTCGTTGTTCTGATAGCGGCTTGCTCACGCAATTCTCCTCATCCTGAGGAGCCTGCGAAGCAGGCGTCTCGAAGGACGAGGCCACAGAATCTCGCGGTTCCGGGCCTCATGGTTCGAGAC
>BFBZ01000697.1_pt1 | contig 27921 bp, 20 predicted proteins | sample 1888401 | NCBI WGS metagenome assembly BFBZ01 (sample SAMD00112614, study PRJDB3348) | symbiont metagenome | host: Chara braunii
ATCCGCGAGATCGTCGAGAAGACCGGCGCCAAGGTCAACATCGAGGACGACGGCACCGTGAAGGTCGCCTCCAACGACGGCGAGGCGATGAAGGCCGCCATCAAGTGGATCAAGTCGATCGCCTCCGATCCGGAGGTCGGCCAGATCTATGACGGCACCGTCGTCAAGGTGATGGAGTTCGGCGCTTTCGTGAACTTCTTCGGCACCCGCGACGGCCTCGTGCACATCTCGCAGCTCGCCGACAAGCGCGTGCAGAAGACCACCGACGTCGTCAAGGAAGGCGACAAGGTCAAGGTCAAGCTGCTCGGCTTCGACGACCGCGGCAAGACCCGGCTGTCGATGAAGGCGGTCGACCAGACCACCGGCGAGGATCTCGAGGCCAAGCAGAAGGACGCGCCCGCCGAGGCGCGCGAAGCCGCCGGCGAGTAAAGCCGGGGCACCATTCGAGTGAAACACAAAGGGCGGCTTTCGGGCCGCCCTTTTTTTGCTCCCCGATATACGCTGGATCGCACCACGAACCGAACCCGCGGTTTTCGCACGGCGAGACAAGAGCTCGGGAAACCAAAGTCAATGAACGGTGTCGTGCTTCAATCCATATTTCACCATTCCGGGTCTCGATCGGACCGAAGCTAGATGGAATTCTACAAATCCGAATTTTGTGTTGCGGCGGCGGGCAAATCAGCACTATAAACGTCGGAGGCAGCACTAGGAGGTCGTTTCACGAGCGGCGTGGTCGGCTAGACGAACATCATACACCCGTCATTTCTAGCCATCTGATGGTGCCATCATACCGTTTCCTTGCAGGTTAACAAATTCTTAGGAGGTTAGCAGAAATCATTCCGCCAATTGGAACTGTGATCCAGCTCAATGTTTGTAGATTGAAATTTGCATAGGTTTTGTTCTGTCGACAACTGTGGAAGGAACATTCAATGATCGAATTGTTGTTCTCTGCCTTAGTCGGCTTGGCTTTGATCGAGTTAATATCATCGCGACTCTTCGTAAGTCGACGATGCCCTATCTGGTACTCGCAACTTTACCGCCACCAGCTAGCGCTTCAAGTCTGACCCGATCTTGCCTAAGTCGATTGAGCACGGTTTGAGTTTTCGCGTTAGTGAAACCTCCATCCGCAAGTAGTTGTGCGAGCAATTCTTGGATTGCTCGCACCTGCTTAGGATCCAATACTCGCTGTATATATTCGAACGACAAGGCCTCTAGCACAAAATACCGCACGATGCCCGCGCCTTTCTGTGCCGGCTCTATCCGAGTGCTTATATATCTCCGGACTCGCTCCTCCCACCCTTCGGGCATGAGCTTAATCAGCATACACAACGCGCCAAGTGCGTCTGGACTGTCAATATCCATCTCGTCAAACGAGTCGAGAAGGAGCTTATGAATAGAAGCCGAGCCGATATGCGAGAAGATCGCCTGCGCCGATGAGATCGGCATGTTAATCCGAGCTATATACTCAATTCTTTCTCGATCTTCTTTTGCTAAACTTCGGCCCTCGCGCTCCGCCGATTCAAAGAGCTCCTGAAGAATATCGCTGCCTGCTTTAGATATTGCGGAGGCTATTCTTGTCCACTGATCAATCAATCGAAAAAACGACGGCTTTCTGATTGAGAGCTCAACGAAGTCCAAGGCTGCGATCGCCCTTCCCCAGACACGCCATGCTTCAATAAAGCCTGCGATGTAGAGTAGTGGCTCAGGAACATCCACATCGGGCGCCCCCTTCTTGTATCTTCGAGCGAGATCAGTCATTGCGCGATCGCGAAAGTCGCCAATCTCATCGATCTTCGCCGGCGTTTGTGGGCCATCAGAGATATGCTCCATGGTCTCCAGAGCGACCGACTCAGCCGAACTCTCGTTGATTCTAGCGTCTATAAACGTAGTTTTGAGTACATCCTCAAAGAAAGCTGGCCTCAGCTCGACTACAACCACCTCGAGGAATGTCAGCAAATCCTGATCGTGCCTCGAAAGGTCACAAAGCAACGAAAATTCTTTCGCAAATCTCAATATCCCAAAACCCTCAAGCAGCTTTGGCGCGAAGTCGCGATGTCGAGCAGCATACTTCGCTAAGAAAAACGACTGAAACGATCGATACCGAAAATAGACATCCTGCCCTCGCTTTTCCAAAACGCCGGAATGAACAAATCCATCAAGAATTCGGCCAGCGCCCTGAAGTATGCCCCTGTCGGTTAAATGCTTAGCTAAGCTCTGAAGTAGCCGATTCTCTGAGAGACAGTTATCATCAGTCTCCATATACCAAATCGCGATCTCCTCAAGAAGAAGATTTAACCCGGCGAAGTCTGTACTGCTCCGAACAATATTAGACGGACTAACCTTGTTTAGAAGGAGATCAACGACTCTATCAAGCAAGGTTGCTTCATTTATAGCAGTTTCAAGCGGCGCGCTTTGAAGCACCGAGTAGATCAACGTCACGATGTAAGCACTTCGAGGCAACTGATTATCATCAATCAACTTGATGACCGTATCTACATCGCGCGGCGTCGCATGAGAGGGAGCAATGCGAGTCACAAGCGTTCTTATTTGAGTGCGCCCATACGGTTGAATAAATATCGGTGCATGGGACGCGCTTAGATCTTCTTTGATCTTGTCACTTGTCAGAAGATCGAGCTGATCGACAAACAGGATCCAGTCATGTTTTCCGGCAGTCGACGCTATCAGTTTTTTTAGAAAGTCTACTTTGTCTATTTCAAATAGCTTGACGTTGTCGACTAAGAATAAGCACCTGTGACTACCAGCAATTCTGCTAGCCGAGAAGTCAAGATTCAATCCGCTGATCGATCGCCTAATTATCTTTTCTAGACTGTCATATGTACGAATCGAACCAAAATCTGTTCTAATAGGAATCTTTGGATCGTCGCCATCTGTCTGCAGAACATCTTTAGCGACCCGAAAGGACAGGGTCGTTTTGCCGCTCTCTCTTGAACCTATGAAGACAAACGTTCCATCCCACCGTCCAAATGACTTTAGCTCTACTAAGCTTCCTTTGTAGTCCTTCGGCTTAAGGCCGGCCAGCTCCGTGTGCGTCTTATAGGACAAGGGGGGGCAGGTAAACGACTGCTCGAAGCTTACCTGATGCGTTAACTGCAACGTTCTTAGATGATCCTCGGCAGCCACATCAATAGCGCCTTGAAGGCGGAGCAAATCCGGTGTTGACATTCGCCGCCCGCCCCCCGACCTGAATTGGAAGGCTTTTCTTCCTTTTTCGCAGATCCTTTCCGCGGCGCCAAATGCTCCACGAGGTCGATTATACCAAGTCCTCATGGTCATATCTACATGCAACCCATCATCTATGCTGAGGTCTAATATCTGATAGCCGTTCCAATATTGCGGACTTTCAAAGAGACACCCCGATTGAGCAAAAAGGCAGTTTCCTATCGCGTTCTGCTGAAGGTTCGGCATCTCGTCATGGACATGACCAAACATTAGCACATCAAATCCCGCGAAGAGAGGAGTGCGAACAGACTGCATATTCCAGGGAGCTAGCCACTCCAACGGATGATGGAACACAGCGAGTTTTAGGTCTGATTCCCGAAGCTCGTCTCGCGCAATCTGAACTACCCTGTCTGCTAGCAGAAGCTTTTCTCTCTCAACCTCACCCGCCCCACACGAACGCCACGCGGAATTGAACACCGCTATTCCGACCTTCCCGATTTGGGTCTTTAGCTTCAGACAATCTACGTAGTTTGTTTTCAACGACGCCGATTCGTGATACAGACCTCGAACGAAGGAGAAGTAGTTCTTCAGACGCAGATTTGCCCGGTCATCATCAAGAGGCAGTCTGATAAAGCGATCAATGTGGTCATTTAGCCGTTGAGTATCCGTAAGCCTCGCGCGAAGCCCATCTTCCAAGTAGTCATCCACTTCGACGCTCTGCCGATCCAAGTCATGATTTCCCGGACAAATTACTATATCTCCATCTTCCAGCTGACAGAGATCCCGCACCGGATTAAGCAGCATAGATTGCGCTTTATGAAAATCGTCAATCTTAGACCCGCTAAATACTAGATCGCCACTGAACGCTATTAGGTCAACTTTGCGCTCTTGGACCAGCGCGCGAAGGTCTTTCAGCATTTCGGCGACGATCAGCTCCTGATCGGCTTTCTTCTTCGCTGTGAAATGAAAGTCTGAGAGATGGAGAATTCGGAAAATGATTGGATTCGACAAACTTACCTCCCCCTGCAGTATTGGACCTAACTACACTGCACCTTCTGCTTGCGTGCAAGGCCTCCTTTACGCAACTTCAACACATTGAAGGGCTCAACCCGCGGGTCGCGCGTAGGCGGTATCAGACTGCAGGCAGATTGAGGACGGATCGGTTTCGGCTTAGTGTCTACTCAGACATAACGCTCTTTCGGCGTAGCAGAAATCGCACCTCTTTCGCGAGAACGGGAAGATGCCTATCATCCGCCCTGCCCGCCCGGACGAATACGACGCCGTCGCCAGGCTCTGGATGGAGAGCTGGTGTTCGACGGGTCTGGAAGCGCAGAGCGAGAGGCTGCTCGCGGTCCTCAGGGAGCGCGTGCCGCGTGAAGTCGCCGGCGGTTGGAGCCTGTATGTCGCCGACGACCGCGGCGGCCTCGCGGCGATGCTCGCGATCAACGTCCCCACGCTCTATCTCGACCAGCTGATGATCGCCCCGTCCCATCAGGGCCGCTCGCTCGGCCGCCGGCTGCTCGCCTTCACCCGCGAGCTGCTCCCCGACGAAGTGTGGCTGCGCTGCGCAAAGGGCAACGACAAGGCGTGGCGCTGGTATGAGCGCGAGGGCTTCTTGCTGGAAAAGGAGGAAGCTGACCCGCTGCACGGCCGGATCATGAAATATTATCGCTGGAAGCGTGACGGTCAGGCGGCGGCCTCCTGATCGCAGAGCGTGCAAGCGCAAATCTTGCGCGTGGCGACCGGAAACCGTTGCGTGCGCCTTCGCAGGCGAACTAAGTTCGAGTTCCCGACGACCTTGCATTCTCGAACCGTCCCCATGTCCGTGCCGCTCCTGCCGATCCGTCGCCTTGCGCTCGTCGTCCTCGCCGCTGCCTTCGCAACCGGGGCTTGGGCCCAGGCTCCGTCAGCAACGGCGCCCAAGGCCGCCCCCGCGGCCAAGAAACCCTCCGGAAAGACAAAGGCGATGGCGAAACCAGGCGCCATCGAAAGCGGTCCGTGCCGTCTTGGCGTCATTGCCGCACTCGGCGACCAGCTCGCCGTCAGCAAGTTCGGCCTCACCGTGTTTGAAATCGAAGAGGACGAAGTCACGTTGCCGGGATGGGGACTGGACGACCTCGCCATGGCGCGCGTGCGCGCGGCCACCGGCGGCGACCCGGCCGTGCACAGGATCGGCTATCCGAAAGGCGCGTTCGAGCCGTACTACCATCCGACGTCGCGCTTCCTGCCCGATCCGAAGGAGAGCCTGGCCTCGATCGTGCGCAACGTCACCACGAATGCCAACTGCGCACGCTACCTCGTCGTCACCAGGTTCGAGACGACCATTCCCAACACCACCCTGAGGCTCAGAGGCATCGGCGCCTACAATCAGGGGGTCGGATCGATCCTCAGGCACTCGCATCTGTTTGCGAACGTCAACATCACGCTCATCGACGGCCAATCCTACGAGAAGATCAGCTCGTTCTCGGCGGATACCGGCGCCAGGCTGGCCGAGACCATGAGGCTCACCGAGGATCCTCTCAATAAGCTCAACAATGCCGACTTCCCCGAGCCTCTCGCGGCTGCGGCCTCCAGCGCCGCCCTGCGCGAGCGGCTGCGTACTCTGGTCGCGGCGAAGCTCGATCGCGACCTGCCGAGCTATCTGAAGATCGAATGATGCCGTCGCCCGCGTTCACACGGTTCGAACGAGCTTCATTGGCCCAATCCTCTCCCTTATGCGACGAGCTCTCCCAGTGACAATCTCTCGCCGACTGGCGCCGCTGTTCATGGCCGTGATCTGGTCATGCACCAATGCCCTGGCGCAATCGGCGCCGGCGCCGCTGAATGCCAAAACAGCGCCAAAGACCGCGGGCACCGCTGCCAAGGCAGCCAAGCCGACGACGGCCCTTCGCGAGGGCGGACCGTGCGAGGTCGGGGTGATCGCCGCGCTCGGCGATGTCTTCACGGTGCAGAAGAACGGCATGACCCGCCTGGGCAACGAGTACGCCGAAGTGCCGGTGTCCTGGGGTTTCGACGACATCGTCTACGCGCGCGTGAAGGCAGCCGCGGGTGATAGCGGGATCCGCCGCATCAGCGTCCCCAAGGGCGCATTCGATCCATTCTATCAGTCGCCACCGGTCAAGGCCGAGAACGGAAAGCTCACGCCCATCGTCAGGAAGGTGGCCGGCACGGCAGGGTGCGCTCGCTACCTCGTGATCACCCGCCGGACCGACAGCGAACCCTCGACAAACGACGAGGTTACCGGCGTCGGTGTCATCAACCGGGGCGAGGGATTCGGCCGGATCAGCCACGTCTTCACCATGATCGATATCCAGCTCTATGACGGCGCGACGTTCGAGACGCGCGAGCCTGCCACGAGCTCCAGATCGCTGCTCTCACGGCTGACGTCCGGCGTCGGACCGCCGTCTCACGCCGGGGACGTCGACAACTCCGCATTCCCCGCTTCGCCGCCGGAGGCTGCGAACAACAATGTGCTGCGCGACATGGCGCGTTCGATGCTCAAATTCCGGCTCGACCAGCGCTTGCCGGCCTATTTCGGGCGCGAATAGAACGACGAGCTCGGCGCGTCACAGCCTGATCTTCAGCACCGCGTGGCCCGACTGCTGGACGAGACCGGACGATGTCGCGTTGATGCCATAGCGGATGCTGAGGTCGAGCCGGTCGTTGCCGGCGGCCACAAGACCAAGGCCCGCCGAATAGATCCATGGCGACAGGCCGAGGCCGTGGGTGACGAAGCTCTCGCCGCCGCCCGAGAACGTCGCGCGGATCTGCAATGGCTGATTCAGCGTGTTGTAGCCGACGCCTATATCGCTGGTCAGACGAATCTGCCTGGTGGGCGCGTAGACCGCTTTCAGCTGCGCCGTCGTCACGAGCTCCTGATAGATCTGAGGATCGACGTTGAGGCTGAAGCCGCCGGCACCGTTCTCGCCGTAGGAATTGCTGCGAACCGTGCCGTAGTCCAGGCGCAGTGCTGGAACGAGCGCGAATCCGTCCTGCAGCGGAATGCGCGTCTTGATGCCTGCGCCGGCATGGCCGCTGTAGGAGCGATAGCTGCCGCCGGCGGATGCGCCCATGAAGCTCAGCGACCGGTTTTCGCCGTTATCGGTCGATCCGCCATCGAGCTGATAGTCGAAGAGGACATCACGGGTGATCGCGTAGGCTCCATAGAGCCCGAGCTGATAGGAGGCGAGACCGAGACGGTTCGGCACGGCCGCGTCGCTTCCGGTGATCGTGTGATGAGAATAACCGAGAACGCCGCCAATGATGGCGCGGGACGAGACTGCGACGTCGGCGCCGAACGCCAGACCGCCGCCGGAGGCGTCATAGCCGGGAACGCCATCGCGCCCCGTCTGCTGCGCGGTGCTGCCGAGAGGCTGCATCCAGACATTGCGACCAGCGGCCCAGCCGATGCTGCCGACATCGTCGAGCCTGTTGGTCATCGTCTGCCGGAACGCCTGCTGGCTGACATGGGTCGCCTGCGAGGCCGCCCCGGTCAACACCGGCAATGTCTGCTTCACGGCAGCGCCGAGAGAAGGGCCGTCGAGATTGTCGAGTGCGGCAAAGCCTGAGACCATCGATCCGGTCCAGCCGGCCGACGTCATCGACAGCCGGTACAGCACGTCAGCCGCCTCCAGTCCGACGCGGCCGCCCGCAGACCGCAGCGTATCCGCATAAGGCCGGATCAGCGACATCGTCGCCAGTCCTCCGGTCAGGTTTCCGGTGAGGTCGTAGGTCGACACCAGCATCTGCGCGCCTGCGGCGTTGCCGCTCGCCGTGCCATAGAGGCTGGTCAGGGTGCCGCGCGAGAGGGTGTTGAACAGCACGCTGCCCTCGGGAGTCACCGAGCCGAGCAGCGTGAAGCCGGCCGCGGCGCTGCCGGCCGGCGCGACGCCCGCACCCCAGAAATAGCCGTTCTGATAGCTCGTGATGACGAAACGGCCCGGCGCCTGCGTGCCGAACAATGTGGGACTGACGATCCGCCAAGGCGTGCCGGCGGTCCACGCCCATTGCGGCACGGAGTTGGCCGGCACCGGTGCCGACGGCGGCGGCGTGAAGGTCGCGGGATCATAGGGCAGCATGTAGGCCCAATGCGTCACCAGCAGGCTGTCGCCGGTGATCATCTGCATTTCCATGCTGGTCACGCCGTTGACGTTGCGCATATAGCCGAGTCCGACGGTCGCAGTGCCGCCGCCGGTCGGCGTGAACAGCATGGTGATCTGGCCGCTGGTGGTGACGAAGCCCTGGATGGTCGAGGTGTCCGTCAGCAGCGCCAGCCCGATCCTGAGCTGCGCGACGCTGGTGCCGGTGAAGGCGCCGTTGCTCGCGGTGCCCAAGGTCCACAACGTCTGGTCACCGATCGGGACCGGATTGGAGAAGCCCGTCTTCGGCGACATGTAGGCGAGCAGCTGCGCCGTCGGCACATACCAGCTGGTGTTGGAGATCGTGGAGTCCCAGACGCTCGATTGCGCCTGCGCCGGCCCGACGCCCCCTGCTACAAGCGCAATGCCGGTCATCGCGCAGAGAGCGATGACACGGGCCTTCGAACGCAGCATCAATCGCCCCCACGACTTGTCTTGCTGCCGGCGCGAGCGGCTGGCTGACGGCCGCGGCCGATGCACCGGTCATGATGCATCGCAGCGTCGTCGCAACAACCAACACGAGTTGCGCCAATGCTTCCTGATTAGCCGTTCAGGAACATTGTCTTCAACTGGGAAAATTTGGGTCGATCGGGGGACGGAGTCCCGCGTTCCCCTGATACCGCCGATGCGCGCGGAGGTCAGTCCGCCTTGAGATCCTCGGGGCGCGGCATCGAGATCACGTTGTAGCCGGAATCGACGTAGTGGATCTCGCCGGTGACGCCGCCGGACAGCTCCGACAGCAGATAGAGCGCCGAGCCGCCAAGCTCCTCCAGGGTCACGCCGCGACCGAGCGGCGAGTGCTTCTGCTGGAAGGCGAACATGAAGCGGGCATCGCCGATGCCCGAGCCCGCCAGCGTGCGCACCGGGCCGGCCGAGATCGCGTTGACACGGATGCTGCGGCGGCCGTAGTCGGCGGCGAGATAGCGCACCGAGGCTTCCAACGCGGCCTTGGCGACACCCATCACGTTGTAGTTCGGCATCACGCGGTTGGAGCCGTCGAAGGTCAAGGTGATCATGCTGCCGCCGCTTTCCGGCATCAGCTCGGCGGCGCGCTTGGCGATCTCGGTGAAGGAGAAGCAGGAGATCAGCATCGTGCGCGCAAAATTCTCGCGCGAGGTGTCGGCGTAGCGGCCCTTGAGCTCGTTCTTGTCGGAGAAGGCGACCGCATGGACGACGAAGTCGAGCCCGCCCCAGGCCTCGCGCAATGTGGTGAACACGCCGTCGACGCTGGCGATGTCCTCGACGTCGCAAGGCAACACGTGCTTGACGCCGAGCTCGTCGGCGAGCGGACGGACGCGCTTGCCGAGCGCGTCGCCCTGATAGGTGAAGGCCATCTCGGCGCCATGCGCAGCCAGCGTCTTGGCGATGCCCCAGGCGATCGAATGGTCGTTGGCGATGCCCATGACCAGGCCGCGCTTGCCTGCCATCAGTCCCTGCATGATGTCTCTCCTTCGTCATGCCGGGATCGACCCAGCCAGGATGATCGTTCCGCCTTCGAGACGCCAATGGCCGGACATCGGTGCGAAGAATGAGCTTCGCGCTGCTGCCCGGCCATGATGCCGACGAAACCAGTGCTGTTGGAAATCTTAGGCGTCGAGCTGCTTGAACACCAGCGTCGCGTTGGTGCCGCCGAAGCCGAACGAGTTCGACAGCACGGTGCCGAGCTTGGCGTTGTCGATGCGCTTGCGCACGATCGGCATGTCGGCGAAGGCGGGATCGAGCTCGGTGATGTTGGCGCTCTCGCAGATGAAGCCGTTCTTCATCATCAGCAGCGAATAGATCGCTTCCTGGACGCCGGTGGCGCCGAGCGAGTGGCCGGTCAGCGCCTTGGTCGCCGAGATTGGCGGACATTTCTCGCCGCGGCCGAACACCTTGCGGATCGCCTCGATCTCCGGCGGATCGCCGGCGGGCGTCGAAGTCGCATGCGGATTGATGTAGTCGATCTTGGTCTTCACGGTCGACAGCGCGAGCTGCATGCAGCGCTCAGCGCCCTCGCCCGACGGCGCCACCATGTCGTAGCCGTCGGACGTCGCGCCGTAGCCGACGATCTCGCCGTAGATCTTGGCGCCGCGCGCCTTGGCATGCTCGAGCTCTTCCAGCACGAGGACGCCGGCGCCGCCGGCGATCACGAAGCCGTCGCGCGTGACGTCATAGGGCCGCGACGCGGTCGCAGGCGTGTCGTTGTGCTTCGACGACATCGCACCCATCGCGTCGAACAGCACCGACAGCGTCCAGTCGAGCTCTTCGCAGCCGCCGGCGAACATCACGTCCTGCTTGCCGTACTGGATCATCTCGTAGGAATTGCCGATGCAATGATTGGACGTCGCACAGGCCGAGGAGATCGAGTAGTTGACGCCCTTGATCTTGAACCAGGTCGCCAACGTCGCCGAGGCCGTCGACGACATTGCCTTCGGCACGGCGAACGGACCGACGCGCTTCGGGCCCTTGGTGCGGGTGATGTCGGCCGCTTCCACCAGCGTGCGCGTCGATGGCCCGCCTGAGCCCATGATGATGCCGGTTCTGACGTTGGAGACGTCGGTCGGCTCCAGCCCGGAATCGAGGATGGCCTGCTCCATGGCGACATGATTCCACGCCGCCCCCTCGCCGAGGAAGCGCATGGCGCGGCGGTCGACCACGTCGGCGGGATTCAGCGTCGGCGCACCTTGCACCTGCGAACGAAAACCAAGCTCGGCATATTTCTCGGCGCGGGAGATACCGGACTTCGCCTCGTACAGGCTGGCGAGCACCTCCTGGGTGTTGTTGCCGATCGATGAGACGATGCCCATGCCCGTGATGACAACCCGCCTCATGATGTCCGCCTCACCTTGCTCGTGTGTTGTGTTGCAGCCGTGCCTGCTGCACTGTCTGTGGTCGCAGCCTGCCGGTTCAAGTCGGCGCGGCGCCCTGCTTGAACAGGCCGACCTTCAGGTCCTTGGCGCGATAGATAATCTCGCCATCCATCGAAAGCCACCCGTCGGCAATACCGAGCACCAGCTTTGAGCGCATCACGCGCTTGATGTCGACGTTGTACACAACCTTGCGGGCGGTCGGCAGCACCTGGCCGGAAAACTTGAGATCGCCGAGGCCCAGCGCACGGCCGCGCCCCGCGCCGCCGGTCCAGCCGAGGTAGAAGCCGACCATCTGCCACATCGCATCGAGGCCGAGACAGCCCGGCATCACCGGATCATTCTTGAAATGGCAGCCGAAGAACCAGAGATCCGGCTTCACGTCGAGCTCGGCGCGGACGACGCCCTTGCCGAACTCGCCGCCGGTCTCGGAGATCTCGACGATCCGATCGAACATCAGCATCGGCGGCAGCGGCAGTTGTGCATTGCCGGGGCCGAACAGCTCCCCGCGGCCGCAGGCCAGCAGGTCCTCGTATTCATATGCGCTGCGCCGATCCAGCATGCTTGGTGGCCTTTCTCAACGATCCCCGGTGGAATTTGTGCCGCGCGACATGGACCCTTCCCGCGCGCCGCCCCCTTCCGCGCCGCGCTGGCCGGTCATCGCGTCGGCACGAAGGCTGGGCCATCGCACTTGGCGAACATGACCGCTGTCAGCGGCGGGCCTAACGACGCCTGGATTCGCGCACATGGCCATCACGGCCGCCGGCGCTCACCATGGCAGGGCAAATCGGGTCCGGGCGCTCTCTAACATAGAGGATTGCGGCGTCAATGCGCGTATCCAGGTAAATCGACGCAGCACCAGGGCCGGCGCCCGAACCGGGCGGCAAATGCAGTTTAGGAGCGTTCTAGATACGTTAGTTGCGATAAGCTTGCATCTGAATGGGTTTCTTCCTATATCGGTTGTGGATGAGAGCGAGATTGTGCGGTGCTTGAAGTGGATGTCAGCAACAACGCCTCGATGAGTGGTCATGACCGCGGCAACCCGGATCTCGGGAACGGCCGGCAGCCAGCACTCAATGGCTGCCCATGGCACGACGTCAACGAGATGCTGCAGGCGGCCGGGCTGCGCCCGACCCGCCAGCGCATGGCCCTCGGCTGGCTGCTGTTCGGCAAGGGCGCGCGGCATCTGACCGCCGAAATGCTCTATGAGGAAGCGACGCTGGCCAAGGTTCCGGTCTCGCTCGCCACGGTCTATAATACGCTGAACCAGCTGACCGACGCCGGCCTGCTGCGCCAGGTCAGCGTTGACGGCACGAAGACGTATTTTGACACCAACGTCACCGCCCACCATCACTTCTATCTCGAGAACAACCACGAGCTGGTCGACATCCCGGACCAGCATCTGGCGCTGTCGAAGCTGCCGGAGGCGCCCGAAGGTTACGAGATCGCCCGGATCGACATGGTCGTCCGGCTGCGCAAGAAGCGCTGAGCCTCCGGAAGGTCTTCATCGAAGCACCATGCCCGCACCCGCTGCGGGCATTTTTGTGTCGGGAGCGCGTCAGGATGGAGGTCAGCGCATTGCGCTGACCTGGGCCTTCAATTGACCTGCTCGTCGGCGTAGACGCCCCACAGCCGCTGCTGCTGGATCCAGCCTTCGAAACCATTGCCGAGCACGCGGCACCAGCCGTTGCCGCATTTCTTCACCTGCGCGACAACGCCGGCCTGCAGCCGCGCGGTGACCGCGCTGGTCGCGTCGGCGCTCTCGTAGATCGGGGCGAGATCGTCCTTGTTCTTCATCGTGACCACCGCCGTGCGGCGCCCCGACAGCAACGAGTGATAGACCCACCCCTCCGAGCCTTCGGAATCGCGCACGCGGCGCCAGTTCTCATATTCCGCAGTGATCTCGACCGGCAGGCCGGAGCGCGTATAGACCCAGGCCACGTCGTTGTCCTTGGTCGGACCGGCGCGAACGTTCACATGATCCGACTTCAGGCTGACATAGCGCGGCACCGGCAGGCCGCTGGTGGTGAGAACGGAGTCCTTCGCCGCAACGCCGCCCCTGCCGACGGCAACGTCGAACAGACAGACCAGCAGCACCACGACAGCACCGAAACGCCACAACGTCAATTTACTCAACTCACTCTCCCTCGAAAGGATCGACCCGCGCTCCGATCAAAGCGGATTGCGTTGCGATCCTTCGCCCGATCCCCATCGAACCGCCCGGCTGCCCCCCTTCGTGCTCGGAGAGGGCTTGCCGAAAGCGCCAGTCCCGACCTGCCGTTGGCTTCTTGTCTTGGCCGGGCCTTCTGCTAGACAGGACCGAACACAAGCGGCCAGGAAGCGCCTGAGAATCGCTCGCGAAGCCCTGTCAGGGACGGATCGGCCCACCTGCGAGATCCGACACGACCAGTCCAGGGAAGCGCCGCTTTCAGGCGACGACGGTAGTTTCGGCGAACCCGGTTAATGAGGTCTGAAGGATCTCATGAGAGCAGCACATGTCAGGTAGGAAAAAGCCCCTCGTCGTGGTGACACGCAAGCTGCCGGACTCGGTCGAGACGCGCATGCGCGAGCTGTTCGACGCCAGGCTCAATCTCGACGACGAGCCGTTGAGCCAGGAACAGCTCGCCGACGCCGTGCGCACCGCCGAGGTGCTGGTTCCGACCGTCACCGACCACATCAGCGCCGACATTCTCAATCAGCCCGATTGCAAGCTGCGCATGATCGCCAACTTCGGCAACGGCGTCGACAACATCGACGTCGCGGCGGCGGTGGCGCGCGGCATCACCGTCACCAACACGCCGAAGGTCCTCACCGAGGACACCGCCGACATGACCATGGCGCTGATCCTGTCTCTTATACACATCTAGATGTGTAAAAGAAACAGATTCCGGACCGCCGACATCATCGTTCCGACCGTGACCGATGAAATCAGCGCTGACATTCTGAATCAGCCCGATTGCAAGCTGCGGATGATCGCCAATTTCGGCAATGGCGTCGACAATATCGACGTCGCGACCGCGGTGCAGCGCGGCGTTACCGTCACCAATACGCCCGGCGTCCTGACCGAGGACACCGCCGACATGACCATGGCCTTGATCCTGGCCGTGCCGCGCCGGCTGGCCGAAGGTTTCGAGGTACTCGAACATGGCGACTGGGGCGGCTGGTCGCCGACCTGGATGCTCGGCAAGCGCATCCACGGCAAGCGGCTCGGCATTATCGGCATGGGCCGCATCGGTCAGGCGCTGGCCCGGCGCGCCGCCGCCTTCGGCATGCAGATCCACTATCACAACCGCCGCCGGTTGACCGAAAAGGTCGAGCGCGAGCTGGAGGCGACCTATTGGGAGAGCCTCGACCAGATGCTCGCCCGCATGGATATCGTGTCGGTCAACTGCCCGCACACGCCGGCGACTTATCACCTCCTGTCTGCACGCCGGCTGAAGCTGCTCAAGAAGGAAGCCTTCATCGTCAACACCGCGCGCGGCGAGATCATCGACGAGGTCGCGCTGACCCGCATGATCGAGGCGGGCGATCTGGCCGGCGCCGGCCTCGACGTGTTCGAGCACGAGCCGGCGGTCAATCCGCGCCTGCTGAAGCTCGCCAAGGCCGGCAAGGTGGTGCTGCTGCCGCATATGGGCTCGGCGACCATCGAGGGCCGCGTCGACATGGGCGAGAAGGTCATCGTCAACATCAAGGCCTTCATGGACGGCCACAAACCGCCGGACCGCGTGCTGCCCAGCATGCTGTGAGGCCGATGGGCGGCATCAGGCAGGCCGCTCGATAAAGCTGGGGTTCGCGCGTCGCGACCATTTGGGTTTTCGGCGCTGCGTTCCCGGGGTTTTCTCTCCAGGGAGATCTCGCGCTGGAACCGCAGCCCTCACCTCTCCCCGGCGGGGAGAGGTGAAGAGGAGGCTCCTGTGCGAGATCTCGAGGGAGGGCGAATTCAGGCCCTCTGAGAGATATATGCGAACGCTATCCTCGATAGCGCCGCCCTCAACCGCCCGTGCCGTTCAGCGGATTGTCCGGATCCCAGCGATAGCGGATGGTCTCGAAGCGCATGTCGCGCATGTCGAGCATCATCAGGCGGCCGACCAGGCCTTGGCCGAAGCCGACGATTTCCCTGATCACCTCGAGCGCCATCATCGAACCGACAATGCCGGTGAGGGCGCCGAGCACCCCGACTTCCGAACAGGTCGGCACGGTGCCGGGCGGCGGCGCGTCCGGAAACAGGCAGCGATAGGTCGGGTTGGGCGTGCCGTCGGGCGCTGTCTCGTGCGCCCGGATGGTGGTCAGTGTCGCATCGAAAGTGCCGACCGCGGCGGTGATCAGCGGCTTGCCCTCGTGGAAACAGGCATCCGAAACGGCATAACGCGTGGCAAAATTGTCCGAGCCGTCGGCGACCAGGTCGTAGCCGCGCACCAGCTCGCGGGCATTGTGCGGTGACAGCCGGGTGATATGGGCGACCACCTCGACATGCGGGTTGAGCCGGCGGATGGCGCCGGCGGCGCTTTCGGTCTTCAGCACGCCGAGATCGGGCGTCGCATGGATCACCTGGCGCTGCAGATTGGACAGCGACACCGCGTCGTCGTCGACGATGCCGAGCGTGCCGATGCCGGAGGCTGAGAGATAAAGCAGCAGCGGCGCACCGAGCCCGCCGGCACCGATGACCAGGACCTTGGCCCGGCCGAGCTTCTGCTGGCCGGGGCCGCCGACCTCGCGCAGCACGATGTGGCGCGCATAGCGCTCGAGTTCATCCGCGGAGAGCATCAGTCGACCGACAGGCCAAGGGCCTGTCGCACCCTGACACGCACCGCGTGGCCGTCACGGGTCGGCAGGACCCGTTCGGTCTCGGCGCTGTCGATCTTGACGACCGCGACACAGGGGCCGTCGCCCACGGTCCCGACACGGGCAGCGAGGCGGTCGACCGCAGCCATGTCGGTGATATCGCGCGTATCGGCGATGCCCGAGGCCTTGGCGATAGCAGCGAGATCGGCGACCGCCGTATGGCTGGCCTGGCCGCCGGTCTCGCCATAGAGGCCATTGTCGAGGATGACGACGGTCAGGTTCTTCGGCTGCTGCATGGCGATGGTGGCGAACGAGCCCATGCCCATCAGCATTTCGCCGTCGCCGGTGACCGCGACAACCGGCGTCCCGGGCCTCGCCAGCGCCAGGCCGAGCGCACAGACGGCGGCGCCGCCCATGGCGCCCCAGAGATAGACATTGCGATCGTGATCGCCGGCCGCGGCGACGTCATAGGTCGGCGACCCCAGGCCGGTGACGACGATCAGGTCGCCGCGATCGGCCATCAGCCGGGCCACAACGGCGCGCCGGTCGAGCCGGCCGGAACTTGGATTGCCGCTCATTTCACGAACACCTTGGCGCCGATCAGCTGCTGGGACAGCAGGACGGCCACCGCGCTGCCGCCCTCATAGGCCATGCGAATGGCGGCGGCCGCGGTCGGACCGACCTCGCGCGGCTCGGAGGCGCGCAGCACGTGAATGCCCATCAGCCTGAAGGCCTCCGGCGTCGCCGTGCCCATCGGCACCTGCCAGGGATTGAACTCGCCCCATTCGCCACGCATGGTCACGAAGGTCAGGAACGGGCCGCCCATGTTGCGGATCAACGAAAACATGTTGACGCAATTGCCGACGCCCGAGGACTGCATCAGCAGGCAGGCACGGTCGCCGCCGAGCCAGGCGCCGGACATCAGCGCGACGCCTTCTTCTTCCGTCGTCAGGGGAATGCCGATCATCGCTTTATCGGCATGAACGGCGCGGATCAGTTCGGCATGGCCGCCATCGGGCACATAGGCCACCTGGCGCACGCCTGCGGCCTTCAGCGCGGCGAAGATGTCGCCCGGCCAGCCGGCGGGCGAGACATGCGTCGGTTGGGGGTGCAAGGCGTTCATGCGCTGGATAGGCTCCGTTCGACGTCGAGGCGGACGACGATGGCGCCCGCAACGATCAGAAACAAGAGTTCGCTTGGGAGGACAGGCATGACGATCGGATTTATCGGGCTCGGACGGATGGGGCGGGGCATGGCCTCGAACCTGCAGACCAAGGGCTTTTCGCTGATGGTGCACGACGTGGCCGAGGCGCCGGTGACGGCGCTGGAAACGCTCGGCGCCAGGCATGGCACGCCGGCCGAGATCGCGGCGGCGTCCGACATCGTCGTCACCATGCTGCCGACCGGCAAGGAGGTCGGCGAGGTCGTGCTGGCGCCGGGCGGCGTGCTCGACCATGCCAAGCCGGGCACCATGATCCTGGACATGTCGACGATCGATCCCGAAACCACCGACAAGCTGCATGCCGAAACGCGGGCGCGCGGCATGACGGCGGTCGACGCGCCGGTCGGCCGGCTCGCCTGGCACGCCGACCGCGGCCAGAGCCTGTTCATGGTCGGCGCCGACGATGCCGACTATGCCCGCGCGCTGCCCTTGCTGCAGGCCATGGGCACGACCATCCATCACAGCGGCGGGCCGGGCGCCGGCACGCGCATGAAACTGGTCAACAATTACCTGGCGATCATCCTGTGCCAGCTCAATGCCGAGGCCCTGTCGCTGTCACAGCGTTTCGGCCTGGATCTCGCCAAGACCCTCGACGTGCTCTACGGCACCACCGCCACCAATGGCCAGCTCAAGGTCAATTGGCCGAACAAGGTGCTGGCCGGCGATACCGACCCGGGCTTCACCATCGATCTCGCGCATAAGGACCTGTCGCTGATCGTCCAGGCGGCCAATAGCGCGCGGGTGCCGCTGCCGGTCGCCGCCGCGGCCCGCGAGGCCTTCTCGACGGCGCGGGCCCGCGGCTACGGCCAGAACGACTTCTCGGCCATGGTCGACGTGCTCTGCGACATGGCGCAGATCGAGCGGGCCCGGCTGCCGAAGGGCTATACGCCGCCGGCGTGAAACCGGGCGAGTGGCGAATAGCGAATGGGGCATGATGCGCCAACGTCATCTTGAGCCGAAGCTCGCGTTTCTTGCGTGGAAGGCTTAGCGCTTACGTCACCCCCGGCGAGCGAAGCGAGGGAAGGGGGTCCAGGAGCTGCAGAGCCGCACCTTCGCGCTGCGTGACCACCTCACCAGATGCACTGCGAGTGCCGATGAAGTGACCCTGGACCCCCTTCCCTCGCTTCGCTCGCCGGGGGTGACGTAGTGCTGGAGAGTCGGCCAATAGCGTGCGGCAAGGCGCCTTTCCCCATTCGCTACTCGCCACTCGCTATTCGCTATTCGCCCCTACCCCAACGTCGTCAGATCCTGGAACCAGTGCTGCGCCTGGGTGTAGCCGGCGACCTTCGGGCTGGCGACATGCGGATTGGTGTCGTGGACGACCCAGACCAGCAAGGCGTCGTCGACGACCTTTTCGTGCACCCTGGCCATCAAGGCGTCCTGTTCGGCGACATCGGTCGACAAGAGCGCTGCGTCGATCAGCTTGTCGACCTCGGGGTTCTTGTAATGGCCCCAGTTCACGCCGGTTGGCGAGATCTGGTTGGAGTGGAAGAAACGGATGAAGGCATAGAGCGGGTCGGAGGTGACATAGGCGACGTTGTTGGCGGTGATGCCCTTCAGCGATTCATGCGCCGCGCCTTGGCGCCAGGCGGTATAGAGCGGCTCGAGCTCGACCACCTTGAAATCGACCTCGATGAAGGCCTCCTTGAACATCTGCTGGACCAGCTCGTTCATTGGCAATGACAGCATCTGGCCGGAGCCGGAGCTTGCGATGATGAACTGGGTCTTCAGGGGATTGCCAGCCGAATAGCCGGCTTCGGACATCAGCTTGCGCGCGGCGTCGACGTCATATTTGAGCGCGAAAGCCGGCTTGCCGAACCAGGGGCTGGTCCGGTCGACCTGACCATGGGCGGGCTTGGCCAGGCCGCCGAGCAATTCGACCACCGAGGCGCGGTCGATCGCCAGGTTGGCGGCCTTGCGCGTCCGGATGTCGGTCCAGGGTGAACCCGGCAAGGTCGACAGATGGTAATTCCAGACATGCGGCGTGACATTATCGATCAGCCTGAAGCCGGCCTGCCTCAGCCGCGGCATGACATCCGGGGCGGGGGCCTCGATCATGTCGATCGAACCCGCGAGCAGCGCATTGGTGCGGGTGATCGTCTCGGGCAGGCAGGACAGGATGATCCGGTCGGCCTTGGCCAGCCGGCTCTTGTCCCAGTAATCGGGATTGCGGACGAGCTCGCAGAGCTCGCGCGGGACGAGGCGGGCGAGCTTGAACGGGCCGGTGCCGGAAGGTTCGCTGGCGAAACGCTGCCAGTCGCGACCGACCTTCTCGTATTGCACCGGGCTCGACACCAGGAACCACAACATCTGATAGGGGAAGAACGAATCCACCGTCTTGGTGGTCACCTCCACCGTCATGGCGTCCAGCTTGCGCCAGCTGGCGACCGAGGGTAGCCGGGCACGTACCTGCGACGACTGGCGCTGGTCGAATTGCGGCGCCTGGCTATTCAGCACCTTGTCGAAATTCCACACCACCGCATCGGCGTCGAAGGCCGAACCGTCGTGAAATTTGACCCCGGGCCTGAGCTTGAACAGCCATTTCCTGGCGTCGGCCGGGTCGATCGCCCATTCGGTGGCGAGCCCCGGCACCAGCTTGCCCGGCCGGTCGGCGACATTCATTTCCCAGGCGACCAGGGGGTCGTAAAGCGTGTAGCCGGTGAATTGATAGCCGCCGGCGCCACGGTCGGGCTGGCCAGTGGTCTGCGGAATGTCGGCCATGGAAATGCCATAGCGAATCACCCGCTCCTCAGCCTGCGCCGGCAAGCTCGATCCACCGGCCAGGATGGCGGCGGCCGCGCTGCTTTTGAGAAAATCACGACGGTCGATACCGGAAAACGGCATGGCCACATCCTCGATGCCAAGGGGTTGCGGCAAGGCTAGTCGGGCCTTGATGGCTGTCGAGACCAAGATATTGGCGGGAAATGATCGCCGGATGGGCAGGATTGGCCGGCGCGGAGAGACCGGTGACCGGACATGGCATACAATATGCCTAGACCTCGGGCATGGCGTGACCGCAGCAAGGTTGTCGCCAAGGCTTGCCCTCGACGCTTCGAACCGGCACCACTGGGCCATGCTGCCGAACCCTCGAGTCCTGACGATTCCCGCCTCCAGGCCGCATCTGGCGACCTTGGCGCGGGCGATCCTCGAGGGCGCGGTCATCGCCGGCTGGCCGGACCGGGACGACCCGCTGTCGCTTGCCGCCGGCACCATTCTGTTGCCGAACCGGCGCGCCTGCCGGGCCATGCGCGATGCCTTTCTCGCGGTCGCCGCCGACCAGGCCCTGCTGCTGCCGCGCATCGCGCCGATCGGCGATATCGACGAGGACGAATGGGATTTCGCCGATCCCGATCCGCTGGAGACGCTGGGCTTAGAGGCGATCGGGCCGGCCATGGCGTCGCTCGACCGGCGGCTGACGCTCGCCGGACTGGTCCGTGCCTGGGCGGCCAGCGTCGATCGCGCGGTGATGAAGCTGTCGGCCGCCGATCCGCTGATCGTCTCGGCGTCCACCGGCGACGCCCTGGCGCTGGCCGCCGACCTGATGCGCCTGATGGACCAGGTCGAGACCGAGCGGGTGCCCTGGTCCAATCTCGACCGGATCGTCGAGACCGGCCTCGACACATTCTGGACCATGACCCGCAGCTTCCTCGCCATCGCGACGGAGGCATGGCCGGCGCATCTCGCGGCCAACGGGCTGGAGGAACCGGCGGTCAGGCGCGACCGGCTGATCGCCGCGGAAACCGTCCGGCTGGCGGCGGCGCCCGGGCCGATCATCGCGGCCGGCTCGACCGGTTCGATCCTGGCGACCCGCGACCTCCTGAAGGCGATCGCCCATCACCCCAGGGGCGCGCTGGTGCTTCCCGGTCTCGACCGCGACCTCGACGCCGCCTCCTGGGAGGCGATCGGCGGAACCAATGGCCCGGCGTCGTCAATTCCATCATCCCATGGCCATCCGCAGTTCGGTCTGAAGCGGTTGATCGGCCATGTCGGGGTAACGCGCGACGAGGTCGGGGATCTTGCCACAGCAGGCCCGCATGGCCGCGAGACGCTGCTCTCCGAGGCGATGCGGCCGGCGGCGACCACCGAACTCTGGGGCGCCGGCATCCATGCGCCGACGGAGGCCATGCTCGACGGCCTGAGCGTGATTGAGGCGGCAAACGAACGCGACGAGGCGCTCGGCGTGGCGCTGGTGTTGCGCGAGATCGCCGAAAACCCGGATGCCACCGCCGCCCTGGTGACCCCGGACCGGGCCCTGGCGCGCCGGGTGCTCGCCGAGCTGTCGCGCTGGAACGTGGTGGTCGACGATTCGGGTGGCCGGCCGCTGGCGGGAACACCGGTCGCGACGATCGCGCGTCTGGTCGCGGCGCTGGTCTTCGATGATCCGGCGCCGGCCGTCTTGCTGGCGCTGATCGGCCATCCGGCGCTCGACCATGGGCTTGATCCCGGGCGCCGCGAACGGGCGATCGCGGCGATCGAATTGACTACCTTGCGCGGGCTGCGGCCGCCGGGCGGCCTTGCCGGCATGCTCGCCAGGCTCAGCCAGATCATGCCCTCGGCTTCGCCACGGCCGAACGACCCGGCGAGCCGGGTCGACGCCGAAGCGCTCGCCGATGGCCGCGAACTGCTCAGCCGGGTCACCGCAGCCCTGGCGCCGTTGATGCTGCTGGGCGAGACCGAGGAAGCCTCACTTGCGGCCTTCGCCGCCGGTCACGGCGCGGCGCTCGATGCGCTCGGGCTCGATGCCGAGGCGGAAGGCGGCGACGAGATCGCCGCGGTGCTGGCCAAGGCGGGCGGGACGACGGCGGAAGCCTTCGCCTTGCCGCCGCGCGACTATTGCAGCGTCTTCGATGCCTTGATCGCAACCGAGACGGTGCGGGTGCCAGCCAGGCCCGGCGCGCGCATTCGTGTGCTCGGCCTGCCCGAGGCCCGCTTGCTCGACGCCGATACGGTCATCCTGGCCGGACTGGTCGAGGGGTCCTGGCCGGGCGAGGCCAAGCTCGACCCCTGGCTGAACCGGGCCATGCGCACGGCCTTCGGCATCGATCCGCCGGAGCGGCGCATCGGCCTCGCCGCCCACGACTTCTGCCAGCTCATGGGCAATCGGCGGGTCGTTCTGTCGCGCGCAGCGAAAAGCGGCGGGGTGCCGACGGTCCGGTCGCGCTGGCTGCAGCGGCTCGCCGCGGTGCTCGGGCCCGATATCTGGCGGTCGCTGGTCGCCAAGGGCGAGCGGATGCTCGGCCTGACCCATGGCCTCGACCGGCCGGCCGAGATCCGTCCGGTGCTCCGGCCTTCGCCGGCGCCGCCGCTGGAACTGAGACCGGCGCGGCTGCCGGTGACCGCGATCGAGACCTGGCTGCGCGATCCCTATGCCATCTATGCGCAGCATGTCCTGAAGCTCAGCGCGCTCGACGGCCTCGACGAGGTTCCAGGTGCTGCCGAACGCGGCACGGTCATTCACGGCGTGCTTGCGGCCTTCACCCAGGACGTGCGCACCAACGGCTTTCCCGCCGATCCGGTCGACCGGCTGCTGGTGCTCGGGCGCGCGCATTTCGCGCCCTATTGGGACGATCCTTCGGTCCGCGCGATCTGGTGGCCGCGCTTCGTCCGCATCGCCCAGTGGTTCGCGGTGGAGGATCGGTCGCGCCGCGCCGACCTGATCGATGTCCATGCCGAGATCAAGGGCCGGCTGGAATGGGAGACGCCGGCCGGTCGCCGTTTCGTGCTGACCACCTCGGCCGACCGGATCGATATTCGCAAGGACGGCATGGCCGAGATCGTCGACTACAAGACCGGCCAGCCGCCCAGCGCCGCCCAGGTTCAGTCAGGGCTTTCGCCGCAGCTGGCGCTGGAGGCGGCGGTGCTGAAGGGCGGCGGCTTCCACGAGGTGCCGGCCGCCACACCGATCGGCGCCCTGGTCTATGCCAAGCTCGGCGGGCGCGATCCGGCCGGCGAATTCCTGCCCGTGCGGATGGTCGACCGGAGCGCCGAAGAGCTGGTGGCCGAGACTATCGGCCGGCTGCGCGAACTGGTCGCGGCCTTCGAAGATCCGGCGCAGGGCTATCTGTCCTGGGCGATCCCGCAATTCGTCGGCGGCCGCTCCAACGACTACGCCCATCTCGCCCGGGTGAAGGAATGGTCGGCGGCCGGCGGCGGCGGAGGTGGCGAATGAGCCGGCCGCTCGTCGCTCCACCCGAGGCGGCACTGGCCCAGCGCAAGGCCTCGGATCCGCTGATCTCGGCTTGGGTCGCCGCCAATGCCGGCTCCGGCAAGACCTATGTGCTGGCCCGTCGGGTCGTCCGGCTGATGCTGGAGGGCACGCCGCCCGGCGCGATCCTCTGCCTGACCTTCACCAAGGCTGCCGCCGCGACGATGGCCAACCGGGTCTTCGCCATGCTGGGCGAATGGACCGGCTTCGACGACGAGCGGCTCGGCGCGGTGCTGCGCGATCTCGACGGGGTGATGCCGGACAAGAGGCGGATCATTCGCGCCAGGCGGCTGTTCGCCGAAGCGCTGGAAACCCCCGGCGGCCTCAAGGTCCAGACCATTCACGCCTTTTGCGAAAGGGTGCTGCACCAGTTTCCGTTCGAGGCCAATGTCGCCTCGCAATTCACCGTCATGGACGATCGCGGCAAGGCCGAGACGGTCGAGCGGGCCAAGCTCGCCGTCTTGCTGAAGGCGGCGGCCGATCCGCAGGGCCGGCTCGGCCGGGCGCTGGCGTCGCTGTCGGTCGCCGCCGCCGACCAGACGGTGGCCGACCTCCTGTCCGAAGCGGTCAATGCACGCGACGTGCTGCTCGGGCAGGTGCGCACCGAAGCCGATCTCGACCGGGCCATGGCGGCGCTCGGGGTGGCCCTGGGGGTGGCGCCGGAGGACAACGAGGAAAGCCTTGCCGCCGAGACGCTGGACGCCGCCATCCTGCAGCCGTCGGAATGGCCGTCGGTCGCCGCGACCCTCGAGCACCTGTCGACCAAGGCGACCGAACGCGACATCGCGGCACGCCTGCGCCTGGCCGCTCGGGACCCGGCGCTGTTCATCGAGCAGTACCGCGCGATCTTCTTCACCAAGGAGGGCGAACTCCGCAAGACCATCCTGACCAAGGCCGTTCGCGACGCCGAGCCGGCGCTCGCCGCCCGGTTCGACCGGGAGCAGGAACGGCTCGGCGCCTTGCAGCGTCGCCAGAAGGCGGCGGTCCTGCGCGACCGGACCGCCGCCCTGCTGACGCTGGCCGAGGCCGTGCTGACCCGGGTGGAGGCGGAAAAGGCGGCGCGCGGCGCGCTCGATTTCGACGATCTGGTCGGCAAGACGCGCGCTTTGTTTGCCCGGGTCGACGCGCGCTGGATCCTCTACAAGCTCGACCAGGGTATCGACCACATCCTGGTCGACGAAGCCCAGGACACCAGTCCGGGGCAATGGGAGTTGGTCAGCGCGCTGGTCGCCGAGTTCACCGATGGCGAAGGCGCGCGCGAGACGGCGCGGACCCTGTTCGTCGTCGGCGACGAGAAACAGTCGATCTATTCGTTCCAGGGCGCCGATCCTGCCTGGTTCACCGACATGCGGCTGAAATTCGCCAGAGCCTTCGGCCAGGCCGGCAAGCCGTTCGAACAGGTCAGGTTGAATTTCTCGTTCCGCTCGACATCCGCCGTGCTGGGTGCGGTCGACCGGGTTTTCGACGATCCGGCGACGCGCCGGGGCCTGTCCTCGGATCAGGGGCCGCTCGCCCCGCACGAGGCCGCGCGCCGCTCCGCCCCCGGCGTCGTCGAGCTGTGGCCGCCGATCGAGAAGCAGGAGACCGAGGAGCGATCGCCCTGGACCGCGCCGCTCGACGCCATGGAGATCTCCGATCCGGTGGCCAGGCTCGCCGGCCGCATCGCCGGTCATATCCGCATCTGGCTCGATCGCCGGGAGCGGCTGCCGGACAAGGACGATGCCATCGCGCCCGGCGACATCCTGATCCTGGTGCGCCGGCGCGGCGCCCTGTTCGAGCAGGTGATCCGCGCCCTGAAGAACCGCAACGTGCCGGTGGCCGGCGCCGATCGCCTGGTTCTCGGCGAACATATCGCGGTCATGGACCTGATGGCGCTCGCCGATTGCATGCTGACGCCGGATGACGACCTGTCGCTGGCCGCGGTGCTGAAGAGCCCGCTGGTCGGGATCGGCGAGGACGAGCTTCTGGCGCTGGCGGCGAGCCGCAAGGGCTCGCTGTGGGATGCCGTGCAGGCGACCGGCAAGCCCTATGCCCGGCAGATCCAGCGCTGGCGCGACGAGGCTCTCGCGCTGACGCCGGCGAGCTTTTTCGCCCAGGTGCTGTCGCGCGACGGCGGCCGGGCGAGCATCCTGGCCCGGCTCGGTTTCGAGGCGGCCGACGCGATCGACGAGTTCCTGTCGCTGGCGCTGGCTTTCGAGGCGAGCGACATTCCGACGCTGCGCGGCTTTCTGGCCATGATGCGGGCGAGCGCGACGGAAGTGAAACGCGACATGGATCTCGGCCGCGACGAGGTGCGGGTGATGACCGTGCACGGCGCCAAGGGGCTGGAGGCGGATATCGTCTTCCTGGCCGATACGATGAGCAAGCCGGGTGGCCAGTTCGACCCTAAACTGTTCAAGATCGCCCCCGGCAATGCGCCGGATGGCAGCTTGCCGCATCTGGTCTGGTCGCCATCGAAAAAGGCCGATGTCGACATGGTCGCCGATGCGCGCGAGCATCACCGCGACCGCCAGGCGCAGGAATATCGCCGGCTGCTCTATGTCGCGATGACGCGCGCGGCCGACAAGCTGATCATCTGCGGGGCGAAACCGGCCAAGGGTGCGAACGACGCCTGGTACGACATGATCGCGCAGGCGTTTGACGGAAAGGCCGTGGAACAGCCGGCCGATGACGGTGACGGTACGGTCCTGCGCTGGCTCGAGGGCGAGCCCGACGAGGTCGGCGCCGCGCCGGCCGCGGCCGATGGTCCGGCGGCGATGGCGGAACCCTCCTGGCTCCGGCGCGCGGCGCCGGCGGTGGCGATCCCGCCGCGCCCGGTGACGCCCTCCGGGCTCGGCAAAAGCCGGCGCCTGCCGTTCTCGCCCGAGGCGACGGTGGCGCGCGAGGCGGCGCTGCAGCGCGGCACCTTGACCCACCGGCTGCTGCAGTCGCTGCCCGACGTGGCGATGGACAAACGCGAGGAGGCGACCTGGCGGTTCCTGGCGCGCCAAGCCGACCTTGACGACGAGACCCGTCGGGCGATCGCTACGAGCGTCGCGGCGATCCTGGCCGATCCGCGTTTCGCGCTCCTGTTCACCGCCGCGAGCCGCGCCGAGGTGCCGATCGCCGGGAACCTGAACGGCCGGCCGGTATCCGGGCAGATCGACCGGCTGATCATCGAGCCGGGCCGGATCATCATCGCCGATTTCAAGACCAACGACCCGGCGCCGCGTGATCCGGCCGAAGCGCCGGAAGCCTATGTGACGCAGCTCGCGCTCTACCGCGCGCTTCTGGCGCGCATCCATCCGGACCGCCCGATCGAGGCCTGGCTGGTCTGGACCGCCGTGCCCGACATCATGGTCGTGCCTGAGGGCGCGCTCGAAGCGGCGCTTAAGGCCGAAGGCTTTGGTCGGTGATCAGAGCGAGGAGAGCGGCGGCAGGCTGTCGTCCTTGCCGGTCAGCGCCGCCGAATGCAGGCTGCGCACGCGCGCTTCGAGATAATGGGCGATCGCCTTGCGGTCGGCGCTCGGATCGAAGGGCACGGGGTTGCCGAAGATCACATCGACGTCGACAGCGCCGTCCTTGAGCATGGCCCAGGCATGCGGGATCATCGCGATATCGCCGGCCCAGGACATGCGCGGCCGGTGCTGGCGGCCGGACGGCAGGCCGTTGATGCGCCGATAGGCCAGCGCGATCGGCTGGATCCAGACGCTTTCGCCGGTGGCCCTGGCCAGGTTTTCGGCGGCGCCGATCAGCGCTCCGCGAAATTTCAGGACACGGTTGCCGTCGGACGAGGTGCCCTCGGCGAACAGCACGACCGGCTCGCCTTCGCGCATGCGCTCGATCATTTCGTCGGCGGTCTTGGGCGTCGCATGGCGCCTTTCGCGATCGACGAAGATCGAGCGTTGCAGCTTGGCGAGATAACCGAAGACCGGCCAGGCCGCGACTTCCGACTTGGCGACGAAGGACACCGGCGCCAGCGAGCCGAGCACCACGATGTCCATCCAGCTGACATGGTTCGGCACGTAAAGCACCGGGCGGTGGGTGGTCGGTTCGCCGCGGACGGTCACCTTGGTGCCGAGGGCGGCCAGCGCCACCCGGTGGAACAGCATGGGCACGGTGTGCCGCGCCGGCAGCTTCAGCGCATGGGCGATCATCTGGACCGGCAGCAGGACGAGCGCGGCGACGATCAGGACGGCGAGCCAGAAGATCGCGCGCACCGTGTCGAACGGGCTCGATCCCTCCCGGCCGAACTCCTCGACCGGCGGCTCCTGGGCGGAAGGCAGCTCAGTGCTCGTCATCGAGGGGCACGCAATAGAGCTCGAGGCGATGATCGACCAGCTTGTAACCCAGTTTGCGGGCGACCTCGGTCTGCAGGCGCTCGATCTCCTCCGACTGGAACTCGACCACCCGGCCGGTGCGCAGGTCGATCAGGTGATCGTGATGCGCCTCGGGAATGGTCTCGTAGCGGGCGCGGCCGTCGCCGAAGGCGTGGCGTGTGATGATGCCGGAATCCTCGAACAGCTTGACCGTGCGGTAGACCGTCGACAGCGAGATATTGGTGTCGAT
>BFBZ01000012.1_pt6 | contig 27855 bp, 25 predicted proteins | sample 1888401 | NCBI WGS metagenome assembly BFBZ01 (sample SAMD00112614, study PRJDB3348) | symbiont metagenome | host: Chara braunii
CCGCCTCATGCGCGCCGGTCGAAGCGCCGGAGGGGACTGCTGCGCGGCCGAACGAGCCGTCTTCCAGCTTCACATCCACTTCCACCGTGGGATTGCCGCGGCTGTCGAGAATTTCTCGGGCGGCAATGTCGAGGATGGCGGTCATGGGCGGTCTCCGGGATGCGCGCCGCTTCTAGGACATGGTTCCCGCTACTTCAAGGCAATCCAGGGTCGCTCGCGAAACCTCTGGCGGTACTGTATGATTCTGGCATGAACGACCGTCCCACCACCCTGGAAAGGGCTTTTCAACTGGCGAAATCCGGCGAGTGCGCCAATGTCGACCAGGTCCGCATGCGCCTCAAGAGCGAGGGTTACAGCGATGGGCAGGCCCATACCAAGGGTCCATCCATCCGCGGGCAGCTCTCCAAGCTTTGTCAGGCGGCCACCGCCGCCACTGCCAAGACCACCAGCTAGCCCGGAAATTTGCTAGGGTTTCCCGGCGCGCTCGCACCTAGGCGAGTCGCCCAAGGGGAAACGCCATGCCGATTTACGCAACGCAAGCCGGATTGCTTTCGGCCGTCGTCACAATTCTCGCGATTCTGCTTTACACCTACATGATGATCCGCGTTGGCCAGATGCGCGGCAAGCACGGCGTTGCCGCGCCCGCCACCAGCGGCCACCCGGAATTCGAACGCGCCTTCCGCGTGCACTACAACACGCTGGAAGCGCTGACCGTGTTCATCACGCTATTGTGGCTCGCCACGATCTATTTCCACATGCTGCCCTGGCTGCCCGCACTTGTCGGCCTTGTTTGGGTGATCGGGCGCTTCATCTATATGAGCGGCTACATGGCAGACCCGGCCAAGCGCAGCACGGGCTTCACCATCGCAACGCTGTGCCAGCTGGTGCTGCTGATACTGGCGGTCGTCGGGATCGTGCAGACTTGGATGGCTGTAACGGCTGCTTAATTTTTCCGGCGCTTGGCGATGCGGTCGATCTCGACCAATTCGCCAAGCAGCTCCGGTACATCTTTCAGCTTGAGCATGTTGGGACCGTCGGACGGGGCGTTGTCCGGGTCTTGATGGGTTTCCATGAACACGGCGGCCACGCCAACGGCAACGGCTGCACGCGCAAGATAGGGCACCATCTCGCGGTCGCCCCCTGTCGAAGTGCCCTGCCCGCCCGGCTGTTGGACGGAATGCGTGGCATCGAACACCACCGGCGCACCGAACTTCGCCATGATCGGCAGCGCGCGCATATCCGATACCAATGTGTTGTAGCCGAAGCTCGCGCCGCGCTCGGTGACGAGCACGTTTGCGTTGCCCGCACCTGTGATTTTCGCGATGACATTCTTCATATCCCACGGCGCGAGGAATTGGCCCTTCTTCACATTCACGATCTTGCCGGTTTCGGCCGCGGCGACGAGGAGGTCGGTCTGGCGTGAAAGGAAGGCCGGTATCTGCAGGATATCGACCGCGGGCGCGACCATCGCGCATTGCTTGCGTTCATGCACATCGGTGAGCACAGGCAGACCAAGGCTCTCGCGGATTTCGGCGAAGATCGGCAGGGATGCTTCGAGCCCCATGCCGCGCTTGCCGCTGGCGCTGGTGCGGTTGGCCTTGTCGAAGCTCGTTTTGTAGACGAGGCCGACGCCGGCCTTCGAAGCAATCTCTTTCAAGGCGCTCGCCATTTCGAGTGCGTGCGCGCGGCTTTCGAGCTGGCAGGGGCCTGCGATGATTGCAAGCGGCAACGCGTTGCCGATGGCGACCGAGCCTGCTTTCACGACGGCATTGGGATTCTGGTTCATGGGCGTTCATATCGCATGGGCGCCCGGATGGGCAAAAGCCCATTAATCGATGCGGGCGAGCACCTCACGCAACATGGGAGCGAGCCTGCGCAATTCCTCCCTATGAGCCGATGACAGGGTGGCAATCTTGGCCTCCCCCGCTTTGGTCAACGCGAGGGTAACCCTGCGGGCATCCGCGGCATCGGCCATGCGGCGCAGCCACCCCGCGGTGACTAGCCTGTCCACCAGCCCGACTGCGCTGTGGTGGCGGATCGCCAGCCGCTCCGCCAGATCGCCCATGGATGGCGGGGCCTCCCCCGGAAAGCCCTTGATGGCCAGGAGCGCCTGGTGCTGCTGGGGGGCGAGGCCTGCCTCGCGCGCGGCTTCTTCGCTGAAGGTAAGAAAATTCCGCAGCAGGAAGCGGAATTCGGCCAGTACCCGGTAATCCACCTCGGTCAGGCGCTTTTCTTTCGGTCGCGGCATTCGTTTCCTCGCCAATTGCATTATATCGCGACGCGATATAAGAGCGGCGCTCCCCAAAAACAGCGCTCCTCCGATGACCACAAAAGACAATCCTCCGCTCGCACACAAGGACACTTTGCGCGATTTTACCGCCGACACCCGCGTTCTCATCTTGGGGGCGATGGCGCTGTTGATCGGGTCCATGGGTGCAGGCTCTGCCTGGGTCCTGCTGAAGCTGATCGCGCTGTTCACAAACCTCGCCTATTTTCAGCGCGTGAGCACGGCTCCCGTGAGCTTTTCCGGGTTGCATCTGGCGGCATGGACAATCGCAATTCCAATCGCGGGCAGCCTGATCATCGGGCTGATGGCGCGGTTCGGCTCGGAAAAGATCCGGGGGCACGGCATCCCCGAAGCCATCGAGGCGATCCTGATCGGACGCAGCCGGATCGAGCCCAAGGTGGCGCTGCTCAAGCCGCTTTCCTCGGCCATCTCCATCGGCACGGGCGGACCGTTCGGCGCGGAAGGCCCCATCATCATGACTGGCGGGGCGCTGGGCTCGCTGTTCGCGCAGATGTTCAAGCTCTCATCCGCCGAACGCAAAACGCTGCTGGTCGCGGGTGCTGCCGCCGGCATGACCGCAGTGTTCGCGACACCTATTGCCGCCGTACTTCTGGCGGTGGAATTGCTTTTGTTCGAATGGAAGCCGCGCAGCTTCATCCCAGTCGCAATCGCCGCCATCGTGGCAGCGGCGTGGCGGCCATGGTTGCTCGGCGCGGGGCCATTGTTTCCCTATACCGGCGTTCCCGTCATGGAATGGTGGGGGCTCGCGCTTTGTGCCGCGGTCGGCGTCACGGCCGGATTGCAATCGGCACTGATGACGATCTGCCTCTACGGGGTCGAGGACTTGTTCCGCAAACTTCCGATCCATTGGATGTGGTGGCCCGCATTGGGCGCCGTGGTGGTGGGTGTCGGCGGATGGCTCGACCCGGCTGTGCTCAGTGTCGGCTACGACAATATCCACGCCCTGTTAAACGGCACGATGGATATTCATGCCACCGCTGCGCTGCTGATTGGCAAGGCGACGGTCTGGATCGTGGCGCTGTCTTCGGGCACTTCGGGGGGCGTGCTGGCGCCGCTGCTGATCATAGGTGGCTCGCTCGGTTCGCTGGAAGCGCATTTCCTGCCGTTCGGCGATACAGGCTTCTGGGCGTTGCTGGGCATGGCAGCGATCCTGGGGGGGACGATGCGCGCGCCCCTCACATCCACGATGTTCGCCTTCGAACTGACCGGCAACGTGCATGTTCTGCCATCGCTGTTCGTGGCTTCACTTGCGGCGTTTCTGGCAACGGTGCTGTTAATGCGCCGCTCGATCCTCACCGAGCGCATCGCGCGACGCGGGCTGCATCTCACGCGCGAATACACGGTCGATCCGTTCGAGATCATGCGCGTGAGCGATATCATGGCCAAACCGGTCGACACATTGCCGTCCACGATGACGGTGACCGATGCAGTGGCGTTCTTCTCGCTCGACGCATCTGCGCCACGCCATAAGAGTTATCCCGTGATCGACACCGATCAAAAACTCGTAGGCATCGTTTCGCGCGCCGACATTTTCCGCTGGACGCGGGACGGCTGGGACGATGGCCTTACGCTGGGCGCCGCCTGCGACGCGGATAGTCTGGTCACCGCTTATTCCGACGAACTGGTCGGGCGCCTGGCCGACCGCATGGCGTTGTCGGATTTCGGCCGCGTGCCGGTGATCGACCGCGCGACGGGCAAAGTCGCAGGTCTTGTTGCGCGGCGCGACCTGCTGCGCGTGCGCGCGGCAGCCGGGCGCGAAGAACTGGAACGCGAACGGGCATTCAGCCTATTCGGCAAAGCCTAGTTCAAGAACAACATCGTAAACGACTGCCACGCGGGCGTGCCGCCCAACCACAGCCGGAAAACTTGGGAGACGATGATCGCGCCGCCTGCCCAGAGCGTTGCCTGATGAACGCGGCGCAGCGTAGCCACGTCGTACAGGCCGACCGCCACGATGAAAAGATCGCTGAGCGCGAAGAAGACCGGCGGTCCGCCATTGGTGATGAAGTCTAGCGGAATGCGCGCAACAGCAGCATCGAGCAAGCCAGCGGTGCTCAGGATCATTAATCGCTTGTGCCAGGCGAGCCGCTTTCGGCTGGCGATACCCGCCGTCACGAGGCCTGCAAACACCACCATGTCGAAGAACGGGATCGAGAAGAAGATATAAGGCGGCACGCCCTGCATGGGTGAGAAACCGCGACGCAAAGCATCGAGGGCAAGCCATAAGCCCAACACGATCATGGCTGCCGCCAGCCCCGCGCCGAACACACCCAATTTGCGATGAAGATCACGCCGATTTCCGGCGACCAATCCCGTTTGCGTCACCAGCACGGTCATCCAGGCCGTAAACGCAAGCCCATGCACGATCATGAGCAGGGAAAGCTCCGGCGGCACATGGAACAAAGGTTTTAGATAAAAGCTGCGCGCGAAACCGGCGAACGCCGTCAGGGCCATCGCGGCGGCCATCGTCGGAAAGAATGTGGAATCGCTTCGCGCCGGACGCGCGATACTTTCTGCAACCGCCATTGGCTTAATCCCCGCCGATGCCGATCGGATAGTACTCTACGGAACTTTTTGGTGGAAGTTGTTTAAACCAACCGGCTCTGCCGCACCGCCGCCGCGATGAACGAGGTGAACAGTGGGTGCGGCGCGAGCGGGCGGGATTTCAGTTCGGGGTGGAATTGCACGCCGATGAACCACGGATGATCGGGAATTTCCATAATCTCCGGCAGGCGGCCATCCGGCGACCAGCCTGAGACCTTGAGGCCCTGTTTGCCGAGTTGTTCGGTGTATTCGGTGTTCACCTCGTAGCGGTGGCGATGGCGCTCGCTGATTTCGGTGGTGCCATAGACTTCGGCGACGCGGCTTCCGGGCGTGAGCGTTGCGGGATAGGCGCCAAGGCGCATCGTGCCGCCGAGATCGCCTTCGGCGCTGCGGGTCTCTGTCGTGTTGCCCTTGGTCCATTCGGTCATCAGGCCAATCACCGGATGCTTGGGCTGGCCGATTTCCGTTGTGCCCGCGCCTTCCAGCCCTGCGAGGTCACGCGCGGCTTCGATCACGGCCATGTGCAAGCCGTAACAGATTCCGAAGAACGGCACCTTGCGTTCGCGGGCGAATTTGACCGCCTGGATTTTTCCTTCGGTGCCGCGCTCGCCGAAGCCGCCGGGAACGAGAATGCCGTGCACGTTTTCGAGGAACGAGGCCGCGTCATCGCGTTCGAATATCTCGCTGTCGATCCAATCCATGTGGACCTTCACATTGTTGGCCAGACCGCCATGGGTCAGCGCCTCAGACAACGACTTGTAGGAATCCTTCACCTGAATGTATTTGCCGACGACGGCGATACGCACTTCGCCTTCGGGGTTCCTCACGCGTTCGCCAACTTCCTGCCACTTGGTCAGATCGGGCGCGGGTGCATCCTTGATGCCGAAGACATTGAGCACCTGCGTGTCGAAACCTGCCCTGTGATAGCGGACGGGGGCTTCGTAGATCGTCGGCATGTCGAGCGCGGGAATCACGCATTCCGGGCGCACATTGCAGAACAGCGCGATCTTGCGGCGCTCCTCATCCGGCACAGGATGGCTGGCGCGGCACAAGAGAATATCCGGCTGGATGCCGATGGCGCGCAGTTCCTTCACAGAATGCTGCGTCGGCTTGGTTTTGAGTTCGCCCGCGGCCTCGATGTAGGGCACCAGTGTGAGATGGACGAAGGCCGCATTGTCCCGGCCCAGATCGTTGCCCAATTGGCGAATCGCTTCGAAGAATGGCAGACCCTCGATATCGCCCACCGTGCCGCCGATTTCGCAGAGCAGGAAATCGAGATCGTCGATTCCTGCCATCACGAATTCCTTGATGGCGTCAGTGACGTGGGGAATCACCTGCACTGTGCGGCCCAGATAGCCGCCGCGGCGTTCCTTGGAGATCACCGTCTGATAGATGCGGCCCGCCGTGACATTGTCGGACTGGGCGGACGAGACGCCGGTAAAACGCTCGTAATGGCCGAGATCGAGATCGGTCTCCGCCCCATCGTCGGTGACGTAAACCTCGCCATGCTGGAACGGGCTCATCGTGCCCGGGTCGACGTTGAGATAGGGATCGAACTTGCGGATGCGGACCCGATAGCCACGAGCCTGGAGCAAAGCCGCGAGGCTCGCCGCCATGAGACCCTTGCCGAGCGAGGAGACCACGCCGCCGGTAATGAAGATCAACCGCGCCATGGAAGGCCACCTTGTCCTAAGGCGCGGTCCGGCTCAAGCACGAATCTGCGCAAAATTGAAAAGTTCAACTGCGACCTGAATATCAGGCCGGAAGTTGCTGGAAACGAACGTCTTTAGTGCGGCTTGGGAACCGCGGGCACGGCCGGTGCGGCGGGCTTGGCAGGCGAAGGAGCGGGTGCAGTGGCCGGCGAATCGAGGATCGAAGCCGGGCGCGCGGCGCCGCCGTGCTGAGAAAGGATTGTCAGCGCTACGGAGGTAAGGAAGAACATGACGCCCAGGATGGTGGTGGCCCGTGTCAGCGTGTCGGCTGCGCCGCGTGGGCTGAAGAGCCCCCCGAGGCCGGAACCGCCGCCGCCCATCCCGAAAGCCCCGCCTTCGGATTTCTGAAGCAGGACAACCACGATGAGCGCGATCGAAACAAAAAGCTGAAGAACAACAAGAACGGTCTGCATAGGGTATCCGAAGGGCTGTCGGTCGGTTCAATAAAGCGATCCCATCCGGGCCGCAACCCGCCAGCGGAAAATGCTGTGATCGGTTAACGACCCGTTATTTTGGAACTCAGGAGGCCATTTCCATCGCCTGGCGGGCGTGGATGATGGCCACCGTGGCGTCGATTTGACTCAGACGTTCGTTGGCGGGGGTGTTGGGATCGAAGGCCTGGTTCAGGTTCAGGGCTGCCTTGCCCAGCAAATGCATGGTGGCGTTGCGATCCACGCCTTTGCCCAGGCTGTCTATGGAGCCCAGGATCTCGTCGCACCACTGAACGGCAGCGGCCTGATCGGTGCCCACGCAGCGGGTTGATACGCTTTGGGTCAGGCCCGAAAGCTTGGTGAGATCGAGGTCATACTGCGTCGCGCCCGGCGCATAACTTTGCAAAAGGCGCCAGAGCACGCAGATCTGGAATGCATCACGGCGCAGCTTCTCGGAGCCGAAAACATCGCGCGCGGTGCGCAGTTCGCCTTCGAGGCGAGCGGCGACTTCATCGCCCGAGAGGCCGTCGGCGGCTTTCATCTTCAGCGAATTGGGTGGTTGGTAGAGTTCGATATCCGAGGGGCGGTGGTGGTCGCGGCGCCGGTCGGGGCCGATGTAATCGGTGGTGATAACGAAGCCCTTGCGCCGTTCGATGTGGGCGCGCACGCGCTGGCCGAGCTGGGCCACCGAGAATGGCCGCAGAAGAAGATCGTCCGCGCCCGAATTGAGTACGCCGTTCACCAGCGCGTTGGAATTGTCCCAGGCGGTCATGATCACCACCAGGAACGGATTTTCGCCTGCGCCCTGCCGCAGATTCTGGATCAGGTCGCAGAGTTGTGCGCCCGCGCCCTGCGCCTCGCACAGCACAAGATCGGGCGGGGTCTTGAAGACAAATTCGGCGAAGGCATCGAGCGTCGGAACGGTTTCGATGTGGCGGAAGCCAAGCATATAGAGGGCAGCGCGCGTCGCGTTGCGGTTGGCCGCAACGGGGTCGTACACCAGAACCTGCGCATTGTCGTAAGAAAGCCGCAGCATTGACCGAACCCACACTTAGGGCTCGAAAATCGCACGTCAGGAGTTAACGAAGAGTGGCTCGCTCTGCCTAAGCCGCTGCGGCACAAGCGATAATAGCCAGAAAATCCACGGCTTTCAGGCTTGCTCCGCCGATCAATCCGCCGTCAACATTTTGGAGCGCCAGGATTTCCGCGGCGTTCGATGGCTTCATCGARCCGCCATAGAGGATGCGCATGCCCTGCCCCTCCGCACCGAACCGGGCCACAAGGCGCTCTCTAATAAGTGCGTGGACCTCGGCAATATCGGCGGAGGTGGGCGTGCGGCCCGTGCCGATGGCCCAGACGGGTTCGTAGGCGACAGCAGCGGTTGCCGCCATCGCGCCGTCCGGCAGGCTGGCCGCGATCTGGCTTGCACAGATGTGAAGCGCCTTGCCCGCATCGCGCTCGCCCTGCGTCTCGCCGATGCAGATGATCGCGAGCAATCCGGCCCGCCATGCGGCGCGGGCTTTGGCTGAGACCTGGGCATCGGTTTCGCCATGATATTGGCGGCGCTCGGAATGGCCGACGATGACGGCACTGGCGCCTGCATCCTTCAGCATCTCGGCGCTGATATCGCCCGTGAAGGCCCCCGAAGGCTCGGCATGGCAATCCTGCCCACCGATCTCGAATTCGTGGGCGACCGACGCCAGCGCGCGGCTCAGCAGCGTGGCCGGGGGGCAGATCAGGACGTCAGCCCTGGGTGGCTTGGCGGCCAGCGCGACCCGCAAATCGGCCAGTTCGCGCAAGGATTCGCGCGTACCGTTCATTTTCCAGTTTCCGGCGATCAATTGCCTCATCAGCCTAGCCTTGTGCCTTGCTTGCCCCTACAAGGCCCCCTCCCTATCATCCGCCGCTTTTCGCCGCCAAGCCGGGATTTTGTCATGCTTCAAAAGATGCGCGGTTTCGCGAAATCCTGGGTCTCCTCGATCTTCCTGGGGCTGTTGGCGCTGGCCTTCGGCATGTGGGGCATCGGGGACATCTTCCAGGGCCGGACCTCGACCGATGTGGCCCAGGTGGGCAACAGGGCCATCAGCCTGGAAGAATTTCAGCGCGATTATCGCGGTGAAATGCGCCAGCGCTCGCAGCAGGGTGCCGAATTCACCCCGGAGATGGCCCATGCCATGGAGCTGGGCAAGCAGGTGCTCAACCGTTCGCTGATCCGCGCAGCACTCGACAATATCGTGGACCGGCTGAAGCTCACGGTCAGCGATGCACTCGTTTCCGCCCAGATCAGGAACATGCAGGCGTTCAAGGGGCCGCTCGGCACCTTCGACAAGGAGACGTTCCTGCGCGTGGCCGCCGAAAACGATTTCACCGAACAGGGCTTCATCAACATCATCCGCGGGGAAACCGCCCGCGACCAGCTTCTGCGCGCGGTGCAGGGTGGCTTCCAGATGCCTGCAGGCTACGTCAGCGCGATCTATGCATTTCAATCGGAAGTGCGCGCGGCGGACTATTTTGAGTTGCCGGCAAGCGCGGCAGGCAACATAGCAGCGCCCACCGATGCGCAACTCACCTCTTATGTGAAAGCGCACTCGGCGACATTTTCCACGCCGGAATATCGCGAAGTCACCTACGCCATCGCCACGCCGGATGACGTGATGGACAAACTCCCCGCCATCACCGATGCGCAGATCAAACAACAATACGAAGCGCAGAAGGAAGTCTATAACATCCCCGAGAAGCGCGAACTCGAGCAGATCACCTTCCCTTCCGAAGCCGACGCGAAAACCGCGCGCGCGAAAATCGATGCAGGCACAAGTTTTGCCCAGATCGGCAAGGAGCGCGGCCTGAAGGACAACGAGCTTTCGATCGGCACGCAGACACAATCGGCGCTGGACGCGGCCCGCGGCAAGGCCGCGTTCGCACTGGCCGAGAATGGCGTGACCGCGCCCGTGAAGGGCCCCTTCGGCTGGGTGTTGATGCGGGTGACCAAGATCACGCCTGCCGTGAACAGGTCGCTCGCCGACGTGACAGCCGAGATCACAAAGGCCCTGAAGACACAGCTTGCCGGCGGCAAGCTTGTCGATATCGCCAACACCTATCAGGAAGCTGTCGATGGCGGCGATACCCTGACCGATGCCGCGAAGAAGGCCGGAATGCGTGTGGTGCATCTGGCCTCGCTCGACGCGCAAGGACTGGCGGCGGATGGCAGCAAGGCCAATGTGCCCGCCGATCCCGATTTCATGCCGCAGGTTTTGCAGGCCGAAGTGGGCGAGGAAGGCGAGCCGTTCCAGACGAAGGCCGGCAATTACTATGCGGTCAAAGTGGACGGTGTGACTCCACCGAAGTTGAAGCCGCTCGACGTGGTGCGCGCGCAAGCGACAGAAGAATGGACCGCGCAGCAAAAGCAGAAGCAGCTTGAAGCGAAGGCCAAGGCGCTGGCGGAACAGGCGACAAAGGACGGCAACCTCGCAGGCGCCGCAAAAGCGGTGGGTGCAACGGTCAAGAAAAGCCCCGGGCTGCAACGGCAGATGACAGGCGTGTTGTTCTCGCCTGCGTTGGTAACGTCTCTGTTCGCGAAGCCTGCCGGTGTTAGCGTTTATGGGCCAGCTGCGCAGGGCGATGGCTACGTTGTGGCGGTKACGACCGGCGTGTTGCATCTGCCGCCGCCAGCGGCCAATCCGAATTTCCAGGCGGGCGTGGAACGCGCGGGCGCGGAGATGGGCAGCGATTTGACCATGTCGCTCGCGGCTGCGGCGCAGAAGAAGCAGGGCGTCACCATCCACCAGGATCGCGTGAACCAGGTAACCGGCGAAGGCTCGTGAGCGATCCATGGCGACCCATCCAGACTTCGCCGCCTTCGCGCGCGCTTACGATGAAGGCCGCCCGCAGGCGCTTTACACAAGGCTGATCGCCGATCTCGAAACGCCGGTGTCGGCGTTTTTGAAATTGGGCGAAGGTCGCGACAACGCTTTTCTGCTTGAAAGCGTGCAAGGCGGCGAAACGCGCGGGCGCTATTCGATCATCGCGCTGAAACCCGACCTGATCTGGCGCTGCGTGAATGGCAAGGCCGAGATCAACCGCAATGCGCGCGCCGATGCCGATGCATTCGTTGCCGCCGACCTTTCAGACAAGCCGCTGGATTCGCTGCGCCAGCTGGTGCGCGAAACGGAAATGCCGCTGCCACCGGAATTGCCGCCGATGGCTGTGGGGCTGTTCGGCTATCTGGGCTACGACATGGTGCGGCTGATCGAGCGGCTGGGGCCGCCGCCGCCCGATCCCTTGAACCTGCCCGATGCCATTCTTATTCGCCCGACGATCACGGCGATTTTCGATACGATCAAAGACGAGATCATCATCGTCACACCCGTGCGGCCCGAAAAGGGCATCGATGCACGCGCGGCCTATGCACGCGGCTGCGAGCGGTTGAACGATGCTGTGGCCGATCTCGAACGCCCGGCGCCCGCAGCACCACCCGTGCCGGAGAATCTGCCGGCGATCTCGGCGGTGGATTCCAACACCACGCATGACGAATATCTCTCCATTGTCGCGCGTGCCAAGGAATACATACGCGCGGGCGATATCTTTCAGGTCGTGCCAAGCCAGCGGTTTCGCAAACCGTTCGCGCTGCCGGCCTTCTCGCTTTATCGCGCGCTGCGCCGGTTGAACCCTTCGCCGTTTCTTTATCACCTCGCCTTCCCCGGCTTTGCGATCGTGGGATCGAGCCCGGAAATCCTTGTGCGGCTGCGCGACGGCGTGGTGACGATCCGGCCCATCGCCGGCACGCGCAAACGCGGCGCAACACAAGGCGAGGATGTTGCACTCGCCGAGGAGTTGATGGCCGACCCGAAAGAACGCGCCGAACATTTGATGCTGCTCGACCTGGGGCGCAACGATGTGGGGCGGGTGGCAGCGACCGGCACGGTGAAGGTGACGGACAGCTTCTTTATCGAGCGCTACAGCCATGTGATGCATCTGGTCTCGAACGTCGAAGGCAATATCCGCAACGGGCTCGATGCCATCGATGCGTTTGCGGCCGGATTGCCCGCAGGCACGGTTTCCGGTGCGCCCAAGATTCGCGCGATGGAGATCATCGACGAATTCGAGAAGGAAAAACGCGGCGCGGTTTACGCGGGCGCGGTGGGATATTTCGCGGCCGACGGTTCGATGGACACCTGCATCGTGTTGCGCACGGCGCTGGTGAAGGACGGCGTGATGTATGTCCAGTCCGGCGGCGGCGTTGTTGCCGACAGCGATCCGGAAGCGGAATTTCAGGAGACCGTGAACAAGGCGAAGGCGCTNCGGATTACGATGTCCATGCGAGCAAGAGCTGGAACGCATTCACGCCAAAAGCCGCCCTCGATTGGCAGATCACCGACGAAGCGATGGTCTATGGCCTGTCTCTTATACACATCTAGATGTGTATAAGAGACAGTCTCAGCGCCGCCGACGAAGCGGTGCGATATGCTTCATTGAGCAGGCGCGGCCAGTGAGGCGCTTTCGCCCGGTGCGTTGCGACGCCTGATCGCCTCGCTCAACGGGATAACCACATACCCCTGTTTCTCGATTGCCGGAATCCAGGCTTCCAGCGCGGCAAGCGTCTGGTGATGGGGATGGCCGATGGCAATTGCCAGGCCACGGTTGCGCGCAATGGCTTCCACCTGCCCTAGCTGGCGCGCGATTGCTGAGGAACTGACCGTATCATCGATGAACACGTCGCGACCCGCTACCGGCACACCGGCTGCGCGCGCGAGCTTGACGCCCTTGGATTGCGCAGTCGTGCGTGAGTCCAGGAAGAACAGATGCTTTTCAGCCAGCACCTGCATCACCGGAATGAGCGCCTTGTGGTCGCTGGTGAACCAGCTTCCCTCGTGGTTGTTCATGCCATCGGCTTCTGGCACGCGCGAAAAAGCCCACAGCACGCGCCGCCGCACCTCTTCCTTCGGCAGATCGAGATGCAGCGCATTGGGGCCGGGATCGAGATTGCCCTTTGGCTCCATCGGCATGTGCAGAATGATTTCGTGACCCGCGCAGAACCCATCATGCGAAAGCTCCGGGCTCCTCTCCGGATAGGGCAGAAAAGAAAGCGTCACTTCCTTCGGCAGCGCCATGGCGCGCCGCGTGCCGGGGATATCGGCACCCAGATCGTCGATAACGATGGCAATGGCGGGCTTGCCTGAAACAGCCATCGTGACCGCGGGAGGCGCGGTCACCGCTTTCCGCACGGGTTGGCTGGAGGCGACGTGAGACGAGGCGACCGGTTTGGGCGCAACCAGCCTCGGCTGAGAAACGGGTTTGGGCGCAGGCAACGACACGAGAGACTGGCGAATCGGCGGAAGGGCGACCTCCACCCGTTCCGGCGGCGGCTGGGTCTGCCAGGCTTGCGATAGCGCGAACCCCAGGCCGACGGCCGCCAAAGCGCCGCCTACGCCCATGGCCGCGCCTGCAATCTTGCCCCAGAGTTCCGCTTTTCCGGCCATCAAGCCAGTGGACCCGGCGGTTGGTTAACAAGTCAACCGAACCTCCCTTCCGCCGGACCCGGCAGGATCAATGCTATCTCAGGTTGCAGCACGACCGATCGCCAGACTCTGCGTGCAGATGTCGTTGCAGCGAAGCCACAAGACGCAACTATCTGGATTGGAAATTATCCTGCTTTGCGCGGGCATGCGTCGCGAAAGCTGAGAAATTGCTGGCTTTTTCTGCCCTTGGCATGCCCCAAGCCGTTCCATGAAGAATACATTAATTGCTTAGGTTTCTATACATTTGATCCTTCCGCTGTTAGTTCGAACCCTAATGGATTCGACGGCGCATCGCGCTGAAAACCGGGAGGAGAATTGTTGTAATGTCACATCGCACAACACTGAAAATGTCCGCCGCCGCGCTCGCACTTGCCTGTACAGGCGCCCTGCCCGCCCATGCGGACGACACAGCGATCGAGACCGTCATCGTGACCGCACAGAAAGTCGAGCAGGACGCCCAGCGTATCCCCCTCGCTGTGACCGCGTTCAGCGCCCACGATCTGGAAAAGAGCCACATTGAATCGCTGACCGATATCGCGCTGCGCACACCCGGTTTCAGCGCCACGGCGTTCACGCCGGCCGAATTGAATCTCACCATCCGCGGCATCGGCAGCTCCGAAGCGGTCAGCCAGAACGCCGCCGGCGACCCTTCCGTCGTGGTGTTCATGGACGGTGTTTATGTGGGACGCGGCGGCATCGCCGATCTCGACGCTTACAATCTGGAGCGCGTCGAAGTCCTGCGTGGGCCGCAAGGCACGCTCTACGGCAAGAACGCCGCCGGCGGCCTGGTAAACCTGATCAGCAAGAAAGCCGACGACGAAACCTCGGTTCGGGCATCGGCCACAGTCGGCAACTACAATCAGATCAACATCAACGGCCAGGTGAATGTGCCGCTAACCGACAATCTGTTCTTTGCCGGCGGCGCATCGAGCAAGAACCGGAGCGGTTACGAATACAACGAAACAACCGGCAATCGAGTCAACGACGAGCATACCGCAACCGTTCAGGGCCAGTTCCGCTACGTTCCGAGCGACGATCTTGAAGTGATTTTGGCCGCCGATTACACGCACCAGGATCAAAAGGGCAATCCGCGCCATAACATTTGCAATTCCTCCGTTGCCGGCGGGGTTCATTGCGTCGGTGTGAATCCCGATCCCCGCGTGGTCAACGCGTATACCGACGGCTATCTCCGCCGCGATCTCGCCACAGTGCACGGCGAGGTCAACTGGAAGACGTCTCTGGGAACGATCACTTCGATCACCTCCTATCGCGATACGCGGATCGGCACGCTCACGCCGTTCTTCAGCAATCCCGTCAACCCACCCAATCAAATCGAATCCACCGAAATCGACAGCGAAAAGAACAAGCAGTTCAGCCAGGAGGTGCGGCTCGCCTTCGATGCGATGGACAATCGGCTGACCGGCGTGGCGGGCGCCTATTTCCTTCATGAGCAGAACAACCGTACGGAGGGGCTGTTCCAGCAATTTCCGGCGGCCACGGGCTTTGCCAACTATCCGCAGGATCTGTCGGCTCGAAGCGTCGCCATCTTCGGCCAGGCAAACTACAAAATCCTGGATTCGCTGACGGCAACCTTTGGCGCCCGCATGACATGGGAAAACAAGGACGGCGAGTTCGCCGGTTACCTTGTCAGCACGACCGTTCCCGGTGTCCTGCCGCCTCCGCTGGCTGCGGATTACGATGTCCATGCGAGCAAGAGCTGGAACGCATTCACGCCAAAAGCCGCCCTCGATTGGCAGATCACCGACGAAGCGATGGTCTATGGCAGTGCGTCGCGCGGCTTCAAGAGCGGCGGCTATCAGGGTATCGCCGGGAATGCTGCCGGCGCCGCAACGCCCTACGATCCCGAATATGCTTGGAGCTATGAGCTGGGCACGAAAACCAGGTGGCTCGAAGATCGGCTGCAATTGAACGGCGATATCTTCCAGACCAACTATTCCGGTTTGCAGATTTCCCAGCTCATTCCGCTGGTCGGTCTGGTCATCGGCAATGCCGCCGAGGCCCGCATCCGCGGCGCGGAAATGGAATTCGTGCTGGTTCCCTTCGAGCATTGGCAGCTGGACGGCAACTACACCTACCTCGACTCCGTGCTCACGAAATGCAACCCGGCAGCCTCGATCTGCCATGTCGGCAACGTACTGACGCGCGCACCGAAGAACAAGGTCGCGCTCGGCGTGCAATTCACCGAAGACGTGAACATCGGTGTGCTGTCGGCACGGCTCGACTACATGTACACGTCGAAATACTTCTTCGAAGTCACCAACATCCCGACCCAGACCCAGTTCGGCTATTCGATGGTGGACGGCCGCGTGGCTCTTTCATCGCCGGACGATCATTGGGAACTGGCGCTGTGGGGCAAGAACCTGGGCGACAAGCTGGTGGCGACCTATGTGACGGCGTTTGCGCCCTATGCGCAGGTGCTGGTGCCGTACGCGCCGCCGCGGACTTTCGGCGTCACACTCACCTTCAAGAACTGATCCGATGCCCAACCTGAAAACGCGCCCGCTCTGCACCTACCACGCAACCCTCGAACCGGTGCAGCACGACACCGGGGCGGCCCATATGGGCCGCCGGATGATCGCGGTGGTGACAGGCGGCGCGTTCGAAGGCGAACGGCTGAAAGGCAAAGTGCTGAACGGCGGGGGCGACTGGGCGACCATCGAGGAGGCACGAGACGTGCTGCGCCTCGACGCGCGCGTCACCTGGCAGACCGACGATGGGGCGAAGATTTATGTCTCCTATCGCGGTGTTCTGCGCCCGCTGACGGAAATCCGCCGCCAACGCGCCGCAGGCGGCACGATAACCGACGAAGATTATCGCACGCTCTATTTCCGTACTGCGCCGATCTTCGAAACCGGCGATCCCCGTTATCTCTGGCTGAACGATATCGTGACCGTCGCGATGGGCGGGGCCATCACCGACGGCGTGAAATACGACATCTTCGAAGTCCTCTAGGCGCAAGCCCGAGCGCATCAGCCCCATAACCTTTATCAGTGGGGCATTTTCAACCGCCTGTTGGAGTGGGAGACGACGAACTTCCTAGGATCGCAGCGGCAATCGCCAGAGCGGCTTTAAAAGTTCAAGAACCACAAGCACCGTGATTCCGACTCCGGCAGTCAAAACGAGATCGTCCGCATGCAGCGGACCGAAGCGAAACAGGTGGCGGGCGACCGGCCACGTCAGAGCTAGCGCGAGTATACCGACCATAGCAGAGAGCACGTATTTAAGGGCGCGATTCGGGCGTCGCAGGGCCAATAATATCGACGCGCTGAAACTTCGGTTCACGAAGATCAGCGCGACGACAGTCGTCATCAGCGAGAAGAAGGCGAGCGCCCGCACCTCGTCTTCCGGCAAACCACGCCGATAGGCGATCACATAAATCGCCGCCACCAGTGCAAAAGCCAATAATCCCTGCAAGACACTCCAGACTATCAACCGGTTCGAAAACAGCGGCTCGCTGGGCGCGCGCGGCGGACGACGCATGATATCGTCCTCTTCAGTTTCCGCCTCGAAGACAAGCGTACACACCGGATCGATCACCATCTCCAGAAAGGCGATATGGATCGGGCTTAAGATGATCGGCAGCCCGAAGATCAGCGGCAGCAGAGCAAGCCCCGCGATCGGTACATGGACGGCGAAGATGAACCCCATCGCTTTGCGCAAATTGTCATAAATGCGTCGTCCCAAACGCACGGCCTTCACAACGGAACCGAAATCATCGTCAAGCAGCACAATCGAGGACGCCTCACGCGCCACGTCAGTCCCGCGCCCACCCATAGCAATACCGATATGGGCCGCCTTCAACGACGGCGCGTCATTCACACCGTCGCCGGTCATGGCGACAATCTCGCCATTGGCCTTGAGCGCATTGACGATGCGGAGTTTCTGCTCAGGCATGATGCGGGCGAATACCGTCACCGTCCTGACGTGCTGCACCAGCTCCGCATCGGCATAGCGCCCCAATTCCTCCCCAGTCATGATCTGTGACGACTCCAGCCCCGCCTGGCCGGCGATCGCTCTGGCCGTCGCCGGATAGTCGCCAGTAATCATCACGACGCGGATGCCGGCCGAACGGCACTCCGCCACCGCATCGCGCACACCGGTGCGCAACGGATCGGCCAATCCCACCAAGCCCAAATATTCAAACGCAAAGTCGCGCGGGTCTTCCGGTAACTTCCCGCCCCCAATGCGAGCCCGGGCAATACCAAGTACGCGCAGACCCTCGGCCGCCATAGCGTTCGCCGACGCTTTCACGGCGGCGAGCTCGTCGCCCGAGGCGCGGCACAGGCCCGCAATCGCTTCGGGCGCGCCCTTGGCTGCCACAATCAATCCGTCATCGTTCTGCCAGACATGGGTGACCGCCAGCAGTTCGGGGCGCAAGCCGTAAGCGCGCACAAGTGACTGCCGCACCCCGGCACTTCCTCCGAACGCATCGCGGCCCAGCTCATGGAAGGCCTTTTCCATGGGGTCGAAAGGCTCCGGCGCGCTCGCGAGAATGCCGAACCGGAGAACGTCATGAAAAGCGCCGGGGAGTTTCTTTCCGGAAACATTCACCATAAACGCGCTGCCGTCCCGGAGCCGCAATTCAGAGATCGACATTCGGTTCTCGGTCAACGTGCCCGTCTTGTCAGTGCATAGGACGGTCGCCGAACCGAGCGTCTCGATGGCCGCCGCCCGCCGCGTGAGCACGCGCGCGCGGGAAATGCGCCACGCCCCCATCGCCATGAACACGGTGAGCACTACCGGAAACTCTTCGGGCAGCATGGACATGCCCAGCGCAATGCCCGCAAGCACAGCGTCGAGCCAACCACCACGAAACAGCCCGTAAAGCACGACCGCCAGCACGCTCACGACGCCCCCGACCACCGCAAACAGGCGGACAAGGCGCTGCGTCTGCGCTCGCAAGCGCGGCGGTTCGGGCATAAGCGTGCTCAGGGACTGGCCGATCTTGCCGATCTCGCTGCGCGCACCCGTTGCAGTCACTTCGGCGACGCCCGTGCCGCGAACAATCAATGTCCCCGAAAACAGCTGCGGAAGGTCATCGCCGCCGGGCCACGCCGGAATACCCGCAACAGCAGCCCCGCGCGCCAGCTTGCGCACCGGCACCGACTCGCCCGTCAGCAACGATTCATCGGCCTGCAAATCCTCGCCTTGCGAAAGCACGGCGTCGGCGGGAATGCGGTCACCTTCCGCGAGGACGATTATGTCACCGCGCACAACCTCCCGCCCGGCAATGCGCTTGCGCGTACCTTCGCGAATAACGAGCGCACGCGGACTGGTGAGATCACGCAACGCTTCCAGCACGCGTTCGGTGCGGGTTTCCTGCACGACCGTGATCACAATCGACCCCAAGGCGAAAACCAGGAGGATCAAGGCTTCCTGAAGATCGCCGAGCACAAGGTAGATAACACCGCCGCCGAGCAGCAGCGCCAGCATCGGTTCGCGCATCACTTCGAGAACGATGCGAAACGCCGTGCGCCGGTCACCACGCGGCAATTCGTTGAACCCTTCGGACTTTAAGCGGGCCTGCGCCTGGCTTTCGCTCAGGCCCACCAACGCGGTTACGGATGAAGTCTCGTCGTTCATACGCACCTATGCCCTGAGGCGTCTGAAATCCTGCCACACTCGGCGGCGGTTGGCGCTATTGTTCGTGCTCCCCCGGTTTTTATATTTTGGGCGCGATTGAATGGCTTGCTTATCCCGCTGACCGGAACGGAGAAACAGACGATAGAGAAGCCGTCAGTCAGTGTTTTATGGATTCCTGAACTGACTCCGCATCGTCTTAAAACGCGAGCAAATTGCCGCCTGGCGCTCGGCATATGACGCCTACAGCCCAAGATCCGGCAGGCGATGCACGAGCCACCAGGTGCGACGACGACAGCGACAAGGATACGCCTGCCACACGGCTGGCGGCCTTTCCTTTCCCGCCGGTTTCCTCGAAAATATAGGGCTGGCTGAGCTGGATCCGCGGATGGTTTTCGGAAAAGTCCACAGACATCCAGGGATCGCCTCTGGCATCCCCCAAAAAAGCGTGTATCGAAGCGGTGTCATGCGGTGTAGCTTAGAAACAAACGTTTTATATCATACACTTAGGTGCCAATTGCTACTGCTGATCGATAATTATGACAGCTTCACCTACAACCTCTTCCACTATCTGGGGGAACTGGGGGCGGACGTTTGCGTGAAGCGCAACGACGAGATCTCGGTCGCCGATGCGCTGGCAATGAAGGCCCAGGCCATTGTGCTCTCCCCCGGCCCCTGTACGCCGAATGAGGCAGGCATCTGCCTCGACCTGATCGCCGAGGCCAAGGGAAGCGTGCCGATTTTGGGGGTGTGCCTGGGGCATCAATCCATCGGGCAGGTTTATGGGGGCAAGATCGTGCGCGCCAGCGAGCCGATGCACGGCAAGCTTTCCCGCATGCATCATACGGGCAAAAGCGTTTTTCGCGGGCTCAACAACGATTTCGAGGCGACGCGCTACCACTCGCTGACTATCGCGCCCGAATCCATGCCCGCCGACCTCGAAATCACCGCCACCACAGATGACGGCACGATCATGGGCGTGATGCACAAGCGCTATCCGGTGCATGGCGTGCAATTCCACCCCGAGAGCATCGCGTCCGAACAGGGCCATGCGCTGTTGCAGAACTTTCTCAACATTGCGCGTGAAGCAGCATTAGAACCAGCATGAGCGCCGATGAGGATTTCTTACCCCTCCTGAAACGCGTCGGCAGCGGCCAAAGCCTCGACGCAATGCAGTCCACGCGCGCGTTCGATGCGATCATGTCCGGCGAGATTTCGGAACCACGCATCGCGGCGTTTCTCACCGCGCTCGCGGTGCGCAAACCCACCGTCGATGAGATTGTCGGGGCGGCAGAGTCCATGCGCGCGAAGATGCTGACCATCAAGGCACCCGAAGGGGCCATCGATCTTTGTGGAACCGGCGGGGATGGCCATGGCACGCTCAATGTTTCCACCGCAGTGTCATTTGTGGTGACCGCATGCGGGGTGACCGTCGCCAAACACGGCAATCGCAACATGTCATCGAACACCGGCGCAGCCGATGTGCTTGAGGCTCTCGGCGTGAAGATCGACGTGGCGCCAAGGGTCGCGGAACGCTGCCTCGCCGAGGCGGGACTCTGCTTCCTCTTCGCCCCAACATACCACCCTGCGATGAAGCATGTTTCCGGTGTGCGCCGGGCGCTGGGCTTCCGCACCATCTTCAATTTGCTGGGTCCACTTTCCAACCCCGCCGGCGTGACGCGGCAACTGATGGGGGTTTTCTCCGAGGAATGGATAGATCCCGTTGCTGAGGCTCTGCGCCGGCTGGGCACACAGAAGGCCTGGATCGTTCATGGAGGGGATGGGCTGGACGAACTCACCACCACGGCCTCCACCGACATTGCGGCGCTTCAGAATGGCGACATAGAACATCACGAAATTCGCCCGCGCGACGCCGGGCTGGAAATGTCTACGCTTGCGCAACTCAAGGGTGGAAGCGCCAGCGAGAATGCGGCCGCGATCACGCGGCTGCTGGGCGGCGAGCATGGGCCTTTCCGCGACATCGTTTTGCTGAACGCGGCCGCCGCCCTCATCATCGCGGACAAGGCAAAGAACCTGCGCGAAGGCGCGGCAATGGCCGGTGACGCCATCGACGCGGGCCACGCGAAAGCCACGCTCGAAAAACTCGCGGCCTGCTCGAGAACAGCCGCATGAGCATCCTGACGAAAATTGCGGACTACAAGCGAAACGAAATCGCGCAGGCCAAAGAACGCGTTCCTTTACGCGAAATCGAGAAGCGCGCGCACGCAGCCGATGCGCCGCGCGGGTTTCGCGCCGCGCTCGAAAGCAAGCGCGCCGAGGGCCGTTACGGCCTAATCGCGGAGATCAAGAAGGCGAGCCCTTCCAAGGGGCTTATCCGCGCCGATTTCGATCCACCGGCTCTGGCGCGCGCTTATGAGGACGGCGGGGCGGCTTGTCTTTCCATCCTCACCGACGCGCCTTCGTTTCAGGGAGCCCCGGAATTCCTGGTGACGGCGCGCGCGGCGGCGAAGCTTCCCGTGTTGCGCAAGGATTTCATGTTCGAGCCCTATCAGGTGGCCGAGGCGCGGGCGTGGGGGGCGGATTGCATTCTCGTCATCATGGCCTCGGTGAGCGATGCCGAAGCCAGCGCTCTGGTGGAGGCGGCAGAGGAATATAAGATCGATGTCCTCGTCGAGGTTCACAATGACAGTGAACTCGACCGGGCGCTTGCGCTGGATGCGCAGATGATCGGGATCAACAATCGCGATCTCAACACTTTCGTGACCGATCTGGCGGTGACCCTGCGGCTCGCTCCGCGCATACCCAAGGATCGCCTTGTCGTCGCCGAAAGCGGGATTTCGACCCGGGATGACCTGAACCGGCTGGCGGAGGCGGGCGTGACCACCTTCCTGATCGGGGAAAGCCTGATGCGCCAGAAAGACGTGGCAGCGGCGACCCGCACATTGGTCGGCTGATTTTCGCGCCGGGTGAGGTAACATCGGCCCCATGAACAAACTCACCCATCTGGATGAAACCGGCGCCGCGCGCATGGTGGACGTTTCCGAGAAGCAGGCTACCGAGCGCGAGGCGAGCGCCGAAGCCACCATCGTGCTCTCTGAGGAGGCTTATGCCGCGGCACTCTCCGGGGATGCGAAGAAGGGCGACGTGCTGGCCGCGGCCCGGATCGCAGGGATCATGGCGGCGAAGAAGACTTCCGACCTCATCCCCCTCTGCCACCCGATTGCGCTGACCAAGGCCAGCATCGATTTCGAACTGCTGGCGGATCGCAAAGCCATCCGCATTATCGCCACGGCGAAGACCACCGGCCCGACCGGCGTGGAAATGGAAGCGCTGACGGCGGCGAGCATCGCAGCACTCACGATCTATGACATGGTGAAAGCGGTCGATCGCGCCGCGCAGATCCAGACCGTTCGTCTTGTGGCCAAGTCCGGCGGCAAGAGCGGGCCCTATAAGGCTGCAAAGCACGACGACAAACCTTCCATTGCCACGCGGCTGGCCATGGCGCGCGCCAAGCCCGCCGCGCTGATGGGCGAAGTAGCCGCACCCAAACAACCGGCGCCCACCGCGCAACGCGATGCCTTCCGCGCATTCATGACAAGCCACGGTTTGCGCGCGAGCATCTGGGCCAAGGATGCGGGGGTTTCCGCCTCCCTGATTTATTCGTATCTTACAGGCAAATCCGCGATCATTCCGAACGAGGCGGCCATCAAGCTCGCGCGCGCTGCCAAGGTGCGCGTGGAGGACATGTTCGCGCGATGATTTCCGTCGACGAAGCCCGCGCGCGCATTGTTGCCTCATGCAAGCCGGTGGAGTGCGAAGCCATTTCCATCGCAGATGCCGACGGCCGCATATTGGCGAACGAGGCTCGCGCAAAGCTATCTCAACCGCCCTTCCCCGTCTCCTCGATGGATGGATATGCCGTGCGCACCGACGATGCGCGGGAGCCAACCACATTGCGCGTTGTGGGCGCGGCACCCGCGGGCAGCCCGTTTTCGGGGTGCGTGGGTATTGGTGAGGCGGTGCGCATATTTACCGGCAGCGTTATCCCGGAAGGGGCAGACGCCATCGTCATTCAGGAAGACACCGAAGCGAATTCGAACCAGGTTCGTTTGAAGGTGGCCGCGCAAAAGGGCCGTCATATTCGCGTTGCGGGACTGGATTTCAAAGCAGGCGAAGTTCTGGCGGCGGCCGGAAAGCGGCTTTCGCCGCGCGATCTTTCGTTGCTTGCGGCCGGAGATGTGGCGCAAATTGACGTGCGCCGCCGTCCGCGCGTGGCTTTTGTCGCGACGGGGGATGAGCTTTCGCGGCCCGGCGAGGCGCGCAAGCCGGGCGGGATCGTTGCATCATCCGGGTACGGATTATCGGCGTTGATCGCGCGCTGGGGCGGAGAGCCGGTTGATTTGGGGCTGCTGCCCGACAACATCGAGGCTTTTGCGGATTTGCCTGAGAAGGCGCGCGGGGCCGATCTTTTGATCACGTTGGGCGGGGCGTCGGTAGGCGATTACGACCTTGTTCAACGCGCATTGACCCCAAAGGGCTTTGCGCTCGATTTCTGGAAGATCGCCATGCGGCCGGGCAAGCCGTTGATTTTCGGGCAGTTGCAACAAACACCGCTTCTTGGCTTGCCGGGCAATCCTGTTTCGACGCTTGTGTGCGCCATTCTGTTTGTGCGTCCTGCCATCGCCGCAATGCTGGGCACGGATGACGAGACGCAAATTCTGCGCGCACGGCTCGTGGGCGATTTGGCGGCGAACGATGCGCGGCAGGATCATGTGCGCGCACGGATCGTCGTAAAGAACGACGAACTATGGGTGGAGCCCTTCGCGGTTCAGGACTCTTCCATGCTGAGCGTTTTTGCGGCGGCCAATGCGCTCATCCTGCGCATGCCTCACGCCCCTGCCGCAAAGGCGGGGGACTGGGTGGACACCATTTCGCTAGACCGCCCCTGATCTGGCTACCAGCGCAAGTGGGCCGGAACACAACCGAAAACCGCCTCAAATCCACATCTTGGCGGTTGACGGGTTTTGAGAACTAAAGTAGAACGATTCTCCATGTTTCGTATTTGTTCGCAGGGCTATTCCGGCCCGCGAACCTGACATGAAGGACGTGGAATATGCTGACCCGCAAGCAATATGAGCTGCTCATGTTCATTCACGAGCGGGTGCGCGAAAGCGGTGTCCCCCCCTCTTTCGACGAAATGAAAGATGCCCTCGATCTGAAGTCCAAATCAGGGATCCACCGGCTCATTATGGCGCTGGAGGAGCGCGGCTATCTCCGCCGCATGGAGAAGCGGGCCCGTGCGCTCGAGATCGTGCGGCTGCCTGAGAACGTCTCCGACACGCTGAGACCGGCCACCACCCGCAGCCAATCCCAACGCATGGGTCATCCGCCCGCCCGCCACGGGCGCGCTGAAACGCGTATCACGGCAGATACAAGGGGCGCTGGGGCGCCCCGGCGGTCCAGCGATGGCGAAGGCTCGATGCAGGTTCCCATGGTGGGCCGCATCGCTGCCGGTACGCCGATCGAGGCATTGCAGAACAAGGTGGGCGAGGTTCCGGTTCCCGTTGGCATGATCGGCCGGGGCGGCAACCATTACGCGCTCGAAGTGACGGGCGATTCCATGATCAATGCGGGCATCCTCGATGGGGATACGGTGATCATTCAGGAAGCCGACACCGCCACCACAGGCGAGATCGTGGTAGCCCTGGTCGACAATCAGGAAGCGACCCTGAAGCGCCTTCGCCGGCGCGGCGATTCCATTGCACTCGAAGCGGCCAACCCGGCTTACGAGACGCGGCTTTATGGGGCCGATCGGGTTCGCGTGCAGGGCAAGCTGGTGGGGCTTATCCGGCGCTATTGATATTGATACGGCGCCGATGGTTTCAGCGGCGGTTTGCGGATGGGCTGGCTCCAGGGGCGTTGACCGCGTTCGCCTTCAACGGTTTCGATGCGCAGCGTATCTTTCAGCCATATCGCATAACCTCCATTCCTCGACAGGTCGAAGCGATCGATAACGAGGCCTGGGCCTTTGCATCGTCGCCGCGTCGGTATCGCGCTGACGACGATGCTGGATGAAGCACAATCCTCGGCTAGCGCCTCGTAACGCGATATCGCCGCCACGGATTGGCCATTTGCCATTGTGGCAATGCAGCCGAGTTCATCGCACCGCACCCCCTGCCCCGGCCTTGCCAATGCCGCAGCTATCTCGCGCGCGTCTCCATCACGCCGTAGCCATATTTCTGCCGAGTAAGTATCTGCGGGCTCCCGGAGAAAACCGAGCGACCCGTCCGGCAGGCGCAGCGCAATGGTTTTGGCATCGCGTGCGATCAGGAGATCTGGCCGCGTGGCCGAGAGCGCAACGATGATGCCGATCAGGATCGGGAAAAGCCCAAGCCAGCGCCAAGCCCGCTGCCAGAACGCGATCCACAAACCACCCACGGCCACGATGACGAGTGCATATTCCGGCCAAACGACCGCCACCGAAGCCGCACCGGGCAGATCGGCCACCCAATGGGCCACCGCCGTCATCATCACGACGCCCTTGCCCATCAACAGCAGCGGCCAGCGATCCAGCCCGAACGGCATCAGGATCATCGCCACAGTCGCGGCAGGCATGATGACGAAATCGGCAATCGGTAGCGAAACGAGATTGGAAAGGGCGCCATATTGCGTCGAGCGATCGAAGTGGAAGATCGCAAACGGAGTGGTGGCAAGCGTTGCCACCATGCTCGCGATCACGATGCCAATAAAATAACGGCCGACGCGGCGGATGGGGCCGAGCGCAACACCATCGGGGGATTTCTCGCGCCTCTGCCCCCATTCCGCGATGGCGATGAGGCCAATTACGGCGGCAAACGACATTTCGAAACCTGGCTCGGTGAGACTTTCCGGTTCGATCAGAAGGATGAGCGCTGCCGCAAGCATGACCGAGCGCATGCTCAAGGCGGGGCGATTCGCGAGGATGGCGAGAAACATCATCGCCAGCATGATGTAGGAGCGCACGGCGGGTGCTTCGCAACCGCTGACGAGAAGATAGAACGCCGCTCCCAGCAGGGCTGCGACGGCAGCCCATTTCTTGATCGGATAATAAAGCGCGATGGGCGGAAATAGCGCCAGCAGCGCGCGCACGATCCAGAAAAAGAAACCGCCCGCGAGCGCCAGATGCAAGCCCGAAATCGACAGCACATGCACCAGGCCGGAATCGCGATAGGCCATCTGGTCGCTGGGATCTATGCCGCCGGTTTCGCCGGTGATCATCGCGGCGGAAACACCACCTTCGCTACCGGGAAGCACGCTGCGCACACGCGCAGTCATTGCATTGCGTAGACGTTCGAGGCCTGCGTTCCATCGCTCTGTGAGCGTTTCGCTTTCGCGCGGCGCTATAAGCTTGGGCTGGCCGAAACCGAAGCCAACCGCGCCAATGCCTTCGTAAAACGCCCATCTGCCGAAATCATAATCTCCGGGCGCGGCTGGCGCGGGCGGCGGCATCAGGCTGGCGCCAAAGGATATCCATTTGCCCGGTGCAAGCGTTTCCGGAACACGCCGGAAATAGAGCCGTACCCGCCAGGGAGGGGTACTGCGCATCTCGCGGTCCGGCTCCAAATGGCCGAGCACGGCGCGCATACCCTTGCCATGCTGCTCCAGGCTTTCGACGCGGGCTGTGAAAACGCCATAGCTGATTTTGCGCGCGAGGACCGGGCGCGCGATCGCATCGGTACGGAATTTCGCGATCGTGAAGCCCAGCGCAGAAGCGGCGCACAAGGCCAGCACGGCGATCCTGGCCGGATGGGCGACGCGGGTGGCAGCAAATGCGCTGAGACAGGCAACTGCGAATGTCACGCCAGCGATCCATGCGGCGGGCTCAAAGGGCAGCGTGAAATAGAAGCCAATCCCCCCGGCCAGACCCGGGGCGAGCCACAGGGGCCAGCGTTCCCGCTCCGCGAGCGCTGCTTTCCCCAGCGTGCGGACCGGATGCGCGACCGCATCGCGCCAGCGGCCAATATTGGCCGCAAGCACGCCCGGCATTCGAAAGGTCGAAAGCGGAGCTACCCCCACAGGATTCTGTTTGCTAGAAGCCTCGACACCACCAGGCCGAAAAACGCCGGCCCGCTCCCGAAAGACAGTATGGCCCAAGATTCGAAACCCGTCCTGCGCTTTGCGCCTTCGCCCACCGGTTATCTGCATATCGGGGGGGGCCGCACGGCCTTGTTCAACTGGCTTTATGCCAAGCGCCATGGCGGCACATTTGCGCTGCGCATCGAGGATACGGACCACGAACGCTCCACGCCGGAAGCCGTGGACGCGATCCTCAAGGGCATGGAGTGGCTGGGGCTAAACTGGGACGGGCAGACCGTTTATCAAGCCGCGCGCGCAGGCCGTCACCGCGAGGTGGCCGAACAATTGCTGGCGCAGGGCAAGGCCTATCGCTGCTACGCGACTTCCGCCGAACTGGACGAGATGCGCGCCAAGCAGCGGGCCGAGGGCAAGCCCATCCGTTATGACGGGCGCTGGCGCGACCGCGATCCGGCAGAGGCGCCCGCCGGTGCGCCTTTTGTCATCCGTTTGCGGGCGCAGCAGGCGGGCGAGACCATCGTGCACGACAAGGTGCAAGGCGATGTGCGCTTCGCCAACGATCAGCTCGACGACATGATCCTGCTTCGGAGCGACGGCACACCGACTTATATGCTGGCCGTGGTGGTGGACGATCACGACATGGGCGTGACCCATGTGATCCGCGGCGCGGACCATCTGAACAACGCAGCCCGGCAATTGCAGATCATCCA
>BFBZ01000010.1_pt366 | contig 27820 bp, 27 predicted proteins | sample 1888401 | NCBI WGS metagenome assembly BFBZ01 (sample SAMD00112614, study PRJDB3348) | symbiont metagenome | host: Chara braunii
GACGGCACGGCGCGCGTGTTCCAGCAACAATTGGCCGGCCTGGGTGAGCTCGACGGCGCGCCGCGTCCGCGACAGCAGTTGCGTGCCGAGTTCTTCTTCCATCGCCTTGATCTGCGTGCTGAGCGGCGGCTGGCTGACATGCAGCCGCTTGGCGGCCCGGCTGAAGCTGAGCTCCTCGGCCACCGCGATGAAGTAGCGAAGCTGCCTGTAATCCATCGCTTATTCCGATTCGCTATAAGTGAGGGGCCAAAGCGGTATTTGACCTCCCAGGACCGCTTGCTGATCTTGGCGCCAAAATGCCGGTGCTCCAAGGGATAATGCGGGGCAACGCGCACAGCCGGTCAGCCATGCGAAATCGCCGCGAATAACCGGCGCTCCGCCCGGTTCGATCCACCGGCGCCAAAACAAGAGCAAGGGAGGATTACAATGGCCGAAACGGCAGCAAGCGAACTTGAGCGCGAAACCATCCACCGCGTCTACTGGCGACTGATCCCGATCCTGTTCGTGATGATGTTCTTCAACTATCTCGACCGCATCAATCTCGGCTACGCCGGGCTGACGATGAACAAGGACCTTGGCCTCAGCCCTGCCATCTTCGGCTTCGCCGCCAGCATCTTCTTCCTCGGCTACATGGTGCTCGAGGTGCCAAGCAATCTGATGCTGCACTGGCTGGGGGCCCGGATCTGGCTCGCGCGCATCCTGATCACCTGGGGCCTCGTCGCCACACTCACTGCCTTTGTCTGGAATCCGCTGAGCCTCTATGTGATGCGGTTCGGCCTCGGCGTCGCCGAAGCCGGCTTCATGCCAGGCGTCGTGCTTTATCTCACCTACTGGTTCCCCGCGCGCTATCGCGCCCGCGCGGTCGCCGGCTACATCATCGCCGGCTCGTTTTCGGCGGTGCTCGGCGGGCCGATCTCGACCAGCATCATGACCTTCCTCGATGGCGCCGCCGGCCTGCATGGCCTGTCTCTTATACACATCTAGATGTGTATAAGAGACAGCTATTATCTGACCGACCGCCCGGCCAAGGCGAGTTGGCTCACGAAGGAGCAAGCAGCGTGGCTGGAGGGTGAGCTCGCCGCCGAGCGGGCCGAGATCGAACGACAGGGGCAGCACAGGTTGATCGAATGTGTCCTCGACATCAGGGTCTGGCTGCTGGCGGCGCTGTTCGGCTGCGCGCTGGTCGGCATCTATGGCCTGTTGCTATGGCTGCCGCAGATCATCAAGAGCATGGGCGACCTCAGCAACATTCAGGTCGGCTTTCTCTCGGCGATCCCGCCGCTGCTCGGCGTCATCGGCACCATCATGGTCAGCCGCAGTTCGGACAGGACAGGCGATCGCAAGTTTCATCTCGCGGCCGTCTACCTGCTCGCCGCGATCGCGATGCTCGGCAGCGCCTATGTGTCGAGCCCTGTGCTCGCCTTCGTGTTCCTCTGCATCGTCGGCTTCAGCCTGAACGCCGGCAACCCGCTGTTCTGGAGCATCAACGCCTCGCTCTTGACCGGCGCGGCCGGCGCCGCCTCGATCGCCATGGTCAATACGCTGGCACAATTCGGAGGACTGATCGGCCCGTGGTGCATCGGCCTGATCAAGGACTCCACCGGAAGCTTCTCCTGGGCGCTGGTCGGCATCGCCGGCTTCCTGCTGGTCGCCTCCGCCATCGCCGCCACCATGCGCGTCAAGCCACGCGAGACGGAATTGACCAACGCGATCCCGTCATCCCTCGCACACTGACAACCTTGCAAGGAAGCCACCATGATCATCGACTGTCACGGCCACTACACCACCGAGCCGGCCAAGCTGCAGATCTTCCGCGACAAGCAGCTCGCCGGCCTTGCCGACAGATCGCGCCGGCCGCTCACCACCAATCTCGGCATCACCGACGACGAGATCCGCACCAGCGTCGAAGGCGCGCAACTCCGCCTGCAAAGGGAGCGCGGCACCGACGTCACCATCTTCTCGCCACGCGCCGCCGGCATGGCTCATCATGTCGGCAAGGAAGCCACCAGCCGCGAATGGACCACGATCTGCAACGACCTCGTGCATCGGGTCTGCACGCTGTTCCCGCAAAACTTCGTCCCCGTCTGCCAGCTGCCGCAGAGCCCGGGCGTCAAGCCCGCGAACTGCATCGAGGAGCTGGAACGCTGCGTGACCCAGCTCGGCTTCGTCGGCTGCAACCTCAATCCTGATCCCGCCGGCGGCTATTGGTGCGATCCGCCGTTGACGGACGAATGGTGGTATCCGCTGTATGAGAAAATGGTCGAGCTCGACGTGCCGGCGATGGTCCATGTCTCCTCGTCCTGCAATCCCTGCTTCCACGGCACGGGCGCGCATTATATCAACGGCGACACAACCGCCTTCATGCAGCTCCTGACCTCGGATCTGTTCAAGCGTTTCCCGACCCTGCGCTTCATCATCCCGCATGGCGGCGGCGCAGTGCCCTATCATTGGGGTCGCTATCGCGGCCTCGCGCAGGACATGAAGTTGCCGCCGCTGTCGGAGCATCTGCTGAAGAACGTGTTCTTCGACACCTGCGTCTATCATTTGCCCGGTATCGAGCTGTTGACCCGGGTGATTCCGGTCGAGAACATCCTGTTCGCGTCGGAGATGGTCGGCGCGGTTCGCGGCATCGATCCGGAGACGGGTCATCACTTCGACGACACCCGCCGCTATATTGACGCGTTGCCGCTCAGCGCCGAGGACAAGGCCAAGATCTTTGAAGGCAATGCCCGCCGCGTCTATCCTCGCCTCAATGCCCATCTCGACCGCGCGCACTGAGCGACTGCACCGCCAACACACCGGAGAAAACCGATGGCCATAGGATTTGCAATTCACAAGGCGAAGCGGAAGGTCTCGCCCGACCTCGTCGCGCGCTACCGCACGCTGCCGGTCGCCAATATCAGCGATTCGATGTCGCGCATCGCGGGCACCAACCGGCTGCGGCCGATGCATAAAGGCGGCTGGCTCGGCGGCCCGGCGCTGACGGTCAAGACCCGGCCCGGCGACAATCTGATGGTGCACAAGGCGATCGACCTCGCCCAGCCGGGCGACGTGATCGTGGTCGATGCCGGCGGCGTGCTGGTCAACGCCATCATCGGCGAGATCATGTCGACGCTCGCCGAAAAGAAGGGCGTGGCGGGTTTCGTGATCGACGGCTCGATCCGCGATGCCGGCGCGATCCGCGCCGGATCGTTTCCCGTTTTCGCTGCCGGCGTCGCCCATCGCGGTCCCTACAAGGACGGCCCAGGCGAGATCAATTGCACCATCTCGATCGACGGCATGATCGTCGACCCCGGAGACCTCATCGTGGCCGACGATGATGGCGTGCTCTGCGTACCGCATGACGACGCCGAGGCGATCTGCAAGCTGACCGAGGCCAAGAAGGCGACCGAGGAGAAGGCCATCCAGCAGATCCTCGCCGGCACGAGCGACCGCCGCTGGGTCGATGAGGCCCTGCAGCGCCTCGGCTGCGAGTTCAACGATTGACCTCACGCCTGTCCCGCGCGGCGTCACGGACGGGCGATCAAAAAACGAAGGCCTCAGCGCGGACAAGCGCTGAGGCCCAACGGCGCAACAACCGAGGCGCCGAGGTCGCTACTTCATCAGGCGAAGCAGCGCGCGCCCGGCAGGCGACTTCAGTTCCTTGGCATCCAGCGTCCCGTCATTATCGGGATTGGCTGCGTTGAAACGCTGCTCGACGACGGCAAGATATTCGTCCTTCGTCAGGGTGCCGTCATGATCGGGATCGGCCGCAGCAAGCTGCTTCTTGCTCAGTCTGCCGCGCAACTCACGCGCATCGAGGGTGCCGTCCTTGTCGGGATCGAGCTTGTCGAAAAGCGCCGACGCGGCGTTCTTCACCTCGGACAGATCGAGCGTGCCGTCATTGTCGGGGTCGAACATCTTGATGGTTTTGTCGTGGCTGGCAGCGAACGCCGCTCCCGACAAGGTCATGGCAGCGGCCAGTACGAGGCCGGCCAATGGGCGCGAAATCATTCTCGATCTCCCATCTAATTACGTCCGTTTTGGACCTAACAGACGAATTAGCTGGTCGTCATCCTGCCATCAAGCAATTTTCCCGAATAATTCGGGAAAATTTCCCGATTCCTTTCGAAGGGAACCGGTTGCCCAAACAGATCGCGCACGGTCTACCCGAGGCAGACCGTGCGCGATCCCTGCGGCATGACCCATTCAGGTCATGCTATTTGCTCTTCGGCCGGATCGCGTCCGCGGTCCCCTGGATGAAGGCCTGGATCTTCACCACGTCGGCCTCGGTCAGCTTGCCGGTGAAGTCAGGCATGCCGCGGTCGCGGAACGGTCCGGCGAACACGATGTCCTTCAGGTTGGCGATCTCCTCGGCGGGGACGTAGCCGAGATTCCTGACATTGCCGCCGCGATCGACACCGGGCACGCCGTGGCAGGTGGCGCAGGCCGCAACATAGATCGCAGTGCCCTCCGGCACGTCCTTCGGGTCGTACTTCACGCCTTGCAGCAGACCTTCGGTCTGGTACTTCACGAACTCCGGCATCTTGGCCTTGCCGTTGAGCGCGAAGGTGTAGACCGTGCCGGGATTCTGGTAGTCGGTCGCGCGCGTGGCGATGCCGAACACGCCGCCCCAGCCGACCGCGATCGAGACATATTGCTGACCATCGATCGTGTAGGTCGACGCTGCCGCCACCACGCCGGTGCCGGTTGGCGTTTCCCACAACGTCTTTCCGCTCCGCGCATCATACGCCACGAAACGTCCGTCGGCGGTGCCCTGGAACACCAGATTGCCGGCGGTGGTCAGCGTGCCGCCGTTCCACGGCGACACATAGTCGACCTTCCATGCCTCCTTCTGCTTCACCGGATCCCACGCGATCAGCTTGCCGAACGCGGGCGCCTTCGGCGGCGTGGCGTTCAGCATGAAACCGACGTTCCAGCCTGTGACGCCGCCGAACTTGCCGGGGGTTGCCGCATTCTGGGTCAGCGATTTTTCCGACGTCAGGTTGACCGGAACGTTCTGCGCCGGCAGGTAGACCAGGCCGGTCTGCGGATTGAACGACATCGGATGCCAGTTGTGGGCACCATACGGACCGGGCACGGCATCAAAGGGCTCGTCGCCGCGCGCCGCCGGCACCTCGATCGGGCGTCCATTGGCGTCATAGCCGGTCGCCCAATTCACATCGACGAAGTTCTTTGCCGAGATGAACTTGCCGTTGGTCCGGTCGATCACGAAGAAGAATCCGTTCTTCGGCGCGTGCAGGATCACCTTGCGCGGCGCGCCGTCGATCGAAATATCGGCCAGGATCATCGGCTGGGTCGAAGTGTAGTCCCAGTTGTCGCCGGGCGTCTCCTGGTAGTGCCAGATGTACTTGCCGGTGTCGGCGTTCAGCGCGACCAGCGAGGCGAGGTAGAGATTGTCGCCCCCCGACGGGCTGCGAAATTTGCGATTCCACGGCGCGCCGTTGCCGGTGCCGACATAGACCATGTTCAGTTCGGGATCATAGGTGATCGTATCCCACGGCGTGCCGCCGCCGCCATTGAGCCAGTACTTGCCGGCCGGATCCCAGGTCTTGGCCGCGGCTTCCATCGAGGCGTCCTCGAACGGCTTCGACGGATCGCCCGGCACCGTGAACCAGCGCCAGAGCTGATTGCCGGTCTCGGTGTCATAGGCCGTGATGTAGCCGCGCGCGCCGTATTCGGCGCCGCCCTGGCCGATCACCACCTTGCCGTTGAAGGCGCGCGGCGCGCCGGTGATGGTGTAGGAGTGATCGTGATCGATCAGCGTGTCCTTTTCCCAGACCTTCTGGCCGGTGGCCGCATCGAGCGCGATCAGGCGTCCGTCATAGGCGGCGACGAACACCTTGCCCTTATAGACGGCGACGCCGCGATTGACGACGTCGCAGCAGCCCTTGTAGCCCTTCGAGCGATCGACGCCCGGATCGAACGACCACAGCTTCTTGCCGGTGCGCGCGTCGATGGCGTGGACGACGCTCCACGACGCCGATTGATACATGATGCCGTCGACCACGACCGGCGTGGCTTCGACGCCGCGCGATGATTCGAGATTGTAGCTCCAGACCAGTCCGAGGTCCTTCACATTGTCGGCGTTGATCTGGTTGAGCTTGCTGAACCGCGTCTCCGCATAGTCAAGACCGATCGACGGCCAGTCCTTGGACGTGGCGGTGTTCGCCTTGATGAAATCGCTATCGACCTTCGAGATGACTTCCTTGATGCGCTCAGGCGTGGCGTTCTGTGCGGAGGCGGCACCGCAGAAGGCCGAGAGCCCGACAATTCCGGCGAAGGCGACCTTCGCGACAAGCCGCCGCGGAGAAGAACTTCTCCTGTCCGCCATGCAGTGCGTAGATTCGAACGACAGCAAACGCTTCATGTGCTCCCTCCAACGATCTCTAACGGATCTGCTGCGAGCGTAGACGCGCGCTTATGCGACATCAAGATCGATGCATGACGATGATGCGCGACGCGCATGATTTGCGTATCCGCGAGATCGCAAGCGTCAGGTTTTCTTTCCAAGATGAGCCGGGAATAATTCCCGAAAAATGCGAGATACAATCTCGTTGATCAGAACAGCGGCAACGATACCATCCGTCCTGCTACTTCCCGCGCATAGCGCAGGATTTATCCCAATGAACTTGTAACCCCGCCTCCTCCGTGAGAGCGGGGTTATTTTTGTCACTGGTGTCTCGCCGCGAAGCGTTGAAGCGACTCGTAGACGATCGCAAAAGATAAGGCGTGGCTCAGCTCGGCAGCTTCGTGGAGATGCCCGCCGCCAGCTGCACCAATTCCCTGGTCGATCGAACTCCGAGCTTGTGCCGCATGATCGCGGTGTCGTTCGCAACCGTTCCGTAGGAAACGCCGATCAGCTTCGCGATCTCAGCCAAGCTCTGGCCGGCGACGAGCAGGTGAAGAATCCTGGCTTCGCGGGCGCCGATTTGCGTAAGCCGGTTCGCCGCGACCGACGGATCGGCCAACGGCGCCTCCCCGCGGCTCCGGGACGGCAGGAACGTGCCACCTTTTCCGACTTCACGGATCGCAACCACCAGATCGTTGGGATCTCCCGACTTCGACACATAGCCCTTGACACCAACATCGACGGCGCGCGCGACGAAGATCGGATCGTCGTTGATGCTGAAGATGACGATGCGCGCTTCGGCATCTTTCCCAAGGATCTGCTGTGCGAGCTCGAGGCCGGAGACCGTCGGCAAATTGATGTCGATGACACAGACCTCCGGCGCGTCCGCGGCAAACGACGCGAGGCCTCCTGCCGCATCCGCGGCAACCGTCACGGTCATTTCGGCTTCATCGGCCAGCAAGGCCTGACAAGCCGTGATGACGATCGGATGATCATCGACAATCAGGACTCGCATCAGTCCTCGGAGCAGTGATTGGTCATGGATATCGGAGCCATCCGGGCGGGAGCAAGCGACACTTAAAGCGCATTGCGGCGCCGATACAAATCAATGCTGAAAGAACCGGCCTCAGACACGATTTCGCGGACATGTCCACCCCATTGCCCGCGCGACAACGCACTGATTGCATGAGACGAATCGTCGCGGGCGAGTGGTCAGATCGCCGGCATGACAGTCCTCCGCGACACTCGGGAATTCTTCCCGACTTCCGTTGGAAAATAATCTCGCACGTCCGGGACAAAACTTGTTTGCCAAACTGGCATGCCTCCAGCAGTCTCGAACGCGAATGGCTCGTCGGGGAAAATGACGAGCCGCGAAAAAAGGGTGGGCGCTATGGCTGGTACGTTGCAAGTCGCAACGCGATTTCTGTTGTCTTCAGCACACACGCGCGGCGCAGCAGCCGTGCTTACGGCCATCGGCGTCGCCGCGCCGCTGACCGCGGCGTACGCGCAAACCCCTGCCTCGACCGAACTGCCGCCAGTCACGGTGATTGCCCCCTCGCCGCTCGCCGGCACCCGCAGCACAAGGCCGGCCGTACGCCCGGTAGCGCAGACCTCGCGAACCACCAGAGCGCGCGCTGCGCCGGCTCGAACCGCGGCCGCGCCAGAAGGCGGCGTCGGCATTCCCGGCCCATCCGAGCGCGATTCGAGCCTGATCGATCGCGACAAGGTTCCGTCCAATACCGAGGTGCTGACCTCGACCGATTTCAGCCGCAACTATTCGACCAATTTTCTGGACTCGGTGAATCGCAAGCTGCCCGGCGTCACCCTCACCGATCAGACCGGCAATCCGTTCCAGCGCAATCTCGATTATCGCGGCTTCACCGCTTCGCCGGTGCAGGGCACGCCGCAGGGCATCGCGGTCTATCAGAACGGCGTCCGCATCAACGAATCCTGGGGCGACGTGGTCAACTGGGATTTCATCCCGGAGAAGGCCATCGACAGCGTCGCATTGTTTCCCAACAATCCGGTGTTCGGCCTCAATGCGATCGGCGGCGCGCTCAGCATCCAGATGAAGAACGGCTTCACCTATCAGGGCGTCGAGGGTGAAGTGTTCGGCGGCTCATACGGCCGTGTGCAGGGCAGCGTGCAGGCCGGCGGCCAGAAGGACAACGTCTCCGCCTATGCGGCATTCGAGTCGGCCTACGATCGGGGATGGCGCGACTACGCGAACTCGTCGCACATCAATCGCATGTATGTCGATGTCGGCGCGCGCAACGACCAGACCGAATTCCACATCAACTTCACCGGCGCCAGCAATCTGCTCGGCAACGTCGCCGCCACGCCGGTCGAGATGCTCAACCAGCGCTGGTCGAGCGTCTACACCTGGCCGCAATCGACGCTGCTTCAGCTCGCCTTCGTCAAYGCGACRYTGAACCAYAATTTCTCGGACACCTGGTCGTTCCAGGGCAACGCCTATTTCCGCGGCTTCTGGCARTCCCACGTCGACGGCAACGGCACCGACGTCGAAGGCTGCAACAGGGGACGCAACCTGTGCATCGACGGCAAYMACGACAAYGACCCGATCTACGGACCGGTCGGCGGKCCRCCGGTYCCGAACACGCTCGGCACCGTCTTCCTSGGCGAGATCGACCGCAACCGSGTCGACACCAAGAGCTTCGGCGGMACSGCGCARYTCACCAACACCGATCAGCTGTTCGGYCACGACAAYCACGTCGTGATGGGCGTCAGCGTCGACCAYGGCTACACCAAGTTCAACGCATCGAGCGAGCTCGGCACGGTCGATCAGAACCTGTTCGTCACCGGCACCGGCATCTTCATCAACCAGCCCGACGCCGGCCTCAGCCCGGTCGACCTGCACGCRACCAACACCTATACCGGCCTCTAYCTCACCAACACCTTCGATGTGACGAGCAGGTTCTCGGTCACCGCYGGTGGSCGMTTCAACTTCGCCCAGATCGAACTGCGCGACCAGACCGGGACSAACGACCTGCTCAACAGCAACAACCGCTTCCAGCGGCTGAACCCGGTGATCGGCGGCACCTACAAGATCACGCCGAACCTCACCGCCTATGCCGGCTACTCGGAAGCCAACCGCGCGCCGACGCCGCTGGAGCTCGGCTGCTCCGACCCCAACCATCCCTGCATGATCGACAGCTTCCTGGTGGCCGACCCGCCGCTCAAGCAGGTGGTGGCACACACCGTCGAGGCCGGACTGCGCGGCAACTGGGGCCAGGACGCCAGGACCGGCAGGCTGAGCTGGGGCCTGGGCGCGTTCCGCACCCAGTCGGACGACGACATCATCCAGGTGGCGAGCCCGCTCGGCGTCAACAATTTCGGTTTCTTCCAGAATGCCGGGCAGACCTTGCGGCAGGGCATCGAGGCCAAGCTCGACTATCGCTACAACAGCTGGAGCGCGTACGCCAGCTACACCTATGTCAGGGCGACCTATCAAAGCGACATCACGCTGTTCTCGCCGAACAATCCGAACGCCGTGACCGATCCGAACAACTCAGACGTCTCGTATGTTAATGTCAGGCCGGGTGACCAGATCCCGGGCATTCCCGCGCACCGCTTCAAGGCTGGCATCGAGTACAACGTCACCGATGCGTGGAAGGTCGGCGCCGACGTCAACGTCGTGGGCAGCCAGTGGATCATCCACGACGACACCAACCAGAGCCCGAAGATCCCCGCCTACTCGGTCGTCAACCTGCACACCTCGTATCAGATTACGCCGAACATCGAGGTCTTCGGCCTGATCAACAACGTGTTCAACCAGCACTATTATCTGAGCGGCGCATTCTACGAGACCGGCGGCTTCGCCAGCACCACGCGCGGGGTGACCAACCTGATGGCGCAGCTGTCCGATCCCCGCACCTTCGTGCCGGGCATGCCGCTCGCCGCCTATGCGGGCATCAGGGCCAGATTCTAGGGCGCGGTGCGCAAAGCAAACAAGGAGACGAGATCATGATGCGATCCGACGCAATCGCATCATGATCTAGCCGGGCGATCGTCCCTCTATCGGCCGGCTTCGCAATGCCGGCGACGCCGCCCTGTCCGACCGCAGGAACATCACGACTTCGGTGAATTCGCAACCCAGCAGTTCCATCGCGGAACAAAGCGCGCGGTCGCGCATCGATGCATACGTCGCTACGGCTGCCAACCACCACCGAGCCGCTGGCATTCCGGCATTCAGCATCAGGGATGCCGACCGTCAGCCTGATGTAAGGATCACGACTTAAGCTAAGCCATTTCCGGTTGCGTACACATTGCGTTTTGACACGGGTTCGACATTTCATTTTGCCTTGCGCCGAGACCGATATTGAAACTGGCTGACGCCCGAAGTCTGGTCGCTCGTTTTGCCGGGTGCTCTTCGCCCTCGGAGGTCGGTCGTCATTTTGGCGACGCTATCAGACCGTTCGGGTTTCCGATGGTCTCCTGCGGGGTCTCCGCCGAAACTCCGGAAGGATTGACCTGGCAGTTCTACTTCAACTCCTGGCCCGCCGAATGGCTCGCCGAGTATCGCGACAACGACTATGTGCGATACGATATCGTGGCGCTGATGGCCCGCTTTCTCTCCAAGCCGTTCACCTGGATCGAGGTGCTGCAGGATCGCTCGCTGACCGACGAGCAGGTGCGCTTCGGCCAAAGAGTCAGGGATTTGGGAGTCCAGGACGGCTTCGCGGTTCCCATACACCAGCCCGGCAATGATCTCGGTCTTTGCGTCAGCGTTGCCGATCATCCGATCACCGACCATGACGAGCGCATCTTTCTGCATCTCGTCTCGCTTTATGCCTTCGATCGATGCCAGGCGCTCGGCGGCGTCAGCGACGCCAGTTCCGTCAAGGCACCGCTCTCCGCGCGGGAGATCGATTGCCTGAAATGGGTCCTGAAGGGAAAGTCCGACACGGATATCGGCGAAATCCTCGGCATCTCGCCAACGACGGTGCATTTCCATATCGAGCGGGTGAAGAAGAAGCTCGGCGTCCGCACCAGGACCCAGGCCGCCGCCATGATCATGACGCTCGGCTATCTCTAGAATCGCCTGAACCATTTGCAACGCGACCACCTCTCCAATTGGAGAGGTGCCCGCCTTGCTGAATTAATTTACAACCGCAGCGTCCGTTAGGGCTTTTCCGCACTGCCGATTTTTTTATGCATTTTTATCGGGCAAATCCATGCGCGAAGCGGGTCTCCAGGATCGTCGATCGCCTCCCGACCACCTCACCAGCCTCTCCGGCACGTCAATAAATGTGGAACCGTCTGGCCGCCGGCGACCGCATCCATCTCTTTCCGATTGGCAAAGCCGTTGCCGCGAAGACCGCGCGACGTTCCTGACCTGGTCGATCTGGGTGACCTGCTTCTATGTCGCCCTCGCGGTGGGCTTTCTCCTGGTGCTGAAACACACCGGCGAGCTGAAACCGATCTTGCTGCATCTGCCGGCCTATCGCGTCCGTCTGGGCGATGCGCTCGGTTTCATCGCCTCGTTCGCGGTGCTGATGACATTCCTGATGCAAACGATGTTTTCACTGCGCATGACCGCGGTGCTCAGCAACGTGCTGTTCGTCGCCTACGGCTATGTCGGGCACATCTATCCCGTTCTGCTGCTGCATCTGACGCTGCTGCCGATCAATTTGACGCGCATCGTCTCGACCATGAACGTCCCGCAGGCAGCAGCGCATAGCACCGCATCCGTGCGCCGGAGCGCACGCGATCAGTTGAAAACATCATCTTCAGAATCGACTGTCCCTGGAGCGGAGCCGAACCAATGAAAATCTTGGGTGAAGCCGCAAGCGAGCCGCGAGTCTCCACCGTGGTGGACTACGATCGATACATCGTTCTGGGGTATGCGGTCCTCGCGTGCCTTGCGCTGATCGCGATCTGGGCTGCATCAGGGGGTCCAAGCTTCTCGACCGCCGATTTCGAGAGCCTTGCGGCCATGCCATGAAGGATGGCCAATTGAAGCTCATCAAATGGTGTGCGATCGCGTCGCTGTTCACGGCAGTCGTCACCTGGATGCTGCTCGGCGCGCCGGAACCCCACCCAAAGCTCTGGCAAACCACGGCGCATTGCTGCGCGCGATAGTGCCGAAGCAAAAGTGCTTTCCTGCAAAGGCGATACCGTTTTATGCGACGGTCCCGCCGTCGACCGGCATTGCGATGCCGGTGACGAATGACGCCTTGTCCGACAGCAGGAACACAGCGACCTCCGCGATCTCCTCCGGGCGCGCGGCGCGGCCCATCGGATTGCGGGTGACGGCCGCCTTGATCAGCGCCTCCGGATCGGCCTCGTTGTGCCCTGGCTGGTCGGGCCGGTTGACGAACACCCGCAGCATCGGCGTGTCGATCGCACCGGGACAAATCGCGTTGACGCGCACGCCGTCCTTGGCGTGGCGCTTGGCAAGCGCCCGGGCGAGGCCGATCACGCCGGCCTTGGCCGCCGAATAGGTCGGGCTCCAGGGCGAGCCGACCAGGCCCGAGGTCGACGCGGTGAACAGGATGCTGCCCTTGCGTCGCGCCGTCATCTGCCCGAGCGCAGCGTTGGTGGTGATCAGTTGCGAACGCAGATTGAGATCGACGCTGAGGTCCCAGCCTTCCAGATCGTCGATCACCGACGGCCCGGGAATGCCGAGATGGTTCCAGAGGCAGTCGAGCGCGCCGAATTCCTTGACGGTCGCCGCCACGATATCGCGCGAAAAATCGTCGCTGCGCAGATCGCCGGCCAGCGCCAGCGCGCGTCCGCCGCCCGTCTTGATTTCCTCGACCACCGCCTTCGCACCGGCCTCGTTCTGGTCGACCACCGCGACCGCCGCGCCCTCGCGCGCGAGGATGAGCGCGCCGGCGCGGCCGGCGCCCGATGCCGCAGCGGTGACGAGTGCGATCTTGCCCTGCATGTCCATGTTGCGATCCTGACTGTGCTCGTGAGTTCGAGCCTTCTTGGTACGGTTCGAAGCTCCGGTTGGATCAGGACCGCAGCACGGCCGTCTTGCGCTGAAGCGCTATCTCTAGCGGCCGCCGAACAGAACCGGGGACTGGCCGGGCAGCAGCTGCGAATGGATGTCGCTGTCCATGCGCTCCGCCCCTTGCTGGGTGAAGCTCGCACCCAGTGACAAGGTGACATTCGAGCTCGGGCGGAACTCGACGCCCGCACGCGCCGAATAGCCGGCGTTGACGCCGGGATTGCCGCTGAACGGCGCCACCGGCCCGCCGGCGCCGGGCGGAGTGTATTTCAGGCTGTCGAAACCGGCGAAGAAGGTCACGGGTGTATCGCCGACGCCCTTGAAATTGTAGCCGACTTGCGCGCCCTGATATTCCAGCGAACCGAACGCTGCCGATTGGCCGAGCGCGCTCCAGCCTGCGCGGCCGCCTTCGCCGCCGACGAACCAGCCGTCCGGCCGGCCGTTCAGATACGCGGCGCCGCCCTGCGCGCTGGCGGCATCAAAGCCCGGGAAGTTGCCGTAGGTGTCCATCTTCTGGCCATCGGCCAGGCTCCCGCCGAAGCCAAACAGCGAGCCCGGCGTCCAGTAGCGCACCGGGCCGGACTGGGCATTGGCCTGCTGGCCGCTCAGGCACAGCACCACGAACAGCGTTGCGAGACCAGCTTTGCTTGCGAGGGACATTCCGACCGACCACCACCTACGTCCAAATTATACGTCGTGGCGACCAAGAACGCCAGCGCGCCACCCCGCGGCAACGCGCCCGCCTCTTGCCAATCGCGTGACCACCCCTTATGTACACGCCTCCTTTTTGAGAGCGAGCGATCCAGGTTTCCAACATGCGGCAGTCACAGCGAGCATCAGTGCTGATGACGGGAGGGCTAATGCCCTCGTCCGCCGCCATTCTGCTTTGGACCTGACCTCACGTCACACCTGACATTGGAAGGCGGCCCGGAGCGGAAGCGGCTCCTGGCGCCGAACGGGCTCTCGCGGTGCCTCGAGTCGTGCAAACCCAGCACGGGAGCTCGAACACCACAGGTGTCACATGGCCAAAGAGAAGTTCATCCGCCTCAAGCCCAACTGCAATGTTGGCACGATCGGCCACGTGGATCATGGCAAGACGACGCTGACGGCAGCGCTGACGAAGGTTTCAGCCGATCACGGCTGGGGCGCGTTCGTCTCCTATCAGGACGTAGCCAAGGCATCGGCCGCGCAAGGTACGCGTGACGATTCGAAGATCCTGACCATCGCGACGAGCCACGTCGAGTTCTCGACGGCGGCGCGCCACTATTCGCACGTCGACTGCCCGGGCCACGCCGATTATGTGAAGAACATGATCACCGGCGCGGCGCAGATGGACGGCGCGATCCTGGTCGTCTCCGCGGTCGACGGGCCGATGCCGCAGACCCGCGAGCACATCCTGCTGGCGCGCCAGATCGGCGTGCCGCGCATCGTCGTGTTCCTGAACAAGTGCGACGTCGCCGACGATCCGGAACTGGTCGATCTCGTCGAGATCGAGGTGCGCGATCTGCTGTCAAAGTACCAGTACGACGGCGACAACGCGCCGGTGGTGCGCGGTGCCGCGATGCAGGCGCTGCGCGGCGAGCACGGTCCGTTGGCGGATCAGGCGATCCTGAAACTGTTCGAGGCGCTCGACAGCTATATCGAGCTGCCCGAGCGGCCGAATGATCGTCCGTTCCTGATGCCAATCGAGGGCGTGCAGTCGATCGCGGGGCGCGGCACGGTCGTGACCGGGCTGGTCGAGCGCGGCGTCGTCAGGATTGGCGACGAGGTCGAGATCGTCGGTCTCGGCGAAACCCGCAAGTCGGTCGTGACCAGCATCGAGAGCTACCGGAAGATCCTCGATCAGGGGCAGGCCGGCGACAATGTCGGCTGCCTGCTGCGCGGGATCGACAAGGCGACGGTGCAGCGCGGTCAGGTGCTGTCGCACCCGGGCGGCGCGTCGCCGCACCGGACCTTCCGCGCGGAAGTGTACGTGCTGACGAAGGACGAAGGCGGGCGCCATACGCCCTTCTTCGCCAACTATCGTCCGCAGTTCTACTTCCGCACTGCCGACGTCACCGGCACCGTCCAGCTCGGCAACGGCGCGGAGATGGTGATGCCGGGCGACAGCGCCGAGTTCACGATCGAGCTCAACAAGCCGATCGCGCTCGAGGCGCGCTCACGCTTCGCAATCCGTGAAGGCAACCGCACCGTCGGCGCGGGGGTCGTGACGGAGATCGTGGAGTAACGGATGGGGGCCCGGTGCGAGCCGGGCCTCCATTCACTTTCAACGCTTGCCCGCCGGGACGCGATAGTTGGCCCGGCGCGACGCGCGTCAGATCCTGCCGCTGCTCCAGGCCGCCGAATACCGGAACGCCGGCCCCTTCCTGAGCTGGTCGGCCGACGCATTCATGCTGGCGCGCCAGGTCTTGTCGTTGGTGTTGTAGGTAACCTTCACCGCGGACGGGTCGACTGCCACGTCATGGCCACCCATTCCGAGGAAGCCGCCGACCGAAACGATGTAGGCGGCCTCGCGACCGTTCGGGCTCAGCGCGATGTCCTTGATCGTTCCGATGTCCTTGTCGTCGTTGTTGTAGATCGCGAGCCCGACGACCTTCGAGCTGAAGTCATCGCTGGTGGGCACGCTGACGAAATTGGCATCGTTGTTCGCGGCGCCGGCATCCGCCGCGCCCTGGTTCGTGGCATGCTGGGGCGGACCACCGAACGCGGTCACCTCCGTGAACTGGTCGGGACTGATCGACATCACGACGGGATTGCCATTGTCGTCCTTGGCTCGGACGACGAAGGATGACGGCGCCACGCGGATGTCGGTATAGCCCGACTTGCGCAGCATCTGGGTGAGATTGCTGCGCAGGTTCGGCGGCGTGGACGGTGCGGTGTTTTCGGCAGCCCAGGCCGCAGTGCTGACAACGGCAAGTGCGGCCATTGCCGCTCCTGCAAGTAATGTGTTCGAGCGCATCGTCTTGCTCCTTTCAACTACAGCCTCGATGCTGATTCAACGGTGCGCCGCGATGCCAGTTGCATGAACTTTTGCTTAGCCGAGAGGCCGGCGCGGGACAGCGTCGGCATGGGCCGGCGATGTTGCAAAATCGCCCGGTGCTCGGAAATTCATCGCATTGCTCCAGCAATGCCGATTGACAGGCCGGAGGGTTTTCGAAACTGTGCGGCATTGCGCCGCATGGGGGCTGCCGGCTTCGCGCCAATGCTGATCCGGTCCGGCGCGGAATGGCGTCGACATGAACTGGTTTCGCTCGAACATCAGGCACGGGGCTCGGCTGGCGCTGTTGGCGCTGGCGATTCAGTCCGTGCTGTCGTTCGGGCATTTTCATGCCATTGCCGCGGCGAGCGCGTCGCAAGCTTCGATCAGAACCGCCGCCGTTTCGCTCGTTGCGCATGTCGAGAATGCGTCGCGCGACGAGCCGCGATCAAATCCGGACTCCGATCAGGCCACTGACCTGTGCGCCATCTGCGCCGTCGTCGCGATGGTCAACACGGCCATGCCGCCGGCGCCGGCGCTGCCTCCATTGCAGTTGCCGGATGCCGTCAATCTGCTCCGTTGGCACATCACCAGCTATGCGGCCCCGGTCGAAGCCGGCCGGCTTCACTTTCAGCCGCGCGCACCTCCGATCTCCTGACCTCCCAGCACGACTGAACATCGAACGCGGCCGTAATCCGGCTGTCGTTTGAGCAATGGGAATCTGGCCGTCGCGCATCGACGGCGGGCTCGGCCGCGTCCTCTTCAGATGGATCCGGATCGCGGCTTGATGAGATCGGAAACCAATATGTCAGGACGCATCAAACGACACGCCAGCGTGAGCGCGGCATCGCTCTTGTTCTGCGGCATGAATGCAGGCGCATTCGCGCAGACGACGGCGCCGACCACGGAACTTCCGGATATCACGGTGACGGCGCCGCAGAGCCACCACGCGCCAGCAGGACCGAGAAAGCCGAGGACGCGCGTCGCAACAGGGAACGGACATCGCGCGCGACGAGCCGGAGCGGTATCGGCCACGCCGGAATCCCCCGAACAAGCTCAGGCGCGCGGCATTGCCGGCCAGAATGAGCGGCTCGACCAAGCACGTGCCGCCCTGCTGGCGCCGACCGGCGCCAACACCTACCAAATGAGTCAGCAATTCCTTCAGTCGCTGCCGCAGGGAACCAACACCACCCTCGACAAGGCGCTGCTGCAAGCTCCGGGGGTCTCGCAGGACTCGGCCGCAAGCGGCGAGCTGCACGTGCGCAACGAGCACGCCAATCTGCAATACCGCATCAATGGAATCATGCTGCCGGACGGCGTCGGCGCCTTCGGCCAGATCATCGACACCGGTATCGTCGGCAGCATGGCGCTGATCACCGGCGCCCTGCCCGCGCAATACGGCCTGCGCACCGCTGGTGTGCTCGACATCCAGACCAAGACCGACGCCTTCAACAACTCCGGCAGCGTCAGTGTCTATGGCGGCAGCCACGGCAACTTCACGACCAGCGTCGACTATGGCGGCACGATCGGGCAAACCCAGTATTACGTCTCGGGGCGCTATTTCGGCAGCGATGTCGGCATCGAAAACCCGACGCCTGCCTACAATGCGATCCATGACAGGACGGATCAGGAGAAGGGCTTTGCCTATGTCTCGACCGCGATCGATCCGACCAGCCGGCTGACCTATATCGGCGGCGTCTCCAACGGCGCCTACCAGATCCCCAACAATCCGGGCCAGCCACCGGCCTTCACCGCCTATGGCGTCTCGAATTTCGATTCCGCGCTGCTGAACGAACGGCAGAAGGAGTTCAACCAGTTCAACGTCGTGGCCTACCAGAAATCGGCCGACGGGCTCGACTACCAGATCGCTTATTTCAACCGCTACAGCCAGCTCCACTTCACGCCCGATCCGATCGGCGATCTCGTCTTCAACGGGGTCGCATCCGACGTGTACCGCCAGAGCTTCATTAACGGAATCCAGGAGGACACCTCCTACAAGCTCGGCTTCGCGCACACCTTGAAGTTCGGCGTATCCTTCAGCGCCGAGCGCTCGCTGGTCAACAATGGCTCGACCGTGCTGCCGCTCGACGCCACCGGCAACCCGGTCGACGCGCCGTTCTCGGTGTTCGATACCAGCGCCAAGACCGGCTATCTGTTCTCCACCTACATCGCGGACGAGTGGAAGATCACCAACCAGCTGACGCTCAGCGCCGGGCTGCGTTTCGACCAGATGTGGCAATATGTCGATGCCAACCAGCTCAGCCCCCGGGTCAGCCTGACCTGGAAACCCTACGACGGCACGACCTTCCATGCCGGCTATGCCCGCAACTTCACGCCGCCCGAGCAGGTGCTGGCGGCGCCGACCAATCTTTCACTGGTGCAGAACACGACGGCACAGCCCGCCACCACCGCCAACGATCCCGTGCTGCCCGAACGTTCGCACGTGTTCGATGTCGGCGTCACCCAGAAGGTCTATGCGATCCCCGGCCTCGAGGTCGGCATGGATGCCTACTACAAGATCGCGACCGACCTGCTCGACGACGGCCAGTTCGGCCAGGCCTATGTCCTGACCGCGTTCAATTACGCCCGAGGCATCAACCAGGGCGTCGAGCTGACGGCGAGATACGACCACGACAACCTGCATCTCTACGGCAACGTCGCGATCGCCAAGCAGATCGCGACCAACGTGGTGTCGAACCAGTATCTGTTCGATCCGGACGAACTGGCCTACATCGCCAACAACTATGTCAACACCGACCATGCCCAGACACTGACTGCATCGGTCGGCGGCTGGTATCAGTGGCACGACACCAAGTTCAGCGCATCGCTGATCTACGGCTCGGGCCTGCGCGACGGCTTTGCCAATATCGGCACCGTGCCGCCTTACACGCAGGTCAATCTCGGCGTCTCGCACGACTTCTATCTGGTCGCGCCGAACAAACCGACCACGCTGCGCCTCGACGTCGTCAACCTGTTCGATACCGTCTACCAGATCCGCGACGGCTCCGGCATCGGCGTGTTCGCGCCGCAATACGGACCACGCCGCGGCGTCTATGCCGGCATCACGCAGAAGTTCTAGACATGATCCGGAAAACCGCTCCGCGGTTTTCCGGATCGACGCCAAGCGAGCCTATCCCGGCATTGGCGATGGCGTCGATGCCGTCCGCCGTGATCGGCTGATCGACGACGAACAGATCGCAGCCCGCCGCGACACACTGAACTGATTTGAGACGCGTGTCGCGAGTTCGATTCCTGCCATGATCTTGTTTCCTCACCTTGCTGTTTTGCGTGAGATTGTCGAAACGCTGGACGACAAACCGGAACGGAACACGCTGAGCCAGCTGTGGATTTCGACACGAACCAGATCTCGTCTGGATCACGACAGGATAATGTTGCCGGCGCTCTCGACTGGTGCTCGACCCCATCATTGACTTCGGCGGTGATCGAGACGGCAACGCGCGCGAGTTCCCGTCTACACATCTCGAAACATTTGATGTCATTCCGCTGTAAACAACGGGTGTGACAAAATCGAACAACAGGCTCGCGGAGGAAGCTGGTTGCAACGCCGCGCTGCGCGACTGCGTGTAGTCAGCTGGAGAGGCGGCACAATGGTCGATATCGTCACCACCATAGCATCTGGTCCAAGGTCGGTTCAGGATCATATCGATGAGCTGCCGATGTGGGCTGACGGGACACGGCTTCCGTCCGCACCGATGACCGGCATGCAGTGGCTGATCTGGTCGCTTGCCGCAGCCGGGAAATTCTTTGAGGGCTTCGTCGTATTCATGACCGGCGTCGCGCTGCCGCTGCTCTCGAGCGAGTTCAACATCGGCGCCGCCGAACACGGCATCATCAGTGCTGCCAGCCTGTTCGGAATCCTGATCGGCGCGGTGGGCCTCGGCGGCCTCTCCGATCGCTTCGGCCGCAAGCCGATGTTCGTGGCGGAGATGATCATCTTCGTGGCGTTCCTGGTCGCCCTGATCTTCGCCAACAGCTTCATCTTCGTCGTGGTCTGCCTGTTCGGCATCGGTCTCTCGCTCGGTTGCGACTACCCGACGGCGCATATGATCATCTCCGAGAGCATTCCCAGCACCAGCCGCGGCAAACTGGTGCTGGGCGCATTCGCCTTTCAGGCGGTTGGCGCACTCGGAGGCACCGCGATCGGCTATCTCGTGCTTTCGACCTTGCCGGAAATCAGCGCCTGGCGCTGGATGTATGCCTCGGCGATCATTCCCGCGGTGCTGGTGACGATCGGCCGCTTCTACATCGTCGAAAGCGCCAACTGGCTGTTCGCGCAAGGCCAGATGGACAAGGCCGAAGCGGCAGTGAAGAAGCTGCTCCTGCGCAAACCGCAATATCCCGCCCAGATCAAGCTCACCGCGCGCGACGGGCAGTCCCTCGCGGCCGACCACACCAAGCAGACCTACGCTGCGCTGTTCAACAAGGCCAACCGGCGCGCCACGATCCTGGCTTCGGTTCCGTGGTTCCTGCAGGATCTCGGGACCTACGGCATCGGCATCTTCACGCCGACCATCCTGGCCGCTGCGGTCGGCGCCAATTCGGACCACGCCCGCAGCGTGGCCGATCTGATCGCAAACGACATCACGGCCGCCAAAGGCGCCGCGCTGATCACCAGCCTGCTGATCGTCGGCATCATCTTCGCGGTCATGCTGGCCGATACGGTCGGACGAATTGCCTTGCAGATTCTCGGCTTCTTCGGATGCGCCGCGGGACTGCTGCTGGCGGCGCTGTCGTCGAACTTCGCCGGCGGCACCCAGACCCTGCTGATCTTCGCCGGCTTCATGCTGTTCAACTTCATGACCAACCTCGGGCCGAACGCACAGACCTATCTGCTGGCCGGAGAAGTCTTCCCCACCGCAATCCGCGGCAAGGGTGCAGGCTTCGCCGCGGCCTTCGCCAAGATCGGCGCGGTCGCGACCGCGTTCCTGTTTCCGATCCTGCTCGACTCGATCGGCACGCAGGCGCTGCTTTACGGGCTGATCGTGGTGTCGATACTCGGCGCTGTCGTCACATGGATGTTCAGGATCGAGACGACCGGCGTAAACCTCGACCAGATGGAACAGCCCTCGGCAACCGTCACGAAGGAGAAAGCCGCATGAACACGTGCGCGAATCCGGCTGCGGCGAACCGACACGCCGTCGTGACCCGAACCTTCATGAGCGCAGCGCTAGCATGCGGGTTGCTCGCGCTGTCCGCGACGGCACGGGCCGACGAGATCACCTTGACGGAGACGGGATCGACCCTGCTCTATCCGCTGTTCAATGTCTGGGTGTCCGAATATGCCAAGGGGCATTCCGGCATCCACATCACCACCAACGGCTCCGGTTCGGCGGCGGGGATCGCGCAGGCCATTGCCGGCACCGCCCAAATCGGCGCCTCCGACGCCTACATGTCAGATGCGCAGGCGCGGCAGCACCCCGAGATCATCAACGTCCCGATGGCGATCTCGGCGCAGACCGTCAACTACAACCTGCCCGGCCTCAACAACACCAATCTGAAACTGGACGGCCCGGTGCTCGCCGGCATCTACACTGGCAAGATCCGCTCATGGGACGACAAGGCGATCGCGACGCTCAATCCGGGCGTGACGCTGCCGCACCACGACATCATCCCGATCCGCCGCGCCGATGGTTCGGGCGACACCTTCATCTTCACCCAGTATCTGACGTTCTCGACGCCATCCTGGGAGGACAGGTTGGGCTACGGCACGACCATCACCTGGCCCGACGTGCCGGGCAGCCTGAGCGCCGAGGGTAATCTCGGTGTGCTCGGGCAAAGTCAGAAGACCCCTTATTCGATCACCTATATCGGCGTGAGCCTTCACAACGAGATCGCGGAGGCTGGCCTCGGCACCGCGATGCTGAAGAGCTATTCCGGCGAATTCCTGTCAGCGACCCCGCACACGATCGCCGCGGCAGCGGCTGCGCTGACGCCCCGCACGCCACCCGACGAGCGTCTGACCCTGGTCAATGCGCCCGGCGCGAACGCCTATCCGCTGGTCAACTACGAATACGCCATCGTCTCGACCAGGCAGCCCAACCCGGCGACCGCCGACGCGATCAGGAAATTTCTGCTCTGGGCCATCGCTCCTGACGAAGCCAATGAGAAGTACATCGACGAGGCGCACTTCATCGTGCTGCCGGCGCATATCTGGGTGTTGAGTCACGACCAGATCGAGACCATCAAATAGGGTCGCATTCCACCCACGTGGCCGCTGAGGGCTGCCCGGCACGGCGGATCGCGCACACCATAGGCGAGACATCCATCGAAGCGCCAAGCCCGGAAGTCGCCACAAGGCGACTTCTAGATTCAAATAGGTCGAGCGCTCGATCTGACTTGTGTCATGGCGACGCCGGAGATTGCGAGCAGTCCGCCGACAATCAGCTTCGGGGTCATGCGGTCACCAAGGAACAGCACGCTCGACATCAAGGCGAACACCGGAAGCAGCAGGCCGAACGGCGCAACGCGGCCCATGGAGCAACGCCCGATCAGCCAGAACCAAAGGCCAAACCCGGCAATCCCGCCGATGAAGATCGTGTAGGCAAGCGCGAGCCAACCTCGTTGATCCGCTGTGACAAGGCTCGCGACTTGTCCGTGTTCAAGGAGCAACGACATCAACATCACCTGCGGCACCGTGAGCAGCGAGAACCACCCCATCAACATCAAGGGATCAAAAGGCCCGTAGCGTTTCGTCAACACGTTGGACACCGCGAACGCGAAGGCTGCTCCGACCACAAGCAGCAGCGGAAGCGCGTCTGCCGACAGGCCAGGCCCCGCTGCCAGCACGACCACCCCGCCGAAGGCGAGCACCACGCCGGCGGACGTGGTGAGAGACGGCCTCTCCGCGAGCAGTGGCCAGGCCAACAGGACGGTGAAGGGCGGAGCGAGTTGATAGGCGACGGCCGAAATGCTTCCCGAACCGAGTCCAAGGCCAACATAGAACAGCCCGAAGTTCAGTCCGCCGAGGAAAACCGAGATAGCAGCGATCGGACCGAACTGCTGACGTGTCGGCCTTTTGACGAACGGAACAAGCAGGAGCGCGATGGCCAGGAAACGCAGTGCGAGGAAGAACAGCGGCGGAAACTCCATGACTCCCACCTTGATGGCCACGAACTGATAGCCCCAGAGCAAGGGAACGAGCACCGCGCAAACGACCTGGATGGCAGACATCGCTTTCTTCTTTCAAGACCGATCGGTCTATATATCGGCTGTCTCTTATACACATCTAGATGTGTATAAGAGACAGCCCCAGAGCAAGGGAACGAGCACCGCGCAAACGACCTGGATGGCAGACATCGCTTTCTTCTTTCAAGACCGATCGGTCTATATATCGGCGCGCCGACAAGCGAGGCGTCGATGAGTTGCGTTACCTGATGAAGCGCTCGAGAAAGGCGTCGACGGTGGCTTGCGAAATGATCCGTGTCGGCGCCGTTTTGCCGACCACCCGCAGGCCCTCGACGAAACAGACGAGAATTCGGGCGGCGCTCGAAGGCTCGACACCATCGGCCAACTTGCCTGCTGCCTTCGCACGGGAAAGTGCAGCAGCCACCCGAGTCTCCATGTCTCTGAAAAAGCGCGCGATACGACGATCAACGTCGGCATCACGGCCAGCCAGCTCCATGGCTGTGGCGACCAGCAGGCATCCGCGTCGACCATTGGCACCGCTGTTGCGGTCGACGTAACCGGCAAGATAGGCCCGCAGGCCGTCGACCGGATCCCGGCGCGGGTCGAGTTCGATATCCATCCGCGCGTGCGCATCGGCGATGTAACGATCAAGCGCGAGCAAGAACAACGAATGCTTGTCACCGAACGCTGCGTAAAGGCTGCCGCGCGACAGCTTCGTCGCGCGAAGCAGGTCCGGCAGCGCGGTGGCGTGGTAGCCGCGCGTCCAGAACACATTCATCGCGCGCTCGACGGCGCCCTCCATGTCGAAACTTCTGGGGCGGCCACGGGGCAGTTGCACGGGGGTCTGACGGCTCATCGCGCATATATAGACCATTCGGTCTAGATATCAAGCGGGCCCACGCCGTGGCGTCCAGGCCGGCATCACCCCGAAGTTCGGACCGAGAGCTGAAGCGCGACGACGATTCGACCCGATCTCTTCGCGCTTCGGCAAGGCAAAAGTGCGCCGCTCACAGTTCGGCAACCAGCTTGACCAGCTGGTCGCGCAACCAGACGTGAGCCGGATCGTGATCATAGGACGCATGCCACAGCAGTGACACGGTGACGTCTTTGACCTTCACCGGTGGCGGACTGAGGCTGAGCCCGAGATCGGCGGCGAAGCGGCGCGCCAGCCGCGCGCCCATGGTGACGATCACGGGCGCCTGCGCCACCAGATGCGGCACGGTGAGGAAACGCGGCGTGGTCAGCGCGACGGTGCGATGCAGGCCGAGCTCATCGAGGGCGTCGTCGACGAAGCCGCGCACGCTGCGCCCCGGCCGCAGGCTGGTCAGCACGTGCGGAAGCCGGATGTAGTCCTCCAGCGAGATGGGCGGCGTGACCCCGGTCTTCTCGGCATTGAACATGCAAAGGAAGCTCTCGCTGAACAGCACGCGCTGCTTGTGATGCAATTGCCCCTGCTGGATCGGCCCATAGGAGAGCGCGAGATCGAATTCGTCGGCGTCGAGGTCATCGAGCAAGCGGGACGTATCGACATTGTAAAGCCGCAGGTGAATGCCTGGCGCGATCTCGCGCATCCGGGCCAGCAGGCGCGGCACGATCAGGATTTCCATACTGTCCGACAGGCCGAGCCTGAAGGTTCGCACCGCCGTGGCTGGATCGAAGGTCTGCTCGCGCCGGAGCACCGCCTCGACCTGCACGAGCGCAATCCGCACCGGCTCGAGCAGCGTCACCGCGCGCGGGGTCAGGCGCATGCCGTCGGCCGCCCGCGTCAGCAGTTCGTCATCGAGCAGTTCGCGCAGGCGAGCGAGGTTGTGGCTCATCGCGGATTGGCCGATCCCGACGCGCGCCGCCGCCCGTGTCACGCTCCGCTCGGTCAGCAGCGCGTCGAGGTGAATGAGCAGGTTCAGGTCGATCCGACCTAAATTGACGGTATCGATGGCCATTATCGATCTCATCTGTTTGATCGATGATCATAGCCTGACCATGTCCTTGGGCAAGGGAGCCGGCGGCATTGCCCGCCACCCAAGTTCTGACACCCGAGCCAAAGGAGGATCCCATGTCGATCCGCAGTACAATTCTCGCCGCCGCCTTCACCCTGGCCTCATTGGGAGCTGCGCACGCGGATGGGTTGAGGCCGTTCGAGGCCCAAAGCATCTATCTCGGCGACCTCTCCGGCGTCGCCTACTACACCGTCGAGCCCGACGGATATCGTGTCGTGACCACGCTCGCGCAGGGCGCGGCTGGAACGCCGGTGCGCTTCGTGTCGGTACTGGCGCCGGGCCAGCGTGCGCTGCTCTCCACGCCGACACAGGCCGGTGCAGTGGAGATCAGTCGCACCGGCGACAGCCTGACCGTCCGCAAGGCGCACGCACTCTACGACTGACGCGCGCACCGTCAGCACCGTTTCATCACCCGTGCAGGAGCCAACGATGTCAACGATCCACCTTCACCGGACCACCTGGTTGACGCCCGAGCAGTACGTCGCCGGTCTCACCGATTTTGGGCCGGGCCGCTCCAGGCTGTTCAGCAACAGCGCCGACGCCCATCTCAAGGTGCACGATCGCGGCCCATCGCACGCGGACGTGACGGAAGGCTCGAACGGCATCTGGGAGCGGCTGCACTACGATTGGTCCGCCCCCGATCACGTCATCTTGACCACGACCGACTCCAACGTCTGGGGTGGCAGATCGGGCCACACCTACCGCTTCACGCGCCGGCCCGATGGCACCACCGACATCGACGTGGTCGTGGTGCGCGACGGCAGGAACGTCAAAGGATGGATCCTCGGCCTCGTGCTGCGCACGATCGGCAGAGGCGTCCTGGAAAAGGCGTTCGAAAACTCCGTCAACGCCATCGAACAGCGGCACGCGGATGCGCGCCAGCAGGGCCGGATCGCGGCCTAAACGCGGAGCATTGAAAGTATTGCTCCGAGATCAATGTTTATATTGCACCGAGCAATGTATCGGACCATATCTGGTTTATCGAACGCATTGCACCGGACCCAAGCACCTCACCAAGTCTGTGCAAGCCGAATGGAGGCAACTCAAATGGAGTTCAGTTATCTCGATACGTTCCTGGCATTCCTCGGAATGACCTTCGGACTGGTTTCAGTGGCGCCGCGCCTGTTCTTCCAACCCAAGGTCGAGCCAGTTCGTGCGAGAACGGCGACCGCGACCCGCGCCGGCAACCGCGGGCGATGACGCGCCGCGGCTTCGGCGTGGCCATCGCGCAGAAGCCTGAAGAGAAACCCGCTTAGCCCGCGACGCGCAGCTTCTCCTTCAACAGCGCCGAAAGCCAATCCGCGAACACCTGCAGCCGCCGCGACAAATGCTGGCGGTGCGGATAGAGCAAGCTCATCGGCATCGGCGCTGCGCGGTGGCGCGGCATCACCTCGACGAGCTCTCGGGCATCGAGATGCCGCTTCACGTCATAGGCGGGAATCTGGATCAGGCCGAGGCCGGCGAGGCAGCAGGCGATATAGGCTTCGGCGCTGTTGACGGTGACGCGCCCGCGCATCGCGATCGTGCGTGATGCGCCCTGCTCGCACCACTCCCATTGCTCGATGCGACCGGTGGAGGGCGACGCATAGTTGACCGCCCAATGAACAGCGAGATCGTCAGGCGTCCGCGGCGAGCCATGGCGGGCGAGATAGCCGGGGCTTGCGACATTGATCAGCGTCAGATTACCGAGCGGCCGCGCGATCAGACCGGAATCGCCGAGCGCGCCGACCCGCACGACGCAATCGGCGCTATCCTCGATCAGGTTGATGGCGCGATCGGTGACGCCGAGATCGATATCGATCTGCGGATAGCGATCGAGGAAGTCCGGCAGCGCCGGCGCGATGATCAGGCGCCCGATCCGCCCGGGCACGTCGACCCGAAGCCGGCCCGAGGGTTCGGCCGCGGCCTGACGGAACAGCGTTTCGGCATCCTCGACATCGGCGACGAGGCGCAAGCACCGTTCGTAGAACGCAGCGCCGTCATGGGTTGGCGACACCTTTCGCGTCGTGCGATGCAGCAGCCGTGCGCCGACCCGCTGCTCCAGCTCCGACACCGCCGACGAGACCGATGAGCGCGGCACGCCAAGCGTGTCGGCTGCGCGCGTGAAGCTCGAACATTCGACGACGCGGGCGAAGATGCGGAAGAGATCGATACGGTCCAAGATTTCGGCCTCAATTGTTCGGAATTTCTGACAAGTGAGGTCAGAAAGCGCAGCTTTATCTGCCAATCCTAGACGATATCGTCCTCTCCAGAAAGCGGCCGCAGGGCGCGGCCGCGCCATCCGGAGAGGCGAAACGCCAATGACCGACCACAGCATCAAGGACAAGATCGTCATCATCGCCGGGGGCGCCAAGAATCTCGGCGGCCTGATC
>BFBZ01000027.1_pt19 | contig 27793 bp, 24 predicted proteins | sample 1888401 | NCBI WGS metagenome assembly BFBZ01 (sample SAMD00112614, study PRJDB3348) | symbiont metagenome | host: Chara braunii
CAGCTTGTCGGGATTGCGGGTCACATAAACCGCGACGATCCGTTCGTGCTCGAACTGCAACGCGGTCGTTTGAACGAGGTCGTCCTCCATCGTGATGAAGCCGGGCAATCCGTTGATGGTTGCGTAGCGGATCAAGCGTGAGGGATGCACGGCGAACAGGCGGGCGAGCCCCGCGAAACGCTCCATCGCTGCATCACACCCGACCAGCGGGCGAACCGGCGCCGGCACCCGGCCGCCGCCATCGGCGTAGACCACGACATCCTCGGCGAGCATCGCGCGCAACGCGGCGAGGTCGCCGGTCCGCGTCGCCGTGAAGAAGGCATTGGCGAGCCGCAGGCCGTCTTCATTGCCGACCACGAATCGCGGCCTGGCATCGTGGATATGCGCGCGGGCGCGGCTGGCGAGCTTGCGGCAGGTCGTGGCCTCGCGGCCGATCGTCTCGGAGACCGCATCGAACTCCATCCCGAACACGTCATGCAGCAGGAAGGCCGCCCGTTCCAACGGCGACAGCCGCTCCAGCGCGATCATCAGCGGCAGGATCAGGTCGTCGGCGGTCTCCTCTTGCTCGGGATCGAAGAACGGCTCGGGCAGCCATGGTCCGACATAGGCCGCGCGCCGGCGCCGCGCGGATTTCAGCTCGTTCAGCGATAGCCGGGTGACGATGGTGTAGAGCAGCGCCCTGGGATCGCGCATCCGCTCGCGATCGGCGGCGAGCCAGCGCAGCCAGGCATCGTGCACGACATCCTCCGCGTCGGCCACCGAGCCCAGCATCCGGTAGGCCAGCCGGATCAGGCGCGGCCGCAGGTCGGCGAAGATCTCAGCCGCCGCGGTTTCAGCCGCATCCTTCATGACGCCGCCCGAATGGCCGCGGCCGCCTCACGGCCACGTGCGAATTGAATCGCCGTCATCGCCACGCGCCGCCCGAGGTGGCGGGCGGTCGCGAGGTCCGATTCAGGCGGTGCGGTGTCCGCACCCTCGTCGGTGTTCGACTGCGCTCCGGCGCCGAGCCAAAATCCCAGCCGGTTCGGGTCGGCGTCCGATCCCGATGCGGAGTTGTTGCCCGGCGGCAGATCGAGATTGACCCAGTGCATGCCGTGCTGCGCGGCGAACAGGGCAAGCTGGATCAATGTCGACAGCTTGTCGCCGGCGTGGGCGCCAGAATTGGTGAAGCCGGCCGCGAGCTTGTCTTTCCACCGGTAGCCTTTCGACATCACCGCGCTCGACGTTGCCTCCTGAAAGGCTTTGAACGCCGCGGAGGCGGCGCCCATGTAGGTGGGCGTGCCGAAGATCAATGCGTCCGCATCCAGCAGGTGATCCCAACTCTGTTCCGCGTCCTCGACAGGCACCAGCACCGCCTCCGCGCCATCGATATCTTGAATGCCGGACCTGACGGCCTCCGCCTGGCGCCGGGTGTGGCCGTAAGCGCTATGATAGACGATCGCGACAAGGGTGCGACCGCCACCGGTTCCGATATTGTGCATGCTGTCCTCTGCTGCTGCCATTACAGAAGCTAGGACAAGGCAGGGCGTCGAAACGTGACATGACGTCCGAATTTTTGTCCGGAGGGGCTCCATTTGACGGTCACTCGGGCCGGAGTGGTGGCCGCTGGCTGCTTTGCATGGGGTTGTTTTGGCTATTTCGGTGGGAGCCGGCCATCGAGCTCGAACCTGCGGGTGACCCCGATCGCCTCCAGGAAGGCCTCGTCGTGGCTCACGACCAGCAGGGCGCCGTCATAGGCGCGCAGCCCGGCCTCGACCGCTTCCATGGAATCAATGTCGAGATGGTTGGTCGGCTCGTCGAGGATCAGCAGCGGCGGCGGCGTTGGCCCGCCGAGGACGCAGGCGAGGCCGGCGCGGAGCAACTGGCCGCCGCTCAGGCTCGCGACGGTCTGCAAGGCCGCATCGGCGCGGAACATGAAGCGCGCCAGCGCGGCGCGACAGGCGTTCTCGTCGGCATCCGGATTGATGCGCCGGAAGTTGGCGAGGATCGATGCTTGCGCATCGAGCAGGCTGACCGCCTGATCGAACATCGCAAAGCGGGTCATCACCTCGACGGTGCCGCGCGTTGCGGTGAGGGCGCCGCTGACGAGCTTGAGCAACGTCGTCTTGCCGGCGCCGTTGGGGCCTGTGATGGCGACGCGCTCCGGGCCTGCCATGGAGAAGGTGAGGCCGCGCAGGATCGGTGCCTCCGCGCTGTAACCCGCATCGGCGGCCTCGATGCGCAGCACCACCTTGCCCGCAGGCAGACGCGTCGACGGCAGTTGCACCGTGAACGGTTGCAGCACCTCGATGCGCTGGCGCGTATTGGCGGCAAGTTCTGTTGCTTGCGTTCGCCTGCGCTCGGCGAGCCGGGCGGTCTCGCCGCCGCTGTCCTCGCTGCGGTCCTTGCGCAGCCCGGCGGCAATGCGTGGCATGTCGCCCTTGGCGCGCTTCCTCGCGCCGGCGCCGTCCTTGCGCGCCTTCTTCTCGGTCGCTTCCCGCGTCTTGCGGTCGATCTCGGCGACGCGCTTCTCGGCATCGTCAAGATCGTGTCGCGCCGCCGAGAGCTCGATCGCCTTGCGCGCGCGGTATTGGCTCCAATTGCCGCCATAGCGCCGTGCCTCCAGCGAGGTCAGTTCGACGATCGCATCCATGGTCTCCAGCAGCTCGCGATCGTGGCTGACGACGATGGCGCCATGCCGCCAACCGGCGAGCAGATCGATCACGGCCTGGCGTCCGGCACGGTCGAGATTGTTGGTGGGCTCGTCGAGTAGCAGGAAGTCAGGCCGTGCGAAGGTGAGCGCCGCAAGGCGCGCCCGGGTCGCCTGTCCGCCTGATAGCATCGCCAGCGGGGTGTCGAGAACATCGTCCAATCCGACACGCGCGAGCGCGGCCGCGATGCGACTGTCGAGCGTCCAGTCGATATCCGCAAGCTCCTCGGCCGTCGCCAGGCCCTGCTCGGCACGGCGCAACGCGGCCAATGCGCGGCGTGCGCCGAACAGGTCGATGACGGATTGGTCCGGCTTCACCTGCACCGTCTGATGCAGCATCCCGACGCGTCCCTGCACCGAGACCGTGCCGGATTGCGGCGCCTGCCGGCCTGCGATCAGGCCGAGCAGCGTCGTCTTGCCGATGCCGTTACGGCCGACAAGGCCGGTGCGTTCGGGGCCGAAACTGAGATCGATGTTGGAAAGGAGAACCCGGCCGTCAGGCGCGGACAGGGTCAGATGGGAGAGCGTGATCGATGCTGGCATGGATATCCCCGTGGGCAAGGCTGATGGGCATTGCGGTCAGGGTGAAATCCATGGTCGTCGGCATCCTCTCGGATTGATGATTGACGAGATGTAGTCGCGTATTGCGCCGGCATCAAGGCGCGAAGCCGAACGTCAGGCGGCTTCGGCGAAGGTCCAGCGGTCGGGATCGGGGGTGTGGCCGATCAGGGCGAGACCATAGGCGATCGATTCGAACTGGTCCGCCGAGGTCAATCGCGCCTCGCCGAAGCGTTCCGCGAACAGGCGCTGCACCGCCGGCACGAACGAGGTGCCGCCGGTCAAGAACACCTTCTCGACGTCGCGCGCGGCGATGCCGGATTTCGCCAGCGCCTCGTCCACCGTCGCGCCCAGCCGTTCGATGTCGTCGGCGATCCAGGACTCGAAATCCTCGCGCGTCACGGTGGCGCCGATATCGATGCCTTGGCGGGCAAAGCGGAACTCGACGCGGTCGCGGCTCGACAGCGCGACCTTGGTATCGGACACGGCACGGTAGAGTGCGAAGCCGAGATCGTAGTCGACGATGGTGATGAAATCGTTGAGCGGCGCCGGATCGAGCGCGGTGCGCGCCAGCTGCTGCAATTCGCGCAGATCGCCATTGCCCCGCATCATCGCGAGCTGGTGCCAGCGCGCGAGGCTGGAATAATAGTGGTTGGGTATCGGCAGCACCTTGTCGAACGAGCGGTAGTTGGTGCCCTTGCCGAGCCGCGGCGAGACGATGTGGTCGACGATGCGATAGTCGAAGGTGTCGCCGGCGATGCCGATGCCGGCATGGCCCAGCGGCTCGGCGCGCAGCACGCCGCCCTGGCGCGAGAACCGCATCACGGAGAAGTCGCTGGTGCCGCCACCGAAATCGGCCACCAGCACCGTGGCGTCATGGTCGAGGCTGCGCGCAAAGGAGAACGCCGCGCCGACCGGCTCGTAGACGTAGCGCGCGTGTCCGGCGCCGAGCCGCTCGAATGCGGCGCGGTAGCGCTGCATCGCGAGCTCGTCATTGGGATTGCCGCCGGCAAACTTCACCGGACGGCCGACCATGATGGTCGGTGCGCCGAGATCGAAGCCCTCGCCGGCATGGCGCGTCAGCGTGCGCAGGAACGCGGCGAGCAGATCCTCGAACTTGTAGCGCTGCCGGAAGATCTGCGTGGTGTTGAAGGCTGAGCTTGCCGCGAACGTCTTGAACGACTGGATGAAGCGATGGATCGTGCGTCCCTCGAGGAACTGCTCGATCGCCCACGGCCCGCCCTCGGCGCGCGGATGCAGGCCGGCGCCGGGCCGGTCCTCCCAGAAGCACAGCGCGGAGACATAGACGCTATGCGTGCGTCCACCATGATCGAAGCGGATGGCCTCGACACGGCCATCGGCATCGGACAGCGCGACCACGGTGTTGCTGGTGCCAAAATCGACGCCAATCGAGACGGCGGGCGGAGCGCTCGACATGTCATGCTCGGGATTGTCTGTGAAAGGGGGCGGACCTTTAGCGGCTTTGGCCGCGTTTGCCAACCCGCCCCGAGGCCGCAAAATTCACGATCAAGGGACCGGCGGCAACAGCGCGGTGGTCCGCAGCGGAACCGCCGCATGACGCGACGATGACGCCGTGTTGCGGCCTAATCCTGCAATGCGTAGGCGATGACGTAGTCGCCGCGCTTGGTGCCGAACGAACCGTGGCCGCCGGCCGCGGTGACGACATATTGCTTGCCGCCGGCCTCGTAGCTCATCGGTGTCGATTGCGCGCCGGCCGGCAGTCGATCTTCCCACAGCACCTTGCCGTCGCGCACGTCGTAGGCCCGGATCGTGTATTCATAGGTCCCGGTGTAGAACGCGACGCCGCCGGCGGTGGTGATCGGCCCGCCCAGCATCGGCACGCCCATCTTGAACGGAAGCGGCAGCGGCGTGGTGTCCCGGATGGTGCCGTTCGGATGCTGCCAGACGATCTTCATCGTCCGGAGGTCGATCGCCGCCATCGAGCCCCATGGCGGCCGGTAGCACGGCACGGACAGCGGCGACAGGAAGCTCCAGATGTCCACCCCGAACGGCGTGCCGTACATCGGCTGCACGCCGACCTCGCTGCCGACCGGCTTGTCCGCCGTCGGCGCCGGCGGATTGTTTGGCCCGCGCGGAATCAGCCGCGACGCAAACGGCAGCGACATCGGATTGGCGATCGCGATCTGCCTGACAGGATCGATCGCAATGCCGCCCCATTCGAACATGCCGAGATTGCCGGGGAAGACCAGCGTGCCCTGCAACGAGGGCGGCGTGAACGTGCCCTCATAGCGCAGGCGATGGAACATGATCCGGCACAGCAACTGGTCGAAGATCGTACCGCCCCACATGTCGGCGCCGGTCAGCTTCGCCTCCGGGCGGAAGGTCAGTTCGGAGAACGGCTGCGTCGGCGCGCTGCGGTCGCCGGGCGCAGCTCCCTGAGGCACCGGCCGCTCCGGCGCGGGCACGATCAATTCGCCGGTCCTGCGGTCGAGCACGAAGATGTTGCCGACCTTGGTCGGCTGGATGATCGCAGGGATGACGCCCTTCGCCGTGGTGACGTCGACCAGGCTCGGCTGCGAGGGAACATCCATGTCCCAGAGATCGTGATGCACGGTCTGGTACGACCAGGCGCGCTTGCCGGTGTTGACGTCGAGCGCGACGATCGAGCTCGAATAGCGCTCGACCAGCGCATCGCGATTGCCGCCCCAGATGTCGGGTCCGTTGTTGCCGGTCGGGAAGTAGACCAGATTCAATTTCGGATCGAAGGAGGCCGTGATCCAGGAATTCGGCGAGCCGGTGATGTAATGCCGGTCCGCGGATGGCAGCGCGTTCTCGTCCGCTGCGCCGGAATCCCAGGCCCAGACCAGCTTGCCGGTGTAGACATCGAAGCCGCGGATCACGCCCGACGGCACCTCGACCGCGTAATTGTCGATGACGGCGGCGGCAACCACCAAAATCTTGTCGCTGACCACTGGCGGCGACGTCGGCTCGAAGAAGCCCGCCGTCTTGATCGCCATTCCCTGTTGCAGGTCGAGGACGCCGTGGTCGGCAAAGCCATCGCATAGCTTGCCGGTGTCGGCATCGAGCGCGATCATGCGGCCGTCATTGACCGGCAGGAAGATCCGCCGCGGGCATTCGGCCGGTGCCGGATTGCCGCTGGCGTCGACGGCGCCCTGTGCGGTCTCGTGATAGGAGACCCCGCGGCAGGTCATGTGCTGGAACGTCTTGTTGAACACAAGCTTGGGGTCGTAGCGCCAGCGTTCCGTGCCGGTCCTAGCGTCGAGCGCGAACAGCACCTGGTGCTGCGAGCACAGATAGAGCGTGTCGCGTACCTTGATCGGAGTGACCTCGAAGGTCGTCTCGCCGGAATCGTTAGGTGTCTCCATGTCGCCGGTGCGGAAGGTCCAGGCGATCTTGAGCTTGCCGACATTGTCGGGTGTGATCTGCTTCAGCGGCGAATAGCGCTGTCCGAACTGCGTGCGGCCATAGGCGCGCCAGTCGCCGTCCGGCTGCGGATCGGTTTCGCTTTGCGGCACCGGGGTGCCGGCTTCCGCGATGGTGCCGTTGATGTCGTGATAGCTCGACAGCAGCCCGACGACGAGGACGGCAGAAGCTGCCACCACGCCAGCCCAGAGCGGCGCGGTCGCGCTGGCGTAGGATACGGATTGGTTTCGCGAAAGGCCGCGGACGATCATCGGCGTCAGCAGCCAGAGTGCCATCGGAAAGACGATGTCGCCGCGCGCCGCCAGCGGCCACCAGTCGAATTTCACCTCGTGGACCGCCCATGCCAAGGTACCGACCAGCACGATCGCGAACAGCCACAGCGCCTGACGGCGCTGCGCCAGCAACAGCGCCTTGGTGGCGAGAAAGCCGATGCCGAGGATGAGGTAGAAGATCGACCCGCCCAACGCGGCAAGCCAGATCCCGCCGGCCGCGAGCACCAGGCCGATCAAGCCGTAGACGATCGCTGTGATGAAAACGGCCCTGGATCGTTGCATGGCTGCTCCGGTGGGAAGAGGCACTGGGCTTGTCTCGCGCAAGCGCCACAGACCGCGTCCGCTTTCGGCAAGCTTGGTCCAATCACCGGCAACTCGCAACCCGGAACCTGCGATGCAGATGCAACATCTGCGTGTACGGCTGCCATGCCAGAACATGCTGGAACAAAATGCCTGCAAAATGCGCGTGCTCAGCGAATTTTGAATCGGCGTGCCCTTCCCGTGTTCGCAGGTGCTGCTCTATAGCTTCGGGCGAACAGCAGGGTGTGCAGGAGAAGCCAATGACACTGAATCCCACGGCGCTGAACTATCGCGTCGCGGTCGGCGCCTATGAGGCGGGACGGCCGAGCTATCCGGCGGAGATCGTCGCCGCGCTGCCGCTCGCGACGGCGCATTGCATCGTCGATCTCGGTGCCGGAACCGGCAAGTTCACCCGCCTGTTGCTGCGGCATCTGTCCGAGACGGCCCGCCTGATCGCCGTCGAGCCCGTCGCCGAGATGTCGGCGAAGCTCGCGACCGAGGCCGGGATCGAGGTCATCAACAGCCGTGCCGATGCGATCGCGCTCGAGACCGGCAGCGTCGATCTCGTCACCTGTGCCCAGGCATTCCACTGGTTCGACAACGAGGCGTCGGTCGCCGAGATCGCGCGGTTGCTGCATCCCGGCGGCACACTGGCGCTGGTCTGGAACAACCGGGATGATCGTGCGCCGTGGGTCGATGCGCTCTCCGTCATGATTGAAGGTTATGCGGGAGACACGCCGCGGCAACGGACGGGGCGCTGGCGCTGGATCCTGAGCGATCCGCGCTTCGTGCTCGAGAAGGAGATCGTGCAGGGCCATCCGCACCGGATGGCGCGCCGGGATGTGTTCGAGCGGGTCGCCTCGACGAGCTATGTCGCCAATCTTCCCGACAGCGAAAAGGCGGTGCTTCGCCAGAAGACCGACGGCATCCTGCGTCAGGCCGGTCTCGGCGACGCGGACGAGGTGGTGTTTCCCTACGTCACGCACCTCTATCTGCTGAAGAGGACGTAACGTCTTTGAGGAACGTCGTTGAGACAGGCTATCGCGCGCAGTGCCTTTGCTCGACGGCCTGCTTCAGGCGCGGCAGCGCCATGCGCCAGTAGAACGCGACATGCCTGGCGCCGGAGTCGGCGCCGATTTCCCATCCGTTCCCGCGGCGGATCGGTGACGGCGGTACCTGCTGGGCGACTGTCAGCACCGTCTCGCCACCGTCAGCCGCGAGCGTCACCGTGACCGTCGCATAGCATTGCGGAACGTCCGGCAGGCCGGAGACCTGCGACCAATAGGAGTATTCGAGCAGCACTGGCGGTTCGACGCGGAGAACGCGGCCCTTGTCGTGATAACGCTTGGCGCCGATCTCCGCCTCGATCTCGATCGGCGCGCCGATCTGCCAATCCGTTTTGAAGTGAGCGTTGCGCCATGTCTCGCCCGCATCGGGAGCCATGATCGCATCCCACACCTGCTTTGGTTCCGCGGCGATGCGGATCGACGCGGTCACGGGCTGCAAGGGCATGGGATCGTTCGTCATCGCACGCTCACTTGCCGTCAACGATCTTCCATTTTCCATCGGCGCCACGCCGCAGCGCCAGGTCGCCGATGCGGATGTGCTGTGCGAGGAAATCGATGAAGGCGCGCACCCGCGCCGGCAGCGGGCCGGCGTGGCCGACATAGACCGCGTGGATGTCCTCGCGGTCGCCCGGATTGAGATTTTGCAGCACCGGCACCAGGCGGCCGGCCTCGATGTCGGGACCGATATGAAACAATGCCAGCCGCGCCACGCCGATGCCGCCAAGCGTGAGTTGGCGCGCGGTCTCGCCGTCGCTGGCGCGGGCGACCGGCGGCGGTAACGTCTCCTCGATCTTTTCGGCGCGGCGGAACGGCCAGCCGCGGATGCTGCGCGGAAAGGTCCAGCCGATGCCGCGATGCGCGGCGAGGTCGGCCGGCGTCTTCGGAATGCCGTGGCGGGCGAGATAGGACGGCGCGGCGACCACCGCCATCCGGCTGGTGCCGAGCTTGCGCGCGATCAGCCGTGAGGCGCCGAGCGGCCCGGCGCGGATCGCGACATCGGCGCGCGCCTGCATCAGGTCGACCAGCGTGTCGGTCAGCACGATGTCGACCGTGATGTCGGGGTGCTCGCGCATGAAGCGCGGCAGCAGCGGCATCACATGCAGCATGCCGAACGGAATGTTGCTGTTCACGGTGAGATGGCCGCGCGGCACGCAGGAGGCGGCCTCGCGCTCGGCCTCGTCGATGTCGGCGAGGATGCGTTGCGCACGCTGGTAGAACGCCTGACCCTCCTCGGTGAGCTGCAGCTTGCGCGTGGTGCGGTTGACCAGCCGTGTGCCGAGCCGCGTTTCCAGCCGGGACACCAGCTTGCTCACGCCGGATGGCGTCTGCCGCAGGCTGTTCGCGGCGGCCGTGAAGCCGCCGAGGTCGACGACACGGACGAACACGTCCATTTCGCCGGAGCGGTTGGTGTCTGTGCGAGCCATGTTGATTTCAAGTCACAAATGATTGGCTTGCGGCCATTCTAATCCTTCCTCGCCCGGACCGCTATCTCGCATTGCGGAATCCTCACGCTCCGGAGCGACGCATGCCTCTCGCAGTCCTAGCCCTGACCGCCGGTGCCTTTGGCATCGGCACCACCGAATTCCTCATCATGGGGCTACTGCTGCAGGTCGCCGCTGACATGCACGTCTCGGTCTCTGCGGCGGGCCTGTTGATCTCCGGCTATGCGCTCGGCGTGTTCGTCGGCGCGCCGATCCTCACCCTCGGGACGCGCAAGATGCCGCGCAAGGCGGTGCTGCTGGCGCTGATGGCGATCTTCACGCTCGGCAATGCGGCCTGCGCGCTGGCGCCGAACTACGAGCTCCTGATGGCCGCGCGCATCCTGACCTCGCTGGCGCACGGCACCTTCTTCGGCGTCGGCTCGGTGGTCGCGACGAGCCTCGTCCCGGAGGACAAGAAGGCGTCGGCGATCGCCACGATGTTCATCGGCCTCACGGTCGCGACCCTGCTCGGCGTTCCGTTCGGCGCCTGGTTCGGCCTGATGCTGGGCTGGCGCGCGGCGTTCTGGGCGGTGGCGGCGATCGGCGTGATCGCGTTCATCGTGCTGGCGGCGCTGGTCCCCGGCCATGTCGGCGCCAACGACAAGCCCGCGCAGTTGCGTGAGGAGCTTGCCGTGCTCGGCCGCCCGCAGGTGCTGCTCGGGCTCGCCATGACGGTGTTCGGCTTCGGCGGCCTGTTCGCGGTCTTCACCTATGTGCAGCCGATCCTGACCCGGCTCACCGGATTTTCCGATGCGGCGGTGTCTCCGATCCTCCTGGTGTTCGGTGCCGGCCTTGCGATCGGCAATGTCGCCGGCGGCCGGCTCGCCGACAAGGGCGTTGCGCGTGCGTTGCTGGTGTCGCTTGGCGGTCTCGCCGCCGTCCTCGTCGCGCTGGCGGCGGTGATCTCGATCAAGGCATTGGTGGTCGTGCTGCTGTTCGTGCTCGGCATCGCCGCGTTCGCAACCGTCGCGCCGTTGCAGCTTCGCGTGCTCGAAGCCGCCGGCGTGGAAGGCCGGACGCTGGCGTCCAGCCTGAACATCGCGGCCTTCAATCTCGGCAATGCGCTCGGGGCCTGGGCCGGCGGCGTCACCATCGATCGTGGTCTTGGCCTCGGTGTGCTGCCGCTGGTTGCCGCCGTCATCACCGCGATCGGGCTGCTGCTCGCACTGTGGAGCCTGCGGCTTGATCGGCCCGCCGTGCTGGCCACGCAGTGCCCGGCAGAATGATCAGCATCACAAGGAGTACGACCATGGACTATCGCAATCTCGGCTCGTCGGGTTTGAAAGTACCCGTGCTCAGCTTCGGCACCGGCACATTCGGCGGCCAGGGGCCTTTGTTCTCGGCCTGGGGCGGCAGCGACGCCAGCGAGGCGCGGCGGCTGATCGACATCTGCCTGGAGGCCGGCGTCAATCTGTTCGACACCGCCGACGTCTATTCGAACGGCGCCTCGGAGGAGATCCTCGGTGCCGCGATCAAGGGTCGGCGCGACAAGGTCCTGATCTCGACCAAGACCGGGCTGCCGATGGGCGATGGTCCGCTCGATGCCGGCACCTCGCGCCATCGCCTCGTCGCCGCGGTCGACGCTGCGTTGCGCCGGCTCGGCACCGACTACATCGACCTGTTGCAGCTCCATGCCTTCGACGCTTTCACGCCGGTCGACGAGGTGCTGTCGACCCTCGACACGCTGGTGCGCGCCGGCAAGCTGCGCTATGTCGGCGCCTCGAATTTCTCCGGCTGGCATTTGATGAAGTCGCTGGCGACCGCCGAGCGGCACGGCTGGYCGCGCCATGTGGCGCACCAGGTGTATTATTCGCTGGTCGGYCGCGACTATGAATCCGAGYTGATGCCRCTCGCGCTCGAYCAGGGCGTCGGYGCGCTGGTCTGGAGYCCGCTCGGCTGGGGMCGCCTCACCGGCAAGRTCAGGCGSGGCCAGCCGCTGCCGGASAACAGCCGCCTGCACGAGACCGCGCAGTTCGGSCCGSCGRTCGACGACGAGARACTYTAYGCGATCGTYGAYGCGCTSGAYGYKGTRGCCGCSGAGACCGGCCGCACCGTGCCRCAGATCGCSATTGCCTGGCTGCTYACGCGGCCSAGCGTSTCRTCCGTSATCATMGGYGCGCGCGACGARGCGCAGCTGCGCGACAATCTCGGYGCRGTYGGATGGTCGCTGACGYCGGASCAGATCGCGCGTCTCGACAAGGCAAGCGCGGTGATGCCGGCCTATCCYTACTATCCYTACCGGATCCAGGARGGSTTTGCCCGGCTCAATCCGCCGCCCGTGTAGCGCGCGGTTYGCTCTCACGCCTCGTGCTTGGTCTCRCAGACCTGCCGGCGGTAYTCCGCCGGCGTCACGTTCATGTGCTGCCGGAATACGCGATTGAGGTGGCTCTGGTCGGCGAAGCCGGCGAGCAACGCGATCTCCTTCAGCGCCACGCGATCTTTGCGCAGATGCTGGCAGGCATGCTCGACCTTGCGCCGCARCACATAAGCGTGCGGCCGCATGCCGTAATGSACGCGGAATTTSCGCGCGAACTGCACCGGCGTGCAGTTGCAGAYGTTGGCGAGCTCCTCCAGCGTGATGTTCCGGAAGATGTTCTGCTCGACATAGTCCTCGATCAGTCGYGCRTGSGCCGGSCKRAAGCGTCCCTGCGCRCAGGGCATCTTGAAYTCGATYGCGGCGTATTTGCGCAGGATGTGCACGCTGGCYTGYAGCGCCAGYGCRTCGTAGCAGAGSCGGCCRCCGGGACCGCCCGCGGCGAYYTCCTGAACCATCTGATCGTTGATCCAGCTCAGCATCGGATCCTCGACCTTGAGCAGGTCGTGAAGTTCGACCGYTTCGGCGTCACGGTCGAASGCTTCGCTCGCGGTCTTCGTCATCAGCGTCGGCGAAATGTAGAAATGGCTGACTTCGATATCGTGCTGCCAGCGCCAGTTCGAGGGCTCAGCGCGCGTCAAGAGCGTCGTGACCCCGCGGCCGACATGATCCTGCTTCCACGCACCGGTGACGCGGCGGTTCATCGACGTGGTGCCGTCGCGATAGATCACGATGAGATAGTTCTCCGACGGCGGGACCCAGATGTCGGATGGCCCATAGCGGAATATCCGTAGCCGGAAATCGTTGCGGCCAACCGGCGTGCTATCCAGCTTCAACTCGCCGGGAGCGTAGCGCGGCAGTTCCTCGACCGTGATCAACTGGCCCATCGCGCGAGCCTCCTCCCTGGAATTCGCGGCACGATTGACGGTTTCTTCTTGGCCGGACGGCTGCGCGTAGAATAGGCCGCTTTCGTGGTTTGCCAAGGAGACCAATGGCCGAGCGGCGCTCGCAGCAACGTTCCAGAGATTGTCGGTTTCATCCAAGCCCCGGATGCTGCGGGGGCCATAGCCTCTCCTGCGTCCCGGCGGCCCCGTTCATGCCGCCAACGACGAAATTGGCGCAACGCACCGTCATCCTGCGATGCAGCGGATGGGAAGGGCGTGCGAGACACCACACAGGAGGAAACCATGACTGCGACCGCTACCATGTCCAATGGAAGCAATGGCGCGCACGCGACATCCAAACTCGACGCCGTGGTGATCGGCGCCGGCGTCGCGGGCCTTTATCAACTGTTCCGCCTGCGCGAGCAGGGCCTGAACGTCAGGGCTATTGACGCAGGATCAAGCGTCGGCGGCACCTGGTACTGGAACCGCTATCCCGGCGCGCGCTTCGATTCCGAAGGCCACACCTATCAGTATCTGTTCTCCGAGGAGCTCTACAAAGGCTGGAGCTGGAGCGAGCGGTTTCCGGGACAGCCGGAAATCGARCGYTGGCTGAACTATGTGGCYGACCGYCTCGAYCTCAAGAAGGACATCCAGYTCGAGACCACGGTCAAGAGCGCGCATTTCGATGAGGCGACGCAACGCTGGCAGGTCACGACSGACAAGGGYGARGTSATCGACACCCAGTTCCTGGTCACCTGCTGYGGCATGCTTTCSGCYCCGCACGTSTCSTTCCCGGGACAGGAGACGTTCAAGGGCAAGCTGTTCCATACCGCGCGCTGGCCGAAGGGGCCGACCGATCTYGCGGGYAAGYGCGTCGGCGTGGTCGGCAAYGGYGCGACCGGRATCCAGGTGATCCAGTCGATCGCCGGCGAGGTCGGCCATCTCAAGGTGTTCATCCGCACCCCGCAATACATCATCCCGATGAAGAACCCGAAATGGGATGCGACGGACGCYGAGGCCTACAAGTCGAAGTTCAARTTYCTCACCGAACGRCTGCCGAAGACGTTYACCGGCTTCGAGTTCGACTTCGAGCACGCCTGGGCCGACCTGACGCCGCAGCAGCGYCGCCAGGTGGTCGAGGATTGCTGGAACGACGGATCKCTCAAACTGTGGGTGTCGTCCTTCGCCGAATTGTTCTTCGACGAATCYGTCAACGCCGAGATCACCGAATTCGTGCGCGCAAAGATGCGCGAGCGGATCAAGGATCCCAAACTGTGCGAGCAGCTGATTCCGGCGGATTACGGCTTCGGTACCCATCGGGTCCCGTTGGAGTCGAATTTCCTGGAAGCCTTCCATCGRCCCAATGTCGAGATCGTCAGCGTCAAGGACAATCCGATTGCCCGCATCACKCCCGARGGCATCCAGACTGCCGATGGCACGGTRCATGAGTTCGACGTCATCATCCTGGCGACCGGCTTCGATGCCGGTACCGGCGCCTTGACGCGGATCGACATTCGCGGCCGCGACGGCCGCTCGCTGAAGGAGGACTGGGGCCGGGATATCCGCACCACCATGGGGCTGCAGGTTCACGGCTACCCGAACCTGTTCACCACGGCGGTACCGCTCGCGCCTTCGGCCGCGCTCTGCAACATGACCACCTGCCTGCAGCAGCAGGTCGAGTGGATCGACGATTGCATCAAGTACATGCGCGGCAACAACCTGAAGGTCATCGAGCCGTCCAGGGAGATCGAGGATCAGTGGGTGGCGCATCATGATGAGACCGCCAACGCGACGCTGATCGCCAAGACCAACTCCTGGTATCTCGGCTCGAACGTCGAGGGCAAGCCGCGTCGGGTGCTGTCCTATTGCGGCGGCGTCGGCACCTATCGGCAGAAATGCGACGAGGTCGCGGCGAGCGGCTATCCGGGGTTCGCGATGCAGTAGGGCTACGCAGGTCAACAACAAAGCACAGGAGGAAGACAATGAGCACGAATTTCAGTGCAGCAGCAGATGCGATTCTCGATGGTGTCGTCACCTCGAATCCGCGTGTCCCCGGCGTCGTTGCGATGGTCACCGACCGGCATCGCAACATCTATGAAGGCGCCGCGGGCAAACGCCGGATCGACCAGCCGGCCGACATGACGGCCGACAGCGTGTTCGCGATCTTCTCGACCACCAAGGCGATCACGGGCACCGCGATCCTGCAACTCGTCGAGGACGGCAAGCTTGATCTCGACGCGCCAGCCAAAGTCTACGCGCCCGACATCGGCAAGCTTCAGGTGATCGAGGGCTTCGACGACGAGGGCGAGCCGGTGTTGCGTGCACCGAAGCGCGACATCACGACCCGCATGCTGATGGTCCATAGCGCAGGCCTGAGCTACGACTTCATCAACCACACCTACAACCGCCTCGCGCAGGAGAAGGGGCAGCCGAGCGTCATCACGGCGTCCAAGGCGGCACTGATGACCCCGCTGCTGTTCGATCCCGGCGAGCGCTGGGAATACGGCACCAACATGGACTGGTGCGGCCAGATCGTCGAGGCCATCACCGGCAGGCGGCTCGGGGAGGTCTTCAAGACGCGCATCTTCGAACCACTTGGGATCACGGACACGACGTTCGAACTCACCGATGCGATGCGCCGCAAGCTCGCCGGCATCCATGCCCGCAACGCCGACGGCTCGCTGACGCCGATGGACTTCGAGCTGCCGGCCAATCCGGAAATCCACATGGGCGGTCACGGGCTTTACGGCACGATCGGCGACTACATGCGCTTTATCCGGATGTGGCTGAATGACGGAGCCGGCGAGCATGGCCGGGTGCTCAAGGCGGAGACCGTACGGATGGCCGAGAAGAATCATCTCGGCAACAACAAGGTCACCGCGATCACCGGCGTGATCACCTCGCTCGCCAACGATGCCGAGTTCTTCCCCGGTCAGTCGAAGTCCTGGGCGCTGAGTTTCATGATCAACGATGAGCAGGCGCCGACCGGCCGCCCCGCAGGTGCGCTGGGCTGGGCCGGTCTTGCCAATTTGTTCTACTGGATCGATCGGCAGAACGGTTTCGGTGGCTATTGGGCGACGCAGATCCTCCCCTTCGGAGATCCGACGTCGTTCATCGGCTACATCAATTTCGAGACCGCGTTCTACGAATCTCTGAGGCTGCGCAAGGCGGGTTAGGGCGCGATCCGCAGAGCGCGATGACGATCAAGCCGGATCGCATCGCGCTTTGGGGCCGCCGGATCAACAGGACGGCTGAACCTTCGGGAACACCATGCGCATGCAGGCGCCGCCGGACGGCGCCTGATCGACCTCGATGCGGCCACCATGCAGGCGCATGATGCTTTGCACGAGATCGAGGCCGAGGCCGGCGCCGCGTCCGCCCGGCTGTAGCCTCCGGAACGGCTCGAGGATCTGCTCGCGCTGCTCCGGCGCGATGCCGTCGCCATCGTCGCAGACTTCGATCGAGCCGGCCTTCGTGACCCGAACCAGGATGGTGCCGCGCCGCCGTCCGTGGTCGATGGCGTTCTGCACCAGATTGGTGAGGGCGCGCTCGAGCGAGGTCTGGTCGCCGTTCACCACGGTGGCTTCGTCGTCATGCTCGAACGACATCTCATAGCCGGCGGCGAAGGCGAGCGGCGCGAGATCGAGCACGACCTGCCGCGCGACGGCGACGAGATCGACCGCGGCGAACGTATCGGCCTGCTGATCCAGCCGTTGCAGGTCCAGCAGCTGGCCGGCCATGACGCTGAGCCGGGTGGCGTCCTCGAGCAGATAGGTCTTCTCCGGCCCGGGCTCGAGCGAGGCCACCCGCGTTGACAGTATAGCGATCGGGGTGCGGAGCTCGTGCGCGGCATCGGCAAGGAAGCGACGGTGGCGCTCGTAGCCCTTGTCGAGGCGATCGAGCGCGGCATTGATCGCCTTGACCAGCGGCGCGATCTCGACCGGCACCTCGTCGAGCGGCAGTTGCACGCCGCGCTGGTCGATGTCGATGCGTTCGGCCTGCGCCGCGACATGGGCAAGGCCCTTCATCACCCGGCGCACCACGAACGGGGTTGCAACCAAGGTCGCCAGCGTCATCAGCACCACGATCGGCAGGATCATGTTGAGGAACAGCAGCGGCGTGCTCTCCAGCGCGCGCCACATCGAGAGCTCGCCATAGGTGCCGGTCATGATCTGGATTCGCCCTGCCGAGGTATCGACCCATTTGACGAGACCCGCGGGCCGCATGGCTTCCGCGGCGTTCCATTTAAGCCGCGCCTCGCTCACATGATCGAGGCTCGATGCGATCGGCGCGAATTGCGCCGGCACCGTGCCTTCGGAGAGCTGGTGACCTTCGGTGTCGCGGATGATGAACCAGAGGTCGGCGTGCTCGGCGCGCAGGGCAGCCAGCTCCGGCGTTGGGCGCAGCATCAGCCCGCCCGCTGCGTCGCGGGTGACGGCGTCTCTCAGCCTGTCGAGGGTGCTGCCTTCATACTCGCCGATCAAGAGCCCCGCCCGCAGCAGCCCGATCGCAACCGCTCCGATCAGCAGGATCAGGAGGGTCAATGTGATCGCCTGCAAGCCCGCGAGGCGTCCAACCAGGCGCCAGGTGAGCGAGCGTGGTCGCAGCAGGCTCACGGCGTCTCCCGCAGCACATAGCCGAGGCCACGAACGCCGTTGATGGTGACGCCGGCGTCGGCCTCGGTCAGCCTGCGGCGCAGGCGCGATACATGGGTGTCCAGCGCGTTGGGCTGCACGTCGTCGTCGAGGCCGTAGACCGCCTCCATCAGTGCGGAGCGCTGCACCATGCGTCCCATCCGATGCAGCAGCGTCTCCAGCACCAGCCGTTCACGCCGCGGCATCTCCAGCGGCCGGCCGTCGACATGGGCCTCGCGATGCGTGAAGTCGAACGACAGGCGGCCGATCCGCGCGACATGCTGCTGCACGTTCGCCGGCCGCCGCAGCAGCGCCCGCAACCGTGCCAGCAACTCTTCGAACGCAAACGGCTTGCCGAGATAGTCGTCGGCGCCGCTGTCGAGGCCCGCCACGCGGTCGGCGAGCTCGCCGCGTGCGGTCAACACCAGCACCGGCACGGTGCTGCCGCTCGCGCGCAGTCTCGGAATCAGCGACAGGCCGTCGCCATCCGGCAACTGGCGATCGAGTACGATCGCATCATAGCTGCCGGCAGCCGCGATCGCCTCGGCTTCCTCCAGATCCGCCGCATGATCGATCAGCATGTCGTGGCGCGCGAGAGCCGCCCGCAGCGCTGCGACCATCTCCGGCTGATCCTCCACCAACAGCACCCGCATATTCCGTGTTCATCCCTGCATCGACCGGTCGTTCGGATTGCCGGTTTTATGTCCCATTCATTGCGGCAACCTTGCGGACGCGTCCGTCGAATATGTCGCGGGCCGATTTTTTCCAATCGTCATGGATTCACGACAGGCTCGCGCAAGCTTGGCGTGAGAATCAGATGTCGTTGGACCGGGCCGACTTGCCGCGCTCCGACACAGCGCAACCAGCGGGGCCTTCCGCTCTCGATCGCCGATACCCGCAACGTGAAAGACATCTGAATGGCCTTGTCAACGAACCGCCGGCGCGAGACCGGACATGCTCTGACCGCGAGGAGGCTCCGGCATGGCCGCCGCTGACATCCTGCCGTTCTTCCGCGCCTGGGTGCGCAATCCGTGGCAGGTTGCCGCAGTCGCGCCGTCGGGGCCCGCGGTGTCGTCCCTGATGGCGCAGGAGATCACGGCCGAGACCGGTCCGGTCCTCGAGCTTGGTCCGGGCACCGGCGTGTTCACGCGTGCGTTGCTTGGTCGCGGCGTCAGGCAGCAGGATCTGACGCTGATCGAATGCGGCTCCGAATTCATCCCKTTGCTGCAAAGCCGYTTCCCCGGRGCGCGGGTGCTGTGGATGGATGCAGCKTGGCTGCGCCGGGAGMGGGTGTTCGASGGCGCRCCGGTCGGKGCCGTCRTCTCCGGRCTCGGYYTGCTCACGATGCCGCMCGAGAAGGTCACGGTCATYCTCGACGGYGCGTTYRGCTATCTCCRSCCYGGYGGCGCGTTCTACCAGATCACCTATGGCCCGCGCTGTCCTGTCGCRGATGCGATCCTCGATCGSCTCGRTCTGCAMGCGAGYTGCATCGGGCARACSTTCCGCAACCTGCCTCCGGCSTCCGTGTACCGGATCAGCCGYCGTCAYCCTCACGCYTGACCGGGACGCCATGGACACSYCGAGCACGATCGCGATGTTYCTGCAYTTCGGCCTGSYGGGSATTGGCTGYCTYGCCRTCGCCGAGAAGTTCATYCCGCTGCTGCCGTCCTAYGTGCTGCTGATGCTGCTCGGMCTGACGGTCCCYGACGGCGCGACGCTSGCGATGACCATYCTGGCGACCAGYGCYGGCTCGGTCGTCGGCGCCATCGGCTGGTAYGGCCTYGGSCGSRCGCTCGGYTCGCAACGCATCGAGCGGDTGGTGRCGCGCTTCGGCAAGTTCGTGCTGCTGCGRCCGTCGCTSTATCGRCAGCTCACCGACGCYTACCGGGGCAATCATTTCTGGGTGACGCTGATCGGCCAGAYYYTGCCCACGGTGCGGATCTATCTGGCGCTGCCCGCCGGCGTGCTGCGGCTGGAGCCGCGCGCGTTCGTGATGGCGACGGCGATCGGCACCGTGATCTGGAACATGCCGTTCCTCAGTCTCGGCTACGCGCTGCGCGGCAGCGGTCACGATCCGGTCAGTCTCGGTTTCTGGGTCGTGGTCGCTCTGATCGCCGTGGAGGTTGCGCTCTTCCTCGGATTTCGTCTCTACAAGCGCTCGCTCGCGCCGAGGCATCTCGCGCAGCCGCGTGCTCTTCCCGCGCGCGTGCCGCTCGAGGAGGGGGCATGAGACCCATGCTGTCCCGCCTGTGGCCCAGTTCGCACGCGCTCGAACGTGCCGCCGCGACATTGCTGGTGCTGGTGGCGAGCTATCAGTTCGGCGTCGCGGCCTCCGACGGACGTCATCGCACGACCGAGTTCGCGCTGCTGGTCCTTGTCGGCAGCATCTACTGGCATCACTCGATCGTCAGGCGCCGCGCCAGTCGCGACGTCGCGGCGGTTCTCGCCGGATTGGCCGAAGCGGTGGCGACGGCGTTTCGGCGCGACAGCGGCGTGCTCGATCGGGATATCCAAGCCCGGGCTGGTCGGATCGGCATCGGCGCGGCGCGCAGTACGACCAGGGTCAGGAGCCTGTTCATCTCCGACATTCATCTCGGGAGCAGGGGATGCCAGGCCGAGCGCCTGATCGATTTCCTTCGTCACTACGACGCCGAAACCCTGTTCCTGGTCGGCGACATCGTCGACGGCTGGTGTCTGCGCTCGAACTGGTACTGGCCCGAGGCGCACAATGCGGTCGTGCGCGAGCTGATCGGTCTCGCGCGGCGCGGCCGCCGTCTGGTCTATATTCCCGGCAATCACGACGAATTCCTGCGCGACTATGCCGGCGCGTCGTTCGGCGGCATCGAGATTGCCGAGCGGGCGATCCATCGAGGCCTCGATGGTCGCGATTATCTCGTGGTCCACGGCGATGAATTCGACGTCGTGGTGCGGCATGCGCGATGGCTCGCTCTGGTCGGCGATGTCGGCTACCGTGCCGCGCTGGCCTCCAATGTCTGGCTGAACTGGATCAGGCGCCGGTTCGGGCTCGGCTATTGGTCGTTCTCGTCCTGGGCGAAATTGCGGGTCAAGAAGGCGGTCAACCACATCGGCCGGTTCGAGGAGGTGCTGTCATCCGAGGCCAGGCGCCGTGATGCCCAGGGCGTGATCTGTGGCCACATCCACCATGCGGCGATGCACGACGAATTCGGCGTCCGCTATATCAATACCGGGGATTGGGTGGAGTCCTGCACCGGCGTGATCGAGCGCTATGACGGGCAGTTCGAGATCGTCCGCTGGACGGATCCGCAGCCGGCGTCGAACAGAGCGGATCTCGTGCCGCTCGCGGAGGCGGTCGCCTGATGCGCGTGCTGGTGGCGACCGACGCCTGGCGGCCGCAGGTCAATGGCGTGGTCCGCTCGCTCGAATATCTCGCGAGCGAAGCGCCGTCGCTCGGCGCCGAGATCGTTTTTCTGACGCCGGCCGATTTCCGCACCGTGCCATTGCCCGGCTATCGGGAGATCCGGCTTGCGCTGCCGTCGATCGGACGCATCGCGCGCGCGATCGCCGCGGCGCGTCCGGACTCGGTGCATATCGCGACCGAAGGCCCGATCGGCTGGATCGCCCGGCATGTCTGCCAGACGCGCGGCTATCCGTTTACGACCAGCTATCACACCCGCTTTCCGGAGTATCTCGCGGCGCGGCTGCCGGTCCCGCTGCGCTGGAGCTACGCGGCGCTGCGTCGTTTCCACAATGGCGGCGACGGCATCATGGTCGGCTCGCCATCGCTTGAACAGGCGCTGAGGGCGCATGGCTTCCGCAAGCTGATGCCGTGGTCGCGCGGCGTCGATGCCGATCTGTTCTGTCCCCGTGCGGAGCCGCCGCTCGCCTTCCCGGAGCCGGTGTTTCTCTATGTCGGCCGCGTCGCGGTCGAGAAGAACCTCGACGCCTTTCTCGGTCTCGACCTGCCGGGCTCGAAGGTCGTGGTCGGGGATGGACCGTTGCGCGGCAGCATGCAGGCCCGATATCCGCATGTGCATTTTCTCGGCACGCGGACCGGGCAGGCGCTCGCCGATGTCTATGCGTCGGCCGACGTCATGGTGTTTCCAAGCCTGACCGATACGTTCGGGATGGTGCTGCTCGAGGCGCTGGCCTGCGGTGTGCCGGTCGCGGCGTTTCCGGTGATGGGGCCGCTCGACGTGATCGGCAAGTCCGGCTGCGGTTGCCTCGATCACGATCTGCGCCGCGCGGCACTCGGCGCGCTGCTGGTGCCGCGCGAAAAGTGCCGCGCCCACGCGTTGACCTTCACCTGGCGCGAAAGCGTGCGGCAATTCCTCGACAATATCGGGCGGGCGCATGCCGCGCCTGTGCGCGCCGTTGCCGCGGGAGCATGAAGCCGGCTTCGACGGCTAGTTGCCCAGCAACTCCGTGATCAGCCCCGCGGCCTTGATCCCGGTGCCGCTGATGATGACGACGGTGCGTTCCGCCGGCCGGATCGCGCTGCGCGCCTTCAGGACGTCGAGCGCGGCGGCGGCCGAGGCAGAGGTCGGTTCGACGAACAGGCCGCTGCGCGCGAGCCGCTTCAGTGCGGCGACGATGCCGTCCTCGGGGATCGCGACGCTGCCGCCGCCGCTCTCCTTCAGCGCCGCGATCATCTGCTTCAGGCGCAGCGGATGCTTGATCGCGGTGCCTTCGGCGATGGTTTTGTGCACCGCGCGATCGACAGGCGTGTCGACGCCGGCGGCAAAGCTGGCATCGACCGGCGAGCAATTCAGGGGTTGCGCGGCAAACAGCCGCGGCAGCCGCGTGATCTGCCCGGCCGCCAGCAGTTCCTTGAAGCCGATATAGCAGCCGAGCAGGCTGCTGCCGGCGCCGACCGGCATGATGACATTGTCGGGCGCGGTGAAGCCGAAGTCCTCCCAGATTTCGTAGGCCAGCGACTTGGTGCCTTGCAGGAAGAATGGCTGCCAGTTGTGGCTGGAATAGAAGATCTGCTTCGACTGTCGGATCGCTTCCGCCTCGGATTCTTCGCGCGGCCCCTCCACCAGCTGCACCTCGGCGCCGAAGGCGTGCATTTGCGCAACCTTCATCGGCGATGTCGTCGCCGGCGCCAGGATTTTCACCCGCATGCCGCCGGCCGCGCCATAGGCCGAGACGGACGCCCCGCCATTGCCGGAAGAGTCTTCCAGCACCGCGTCGACGCCAAGCTGGCGCAGCAACGACAGCATCACCGTGGTGCCGCGATCCTTGAAGCTTGCGGTCGGGTTGAACCATTCCAGCTTGAAATGCGGCCGCAGATCGTCCCACGCCTTCTCGACCGCAGGGGTGCAGCCTTCGCCCATCGTGATCGGCTGCTTGATCTCGACCGGCAGCGCGGCGCGGTAGCGCCACAGCGAGCGCGTGCTCCGCTCGATCTCGTCGCGGGACATGCCGCCGAGCGGGGTCACGAGCAGCGGCTTGCCCTCGTCGGAGCACCAGCGCGGAACATCCAGTGGATAGAGCTTGCCGTTCAGCGGGTCGATGTAGCTGGGTGAAGACATGTCGTCAGATCCTGATCACGAGTGCCGCGCGTCGATGTCACGCCGCGCCGGCCTGCTTGCCCAGATAACTCCTGGCAAAATCGAGATACCAGTCGAGGCATCCGGGGTTGGCCATCGCATCGCGGTTGATGACCTTTTCGACGGGATGGCCGAGCAACAGCTTCTTGACCGGCAGCTCCTGCTTCTTGCCGGACAGCGTGCGCGGAATCTCCGCCACCACGAAGATGTCGTTGGGTAGGAAGCGGCGCGACAGCCCGGCCTCGACCGCCTGGTTGATCTTCGCCTTCATCGCGGCATCGAAGACGACGCCCTCGCGCAGCACCACGAACAGCGGCATGTAGCTGTCGCGGCCGAGATATTCGAGGTCGACCACCATCGAATCCAGCACCTCCGGCAGCGCCTCGATCGCCGAATACAGCTCGCTGGTGCCCATCCGCAGGCCATGGCGGTTGATGGTGGCGTCGCTGCGGCCATAGATCACGCAGGAGCCGTCGGGGTTGATCTTCAGCCAGTCGCCATGCCGCCACACCGGGCCGCGGCCCGAGCCGTCGAAATTGTCGGGATAGGTCTCGAAATAGCTCGACAAATAGCGCGCATTGCCGGGGTCGTTCCAGAACCGTAGCGGCATCGAGGGCAGCGGTTCGGTGCAGACGAGCTCACCGACCTCGTCGATCACGGCGCGGCCCCGTTCGTCGAACGCTTCCACCGCGCAGCCGAGCAGGCGGCATTGCATGATGCCCGGCGTCTGCGGCAGCTCGCGATTGCCACCGATGAAGGCGCCGGCGAAATCGGTGCCGCCGGAAATATTGGCCCACCACATCTCGGCCTGCGCGGCGTTGCCGTTGCGCGTCGAGAGCGCGGCGAAGCGTTGGTTGAACCAGGCCTGCGTATCGGCCGAGAGCGGCGAGCCGGTCGAGCCGAGCGTGCGCAGGCCGGAGAGGTCGCCGACGGCGGCGAGATCGATCCCGGCCTTGGTGCAATTGGCGAAGAACGCCGCGCCGGAGCCGAAGAAGGTCGCCTTGGCATCGGCGACGAAGCGCCACAGCGTGGTCCAGTCCGGCTTGTCCTTGGTGCCGCCGGGACTGCCGTCGAAGATGCAGCAGGTGGTGCCGTTGAGCAGGCCGTTGGCCTGGCAATTCCACATGATCCAGCCGGTCGAGGAGTACCAGTGAAAGCGTTCGCCGAACGAGTTCGGCTGGTAGCTGCAACCGATGTCATTGTGCAGCGTCGAGAGCGGCAGCGCCACGACGATCACGCCGCCATGGCTGTGCAGGATCGGCTTCGGCAATCCGGTGGTGCCCGAGGAATAGACGATCCAGAGCGGGTGATCGAACGGCAGCCATTCCGGCTCGAAGGCGTCGATCGCAGCACTCTGGCCCGCGAGAATGGTGGACAATCGTGTCTCCGACGGTGCGGCGTCGCTGTGCAGGATGACATGGTCGACCGTCGGCAGCGCGCGGCGCAGCTCCTCGATCACGCCCTGCCGGTCGTGACGCCGGCCGGCATAGGTCACGGCGTCGCACGCGATCAGCACCTTGGGCTCGATCTGCTTGAAGCGGTCGATCACCGCAGGCGCCGCCATGTCGGGGGCGCAGACGCTCCAGATCGCGCCGAGACTGGCGGTCGCGAGAAACGCGATGATGGTCTCGGGGATGTTCGGCAAGTACGCGGCAACCCGGTCGCCGGCGCGCACGCCGTGGGCCTTCAGATGCAGCGCGAGTGCCGCCGATTTGCGTTGCAGCTCGGGCCAGCTGGTCTCCGAGAGCTTGCCGTCCTCGCCGCTCGAGATCAGCGCCGGCAGGCCGGCGGCATGCGCCGGCGCGACGTGGCGGAAGACCTGGTGCGCGTAGTTCACCGAGGCGCCGGGAAACCACACCGCGCCCGGCATCTTGCGTTCCGCCAGCACCGCCGAATGCGGCGTCGGCGAGCGCAGGTCGAAGTAATCCCAGACGCTCTGCCAGAAGCCGTCGATGTCGGTGACCGACCAGCGCCGCATTGCCTCGAAATCCGCAAACGCAAGGCCGCGAGTCTCCTTCAGCCATTGGCGGTAAAGGGCCATTTGCGGAACGTAAGGCGCTGTCATGGGCAGTTTCCGGATTTTCTTGTGGCGTGTGGCACGCGCGATTGAGGCGTGCCAGCGTGTCTTAACATAGTGATGCGCGCGCGGGGAACGCGGTCGCGCCGCAGCCTGCGTCATATTCTTACCGCCGGCGCAGCGTGCTATGCCATCGGGGCAAGGTTGATTCCATGCGCATCTGACAGCGAGCGGCGATGTCCGTCGGCGAACTTTTCATCCTCGGCTTTTACGGCAAGAGCATCCCGCCCTGGCTGAAGGACTTTGCCGCCCGGTTCGGGCTCGGCGGCGTGATCCTGTTCGATTACTCGTGCCAGACCAGGCAGTACGACAACAACATCGCATCGCCCGCGCAAGTGCAGTCGCTTTGCGCCGAGATCTCGGCGCTGCCGTCGCAGCCGCTGGTCTTCATCGACCAGGAAGGCGGTCTGGTGCGCCGGCTCAAGGACGGCCTGGGTTTTCAGCCGCTGCCGAGCGCCAAGGACTTCAACCTGCTCGCGCCGGCGGACAAGCAGGCGATCCTGGCGGCGAGCTATGGCGAGCTGCGCCGGCTCGGCATCCGCTACAATTTCGCGCCAGCCATCGACGTCGATTACAATCCCGACAATCCCAATATCGGCAGGATCAAGCGATCCTATTCGTCCGATATCGACGCAGTCGCGGCCAATGCCCGGCTGGTCGACGCTGCGGCGCGGCAGGCACGGATCGGCCTTTGCCTGAAGCATTTTCCAGGCATCGGAGGTGCGCTCGTCGATTCGCATCTCGCGTTCATGGACATTTCCGATGCGCTGCGGCCGGAGCAGGAAGAGCTGTTCTATACGCTCGCGCCGGACACCCATGGCGACGCCGTATTGGTCAGCCACGCCATTGTCCGCCAGTGGGACGCGCGGCTTCCGATGACGCTGTCGCCGGTCGGGATTGGCCGGCTTCGCCGCCGCCTGCCCGAGACGTTGTTGATCACCGACGACATGCAGATGCAGGGATTGCAGATGGCGCTCGGCACCCGCGCGGCCAGTTTGCAGGCGATCGCCGCCGGCATGGACATGATCTGCATCGGCAACAACCTGCTCGACCAGGAGCAGGAGATGGCCGGCCTCGCCGCGGCGGTTGCTGATGCGATGAAGGAAGGATCGCTCGATCAGGCTGCGGTGCAACAGTCCATTGCGCGGGTGCGAAAGCGCAAGCTGCTGCTCGCCTGACAGGCTGCGGAGGAAATTCGTACGTTGACGCGACGATGGACGGAACCAATCCGCATGACCGCGATTTAACACAAACGCTCATCGGGGCAATGAACCATGAAGATGCTCAAGCGTCTCTTCAGATTGACCTGGCTACGCCGCGTCCCGCGCAACTCAGCAGACCTTCCGCCTGACGGCATCGATCCCGACGAATTCAGTCGCCTGCTTTGCAGCGGGCGCCGCGAGGATCTGCGCATCCTGGCAAAGCGGCTGAGCGTGCGGACTCGGGCCCACGCATAGGCCGCGGGCAGTCCACTCGGCGCTGGGCCGGCAATCGCGCGGCTGCGACGCTGTTTGGTCTTCGATGCAACCGCTCATTGCTTGGCCTTGTCGTGATTGCCGATCCCGACCGCCTTGTAGTCGTAGGTCGGATAGAATTCGGTGCGATAGGCGCCCCAGGCGCTGTTCTCGATGATGCGATTCACTTCGCGCAGCCGCGAGGCCGGCAGTCGCAGTGTCACGACCTGGCCGATCCCCATCATCACGTACCAGCTGACGACCTCGACACCTTCGGGCGGAAATGCCTTGTAGAAGCCCTGCCGCTCGAGCTGGGCATTGAGCTCACTGAGCGGGCGTGACTGATCGTGCTTGAAGAAGATCGTGATCATGACGGCATTGTCTGCGGTCGGCGGTGCATTGCTGGCCGGCGCGGTCTGGGCTCGCGCGCCGACGCCGAGCAGCAGCGTCGCGGTCAGCGCCGCCATCGCCATTTTCGATCCGCTTCGCTTCATCGTCGCGCCCCTGTTGTTGGTGGTCGAAACGCGGCGATCATCTTGGCGTATGCCGGGCCTGTAAATTGACATTCGCCTGACCGAAACCGCGCGCGCGTCACCGGGCCGATGTGAACCGTCTCATACGCGTGAGGCCCAACGTGCGGTAAGCCGATCCGATCCCTGGAGGGATGATCGATGTCGACCCGGCGAATCGCGTTCTGGTGGTTCAGGTTCGTTCTGTCGGGACGATTCCTGCAGAAATTCCTTCGGATCGGGCGCCCCTGAACGCCGGGGGGACGGCGCCAATCCCGGTCATTCAAAGTGGCAGGCAGGGGGCGGATCGCGCCGATGGCGCCCCCGGGAAGGTAATCCTCCACCCCAGATGTTAACGGGATGAAGCGATCCGTTGTCCCGTAAGAATACTGTAACTCGACTCAAATATGCGAGATTCATTGCCAAATCAGCGGTAATCTGCGCCTCCTTGGCAGGTCGGGGCCCGAGATCACAGTTGCGTCACCCGTAGTTTTACGGAGTCCCGCGTTAACGCGGCCACAAGTTCACCTTTGGTAAACCATACTTATGACGCAACATGACAATCGAGCCGACGCGCGCCATCCGGCATGGATG